>Ga0210394_10001235_pt1 | contig 42376 bp, 45 predicted proteins | sample IncBWC12MmetaG_FD_160121 | JGI IMG/M metagenome (GOLD analysis project Ga0210394, IMG submission 160121) | Forest soil microbial communities from Barre Woods Harvard Forest LTER site, Petersham, Massachusetts, United States - Inc-BW-C-12-M | ecosystem: Environmental > Terrestrial > Soil >...
GTTGGTGGTGTAGCTGCTCATGAGCCGGAACCCGCGTTCGAGTCCGAGTTGGTTCTCGACGCGGTCTTCCTCGCAGAGGTCGCCCCATTCGCCCGTCGCATGAAGAGTGAGAAACTCTTCAACCCGCTGCCCTGCCTTCTCAAGAGCCGCGAGCGCTCCCGGTGCTGGCGACGATTTGTCCTAGGGGAAACAATTGTTTCTTCACAATTTCCTGCATGGTGGACTCCTTAGAAGGGATGTTGATTTTTGCTCTCCGGCGTGGCGTCGCCGCGCAGAAGAAGCAAACGCCCTTCGTGGCGGTCTCCTGCGCCTAGCCGTCCGGAAGAAGCGGGCGGTCTAGGCGCACTCTTCCGCCAGGAAGGGCGTCAGAAGTCGTTCTCGTGAGGGTCTCGCTGGATACATCAAGGACAGAGTGGATGCGGAATTGGGAAACCGGCGCAACTGATAATGAAGGCGGACTAATGCGCCGTTTAGCGGCTTAGCTGAAACCGAGTACTGGGTGCGGCGTGTAGGACTCTTCGAGGGACGCAATCTCTCCGGGTGTTAGCCGCAGCGATAGTGCGCCGACCGCATCGATAAGATGATTCGGCTTGGTAGCGCCCACAATCGGGGAAGTGACGAAGGGTTTGCTGAGCATCCAGGCAAGCGCGAGTTGAGCGCGGGGAACGCCACGCTTTTCGGACAGCTCACCGAGCCGGTCGACCACTTTACGGTCTGCTTCTTCCGTCTTCGAATACAGTGTTTTGCCGAACTGATCCGTCTCGAAGCGTTTTGTGCTCTCGGTCTGCCACGGGCGTGCCAGACGTCCACGCGCGAGCGGACTCCACGGAAGTACACCGATGCCCTCGGCTTGGCAAAGTGGCATCATCTCCCGTTCTTCTTCGCGATAGAGCAGGTTGTAATGATTTTGCATGGAAACGAATCGCGTCCAACCGTGGCGATCGGCAAGATACAACGCCTTCGTGAATTGCCACGCGTACATGGAAGACGCTCCGATATAGCGCACCTTGCCGGACTTCACTACGTCGTGCAGCGCCTCGAGCGTTTCCTCGATGGGCGTCTCGTAATCCCAGCGGTGGATTTGATACAAGTCCACGTAGTCGGTTCCGAGGCGGCGGAGGTTCTGCTCGAGTTCATAAAAGATTTCCTTGCGCGAGAGGCCTTGGCCATTCGGCTCGTCGCGCATGAGACCATGCACCTTAGTCGCGATGACTACGGCTTCGCGGCGGGTATGTGCGCGTAGAAATCGCCCAAGGACCTCTTCGCTGGCCCCCGCTGAATAAACGTTGGCGGTGTCGAAGAAATTGATGCCCAGCTCCAGCGATTGACGCAAGAAGGGCTGACTCTCTTCTTCAGTCAGGGCCCAGGCGTGGCTACCAGGCTTGATTTTTCCGGTGGCGGGTTGCCCATAGGTCATGCAGCCCAGGCAGATGCGCGAGACCTTAAGTCCGGTCTTGCCAAGATTGACGTAGTCCATCATTTCTCCAGAGTAGTTTTGAATTCACTTATTGAGATGCAGCACATGCTCTTCCAGAATCAACACAGACGGCTTTTGATCCATCCGTTCGTGCAAGTAACGACCGCAGGGCATGGCGGCGGCCGATTGCGGCGCGGCACACAAAAAAAGCGTCCCCTTTGCTTGCTTTTGCATCAAAGTGCTATCTCCGGACCAAAGAAAAGGGAGGGCGCAGTGGCACCGTTAGGGGCCAACCAGGACGCAAAAACCACAAACGGCAGCGGAGACTTGCTGGGTGAAACCCCATCGATGGAAAGGCATTCAGCGCCCCTGACCGCAGGAAACATGTTCGCCCGATTGGCGGGTATTGGCGTTCTGCTTCTAGGTGTTGTGGGAGCGTTTCTCTATCTGGGCGGGTGGTTCAGCCCGCAGAAACTAACGCCTCCGCGGTTCGTCGATGAGTTTGAGCGTGTGGGCGGCATTCACTCGGGTTTCCGTCGCAATCACGCGAAAGGCGTATGCGTTCGAGGATTTTTCGATAGCAACGGGCAGGGGGCGCGCCTCTCGAAGGCTGTCGTCTTCCAGAGCGGCCGCGTGCCAGTGATCGGCCGCTTTTCCCTGGGCGGCGGCGATCCCCACACCACCGACGAGCTGAGCACCGTCCGCGGCTTGGGGCTTCAGTTTTCTCTCCCCGACGGCGAACAGTGGCGGACCGCAATGATCGATCTGCCGGTGTTCCCGTTCAAGGATCCGCAGGCCTTTTACGACAACCTGGTGGCATCGCAGCGCGACCCCAACACGCATCAACCCGATCCGGCGAAAGCGGCGGCGTTCCTCGCGAGCCACCCGGAAACCGCGCGGGCGCTCGCAATCATCAAGAGCCATGCGCCGTCGTCCGGTTTCGACAACACCGCCTACTACAGTCTCAATGCGTTCCGATTCGTCAACGCGGCCGGCGCGTCCACCTACGTGCGCTGGACGCTCGTGCCCGTGCAGCCGTATGAGGCCGGGACCAGGGCAAGCCAGGACAAGAATTTCCTCTTCGATGGGCTGATCGCGAGCATCGAGCAGCATCGGTTGCAATGGCACTTGGTCATGACGGTCGCACAGCCCGGTGATCCGACCGACGACGCAGCTGTCCAGTGGCCGGAAGGGCGGGAGCAGGTGGACGTGGGAACCCTGACGCTCGATTCTGTGGAAAGCGAGGAAACCAGTCCTGCGCGCGACATCAATTTCGATCCGCTGGTTTTGCCGACCGGCATGGCGCCGTCCAACGATCCCTTGTTGAGCGCGCGGTCGGCGATTTACTCGCAATCGTTTACGAGACGAGCGGGCGAAACGAAAGAGCCGAGCGAAATCACGCCTTCAGAGGTGCGAAAGTGAGCGCCAGGACTACCACCGACCGGCAGCAATTCACTGGGTCCATGCGGTTCCTGCACTGGCTGATGGCCGCGATGGTCCTGACCATGCTGGGGATTGGCGTTGCGATGGTCGCATCGCTCGGCGACTACCATCGCCTGGTTTCCATTCACCGCCCGTTGGGGATCGCCATTCTGATTGTGGTCGTGATTCGTTTCGTGAATCGCCAGTTCAGTACTCTGCCTCCGTTTCCCGCCAGCATGTCGACCCAGGAGCGTTTCGTCGCACACGCATCCGAAGTATTGTTGTATATGCTGCTGTTCGTGCTGCCGCTGATCGGCTGGGGAATGTTGTCCGCCGCGCGATATCCGATTGTCCTGTTCGGGTCAGTGCATCTTTTTCCCATCCTTCCGCACAGCGTGATGCTGTACGCGGTCTTGCGGAGGACGCACACGTTTCTCGCCTATCTCCTCTTCCTCGCATTCGTCGCCCATTTTGGAGCCGTTCTGTTTCACACGCTGATTGTGCGAGACGGGATGCTCAGTCGCATGGTGCCGTGGCGGGCCCACGCGCGCTAACTTCCTCGAAACGGCATTCCTCTTGCCGCGCCGCAGCAAGAAGGGTTCACCTCATTGCGCTGGCTGCTCGCCCAAGCGGGAGTTGTTTACCGGGGTCAGGCTTCTGGCCCACGGACAACTGCCGAATTGTGGGCAACCAGGTAGTAATGGCGCAAATCGGCCCTTCTGGAGATTACTTCCGGGTTGCCCATTCGGGGGCGATTAGATTGACCTTGTATAATCTCTAGAAAACTCGTCCCGTTCAGCTCGACCGTCCTATTTCTGCGTAGCCGCATTCTGTCGCGCCTTTGCAATGCACGTGACATTCGGACTGGGCCATCGTCTGATACATTCAAGGGGGATGCTATGACCTCGTTCTGGCGCGACCTTCGTCACGCTTTGCGGTTTCTTCGTCTCAGTCCGGGTTTCACCTTCGTCGCCGTCCTTACGCTTTCTCTCGGCGTCGGCGCCAACACCGCCATCTTCCAACTCATCGACTCCATCCGCCTGCGCACCATTCCGGTGAAGAACCCTCAAGAACTGGGGACCATTCGGATTGCCGACCGCCACTGGGGTTCCGGCCAGTTTTCGAGCCAGTATTCCCAGCTCACCTTTGCGATGTGGGAGCAGATCCGCAAGCGCCAGGAAGGCTTCTCCGAAATCGCCGTCTGGTCCGACCAACCGTTCAATCTGGCCACCGGCGGAGAGGTCCGCGATGCAAAAGGCATCCGCGTCAGCGGCGATTTCTTTCACGTCCTTGGCGTCGAGCCGATTCTGGGGAGGCTGCTGGGTTTGGAGGATGACCAGCCGGGTTGCAGTATGTCTGGAGCAAACATAAGTTACGCTTTCTGGCAGCGAAATTATGCGGGCGACCCCTCGGTAGTTGGAAAACGGCTGACCCTGGATGGCAATTCGTTTCAAGTGATCGGCGTTACGCCGCCGGGTTTCAATGGCATTTCCATCGGCGACACCTTTGACGTTGCCGTGCCCATCTGTGTCGAGCCCATACTCCATCCGCGCAACAACCGTCTCACGCTCCGTCACGCCTGGTGGCTTGCCTCCATCGGCCGCTTGAAACCCGGATGGACCATTGCCCGCGCTAACGCCCAAATCCTCGCCGTCACCCCCGCCATTTTGCAGGAAACGATTCCGCCCGTTTATGACGCCGAAGGAATGAAGAAGTATCTCGAATACAAACTCGGTGCGTTTTCCGCCAGCACGGGATTTTCGCAACTGCGCCAGGATTCCGAGACGTCCCTGTGGTTGCTCCTGGGAATCTCCGGCCTCGTCTTGCTTATCGCGTGCGCCAACCTCGCCAACTTGATGCTCGCACGCGCCAGCGCTCGCGAACGACAAATCACCATCCGGCGAGCGCTCGGAGCCACCCGTTGGCGAATGGTTCGCGACCTTCTTTCGGAAAGCCTATTGCTCGCGGTGGCCGGGTCCGTTTGCGGATTGTTTTTAGCTTTCGCGATCAGCCGGACGCTGGTGGCTTTCATCAGTACGCAACAAAATCAGATTTTTCTGAATCTCGGAATGGATTGGCGCGTCCTGGCATTTACGACCGCGCTCGCGGTCCTGACAACCATCTCCTTCGGGCTGGCCCCCGCCTTGCGTGCCACACGTGCCGAGCCCGCCACACTACTCCAGTCAGGGAGCCGTGGAGCGACCGTCGGCCGCGAGCGCTTTAGTCTTCGGCGCATTCTCATCGTCTCCCAAGTGGGCCTCTCTGTCGTTCTTCTCATGGGTGCGCTGCTTTTTGTCCGTAGTCTGCGCAAACTGACGACTCTGAATGTTGGCTTCCAGCAAACCGGAATCTTAGTCACCCACGTCGATTTCACGCACTTACAGCTTCCCGAGGAACGCTATACCGAATACAAGCGGAACCTGGTGAAACGTGTCGAGGCCATCCCGGGCATTGAATCTGCTGCCCACGCCATGATGGTCCCTTTTGGCGGAATGACCTGGAATGACGACGTCATAAATGAAGGTTTCGATCAGGACGCAGGTGTCGTCTGGGAAAATTTTCTCGGCCCGGGCTATTTTCAGACCATCGGAACCCCGCTCCTCGCCGGGCGCGATTTCGATGACCGCGACACTGCCACTTCGGTCAAGGTCGCCATCGTGAATCAGGCCTTTGTGCGCAAGATTCTCAAGGGTGCAGATCCCCTTGGCAAGAGATTCCGTATTCACGAACACCCGGGAAAGCCGCGCCCTCTCTATGAGATCGTCGGAGTGACCAGCGACAACAAGTTCCAGGACATGCACGAAGAATTTTTGCCGTTCATGTATTTCCCGGCCACCCAGGAGGAAAAACCCAGCCCCGACGATCAAATTCTCATTCGCTCGTCGCTTCCTTTGACCAGCCTCATCGCTTCGATGAAAGGCACGATTGCCGATGTGAATCCCGGAATCGACCTTGAATTTAGAGTGCTCAAGACGCGCATTCACGACTCGCTCTTGCAAGACGAATTGATGGCCACACTTTCGGGCTTCTTCGGATTCCTGGCCGCGCTCCTGGCAGCCATTGGACTCTACGGCGTTATGTCCTACATGGTCATCCAGCGGACCAAAGAAATTGGAATCCGCATGGCGATTGGCGCCGAGCGCGTCGACGTCTTGCGCATGATTCTTCGCGAAGCGACGGTGCTTACCGTCACAGGTTTGGTGATTGGCACTGCTCTGGCGCTTGGCTCCGCGCAAGCGGCCAAATCTCTACTCTTCGGATTAAAGCCTCGCGACCCGCTCACTCTCGTGCTGGCGGTCGTTACCCTCTCCGCCGTCGCTGCGCTCGCCAGTTTTTTGCCGGCCTATCGCGCCTCCAAACTCGATCCCCTTACAGCCTTGCGTTATGAATAGCTGAGCGCCCCGTCGCGACACTTGGATGATTAACGCCGTGATTGAAAACTTAATTCTCAATGTCCGGTAAACGTGATTGAACGTATTTGCAGTTGGCACTGGCCCGTCAAGAGCCTCGTTGAGAATCGTAATATCTGAAAAACAGAACTAACACAATGATGATGTCGAACGAAATTGCGCCCGGATGGTAGGCGTCGAACCAAATATTTACTGCGACGAGCGGGACTGACACCCGTAGCACCGATGGACGCTCTCGTAACCGGACAAAATGCCGTCGGGCATGTCTTCTAAGTTTATCATTCCGTCGTTTTCCCAACTCCTGTTAAACGAAGTTACCATCCATGTGGAAATTTCAAGTTTCCGAGTACCCGACTTACCTGATGGGGTTGAGTGCATTTGTTGGTAGGAAAATCTCAAGAGAGGCCCACCGAGTTCTGGAATCCACTTTACCGGCTCCGGCGTCTACCAGGATTTGGGAGTATTGCTTATTGTAGGGGATTCACAGTCTTTGTTGCCCGGTTGCGTTCTGCAAGCGTTTCCACGACTATTTCGGTTCGACCGTCTCTGCCAGGCTGTTCGATAATTGTGATGACGTCCTGTTTGCCCATCCATTCAGCGCGGTGTGCGTCATATTTTACGCCATAAACATCGAACACGGGTTCGGTGTAGCTTTTCGACGGCGCACCGTAGGCTTCCCGCAATCCCTCGAAGAGCTCACCAAAATACTTCGGGTGGTATCCTGCAACGTCCGTGGTCGGGGCGTTAAATACCATGTCTATCTTGACCAAGTAGCCCCCGTCCAAAGTAAATGTATCCGTCCTCATAGTCTTTTCGTCGCCGTCGCCGTACTCTTGACGTGCCCCGCTTGTAGCTTGTTGCTTGATGAGCGCCGCTTTAGCACAAATATCTTTGGGGTTGGGTTTGGAGGCCCGGACTACGGCCCTTGCCAGCTGTTTCACAGCTTTCCAGTCCCCTGCTTCGCATGTGCGTAGCAGTTGTCCAACGGCACTTTCGGAGAAGAAATGCTCAGCGGTTTCGCCAAGCAAATGTCCACCACCCTTCAACTCGCGGGGCCGCTCCTGTTGTGGTCCTGAGCGGAATAACATCAAAAATCCGAGGACACTCGTGATCGTGTTTTGCATTTTTTCTCCGCCACTGCATTGCAGGCACAGGCAACCACAATCTGGGAGCGCCGCGAAACTTCTGGATGTTTCAACAGGAACGAAGGCAATAGTCAATTATCGGCAAGCCGGCCAACGCCCCGTCCACTTTCCATTCTCACATGAATTAAACGTCGGCCAACGCTCGATGAGTCAGGTTTCCACCTGAGCCTCAGGGGCACGCCCGAAAGCAAAGAGCCTAGGTATCGGGACGTGGGTCAGACGCTACGTAAACACGGTCGATAAAAACACCGGCAGATGCGAGTCGCGAATTGAACGGCTATGGCAATGGAATGGAGTCAGGTTCGTTCGACTTCATACTGACCTGCTAAAGCGACGCGTCATCGAGCTCGTAACGTGTAAGGCTTTGGCAGCGAGGCCCGAAGATCGAGTGAGGATCTCTTTACTACATTTTTACTACAATGCTGGTCGGTTGCTGGTGTAACTAGATGAAACGCAAGATTAGAGATCGGGGCTAACGGCATGATTACAAAAGAACTGGCGGAGAGGGGGGATTGAAGCCCACGTTGTTGAGAAGGAGGTGAGGGGTTGGTGAGCGTTGGTATGTCTCTTGTTTTGAACACGCATTTTTAATTTTCTCCAATCCCCAGATTGTAATGGAGATGAAACACCCTCAAATCGGTCAAAATTAGTAGCAAGTAGAGTCAAGAGTTGTCGACTTCCTGGCTGGGTTCTGATCCCAGTTGCTCCTCGTCTTTCAGTCCCCATCTTAAATCTAAATCCAATTTGGATCTTGAGGCTTTGTTACAACCGGTTCGACCTCTTTTTGGGGGTAGCGCGTCTCCCTAGGGAGCGCACACCCCTGAACCTCGACCCTGCGCAGGCGTTATACTGTGGCACAGTTTTCGCCTGACGCTATGCAGTGGGGTTCACAGTTCCATCGAAAGGCCGCCCGCGCAATAGCTCTCAGAAGTGGCGTGAATCAAAGAGAGGTGCCTGGACATGGCTGAGATACTCCCCGCGATCTTTTTCGGTCATGGCAATCCGATGAATGCCGTCCTCGACAACGCCTACACAAAAGCATGGAGCCGCATAGGGCCGACAACGCCGAAACCCAGAGCCATTCTCTCTATCTCGGCCCACTGGTTTGTTTCAGAAACCGGAGTAACCATCGCCACTTCGCCGAGAACCATTCACGATTTCGGCGGGTTTCCGCGAGAATTGTTTCAAGTGCAGTATCCTGCGCCTGGTGATCCCAAACTCGCCCGTCGAGTACAAAAATTGCTCGCTCCGCTGGAAGTGACACTCGACAACTCCTGGGGCGCTCGATCATGGGACATGGTCGGTGCTCCGGCACGTCTATCCCGATGCTGACATTCCCGTCGTCCAACTAAGCATCGACGAGAATAAACCAACATCATTCCATTTTGAGATTGGCAAGAAGCTCGCGCCACTGCGCGAAGAGGGCATACTCATCATCGGCAGCGGCAACTTAGTCCACAATCTCCATGCGTATGCTTGGGGTAGGCACATGCCCGACCCTTACGATTGGGCTGTTCGTTTTGAGCGCGATGCAAAGGACATGATGGTAGCCGGAGACTACAAACCTCTTATTGAATACGAGAAACTCGGACCAGAAGCTTGCTTTCGATTCCTACACCGGATCATTACTTGCCCATGCTGTATGTCATCGCGACTAAGCAGCAAGGCGAAATCATCAGTTTCCCAATAGAAGGTGTCGATGGCGGATCGATATCGATGCTAACCGTGCAGGTGGGTTAGCCCGGTGGTTTTGCCGCGCTTTTATGGTTGGGTATTGAAAGCAAGCACCCACAAATCGTGATGTGTTGCTAGCGGGCCAGAAATACTCACATAACTCCAATCTGTTTTAGCAATCCGACCAAGTCATAAAAGAGCTTTTCTTCGACGATCTCGCCGTTCTTCCAGCGTGCGACGGTACAGAACTCGATGTGAAACTTCTTGTTGGTCGGCGCGATCAGCTTGCCGTTCGAACCCTTCATCGGTCCCCGCATCGTGCCTGTAAAATCCGCAACGGTGCAGGTCCATTCGCCCTGCGCAATCTCCACTTTATAGGGATGATTGATCAGATGATTGTCGGGGAACGTTTTGAAAAATTGGATGGACTCCGCCTTGTGATTGTCGCGCCCTCTTGTCGGCTCGGCCTGACCGGGCCAAAATACGGTGGTGTCCTTGGAATGCCGCTTTTCAAATGTATCCCAGTCCTGTGCGTTCCACGAATCGTCGAGTGTCCGCATGAGTTCAAGATTGTTCTGTGCCATGTGATCCTTCCGGCATACGCGGCAGCATAAGTTCGACTAAACACGTGCTAGCCATCAGGCAGCCGGGGCTTATTCTATACCTTGCTGGCCTTTTAGCTTAGGCCACTAAAAAGCTGGATAGAAGCCTGGTGGCTTCGTCCAGGCTTAAGGCGCGCGGGTCACAGCGAACTCCAAATCATGGTGTGCGATATCGCAGCACAACGATATGCAAACCTAGATAAAGTCCAGTAGACGGTGAAAAAAATATGGCACAACCCGTGTTGGTGACAGCTGCGGCTTCTGGAATGGGAAAGATAAACCAAGAACTGAGCAGAAGTATTCGTTCGTGCATTTGTCTGGCGGTGGTCTTATGCACCCCTGCGGTGTTTCTAGCGACGCAACTGATCGCGCAGGTTGTGTCACTTGATCCGGCGAAGATGGCCCGCATTGGAGAGGTCGATGAGCGCTTCCAGTCCTACAACATTGAAATGGTGGAGGTCATCGGCGGGAGATTTTGGAAACCGTATGGGAGCAACACGAACGAAAGTAAAGCGCAGGAGCCCGCCCCCCAGGCGGGGTTCACTCCGGCAGGCATAGACCCGAATCTCTATCGTTATCGGGCGCCCATTGATCTTTCAAATCCGCGATTGCGAAAACTGGCAGAGGCGTTAAGCCCCGCGTATGTGCGAGTCAGCGGCACGTGGGCCAATAGCGCCTATTTTCAGGATTCGGAAAATGCCACCCCAGCGAATGCGCCATCGGGGTTCAGCGGAGTCTTAACGCGAGCGGAATGGAAGGGCGTCATCGATTTTTCTCGTGCAGTGAATGCCGAAATCGTGACGTCGGTGGCTACGGGGCCAGGATCGCGTGATGCTCAAGGCGTATGGACCTCGGACCAGGCGCGGCAATTGTTCGAATACACCAAGTCCGCTGGAGGGCGAATCGCTGCGAGCGAATTCATGAATGAGCCGACATATGCAGCGATGGGCGGTGCACCGAAAGGATACGATGCCACAAGCTTTGGCCGCGATGTTGCGGTCTTCCGTACGTTCCTTCGGAAAACTACGCCCGACACACTATTTCTCGGTCCAGGTTCAGTCGGCGAGGGACCGTTCGCAATGCCAATGGGTGGTGGAGTACTGAAATCCGAAGACCTGCTCCACGCAGCCGGTCCCGTATTCGACGTTTTCTCGTACCATCTCTATGCAGCTGCTTCGGAGCGATGCGCAGGCATGGGCGCATCATCACAAACAACCGCAGCAGCGGCACTTTCTCAAGATTGGCTCTCGCGACCCGAAAAGATTGGCGCATTCTACGCGAACTTTCGAGACAGGTTAGAACCGGGCAAATCACTCTGGATTACGGAAACCGCCGATGCAGCCTGCGGTGGAAACCCCTGGGCGTCGACTTTTCTCGACAGCTTTCGATATCTGGTTCAACATGCAAGCCTCGCTCAGCGCGGCGTGAAAGTGATTATGCACAACACGCTGGCATCAAGCGACTACGGCTTGTTAGACGAAAACACATTCGCACCCCGTCCGAATTACTGGGCCGCTTTGCTTTGGCGACGCCTCATGGGTGCGACGGTTCTCGATCCTCGTACATCGCCAATCCCGAATGTGTACGTCTATGCCCACTGCCTTCAGAATCAGCGCGGCGGCGTCACGCTTCTGGTCATCAATGCCGACCGGCAGCGAGTCCATGAAATTACATTGCCGTCTGAAGCAGAACGCTACACGCTGACTACCAAGCAACTTCAAGACACAACCGTGCAGCTTAACGGGAAGACTCTTGAACTGAACCGAGATGGCGACCTGCCACAATTTCTGGGTCAGTCAACGCGCGCAGGTCACATCAGTTTCGCGCCGACTAGTATAACATTTCTGGAAATCGCCAACGCGGACAACAGCAATTGCCACTAAGTCCATACGGTCGCTATGTGATGTAAGGAGACTACTTTCATGAGCGAGAAGAACCTGACAGAGATCTTTGCAAGTCTCGCCACATTGCTTCCAGAACTGGAGGCCGTCTATAAAGACATTCATGCGCATCCGGAATTGTCGATGCAGGAGACCCGAACGGCTCGTATTGCCGCGAATCATCTGAACGCTCTGGGATTTGAGGTCACTAGCGGGGTCGGCAAAACTGGCGTCGTAGGTATTTTGCGCAACGGCGATGGGCCCACTGTCATGCTACGTGCGGACATGGATGCTCTACCGATCAAAGAAGCGACTGGCCTTCCCTACGCGAGCACCGTCACTGGGACTGACCCCACCGGCAAGATCGTACCCGTAGCTCACTCATGTGGGCACGATATGCACGTTGCCTGCTTGATTGGCGCAACAAATCTTTTTGCAAAGAGCCGCGACCCCTGGAAAGGGACGCTGATGGCGGTCTTTCAGCCGGGCGAGGAGACCGCCCAAGGCGCTAAGGCAATGATTGATGATGGGATGTTCAAACGATTTCCAAAACCGGACGTTGTACTAGGGCAGCACGTCATGAGCTTGCCGTCGGGCAACATCGATTGGCGTGCCGGTATTGTCACCTCCTCTGCCGATAGCCTGCAGATTCGCATTTTCGGGCGCGGTGCGCACGGCTCGATGCCCGAGTCCAGCATTGACCCCGTCGTTATGGCTGCCGCGACTGTAATGCGGCTGCAAACGATTGTCTCCCGGGAGGTCGCGCCCACGGATTCCGCGGTGGTGACAATCGGGTCGCTGCAGGCCGGCACGAAAGAGAACATTATTCCGGACGAGGCATTGATCAAATTGAACGTGCGCACATTTGACGAGGCTGTGCGCAAGCGTGTGCTCGCAGCGATTGAACGCATTGCGAACGCTGAGGCAGCGGCATCAGGAGCGCCAAGATCGCCAGAGATCACGCCACTGGATCAGTATTCGTCCGTAAGGAATGATGCCAACGCGACAACGAAGGTCGTCGATGCATTGCTCCGGAACTTTCCTGCCTGTTCCATCGAACAGACCAAGCCCACCATGGCAAGCGAGGACTTCGGCTGCTTTGGAGCTGGGTGGGATGTTCCGGCAGTGTATTGGTTCTTCGGCGGAGATGATCCAGCAGTGTACGCCAAGGCCAAGAAAGAGGGAAAACTCAGCTCACTTCCAACTAACCATAACCCCGCCTTTGCGCCAGTCATTCATCCGACTCTAGAAACAGGTGTGAAAGCCCTCGTGGTCGCGGCGCACGCGTGGCTAGCCTCGTGAACAGCTTGCTGATCCACGGTTATCAACTAGCGGGTCCTTTTCTGGATGCTGTGGATCTGCTTGGCACGTTCGTTTTTGCCCTCAGCGGTGCGGCAGCGGGTGTCAAAAGCCGGTTCGATCTGTTCGGTCTGATGGCGCTCTCGTTCGCGGCCGGTAATGCCGGCGGGATCACACGAGATGTGCTGATTGGCGCGGTGCCACCAGCAGCTATTAGCGACTGGCGCTACCTGGGGGTCTCTCTTCTGGCAGGATTGGTAACGTTCTTCTGGTATCCCGACATCGATAAACGTCGCAGGTTGGTGTTGTTATTCGATGGCGCGGGACTGGGTCTGTTTGCCGTCGCCGGCACACAAAAGGCACTCATCGCGGGGCTCAATCCGGTGATGGCGATTTTAATGGGAGTGCTAACCGGGATCGGTGGTGGAATACTGCGCGATGTGCTTGTCAACCAAACGCCGACGGTGCTTCAGGCGGACATTTATGCTGTCGCTGCGCTAGCCGCTGGGGTCGTGGTAGTGATCGGATATATTTTGCATTATCCGGTCTTTCTGACTATGACCGTGGGCGCATTCCTGTGTTTCTGGCTCCGAGTTATGGCGATATATCGAGGATGGCATTTACCCGTGGCACGGTGGCAGAATCAGTCCGATTAAATCGTTCTCGTGCTAGTCGAACTCGGAGCTGCGACTCCACAGAATCGCTCCGCTACGTCAATTCTTGACTCCACCATGATGGTTTGCCAAATGCATCGCCGTATCTGCTCACGAGGCAGACGTGTCCCTTGCCTTGATTTAACAACGACCTTGAATTTGTTGCTGAGCACACGGGATTCTCTACGTAACCTTTGGGAGCAGCGATTTCTGGATCGCTCTAACTGCCAAATCGACTTTGATTGAGCTTTAATTCCAGACCGCTACCCTATTAAGGTAACGGTCATGGCGCAAACGACACTGGGACTGTCAGGACTGTCAAAACACGCGGAAGCTTTATCCCTACAATTTCCAATCGGCCTGGATATAAAATAAGAAATATATTTAATTATAGTAATCATCCAAAAAACTAGTAGCAAGTAGAGTCAAAACACAAATGATCTGAGCTGCGTATAATCAACTTCCTTCCGCAAGGCCCCACATAGACACCACACCGTTTAAGCGAACCGCCGTTCGTCGTTGAACAGCGCTATCGTGTAGGTTCACGAAATAAATCTCGCCAAAGCATCCGGTTGTTAACCGACAGGCTGTGGGTTCGAATCCTACCCGGGGAGCCAACCTCATTGTCAGTGAATTGAACCGTATAACATTCGGTTCTTCCCCGAAGGGTTGATGTTAGTCCGCGTTGGGGGCCCACATTGAAATGTGTCCTTTTTTGCACGGTAGCACTTTTTTGCAGTGTCTAAGATAGTCGTGGATCACCCGCCGTTGATCCGAAGCCAGGAGGCAAGGAATGGCCACCGCAAAAGCCGAACGTATGCACACCTCGCTTATTCGTGTATGACAACTTCGAGCAAGGTCCGGGGCACCGAATGCGAGGCTATGGAGAAGACGCCAAGCATCGGTTGTTTGTGCTGAGGCTATCTAAAGCTTTAAGGGGGCACGGGGCCCGCGCAGTCGAGCCAGCTAGTCAGGATGAAGACAGAGGAGACTTACTATGGCACAACCGCAGAGAAAAGAATCACAGCCGCGCTCCATCGGACACGAGTCGATTGACGGGACGCTGAGCGAATCAGTGCTCCAATTTGACTTAGCTAGCGAACTCGCTCAACTGCAGCGGGATGAATCGTGGCTGCCTCTCACAGGGCGAAGTTCGAAGACGCTTGTAAAGTACCCGGATCTGCGCATTGTACTGATCGCTATGAAGGCGAATACGCGCATGCATGAGCATACAGCGGCTGGCAGACTCTCGGTGCACACGCTTAACGGCCATATCCGGCTTCACCTGCCCGAGCGGGTGGTGGATCTCCCTGCGGGGAACTTGCTCGCCCTGGATCAGTGTGTTTCTCATGATGTGGAGGCCTCCGAGGACAGCGCCTTTCTGCTGACTCTCTCGTGGCCACCGGAAACAAAGGTTGTGGAAGAGAAGCCGTGCGGAAAGGAAGCTACCCGCGCTAAACGAGAATAGCGAGAAGTCGCGTATTCGGGTCGGGGCCGTGCCGTCCGGCGTCGTTCGCTTACGGCAAGCATAGCTCCTAGGCGGTGCGATAGAAGGACGGGCTCTTGGTCAAGCTAACTCAGCGGGGTTCACAATGAAGCCGCTCTCTTTGCGTGTTCTTCGGTTTTTTGGAGAAATGGGGAAGTGCCGGCTGGACCTCCATGCGCTATTCGAGGCGGCAGGCAACGAGCCGGCAGAACGGGAGGGCGTGCTCGACGCCATCGATGAATTGACCCGCTCAGGGATGTTGGACGCGTGCGGCAGTGACTTCTACATGCTGACGGAAAGAGGCAAGCGGACGATCGCTCGGTCTTGAGTAGAGGGCAACGCCGCATGTGATGATACAAGCGAGTGGGTAAGACGAGATCATAACGGCGGTGAAGGTGGTCAAAGACGAGTTCACAGCAGGCACAGGCTAAGCGTGAAATGCCCATCGCGGAAGTCGTCCGCCTGATCGACCTCGTGAATTACCAAGAAGGAGCTGTTGTCAGCCGGACGCTAGTCAGCCGTGCGACGGGAACCGTCACGCTGTTTGCCTTCGATGAGGGCCAAGAGTTAAGTGAGCATACAGCTCCGTTCGACGCGGTGGCGCATCTGTTGGAGGGTGAAGCGGAGATTGCGGTTTCTGGCAAGCCACTACGGACGAAGGCAGACGAAGCGGTGCTCATGCCCGCAAATCAACCTCACTCGCTGAAGGCTCTCGGTAGATTCAAGATGCTGTTGACGATGATCCACACGTGAGCGAGGCGATCGGAGGACTTGGTTTATATGAAAGCACCAGCAATGCCCACCGTCTTGACCATTGGGCATTCGAACCGCACATGGAAAGAGTTCCTAGAGCTTTTGCGGGCGCACCGCGTCAAGCGCGTCATCGACGTACGCAGTATCCCCCAATCGAGACATAACCCTCAATTCAACCGGGTGATCCTATCGAAAAAGTTGCGGGCCGCGAGGATCGGCTACGTGCATTTGCGAAAGCTCGGGGGCTTGCGCCATGCACGCCGCGATTCCCCGAACATGGGCTGGCGCAATGCCTCATTTCGTGGCTTTGCCGATTATATGCAGACCGCCGACTTCGAAGCAGGATTACGCCGATTGATGAAATTGGCCGGGCAGAAGCGGAGCGCAGTTATGTGTGCGGAAGCGGTTCCATGGCGTTGTCACCGTTCGCTCATCGCCGATGCGCTGACAATACGCGGGATTCGAGTTGACGACATTATGAGCGCGAAACGTTCACAGGTTCATTCGCCCATTGCTTTTGCACGCGTCCAAGGTCATCGCATCACGTACCCTATTGGGAGTGGCAGCGGCGACCGAGTCCCCTCCGTTCGTTTTCGAGAGAGATTGCGCAAGACCCGAAAAACAAAGGTTTAGGAATGTGAATGATGCCTCTTGACTATCCATTGTGGCTGCGGGCGGCGCACTTCTTCAATTTTCTTCTCCTGTCGCTTCTCATTCGGAGCGGTCTTGAGATCTTGAGCGCACATCCAAGGCTTTACTGGAACGATCACTGCACGCCGGGCAGCGAATGGCTCAAGTTTACGAAGAAGCAGCGACCTGAAGATCGACTCTGGACGGCGAGTGACGAGGAAACCTCATTCCCGTCCGCGATTGCCCTGCCAGGCCACGAAAATTTAGGTCTCGGACGGCACTGGCACTTTCTCGCGGATTTCGCGTGGCTGCTGACCGGTTTGACGTACGTGGTGATGCTCTTCGTCACGCCGGAGTGGCAGCGGTTGATCCCGACTTCCTGGCAGATTATCCCGGACGCGTGGCATGCAATGCTTAGCTATCTGAGCTTCCACGTCGTGGAAACCCCGGGAGGCTATAACGCTCTACAGCAGTTGAGCTATGCCGCAGTGATATTCCTGCTGGCACCGTTCAGCATTGCGACAGGAGTAGCGATGTCCCCGGCCGTCGCCGCTCGTTTTCCGTGGTATATCAAAATCTTCGACGGACGGCAAAGCGCACGCAGTCTTCATTTCCTGGCTCTTTGCACCTTCATCGTATTCTTCATCGGACACGTCACGATTGTGGCTCTGCATGGTTTCCGGAGCGAGTTGGCGCTGATTGTTCTGGGACAGACGCATGATCCGCAGTTGACGCTGGCTCTTGTGGTCTGGCTATCTGGGCTGGCCGGCATAGTAGTCATCCATACCGTGACAACCGTGTGTTCGCGTCGCCGCCCGCGCTTTGTCCAGAAAGCCACTCAGTCGATCACCGATCCGGTGCGCACACTCCTTTTCGGGCATGAAATGTCCGCGCAGCATTACTCCCAAGCGGACATCTCGCCTTACTTCTGGGTCAATGGCCGGCCGCCGAAAGAGGAAAGTTTTCTGGCGATGGCACGCGAAAACTTTGCGAACTATAGCTTGGAGATCGGCGGATTGGTCGACAGGCAGCTGCATCTAACGCTGCCGGATCTCCGCGCAATGCCGAAACGAACTCAGATTACCAAGCACTGTTGCATCCAGGGCTGGTCGGGCGTTGCGGAATGGGGCGGTGTATCTCTGCATCACATCGTCGGGCTTTGCCATCCGCTTCGCGCCGCCCGCTACATCGTTTTCTACGCGTTCGACAATAAATCCACATCGGAGCCACACGCCCAAGGCCCTGGGTACTTCTACGGCACGATTCGCTTGGAGTTGGCGGAAGATCCGCAGACGATTCTTGCCTACGAGATGAATGGCCAGCCGCTGCCGATTCTGCACGGAGCACCACTCCGGCTTCGCGTTGAAACGCAGCTTGGATTCACGATGGTGAAGTACATCCGCGCAATCGAGTTCATCGAGGATTACAAAACCATTGGCCAAGGCCAAGGTGGCTGGCGAGAAGATTACCAGTATTTCAGCCAGGAGGCTGGGATCTGATTCACGAGTGAGGCGGTTCCCCGAAGAAAACCAAAACAGGAATTGATCGAGGCACACATCGGAAGGAGACAATTATGAGCACTGCTGCGGCGTCACAAGGCTTCATCTGCAAACTGAAAGATCGTAAGGAAGTGGCGGAAGGCACCATGGCCTTCCGTTTCGAAAAGCCATCAGGATGGACATTCAAGGCCGGCCAGTATGTCGATATGACTTTGCTTGATCCTTCGGAGACGGATTCCGAAGGAAATGTGCGCAGTTTTTCGATCGCGAGCGGCCCTCACGAAGAAACTTTGATGGTGGCCACGCGGATGCGCGATACTGCGTTCAAACGCATGTTGAAGACGATGCCGTTTGGGACTGCTGTGAAGATCGAAGGGCCGTCCGGGGATTTGATTCTTCAGAATGATTCTACGCGAGCCGCCGTATTCCTCGCTGGCCGGATTGGCATTACGCCGTTTCGAAGTATCGTCCATTGGGCAGCGAAGGAAAAGTTGCCGAATCCGGTTGTCCTTTTCTATTCCAACAGCCGTCCAGAGGATGCGCCATTCCTCGCAGAGCTCCAGAGCTTGGAAAAAGACAATCCAAAGTACAAGTTACTTGCCAGCATGACTGAAATGGAGAAATCGCATCAACCTTGGCGCGGTGAAACCGGTCTGATCGATCAAGAGATGCTCGGGAGGCATTTGAAGGGCGCTGCGTCGCCCATCTATTACATCGCCGGGCCGCCCGCCATGGTGAAAGGTTTGCACGAAATGTTAAGCAAAGCAGGCGTAAATGACGGCGACATTCACGCAGAAGAATTCGCAGGCTACTGAGCGGGGCGTAACGGTATAGGCATGAGAACGGACGGCAGAAAATGGAGAATCTCGAATCGGATGCGTTTGTTTTCTTTGGTGCCACTGGGGATTTAGCATACGAGCAGATCTTTCCCGCGCTTCACGCGATGATCCGGCGCAGTCACTTCGATATGAAGATTATCGGGGTGGCCAGGTCTGCGAAGGATCTTGACGGCCTTCGAGCACGCGCTCACGAGAGCGTTGAGAAGCATGGCGGCGTGGACCCTCGCGCATTTGCAGCGCTTTCGGCAAGGCTCCAGTATGTCAACGGAGACTATGGCTCACCGGAGACCTTCCGCCAGTTGCGAAAGGCCCTTGGCTCTTCCTCTCGCCCTCTCTATTACCTTGCCATACCTCCGGACCTGTTCGTGACTGTGGCTGAGGGGCTGGCCAATGCAGATTGCGACAAGGGCGCCCGGCTGGTCGTCGAAAAGCCATTCGGTCGCGACCTTTCCTCAGCGCAGGCACTCACTAAAACGCTCCTTAAATCTTTTCCAGAATCAGCAATTTTTCGGATCGACCATTACCTTGGAAAGGAGCCAGTCCAAAACCTGTTGTATTTCCGCTTCGCTAACTCATTCCTCGAGCCAATTTGGAATAGCAACTATGTCCAGAGTGTACAGGTCACGATGGCTGAGAACTTCAGCATGCGCGGGCGGGGAGCCCTGTATGAAGAGCTGGGTACGATCCGTGATGTCGTTCAAAACCATATGTTAGAAGTCGTGGCGCTTCTCACGATGGATGCACCGATCGGTCGAGATCCTGATGCATTGCGGTATGAGAAGCAACGGGCCTTTCGAGCCATGCGGCCGCTATCTCCTTCGGACGTCGTCCGCGGGCAGTTCCGAGGCTACCGCAATGAGAAAGGAGTTGCTCCGGATTCACAGGTAGAAACTTTCGCCGCGGTCAAGTTGTACGTTGACACGTGGCGATGGGCGGGGGTCCCGTTCTATATCCGTGCCGGAAAACAGATGCCTGTCACGGCAACCGAAGTATCTGTTCAGCTCAAGCGCCCTCCGCAGGCCGTCTTCGACCCTGTTACGCAGGGTGACGCGGATTATTTTCGGTTTCGGCTGAGTCCCGATGTCTCCATCTCGTTGGGCGCGCGAGCGAAGTTGCGCGGCGAGGCGATGGCCGGTGAGCGAGTCGAACTTGTCGTGCGGCAGACGCAGGCTGATGACATGACGCCTTACGAGCGTCTGCTTGGGGATGCTCTCCGGGGTGACCCGATGCTATTCGTCCGCGAGGACGGCGTGGAAGCTGCGTGGGCAGTTGTCGATCCGATTTTGGGAAACGCGACGCCCGTTCATGAGTACGAGCCAAATACCTGGGGCCCGATTGAGGCTGACCGCATCATTGCAGGTGACGGCGGCTGGCGCAATCCCAAGCCGCCCCCAGCAAAAACGCTTGTAGCGACAAAATGAAGGCCGCTAACGGCGCTGTAGTGCTGATCAAGGCATGGGATTTCGGAGGTGAAGACGACCGTGGACGGCTGGACCCTAATCCTTTTCCGAAAGCTGACACTTCACGGTGTCGAAAAGCCTATTCGTCTTCCGATCGCCGTGCATATGAACGGCAATCAGCTGCAGGCTCAAGGAAAAGTATTATTGCTGCAGACCGACTACGGTATCAAGGCGGTGAAGGCCGGAGGGGGCGCTGTAACGGAAAAAGATGAACTGAAGATCAGCTTTGATATCGTCGCGGCAAAATAGACTTCATAAGACCTGTTCTCATTGATTCACCAATGAACGCGGACGCTGAACGAAACCAACGGCCAAAGAAATTCGCAACAAATTCCAAGTAGGAGACAACGATGAAGCCGACACAACAGCTCCATGATCTCGGCCAGAGCCTCTGGCTCGACAACATTACACGTGGGCTCCTAACGAGTGGGACGCTCTGCCGTTACATCGACGAACTCTCGATTAGCGGGCTCACCTCAAACCCGTCGATCTTCGACCATGCGATTAAGAACTCGAACTTCTACGATGAGGCCATCCAACAGAAGATGAAACAGGGTAAGTCAGGTGAGACTCTCTTCTTCGAGCTTGCAATCGAGGACCTCAGGCAGGCCGCCGATCTGTTCCGCCCGATCTACGACAGGACGAATGGCATCGACGGTTGGGTATCCATTGAGGTTTCGCCCACGCTCGCGTACGACACACCAGGTACAATCGCCGAAGTCAGGCGGCTTCACGCTCGAACCGAGCGGCCCAACCTCTTCATCAAGATTCCTGGCACTCCCGAAGGCGTTCCCGCGATCGAAGAATCTATCTTTGCCGGTGTGCCAGTGAATGTGACCCTGCTCTTTTCGCGCGAGCAATATCTGGCAGCGGCGGAAGCTTACCTGCGCGGCGTCGAGCGACGCGTCCAAGCGGGATTAAATCCTGATGTTTGCTCCTTGGCTTCTGTTTTCATCAGCCGATGGGATAAGGCGACCATGGAGAGAGTTCCTGGAGAGTTGCGAGACAAGCTTGGGATCGCCGTCGCACAGCGAACCTACAAAGCCTATCGCCGGCTGCTCGATTCGGAGCGATGGCTTCGACTGGCGAATGCTGGCGCTCGGCCACAGCGACTGCTCTGGGCGAGCACCGGTACAAAGGACCCGGCCGCTTCAGACGTTCTCTACATCAAGGCGCTCGCCGCACCATTCACCGTCAATACGATTCCTGACAAGACATTGCTTGCTTTCGCGGACCACGGCTCACTGGGTGAGCTCATGGCCACCGAGGGAGGCGATGCCGAGGAGGTGCTTGCGAAGTTCGCAAAGGCGGGCATCGACTACGACAAGCTCGGTACTGATCTCCAGCGAGAAGCCGCCGAGTCGTTTGTGAAAGACTGGAACGAGATGCTGGCCTCGATTGCATCGAAGAGCGCCTCATTCAAAGCTGCCGGGTAGGTCCGGCTTCTGTCCAGGAGTCCGCTGCCGGAACATTTTCGAAATGGAGGGTGCGATGTCCGATGCGTCTCCGCTTGCCGGCCAAAGACCTGTTTGGTTGGACAACAAGACAAAATCAATCATGGACCGTGCAATCGCGCGTGAACAATCACTTTCGCGCATGCTAATGACTTATATTGTCACGGGACTGGTCTTCGAGCTGCTCCCGGGAACGTTCCTCGGTGTGTGGAATCTCATCAAAATCAGTAATCGAGAGGAGGCCGAATCCATCGCTCCTGCCTGGATTCAGGCGCATGGCCATGCGCAATTGTTCGGCTGGGTGGGGACTTTTATTCTTGGGATAGGCTTCTATTCAATCCCGAAATTGCGCAAGCTGACGTCACCACCCCGCTTAGCATGACCACCGAGTAGCGTCGAACAAAAGTGCGGTCGCGCCCGGAATGCATCCGTTATCACGTGAAGTCCCTTCTCTTGCCGATTTTGGTCGGCCGCTTTCACGTCCGAGTCTTCACTAGCCTTAGTGCCTTGCCCTTATGAATAGCTACGTGGTCAGTTTTGTCACTCTTGATGAGGTATTGAGGTTCTTTTTTCGATGCATGGTGCACATAGCTCTTGATTCGTATGTCTGAAACAACCTTCTTAAAAATCACGCCTCTTATGCTGCCGGCTTCTGAGTTCCATTCAACGTGGTCACCGCGCTTAAAGGGCTTGGACATCGGACTCGCCTCGATTCAGAATCATTCGCACGTGGAGATTTAGGGTCGAATCGATCATTTTGCGATACGTGCCATGCCAATTTTCCCTACGATGCGACAATGGCGAGTAGGTGACCAATCATTGGAATTTGCGTATCTCCACCGAAACTAACCGAACTGTTAAGCTTAAATAAATGATAATTCGTAAAGAGTAGTAGCACGACACAAATCGCCGCATTTTTATTGACGATTTGGACTATGGCGGAGAGGGGGGACTTAAACCCCAGGTTTTATGCAAGCCTTGCTTTACAATGGAAATTGCCGCGATCTCCTTTACTGTCGCGAGCTTTCAAATGGCACGGGTGAAGCGCCGTGAAGCCCGGCGCAGTCCTAAGAAGCCCAAAAAGTGGCGAAAAACAGTAGCCCGCAGTAGCCCGACGAACATGACAAGGGAACCTGGAGATTTTTCTCCGTTCACATTTTCACGGTATCAGAATGCCAAGCTCACCCACGACTGCTAATTCCAAACTTTGATCCACAATGAATCCAATTGTGGTCCCTAATCCGAATGGCTGGTGGAATCCAATCCCACGTCGTGAAGCAGACTGGCGAAGCGAGGGTCAGAGCGGAGCGGGTCCCAGTAAGGGGTAATCTTCATCAGGATCAAGCTTCCTGCGCGCTCGTCCCGGGCGACCTTTAGCCAGCGAAACGCTGCATCCTTATCGCCCAAGCCAGTGGCAATTGTTGCCACGTAAGTAGCGGCTTCTTTACTGTGAGAGGAGTGTTGGATACTCTCCATCATTTTTTGTGCCTTGTCTCTTTGCCCTCTCAGAGCATAGGCCGTGCCTAAGACGCATTCTGCCCACAAGCTCCCTGGCGCGAGTGCCAAAGCCTTGCGCGCATGGTCGGTTGCCTCCGCATATTCCTGCTGGTAGATAAAGACGGTGGCCAGTTCTAAGTGAGCAAGCAGGAAATTGGGGTCCATTTTTAATGTGGATTGCAGTTGCGCTGTGGCTTCTTCATAGCGTCGCGCGCCTCCAAGAAGCTCGCCGATATCCGCGCTGATGATCAGAGAGAGCGGGTCAAGCTCCTGGGCGTGCCGAAGCTCGGCGAGAGCAGCGTCCATTCGGCCGGTCACAGCGAGGTTCACGGCATACCATTGGTGAGCCGTGGGATAGTTCGAATTCAAATCGATGGCGCGCAGGTATTCCTTCTCGGCAGCAACGAAGTCCCAGTCGTAATGCATGAGAACGAAGGCGAGCGAAGTGTGCGCTTCGGCCAGCATGGGATCGAGTTCCAGGGCTTTGCGGGCAATCGAGCGAGCATTGTTCATCGCGTCTCGCCGCGGGATTGAAGCTCCACCGAGAGAACCGAGTAACGCATAGCTGTCCGCCAGGCCTGCATAAGGCTCGGGATATTCGGGATCGATCTGGATGGCGCGGAGAAAATGATCGATCGCATCCAAGTACCCGTTCTCCGTCCGCTTGTTCCAGAAGAAACGGCCCTTCAGGTATTCCTCGTGCGCCGCCGGATTGAGAGGACGTGCGGTAGAAAGGCGCCGGCGATCTTCGGCGGTAATTTCTGCTTGCACCCTTTCAGCAATGTCACCTGCGATCTCGTTTTGCAGCGCCAGCACGTCACGCAATTCTCGCTCGTACGATTCCACCCAAATCTGTCGATCATTTTCCGCTTTGACAAGTTGCGCCGTGATTCGTACTCTGCCGCCCGAGCGCATCACCCCGCCCTCAACTATGGCGTCAACATGCAGTTCGCGAGCAATTTGAGGGAGCGGCTTTTTCCGGCTGCTGTATTGCATAGCCGAGGTCCGGGAGACTACGCGCAGGGACCGGAATTTTGCCAGGTCCGTGGTAATAGCTTCTGTGATTCCGTCGGCAATGTAATCCTGCGATGCGTCACCTGACATATTCGTCAGCGAAAGAACAGCTAGAGAATGAATCTTTCCATTAGCATTGTCGGCCACAGCCAACCTGCTCCGCGAATACATTAAGTACATACTTGAAAGGACTATTACCGCTGCGACGGTCGGCAAGGCGTACCAGGCGGAATGCTTTAAAGACGGGGCCGATGGCCTCTTCGCTCGATGAATTTGAGGAACGAGTTGGGTTGGTGCGCTGCTGTCCTGGCGCGCCATCTGAGTTACCGCCGGTTGGAACCGGTAGCCGCGCTTGGGGACGGTGGCAATGTAATCCTCTCCATCGATTTTTCTACCGAGCGCTTTGCGGAGCGTCAGAATATTTTGCGCGAGCGTGGCTTCGTTTACGAAGGTCCCAGGCCAGACGCTGCTCAGAAGGGTCTCTTTCGTTACTACATGGCCGGCGTTTTGCACCAGCACAAGTAGAGTTTCGATGGCCTTTCGGGTCAGCGGAATTTCCGCATCGTTTTTGAGCAGTACTAAGTCGTTGGAATCCAGGCGGAAGTGTCCGAAGGCAAAGACCGTTCGCGTAGTTTGGTCAGTTGGCATGACGCCATCAGCGGGGGAAGATTTGCTCGGATTTGAACAGAATTTGATGATTATTTCAAGACAGGAACCATAAAAAACGATACCTTCCCCCGGCGTTCCTCTCTCTTAAAGGTCTTGCTCTACAGATGATGACCCGCTTCCGCCAAATTCTAGATGCCTTCTGCCCGGACTGCCGTGTTAGATCAATAGCCCCAAGCCTTCCCCTTCCGGCTTGGATTGCTAATCTTCGCCCCCAGCGCATTGCCCATTCCTCTAAGCGATACACACTGAAAAGCTACGAGACCAGAACTTGAAGTGCTTGAATAAGGAGCAAATATGAGTACGCAACCAGGTCAAATGGGTTATCCAGCCGGAACTTCTCTCGGTGCAACTCCAACAGTCCGTAAGAGTTGGTTCTCTCGCAACTGGAAATGGCTTATCCCAGTAATTCTCATTTTCGCTTGTGGTCTGCCTCTGGCGCTGATGGGAGCGGTCTTTGCGGCGATGAAAAATTCCGACGCCGCGAAAGAGTCGGTATTTCAAGCTCAAACAAATCCACAGGTAGTGAATGCGCTTGGCACGCCCATCGCCGAAGGCTGGCTGCTGAGCGGCTCGATCAACACTTCAACGACGTCCGGAGACGCCGATCTCGCTATTCCTATCTCGGGTCCCAAGGGACGGGCAAAAATTTATGTCACCGCGCGAAAGGTTGCCGGCACATGGAACTACAGCGTTATGGAAGTCGCTGTTGAAGGAAGAGGGACCAGAATCAATCTGCTCTCGAATGAGCCTGCTAAAGGCGAATCTCTCGCGTCGCCGGTTTCTTCAGCACAGCCCGCTGTTCAGCCGACGGGACAACCCGCCGCCGAACAAGCAGGTGTGATCCAGACCCAGGAAACAAACCAGGAGGGCTTGGTAGCCGAACTCACCGAATGCCGGCGCTCCGAAGGTGTCCTCAGCATAAAAGTCCGATTCCGCAACACCTCAACTAAACCGTCGCATCTGAAGTTCACTAACTGGAACGCTCCCGGGGATAACGAAAAGTTTTACGTCACCGCCGATAAAAAGAAATACTTCATGCTTAAAGACTCGGAAGGCACATATTTGTCGAGCAATAGCGCCAGCAATCCCGCCGAGCTTAATTTAGAACCAGGGCAAACTTTCCTATGGTGGGCGAAGTATCCGGCGCCCTCGGCCGACGTAAAGAAGATTAATTTCATGATGTCCGTCACTCCCCCGTTTGAGGACATTCCCATCACCGATAAATAGCCGCTGAGGCTCGTTCCACCTGGGGGAGGAACTCTGGCGATGCCGCGAAGCTTGAAATTACTCTTATTACTTCTCGTCCCATGCTTCGCATCGGCGCAGACGAAGTACGCCGATCCGGATTCTCCGGCGGTACAGGCCGCTGCCCGGGCGGCGCTGCCGCACGCCAAGGTTCTGGAGATCGTGGGCGTTACCAGCGGTATTCAGGGAGCGCTTCAGGATCTGAACGCGAAAGTCACTGCGCATGAGGTAAGAATTGAAATGAACGCAGACGTTTTATTCGACTTCGATAAATACAACTTGAAATCTGAGGCTACGGACAGCCTCAAGAAGGTTGGTCAAGTGGTGCAAAGTTACCCAGACGCGCCGTTGCTGATTGAAGGGCACACTGACGGCGTGGGAACACATGCGCACAACATGAAGCTATCCGACGACCGCGCCTCATCAGTAAAAAATTGGCTGGTTCAGAACGCCGGAGTCCAAGGAAACCGCGTGACAACCAAAGGCTGGGGAGAAACCAAGCCGCTAGCGCCAAACAAAAATCCTGACGGCACCGACAACCCGGCAGGTCGTCAGAAGAACCGGAGGGTGGAACTTACTCTGCGTACAAGTTAGGAGCGGGAGAACTAAACGGAATGAGAACTAATTGTTTTCGTTTGCTGTGTTTTGGAATCGCGTATCTCGCTTGTTCGGCGTTTTTAGGCACTCGCCTGCTGGGGCAGGACTATCCACTCGCGAAAGGTACAAGCTGGACCTATCACCTGCGTAAAGAGGTTGGTCCGGGTGTTCATTTCGCCGGCGACGACGCGAGGGTGGCAAAAGGAAACGTTGTCGATACCACGTTGGTGGCCCATGTGGCGGGCACCGACGAGATCGGCGGCAAGACCTACACCAGAGTGGAAAGTTATCGCGAGGGCAAACTCGCAAACGTCGACTGGTTTGCGTTGACCTCAGACGGCCTGATCCACCCCAAGACCAAGGACTACGTCGCCGGTGGAGAGTCTGAATTAAATCCGCCGGAGCGGCTCCTCAGTCCCGGGCTTGCTCCTCAAGAAACTTGGACATGGCAAGATTCGCAGAGCCCTCGTACCGCGCAAACCACAGTGCTTAGTCCGGAGCAGATCAAGGTTTCCGCGGGAAGCTACAGGGCCGTCCCAGTGCAAACGGAAACCTCCATTCCCACCGAAGGAGAGCCAGTTCATATGACTTTGACTCAGTGGTTCGTACCCGGCATCGGTTTTGTGAAATACGAGATGCGAATGGAAATCGCCGGACACCTGTTGATGCACAACGTAGAAACGCTCGAGAAGTTCGAACGCGCACCGAAAGGATAACTTGGCGGCGTAATGGCCGCCCTTCACGACGGACTCTGGAGGAGATTATGTTCTGCCAGCAATGCGGGTCCCAGAACGAACCGGGTTCATTGTTCTGCGGCAAATGCGGCAGCCCCATTTCGGTTGCCGCCGCGCACGCCGGAACGAGCTTTCTCCCCTCGACAGGTCGTATCTCATCGTCTCCACACGATTCCCCGGGTGTGCCTGTCCCGCCGCCAATTCCTCGGAGTGTCGCGCCCATACTTTCGAGCGCGCCGACAGTGGCTGCTCATCCATTGGTCGACGACAATGCCATAGCCGCAATGGGTGATCGTGCCATCGCCGCATTGTTGGACTCGATCGTGGTCGCTGTTTTTATTATTCCCGTGGGGATGTGGGCTGCGGTGCGCTGGGGTGGTGTCACGCCAAACGGCTTCGAACTCCAGGGCACTGCCGCATTCTTCACCTTTTTCATGATCGGTATTTTTTGGCTGCTGTATTACTGGCTGTTTGAGGGCATGTTTGGCGCAACTCTGGGCAAGCTGATCATGCAGGTCAAAGTGCTACGCCTGGACGGAAGCAGCGTCGGCCTTGGAAAGTCATTGATCCGCAATTTGCTTCGACTGATCGACGGGGTTGGTTTGTATCTCGTCGGCTTTCTGGTGGCGCTCTTCTCGTCTAAAAGGCAACGGCTCGGCGATCATGTCGCCGGCACCATCGTAGTGCGCAGCGATACTGGGAAAGCGGCCCGGGTAGCCGCGACCGTCGCAGCGGTAGCAGTCGTCGTGGCATGTTTCGTTACCGCTTTCAAATTGCATGCCGGCGTTCCGCCAAACGCCATCGCGCAACCCACCACAGCAGCGTCGTCGACCACGCCAGCAATAAGCGCGCTTGGCGCTCAGCCCCGAGTGACTCGCGCAGAAATGGGAACGGACTCCACAGAGGAGTACAAAATAATCGGTCCCACCACCGAGTTTAATCCGGACACACCGCAGCTCGTCTGTGTGTGGGAGATCGCCGGCACGGATCCCAGTACGCCGCTGAAGTCCGTCTGGATCGCCGAAGACGTAGGAGATGCGGCTCCGCCAAACTACCAGCTGGCCGAGAAATCCATGTCCGGAGTCAACGAAGGCAAATTTTACGTCACGCGCCCTACAAGTGGCTGGCCAGTCGGCAAATATCGCCTGGAAATTTACATCGGCGGCAAGCTCGCGAAACAGATTCCCTTCAGCATAAAGCAGAGGTGAGAGCCCGTGGTCGAAACCCAGGCCGAGTGCGCAGTGAATCTGGTGCGAGCGACAGGGGGCAGAAGAACCGACGGGCAAAGCTCGTCCAGAATAAATGGAGGTAAACTGCCATGACTTCCCAACCAGCGGCCCTCAGAAACCATGCGTTTCAGAACGGAGTTCTCGCCTGCATGGTGATCGCTACCCGAACAGTGAAAGCACTCATTCGTAAGGCAGCGCGATCAAAATGGTCGTTGTTGCTCACGATTGCAGCCGGGGCGCTACTTGCCGTTGTAGCTATGAAGTTGATGGCGCTGTTAGGGGCCGCGTTCGACATTTCATTCCTGCGCAACTCGGGCAGCGAAACGGGGAACGGAGCAGGGTTCGGAGCAGGAGGAGCGGGCCTCGGCGGAGGTGCAGCAGGAGGAGGAGGCGGTAGCGATGGAGGGCCGGGCTCGGGGACTGGAGGCGGGGACGGGGGAGGAAGCGGTGGCTTTCCAGATCTCCATAATCCCAACGCACCCGGAAATGACGGACCAACAATACAATCTAGCGAATACATTCCTCCGCATGATAATCCGGATCCGAATGCGCCTCCAGTATTTCCCGGATTTTCGGGTGACGTTGGGGACCGCATAGCTCAGGCAGTTGATTACCTTGATGCTGCAGCAAAATACGCGACAACCCCTGAGTTAACAGGAACAGCTGAGGGTCCCGGAGGAGTCGGAGAATCCGCCGGACCGTCTGCCCCTCCCCCTCCCCCGCCGGAGGGGCTTGAATAAGCAATAGAAATGCAGAATCGAGGAGGGCCACGCGTGGATTATGTAGATTTTCTCGCGGGTGCTAGGGTCATACGGGGCAGGAAGCGATCGCAGAAGTTGGGCGGAGCTGCAGGAGTTTGTTGCTTCCGATCGCACTACACCGCAAGCCCTGATTAAGAGCTGCTAGTTCAGCAGAGGAAGGTAGAGTCATGACCTTTAGCTACGGACGCGAATTATCTGGGAACTGGGGCTCGGTGTCCTGGCGCGGGCAACCCATTACCGGACGGCAACTCGTGACCTGGGCCGGGGCTGGTATCTGGTTGCTGCTAATGTTTGTGAGCACCGGTACAAGCGGAATCGTTGCACTCTGGACGGCGCTTGTATTTTTGGCTTCGCTCGTTGTCCTGACTAGTGCCACACGTACCGTTTCTATCCGCAAGGTAATCTCGCTGTTCTTGCTTGGCGGGTTCACCATGGGATTGGCCCATTTTGTCGCACAATTTCTAAATCACTCTGCTCTGAGAGACTTCACTGTTCCGCCGATGGAGGAGATGTTCAAAATCGCTCCGGTGCTGTTTGTGCTGTGGCGAGGGCGACGCTCCACTACTTGGACGTTGGGTGTGACGGACGTGATGCTGCTGGCAACGGCATCAGGCGTCGGATTCGGGATGGTGGAAGACGCATACATCCGCCACAACCATGGTTGGCCCGCGCATATCGACTGGCTGCCGCTTACGGAAATAACCGGCGGTCGCTTGATAGTAGGACACGGCATCTGGACAGCTCTGGCCGGGATCACGCTAGGTTTGGCGCTGCTACTGCGCAGCCGACGGGAGTTGGCCGTTGGCTTGGGCGCTTCGGGATTTCTTTGGTCGACCCTTGATCACATTGCGAACAACTTTGGGGCAGGGCAACGAGGAGCTCTCGCGAACTTTCTTAACGGCATCACGGGGCAGGGATGGGTCACGTTCTATCTCTTCGTCGTAGGCGTAGTAATCGCAATTGGCTTTGACTTGTACATTATTCACGGACAACTGCCAAGATTTCCGGACTTCAAGATGCCGCGATCACAAGGTGGACTAAGTGGCCTTAAGACAATGTGGGGATTCCTGGTCGTTAAGCGAGTCCTGGCGTACGCAATCTTCCGCTATAGGCGAGCGTCGAGCCTCGCTCGTACAGAATTTAGTTTTCGAGCAATTCTCGATAAGTACCTAGTAACGCATCCACCGAGTCAGAGGCCGGTTCCACAGAACCAGCTTTAATTCTGCCCGTGCGCGATTATTTTTGGTCTGTCTGAGATCAGACTCCAGTGAGCTCGGACATTTGGAGGTGCAATATAGGCCACTCCAGCGATGCAAGAATGCGGTTGCAAACGATTCAGCCTGTGTTCCACCCGCGTATCGCGGCTGTATTTATCCTGGCCATCGTCTTCTTGGGTTTCTTCAGCTTGACGAAGCACGGGATTTACAGAGCGTACTTCTGTGGCCTCGCGTGTCTTGCTGCAGCAGCCATGCAACTCATTCCTCTCACAAGAGTTGTCAGTTAAGTTTCTGGAGAGTTGCCCGTAATACGTCCAGAACTCGCCTGCTGGTATCACGTGAAGATTACCAAAGGCTACTGAGCTATAATGCCGCCACTCATGGCCCTCGCTCCAGGCACAAAACTTGGCCCGTACGAAACCCTTTCGCCGCTCGGTTCGGGGGGTATGGGAGAGGTGTATCGGGCACGGGACACGCGGCTGGGACGGGATGTAGCGATCAAGATTTTGGCGAGAGAAATGTCGGCAGATCCGGCAAGGAAACAGCGGTTTGAGCGGGAAGCGAAGACCATTTCTGGATTAAATCATCCGCACATTTGCGTGTTGCATGACGTGGGTAGCCAGGATGGCATGGACTACCTGGTGATGGAGTGTGTCGAGGGAGAGACGCTGGCGAAGCGGCTAGAGAAAGGCGCGCTGCCGCTGGAGCAAGTGTTGCATTACGGAGCGCAGATTGCGGATGCATTGGACAAGGCGCATCGCGCCGGGATCGTTCACCGGGATTTGAAGCCCGCGAACATCATGCTGACAGTGAGCGGGGTGAAGCTGTTGGATTTTGGTTTGGCGAAACCCACTGGCATAGGGCCGTTGACTAATGGAGCGACGATGACGGCCGTGGCGAGTTCACCTGTGACAGAAGCGGGTATGGTGGTTGGAACCTTTCAGTACATGTCGCCGGAACAGATTGAAGGCAAGGATGTGGATGGACGCAGCGATATTTTTTCGCTGGGCACAGTGCTGTATGAAATGTTGACGGGCCGGCGCGCGTTCGAAGGCAAGAGCCAGCTCAGCGTCGCGTCGGCAATCCTGGAAAAAGAGCCGGCGCCACTTAGCTCGATCAAACGGATGACACCGCCCGCGTTAGACCATGTAGTAAAAAAATGCCTCGCAAAACCCGCAGACGAGCGATGGCAAAGTGCAAGCGATGTTGCGAGCGAGCTGAAGTGGATCGCCGAGAGTGGCGGGCCGGCGAGCGTTGCAGGGCCACTGGCACCAGGGACAAATAGAGAGAGGCTGGCGTGGCTCATCGCGTTGATTACGAGCATAGCGCTGATCGTTGGCGTGAACTGGTGGCGAAGCTCCAAAACGTCAGAACCAGCTCTCCAGTTTTATGCTCAGCTGCCATTTCCTGCGCGCGACATTGCCATGGCTCCGAACGGACACACTGTCGCCGTGGTCGCGTATTTGGAATCTGTTCGGAAGAATGCCATTGAGATTTACGAACTGGGATCGGCAGGAGCGAAGAGCCTCGCGGGTACCGAGGGTGCCAACTATCCGTTCTGGTCGCCCGATGGACGCTCTCTCGCATTTTTTGCCGATGGTAGGTTGAAGAAGATGGAATTATCGGGTGGCCCGGTGCAGCCTCTCTGCGATGCACCCGCGGGCCGCGGCGGTACCTGGAACAAAGACAACGTGATCGTTTTTGCGCCTGACGTCGTGACAGGGCTACGTAAAATCTCCGCCTTTGGCGGAAATTCAACGCAAATTAGCCACATTGATGCGAGTCGCGGAGAACAAGGGCACCGCTGGCCCATGTTTCTTCCCGACGGAACGCATTTCATTTATCTGGCCGCAAATTTCTCCGGACGCAACGAGGCAAATGCGGTGTTCGAGGGTTCGCTGGACTCCAACGAAAAGCGATTCGTTGTGGCAGCCGGGGCTAACGCAGCGTTCGCGGCCCCAGGCTACCTCCTCTATTACCAGAACAAAACGCTGCTGGCCCAGCCGTTCGATCTGAAGCTTTTCGCATTGACCGGGCAACCTACGACCATCCTGACGGACATTCAGTATCTACCCCAGGTCAAGAAAGCGGTTTTTGCGGTCTCCGATAACGGTTCGCTGGTGGCTCAGGGTGCCGGCCAGGCGGCAATTTCACAGCCGACGTGGTTCGATCGTAAAGGGAAGGCAACGGGTGTAGTCGGCACTCCTGCGGTGTACGGCAATATATTTTTGGCACCGAATGAGAGATCGGTGGCAGTTGATAAGACCGACATGGAAAGCCTGAACATGGACGTCTGGACGTATGAACTACAGCGCGATAGGTCGAAGCGGCTTACTTTCGACCCGGCGATTGACGCCTTGCCCGTCTGGAGCCCAGATGGTGCACGGTTGGTGTTTGGCTCGAATCGCGGCCCGAGCCAGGATCTCTTTATCAAAAACGCGGATGGTGCCCAAGAAGAAAAGAGCATCGTGACGGATGAATTCAACAAATATCCAAGTGATTGGTCCAAGGACGGAAAATACATTTTGTACACGCGAGGCAACGACTTGTGGTTCGTGTCCCTTCCGGATCTAAAGAGCAGTCAGTTTTTAAAGGCTGCGTCCGTCATCAGGAATGGACAATTCTCGCCTGACGGAAAATGGGTGGCGTACGCCTCAAATGAAAGCGGCAAATGGGAAATTTACGTCACTTCCTTTCCGGAAGCACGCGGGAAATGGCAAGTGTCGACGGGCGGCGGCGAGCAGCCCCGCTGGCGAGGCGACGGCAAAGAGTTGTTCTATCTTTCTTCTGACAGCAAGATGATGGCGGTGTCGGTGGGCACAGGGTCCAATTTTGATGCGAGCACGCCCGTGGCACTTTTCCAGAGCACTCCCCGTCAGCCGGTCTTAGTGTATGACTTGTTTGTTTATGACGTGAGCCGCGATGGGCAGCGCTTTCTGATCAATACGCCAGTCAACCAGGCCGACACTCACCCCATGTCCATCCTCCTCAACTGGCCTGCGAAGCCGAACAAATGATGCTACCTGCGGGCAGCGGGGCCATTCCCGCGAGCTTGTGGGGACCGGATGGAAAGGAGCTCTATTTCGTCAACTGAGAACCCACAGGGATTGTACCGCCGGCCCGCTATCGATTTCCCCCCCGAATTGCCCAAGGTTTTCTGCCCACAAATATCCCTTCAGAGTGTCTACCTGATGACTCCCCGTAATGGCGTTGTGGAAGGTGAAGGTGCGCAGATAAGGTTGTGGCCGAGTGGTCGGCCACCCGGAGAGCGCCGGGATAAACCGGCATGTTGTAGGGGATGAAAGAGCCCTACAGGAAAGGAGAGCAGCGAATCCATCCTGGCCTCGAGGCTTGCAGGTGATATCGCGAGGTATCGCTTGAACCGTAGACAGAGGTATTGGTGGGCCGGGCTATTGAGTTCGGCGTTCTCTTTCAACGTTTCTCCTTCGCGAGAAGGGCCGGTGCCAGAATCTTTCGCCAAATCAAGTCCGCCTGCTCCCTGCCTCGCGAGGGATGCTGGGCGACGTCGAGCCACACTTGCAGCACGTCGCAAACAGGGACAGCATCCTTCAGAACCACGGCGCGAAACACGGATTCGTCGTTCCGTGGAACACGGATATAAACGTCTGGGTCGGCGTCCACGCTGCTTGCCGAGAACCCCAGCTTTTCGAGAATCCTAGGTTCAAAGCGCTCTATATAAAGGTAGGGCTGCACCCCATGAACGAACCCGAGCCCGAGCACTTCCGCGGCAGCAAATAGCGCCAGACACGCCCGCGGCCGATGAACAACCGGGTGATTCTTCTCCAAATGGCGGCGCTGCTTTTCTTTAACGTAAGAGCGGATCGCGTTCCATAGCGCGTCCTTCTCTCCGCGAAGCTCCCAACGAACCCCAATTTCGGACACGCTCCTCTGGTTTGCCGCCAGCCAGCGGTTCATCAATTCTTCGATCCGCACGACTCGCAACCCTTCGCGTTCTTCCTCAAGAAATCCTGCTTTCGAAAACTGCTCGATGAAGCGGAATGCGCTCATCACGGAAATCGCAGCCGCTTCCGCCAGTTGCGACGCACCGTGGTAGCGTCCGCGTGGTGCAGAGAGATAGAGCTCCGGGATTCTTGGCGCCAGGAGAACCTTGAGCATCCACTGATTGAGGTCGGAAAAGAGCTGAGGAGAAGCTACGCGGTTGGCCGGCGATATGGCATTTCTGGCTCTCGGCGTCTCGGAATTGAATCGTTCCAGGCCGTGCCCGTCAAATGAGCGCAACCCCTCCAGGTCCATGACCCCGACGGCGATGTCCGGGGCATGTCGCCGTGCAATACCAAAAGTCGTGCTCCCGCCAGAAAAGCGCGCTATCGAATTGGCTCGATACTCTGCTCTGCCCGGGACGACGGAAACCGCCGATGCGTCAATCAAGAAGTCGCTTGAGACAAGCAAAGGGCGACTGAAGATCTATGGCTGGAAGGCTCAAAAAATTAACGATCAAATCCTACTTGGTCAAATACCTCCTCGCCGAAGGTCCAGCGTCGAATACTGTCGGATGGGTTTTCGAAGTTAATCTTGAGGCTCAGATAGTGCGTCCCGTAATTGGTGACACAGAATTGGAAAAGGAATATTCAGACTGGGACAGGAACCTCCCTAAAGAAAAATTAAGCTTGACTGGGGAGCGAACATAACCACGATGTACCTCGGGTATTGGCGCGTGGGCCGCGTGGCGTTCGGCCTCATCACGTTTTATCAGTCCATGCCGCGCGAAGCCCTTCCCAGCGATGGAACGCGTAGTAACCGTAGTAATGACGCACATAGCAGGCACGATTGGCCAGGAGCGCTCCCAGCGCGCATTGGTGATGAAGGTTTAGTCGGGATAGGCTTGATCCTTTCTTGCGACACGGATGCGGTGGTCGGTGAAGTCTGCGTGCATTTCCGGGACGAAGACTTTTGGCATGTGGCACGAGGTGCAGTCCTTTGTAGCGGCGGGGCAAGCGGCCCCGGGATGGTCCGCGGTTGTCTTCGTGCCCAGCACGTTGAGGTGGCAACTTGAACAGACGTGGTCGTAGGAGGCGTCTTCAGTTTCGAGCGGCAAGTGCGGGTCGTGACAGGCGATGCATGTGAGGCGGGCGTCGGCTTTTTCCCAACATTTACTGGATTCGAGCCTGTAGGGTTGCGAGCGAACGTTGGAAACGCCAGTTATTTTGGCGACTTTGACGTCCCAGAAAATCCCGTGGCAAGCGCCGCAGAAATCGACGGAGTCGGCAGGCTGAAGTTCTTGGGGATTGAAGATGGAGGAGGCTCGGACGTCTGCGACTCCGGCCAACTGGGCCGCTTGCATAGCCGAAGCATGTTTGGCGCCTGGACCATGACAAGCCTGGCAGCGGACGCCGGGCACCAGATTCTTCTCGTCGAGCAATCCGTTAAATATGGAAGCGGTGGTATGGCAGGAGAAGCACTTTTTGGCCTCCGCTGGAGGAAGTTTGCGATCCATCGCTTCATCTATGTCTTTCGGGGAGCTGAGGGCGCGACCGGGGGTAAAGCCCAGCGCTTTTAGAGGTTCGACAAAACTGACGCGGGCTTCGTAAAAGTTTCCGTCTTCTTTTTTGAAGAGATAAGATTGGCCGACGCGGCCAACTCCGAAAGCCCAAGCCAGGGAATAGGCAAGGGTTTGCTGGCCGTCGGTGACGACGTAGCGGCTGCCCATGGCGCAGGTTTTTACTTCGTAATGGAAACGTCCTACGGAAAAATCAACTTTGCGATGGGTGTGGAGAATTCCCGATTGGTTAACGGGTTCGGTGGAGTTGGCCATCGAAGTGGTTTTCTGAGTGGCCCAGATTTTGGAATGGCAGGACTCGCAGGCAGCCGTTGGAACATATTGATCGCGGGGAGAGTCTGTTTCGGTAGGCCAGAACGGCTCCTCGGAGAGGTGCTCGTCGGTGGAGAGTTGAGCGCGGGCGGGGGATGACACAAGTAGAAGCAGAAACCCGCGAGCAGCCGCAAGGAAAACGCGCACCAGCGAGATACGGTGGTTAGAGCCCATGGCCCAGGATTCCCGCAAAAGCGATCCAGCAAACACACCACCACGAACCGGCGACGTCACGTGACTGATGCCTGCGCCGCTACACGGAAGAAACGGTTTTTAGACTAAGGGAAAATGGTAGTGCGCTCTTCCAATCCTTTATTCCCGGGAGAATGAAAATAGTTCCCGCTTAAATGTTTCAAAAAGTTCGTGCCTCCGCTCCGACTGCGTGTAATTCGGGTTCTTAATCCTCAGCCAGCCGCTAACCGTCGAGTACGTTCCGGTTTTGCGCTTCGCTAGAACGCCTTCTAAATTCCGCTCACAAACCTCATTGAACAAATCAATAATCTTGACTTTTAACATGCTTTTTTACTCATTCTTAAAATCCAACTGCAATAATCCTCGTTCGGTCGCCCATCACACGAAACAATACATCTGCCGCCCAAGCTACGATGGCCAGCCGATATGGTCCTGCCGATCTTTTTCCAGCGTCAATCCTTGGGCGGCACTTCATCGCAAAATCGAGACCACTCTGAGTAATAACGCGAGTTTCCGAATGATCGTAGAAGTATTATTTTCACGAAGTGACGGCGTCTCGGTCGAGTTCATCGCACATGCCCAACTCGTGGGTTTAAAAGTAGGGCTCCTGCGTCTTGGCGAACTCAATACGCTGAAGGGTCGCGGATCGAAATCGCTGTTCCGTTTAGGCCGGGAACCAAAGCCATATTTGTGCCCGGTCGAATCGTATGTTCGGTACCCGTGAGGGCTGTGAGGCTTTTTAGGCATGGGGTGTCTTATCTGAGAGTTCCTCCCGAATCCAAGTCTGATCCCGAACCGTAGGCCGCAAGCTCGTTCCAAAAACTTCAAAACGTGAAGACTCCTGTCGCCAGTTCCGTTTAGCGCGTAACGTGAGGCTTACTGGCCACGGAACAACACTTCGCCATAAGGTCTGAGGCCCGGCGTGGGTTTTGGCGGAGCCTAGACGATGCATTTCTTTTAAGTTGACCGATGCCTATACGGTAATAGCATCCGCTCACCACAGGGGGCACCGTGACCAGCCCAATGCCATTACCATTTCTTGTTGTTCTATCTTTGTTTATAAATGTCTGCGCATCGCCAATGTTCGGTTCGCCCCAAAAATCCGAAGCCAAGAAACCCGCGACCAAGAGACTCTTTATCGCGGATTACGTTATCAGCGGCGCAGTCGGTTCGGCTCATACAGACTCATCCGGGAATACATACGGAAGTGGCGCAGCAGCAGGCCGGAACATATCGCTAGAGGCAACAGACGGGTTCATGAAGAACTGCGCGGCAGTTACGGTGACCAATGACAGCGATGCTGCGGATTATATCCTGCGCCCCAACAAGGGGAGTTCGACGCTATACAGAAAGAATGGGGACGTTGTGGACGTGTCTCACGCAAAAGTAATGGTATCTAACCTCGTTAAGGACGTTGGCGGTTACATCCAATCGCATCCTTAGGTCGGGGTTGCCGGGGTGGGTATCGCGGGGTGCCGAAGCCCAGCAAATCAGCGGCCAGCCGCCTAAGATGAAGAGCTAAACTGTAAATCGTTCGCTAAATTCAACTATCCACGCGCAGCCGACTATAGCCAGAACAACCAGACCGACCAGTAGGACACCAATTAGCATGCGTCGGGCCTACCATTACGTTGCTTGAGCATCTCCAGCGTCCTATTGCAATATTTGCACACCAAAGTCCATTGCGGCATATTTGCTAACTCTCAAGCGGGGTTGTCCGAAAACTGCATGATCGCGGGAATCATTTCCCTGTACAGGTTCATCTTATCCAACAGTGATACAGCGCCGTAACTTTCAGCCAATGCCTTGGCCTCTGCATCGTTCGATAGGGAAACGGCCAGCGTACAAACGCGCCGAAGCTGCGCCTTCACCAATGCGGGAGTGATTTCCCGTCTTTCAGGAAGGTGCAAATCCAACAGCAGTACAGCAGGCTTAAAGTCTGAGATCATCTGTATGGTTTCCGCGAACGTGGACGCTTCGGCAACTATTTCTATTCGTGGTTCTTCGTTCAGTGTTCTCCGAATTGCAGACCGCATAGCGTCGTTGTCATCAGCCATCAAGACCCTAATTGCCATTTTTTCCTCCGGGGCAGGAGCAAAAGCAAACGACTACCCATAAGAGCGTGGCACGAACCCTGCGAGTCAAAATGTGCGATTGTGAACACTTCGGTGAAACAGTGTGAACGGTAGGGGGACCTACGGACAGCAAAACCAAGGTGCATCAATCGGGGTGGTACATCAATTCGAATCTCTGGTATGTCGCGGCCTGCTGACAGTGCGGACAATCAACGCTCAACCCGCCTTCGGGGAATTCAGGTCTATACGGCCACAATGAGTCATAAAGAAGGTCGTCGGACCGTGACTCTATTTCGCTGTGACCAAAAGTTTTGTGGCAATTCCGACAACTCAAGACCCACTGGGCCATACGTTCCTGCTTGGGCTGGCAAACGTTCGTAAAAACTGAATGTAGTAGCAGCCGCATTGCATTCACATACCCACAAGTGGGTACACGGCTAGTATTCCCCCGTTCAAACCGACTGTCTCCGACAGCACAGTATTACTTTGACGATTTGTGGCACATTAGCAGGTGCCAATAAGATTCTTTTAGCTGACGATAGCGTTGTCATCAAGCCTTCGATGGCAGGCGAATAGGGTATAGCAACGATGATTCCCTTGGCGACTTCATGGACATGACTCGCGCGTCCGACCCCATCGGGCAAGCCGACGACAGCAGTCCGCTTGCGCCGGACGAGGGTCTTTTCAATATTCCAGTCCCAGAGGGCGCGGTCGCCGTCTTACAAACATCTATTCGCATTCTTGTCGCGGACGACCAACCAACGATACTGGAAATGGTTAAGAGAATCTTGAAAGCTCATCATGGCTTTGAGGTCGTTGGCGAAGCCCGAGACGGTCAACATGCTGTAAGTCTGGCTGAATCTCTGAAGCCGGATGTAATCGTCATTAACGTTACGATGCCTAAGATGTCCGGCTTCGAGGCTGCCCGGCGCATCCGCGTTTGTGTTCCAGATTCCGCCATCGTGATTCTCTCATCCCACAAGGATAAGCAATTCATTGAGGAAGCGCGGAAAGCTGGAGCGAATGGCTACGTCGGGAAGTCGGATGCTGACAAGCAATTGATTCGGGCAATCGAATCGACGGTGAAGGGCGAAGAGTTTTTCTTGGTTGAATAAAACCTTCGTCAGCTAAGCCAATTCTCCCTACGGCCTCAAGGGATGATTTTATCAAGCATAAACGTTGACATTCGTTCGGAGCACAGAAGAGCACTGTTACGTGAATTGAGCCGATTGGTCGGAGAGGCTGAACGAATCAGCAGCCAACCGCCTAAAATGATTCATAAGCAGCCCTAAATGGCGAGGTTCACTTACTGGACGCCTTCGCAAACAATTCATCAATAAGGCAGAGTATTTAGAACGTCGTTTCAGAAACAAACAGGCCATTCCGCCGACTTGAATTTTGCCGAATAGGGATACTCAATGAATCAGAAAACCCGTCGTAGTCCACGAGTCCCTGTCATCGCCATTGCGGAAATCGCTCACACGGAATCTGGGGGAAACTTTAGTTGCCGGGTCTCCGAACTTAGTCTCAATGGCTGCTACGTAGATATGCTGAATGCTCTTCCTATTGGTAGTGAAGTGGCGATCAAAATCTTCGCCGATTCAGAATGCTTCGAGGCTAATGCCAAGGTCATATATGCCCATCCAAATATGGGGATGGGACTTGCGTTTGAGCAAGTATCGTTAAAAAGCCAAACCTTCTTACGCCATTGGCTACTCAAAGCCAGCGGAGGTCCGGAGCCCATTTAAGGAGTCGGGTGCCAACCGCTGAAACCGATTTCGGAAATTTCCGGCTTGGATGCGGACGGTTGCTATACCTCGCCGCCACCATCACCAGGCGGCGGCAGCATACACGAGTGCCACTGCCCCTCCTCAGCGTGGGCGCCACAGAACCATCCGTTGCACGTCGGGCAGTGTACGGTCGCCGCGTAGTTGCAAACCGCGTCGCCGGGTGAGACGCCCTGACAAACACTCCAGATCCTCGCTCTCGCTTTCCTTTTCTACTATGGGCACGACGACCTCTTGCCGCCATTGTACGCACCTTGCCTGACTGTGGAGGCGATCTAAAACCACATGTCCGAACAACTAATCAGGCAAAACAGCGTCGGCGTTCGCAGTCCCTGCGTTCAGCATCTACGGCTTCTCGTTAGTTTGGTCGGTTATCCAGTTCGTTTCCCACGTTTTACCTCCATCCGTAGAAAACGCCTGCTCGAAATGTGGCGAATTCGTTGTGACGCCTGACCAGACGAATCGGGCATAGATCGCTTTACCCTCATAGACTTGCTGGTTATAGAATTCTCCTCGCCCGTTGGTAAACTCCCCGACCATGGGATTCTGTTCTAGAACTCCATCGGCCGCGTTGGCCCAGTAGATGCTCCACTGATGGGACTCCGGGTTGTAAAGACGCAGCGCCAAACCCTGGATGTGCATGTGCTTGTCCGCGCTTTCGACATTCAGCTCTTCTACCTCCGCACGACCGTCCAAAACCTTCTGACAGACCGTAGTCCCGTCCAACTCCACCCATTCGGTGGAGCCAGCTAACCGGCGCTTCAATCGTTTCAGGTGGAATTTCCAAGCGCCAACGAGGAAGTCAAAATCGCGTTGCCCATCTCGTTTGTGAGACACACTTTGTTGTGCACTCACCGTGCCGTTCTGTCCCCGCACTCTTTCAGCTAGGAAAACAAGCAACGCAAGAATGAAACCAAAGACGAGCAAGGATTTGTGTAATTTCATTGCGCATTCCTCTCAGAAACAAACTCTTTGTCAGGCGACAATGCTTTTCCGAATGAGCTTCCCATTTGCGCCATAAAATAGCCATATTGAAGTAAGCGTTCACGACACGACTACCCGACGATCGACGCGCTTGAGCAGCGCAGCGATATCGGTGGCAGCCGCTTGCGCTTCCGACATATGAATAATGCTTTTCGCCGTGATGCCTTCTAGGGTTCAACAAGAACGTTTGCGGCGTTCCATCGATTTGAGGAATTCTATTAGCTGTCTTTCGGTCATCGGAGTTAACGCAGTCCCCGGCGGAACTGCACGAGCGACAACCGCTTTCGTGTGGTCAGCTATCCAGAAGTGCCTGCAACTGTGGATAGCACCACAGGCGAAACGACGAAGCAGGAAAATCCAGAAGACGGTCTCCACTCCAGTACGTTCTGCGATATGCTTTCGTTGACCCGGATCGGCGCATCGACGAGCGTGCGTGTCCGGGTTCGCTTTTTACTTGACACGTCGTATAGACCTATACGATTATACAAATGCCGACTCACTCTACCGTTGAAGTTGCAGAGATCGTCGACGTCAGCTGGGATACGCTGAATCGCTGGATACGAGCCAAGAAGTTTCCGGTGCCTCCAGTGAAATTGGTGGGACGGGTAAGGGTTCGGCTCTGGACCGAAGCTCAAATTGAGGCGGTCCGAGAATATAAGAAGAACTACTATCGAGGCAAAGGTAGTCGGAAAAAGCGAAAGAAGCAGAGCGACTAAATAGCGGGACGCATCGGTGCTAGTAACACCGACGCGCCCCTAACCAAAGTGCACGTCTGAGGTGCAACGATGGCTGCAAGAGAAGTTATCCATTTCCCATTCGGGGCGCAACTCTCCGCGCACCCACAGTTTCCGGTTCTCCTTCCTCCTGAGCCAGTTGCGGAATCCCCGCCGTAGATAGGCCC
>Ga0210394_10001236_pt1 | contig 42342 bp, 32 predicted proteins | sample IncBWC12MmetaG_FD_160121 | JGI IMG/M metagenome (GOLD analysis project Ga0210394, IMG submission 160121) | Forest soil microbial communities from Barre Woods Harvard Forest LTER site, Petersham, Massachusetts, United States - Inc-BW-C-12-M | ecosystem: Environmental > Terrestrial > Soil >...
CGGAGGATAACTTAAGATGGCAGTCAACGTGACTCCCCTGCACGACCGCGTGCTGGTGAAGCGCATCGAGGAGAAGGAGACCGTCAAGGGCGGAATCATAATCCCCGATTCCGCGAAGGAAAAACCGCAGGAAGGCGAAGTGATCGCAGTGGGCGCAGGCAAGATCGAAAAGGGCGAACGTGTTCCCATGGACGTGAAAGCCGGCGACCGCATTCTTTTTGGCAAATACAGTGGCACGGAAATCAAGCTCGACGACGAAGAGTATCTGATTTTGCGTGAAGAAGAGATTCTGGCCAAGCTCGGCGCGGCGGCTAAAGTCGCCTCGTCCAAGCGCTAACACGCCCCATCCGCTTCGCGGATGGGCGTTCCATGGGCGAAAGCCCAGGCTTTTGCCGATAACAGGGTGCGAGCCAATCTCGCAAAGCAGAAATAGCACGGGCCGTAGATTCGCAGTAAAAATTCTTAGGAGGATGCAATGGCAAAGCAAATCGTGACTGGGGAAAATTCCCGCCAGTCCATTTTGCGCGGCGTCAATTTGTTGGCTGATGCCGTGAAGATCACGCTGGGCCCCAAGGGGCGCAACGCGGTGATCGAAAAGAAGTTTGGAGCGCCGATCATCACCAAAGACGGTGTGACGGTGGCCAAGGAGATCGAACTGAAGGATCCGCTGGAGAATATGGGAGCGCAGATGGTGCGCGAAGTCGCTTCCAAGACTTCCGACGTCGCCGGCGATGGCACCACCACAGCAACCGTGTTGGCGCAAGCCATCTTCCGCGAGGGCGTCAGAACCGTCGCGGCAGGAGCGAGCCCCACGGGACTCAAGCGCGGCATCGAGCGGGCCGTGGAAGTCTCCATCGAGGAGATCCGCAAGCAGCATCGCGACGTTAAGGGCGGGATGATTGCGCAGGTCGGCACCATCAGCGCCAATAACGATAAGCAGATCGGCGGCATCATCGCCGAAGCAATGAATAAGGTGGGCAAGGACGGCGTGATCACGGTGGAAGAGAGCCGCACGATGGAGACAACGCTGGAAGTCGTGGAAGGCATGCAGTTCGACCGCGGCTACCTCTCGCCTTACTTCGTCACCGATCCCGAGCGCATGGAGTGCGTGCTCGAGGATGCCCGCATTCTGATCCACGAGAAAAAGATCAGCTCCATGAAGGACCTTCTTCCTTTGCTCGAGCAGATTGCCAAAATGGGCAAGCCGCTCGTGATCGTCGCGGAAGACGTCGAAGGCGAAGCGCTGGCCACCCTGGTGGTCAACAAGCTTCGCGGCACGCTGCAGTGCGCGGCCGTGAAGGCGCCCGGTTTCGGCGATCGCCGCAAGGCCATGCTGGAAGATATCGCCACGCTGACCGGCGGCAAGGCCATCACCGAGGACCTGGGCATTAAGCTCGAGAACGTAAAGGTCGAAGACCTCGGGCGCGCCAAGAAGGTCACCATCGATAAGGACAACACCACCATCGTCGAAGGCGGCGGGAAGGCTTCCGAGATCGAGGGCCGAGTGAAGCAGATCCGCGCCCAGATCGACGAGACCACCTCCGACTACGACCGCGAGAAGCTCCAGGAGCGGCTTGCCAAGCTCGTGGGCGGCGTGGCCGTAATCAAGGTGGGCGCGGCGACCGAAACCGAGCTGAAGGAAAAGAAAGCTCGGGTCGAAGACGCCATGCACGCCACCCGCGCTGCGGTCGAAGAAGGCATCGTGCCCGGAGGCGGCGTGGCCCTGCTGCGCTGCGTACCCGCGCTCGACAAGCTGAAGGCCGATGGCGACGAGGCTACCGGCATCAATATCGTCAAGCGCGCGCTCGAAGAGCCGCTGCGGCAGATTGCTTACAACGCAGGGTTAGAGGGCGCAGTGGTAATCGGCAAGGTCCGTGAGTCCAAGGACGAAAACTACGGCTTCAACGCCGAAACCGAGGAATACGGCGACATGGTCAAGATGGGCGTCATCGACCCCGCAAAGGTCACCCGTCTGGCCCTGCAGAACGCCGCTTCTATCGCGGGACTGATGCTCACCACCGAAGCTCTGGTGGCCGACATCCGCGAGGACGACAAGAAGGCAGCCAGCGCCGGTCCGCACGGCGGCGGCATGCCCGGCGGCGGAATGTACTAAACCGCTGTTCCCTCTTTCGGCCCGAAAACAGAAGGCGGTCCGGTTCTACCCGGACCGCCTTTCTTTTTGCGCCGCGTGGAACTGAACGCCTCGAACTCCCGCGCCCAGGCCTCATCAACTTTCATCTTGTCATTTACGCAAATGGACCTCGGGTGTATAAGAGGCCATCTGGCCGATCAGACTGGAATTCCCGGTGCAGCCCACGAAACTGCAGTGAGGCGCTGCGACAACTGTATTCCTAAGGAGACAAGCTATGAAAACGACTGGACGCTTAAAGCTTGGCGCTGCCACGATTGTTATAGCTGCGCTTTTATTCGCATTCGGCGGTCGATTCCTCCCCGGCCACCACGGCGCCCAAGCCGTATTCGCTGCGGAGAAGGCGCCGCGTGGCGCCGCCATCGCGGATCCGGTCGCGCCCACGGCGATGCCTTTGGGTTTGCCTTCGGTGGACACCGCGAAGGCCGTGCTCGATGCTTCGCTGCCGCAACATCACCCCCAATGGCTGGATGTGCCGATGGGCGGCGCAAACATTCGAGTTTTCGTCCTCTTTCCCGACTTAGCCGGCAAGGCGCCAGTGGCCGTGATCACGGCGCACAATCAAGGGCTGAGTGACTGGGCGCGCGCGGTCGGCACCGAAGTTGTGAACGAAGGCTACATCACGATCGTTCCCGACCTCCTGTCGGGCTTGGGGCCGAACGGCGGCGGCACTGACTCCTTCGTCGACCCTGAAGCCATTGCCACAGCATTTGCGCAATTAGGCCCAGCCGAAATTCAGCGCCGCACCGAAGCAGTTCGCAACTATTTCGTCGCCCAACCCGGCACTAACGGCAAGAGCGCGATTCTCGATTTCAACTGGACTGAAAATCGGATCGACGCGGCCATCAGCAGCCCAAGCGAGCAGCGCGCCGTCAAATTCGATCTCACCGAACATGCCTGGCACAATACTCTCGCGCTTCTTGGCAATCTGGCTGGCCCCGAAGCTTTGCCCCAAAGCAGCTCGGCGATGCCTCAACTCAAAGATGACGCTGCGTCCGCCGCTTCCGCCGCGCGTCAGCACGATGCCGCCCAGGCGATCGCCAAACGGGATGACATCGTGGCGGGACGTTTCGGCGGCCCCGAAAAAGTAGTGGATCAATCACCACGTCACGGCGAATGGGTCGATATCCCGGCAAGCACCTCGCAGGGAATGGTCAAGCTGCATGCCTGGCTGGTTCAGCCGCTCGGCAACGACAAAGCCGGCGTGGTCGTGCTCATTCATCCTGGCCCCGGCATGGACAATGCCGACACGCCGCGAAAGGGAGCAGGCGCAAACTGGATGCGCGGCGTGGCGGATAAGCTCGCCATGCAGGGCTTCATCGTCATCATGCCCGACTTGGCGTCAGGCCTCGGCCCGAACGGAGGCAATTTCGATTCGTTCCGGTATCCGGACGATCTGGCGAAGGCCTTGGGCACTCGTCCCGTCCCCGAAAAAATCGAGCTTCTAAAAGCGGCGCGGGAGTATGCGCTCAAGCTGCCACGCGCCAACGGCAAGAGCGGAATCACCGGCTTCTGCAATGGCGGCGGTTATTCGTGGGAAAGCGCTGCGGAGATACCCGGCATCAACGCCGCCGTAAGCTTCTATGGCGCACCTCCGGACCTCGCCACGATGGCCAAGATACAAGCTCCTGTGCTGGCCTTCGCGGGCGATCAAGACCCCGGCTTGGCTCCTAAAGTGGCTGCTGCGGCACCCGATATGCAGAAGCTCGGAAAGACCTTCGAATTCAAAATCTATCCCAACGTGACCCATGCGTTCCTGGAGCACCAGACTTTGGGCGAAAATGCTGTGGCTACCCTGGATTCCTGGCCGCGAGCCATAGCATTTTTTAAACGTTACCTGAACGCCCAAACCAGCACCACAAACACGCGAACAAACTAAGCCGTCAGCTAAACAACAGAACCCCTAGCTCACCCAATAGAAGTAGGCTGCCCGAGGCTCGGTCTCTCGATGTCCTTGACCCTTTCGGGCGCGGGGTTACCCCCCTTTGCACCGGCTGGGCTATTTGCAAATAGGTCACAGCCGCGGGACAATGACGATAAGCGGGGGAACATCCCCCAATGCTTGGTGTCTAAGTTTTCAGAGGCTTTCCGCAGCGTCGGGATCAGGCGGCACAGGACCAACGAAAGGTTGGGCTCCTGTTTCGGTGCTGGCGGAGCAGAGAGGTGGCTGGCGTGTCTGACTTGGCGCGCGTCCTAACCTGGCCTGAGGACGAAGCGGAGGTCATAACGGAGCTGCGCAGCGGTTCCGAAACGGCTTTCGACTGGCTTGTGACTTACTATCACGCACCGGTCTATGCGGTCGTAGTGGGAATATTGCGCAATCCGAACGATGCGGCCGACGTGACGCAAGAGGTCTTTCTCAAGGCATTTCGCGGCATTGGGTCATTTCGTCACGGCAGTTCGCTGAAGACCTGGCTCTATCGCATCGCGGTGCGCGAGAGTTTGAACTACAGGCGTTGGTTTTGGCGCCATCTACGGTTCCAGAGTTCTATCGAAGATGAGCCGCTGGGGAGCTGTCTTGGACTTGAAGACCCCGGCATTTCACCATTCGATGAACTCGCCAGCCGCGAAATTCAGGTTGCTGTGCAGCACGCGCTGGGGGAAGTGCCTCCCGTCTTTCGAGCGGCGGTAATCCTGCGCGATCTGGAGGGCCTCTCCTACGAAGAGGTGGCCGAAGTGCTGGACGTTTCGGTAGGTACCGTAAAGTCTCGCATCCTGCGCGGACGCAGGATGCTGCGCGAAATTCTCCAGCCCATATTGGTGCCCCGAAAGTCGGTTGGTAGTGCGGGATTTCTGGCAGTCTCGCGCGCGAAGTATGGAGATTAAAATATGACCTGCCGTCGCATCGTTCGACTGTTGCCCGGGTATCTGGACGGCGCCCTGCCCGAAAGGCTGGGTTCCGAGGGCCATGCGGATATCGCCTCGCATCTCGAGACTTGCCTCTCTTGCCGCCGTGAGCTGGAGCGCTATCGACACATACAGCGAGTGATGTCCGTCTCCAACCGCCCGACGCCTCCCGTCGATCTGGGCGTCCGCATCCTCCTGGCGTTATCCAATGCGCGAGCATTTGGCAGTTTTGGGGGACGCCTGCGTCAGACCAAGGACCGCCTCGAACTTCTACTCAAGAATATATTTGAACCGCTGGCTCTGCCCGCGACCGGTGGAATAGTCGTGGCCTTGCTGGTTTTTGCCTTGGTCTACCAGGTCTTGGGCACCGGTATGCCCGTAAGTGCCGCCACGCCCGACTCGCCGACAAATCTGCTTCAACCGGCTCGGCTCGAGGTCCTGGCGGGATTTCAGATGTCCAAACTCGAGGAGATGACGCGCACCGGCGGCCAACATCCCCTGCTCGTTGAAACCATGGTAAATGCCGATGGGCAGGCGGTCAGCTATCGTGTTATTTCCGGCCAGTTGGATGAAAACATGCAGCGCGAACTCGATCAGGTCTTGTTTTTATCGCGATTCCGTCCGCAGATGAGCTTTGGTCGTCCCACTTCCGGGGGACGTGTGATCTTGAGTTTCAGCCAGATTCGCGTTCACGGCTAAGCTTCTTTGCAATTTTCAACGAGTCACCGAAGCGAAACCTGTTCCTGCACTCTTGCCACAGAAGACTCATGTCGTCTCTAGTTCGGCTTCAATGGATCGATGTACGTTTCAATTCGCCCTAATTCTTGACCTTATGGAACCCGCCTTGTAAATTGGAAGCACGCGAGTTGGTATGCATCGCGAGGTCAGAGCGGCCTGAGTGTTTTCGCCGCTGAACCTTAAGTATGGCCCCTCAGCAAAGGCCCGTCGCGAAAGCCCGGCAAGGGCGATAAAAAAATGATTGGCGGCACGAGGTCGGATATTCCCGCAAGAATCAACCGCGCTTTGGCATCGGCCCGATTCAACTGGATCGGGAAGTTCTCTTTGCTGGTCGTGTGCTGTTGTCTGTGCGGGTTTCCAGCTTCCATCCAGGCGGCTCCCCCTCAGGCCGAATCGACAAGCCCGATCGCTGTGGAAGCCAACCCTCAGATTTTTGCCACGATGTGTGCGCTCGTCGCCGCTGGCTTTGAAGCCGATTCGTCGCCGGCTGATCCGGATTTAGCTCAGTTGCGAACGCATTTGCGTTCCCTTAACGGTCCTGCTGCGGTGGCATTGCGTGACTTCTACAGCCATCACGCGCTCGCCGATTCCGGCGCCACTCTCTCCCGTTTTATGACCTTTGCTCTGGTTGCCGGCCCCGCCCCAAGCTTCGAACCTGTGCTCAAGGGTGAAGCACTGCCTCCAGGCGCGTTTGCGCTCAATGGCTTCAGCGAAGTTCTCTCCAATTTTTATCAGGAAGCGCAGATCGAGGAGCTCTGGCACAAATTCGAACCGATATATGAGCGCTCCGCCACCGGTATTCGCGAGCCGCTCGGGCAAATCGTGGTGTCCTCCACGGCCTACGTCCGCGAAATCCTCCGTCCGGGAGTGCGAACGTTCAGAGTCTATATCGAGCCGATGGTCGGCAACGAAACAAATGTCCGCAATATCGGCGATCGGTATGTTGTCGTAATCAATCCGGCTTCGCCTTCTTATGATCTGATGCGCCACGCATTCCTGCATTATTTGCTCGACCCTTTGCCGATTCGGTATCGCGACAAACTTCTGGCTGAACAGCCCCTTTTATTTATCGCGGACCGCGCCCCCAATCTTCCTTCCGAATACCGCGCCGATCTCGCTTCCTTTTTCGACGAATGTTTCGTGCGTGCCGTGGAATTTAGAGTGCGCAGGTTGCCGCCTGCGCAACTGAACCAGGAGGTGAACTCCGCGGAAGCCAATGGCTACGTTCTGATCCCACCATTGATCAAAGCACTCGCGAAATTTGAGAGCTCCGAGCCATCGATGAGTTTGTATTTTCCTGACCTGGTGCGCTCGATCGACGTTGTCGGGGAACAGCAGCGATTGCGAAGTGTCAAATTTGCGCCCGCATCCGATTCGCTGCAGGCCCGTGAAAGAGCGGAAGGGGTCGGGACAAAAAAAGACAAAGCCGCGGATGCGCCCACCGATCTGGAATCGGAATTGAGTGCTGCCGAGCGTATGATTGCGGAGCAGGACGGGGCAGGAGCTTCTCGAGCATTCGAACGAATCCTATTGGAGACTCCGGGGCAGCCCCGCGCACTGTACGGATTGGCGGTGGCATGTATATTGCAGGGTGATGCCGAACGTGCGATCGCGTTGTTCGATCAGGTAGTGGCCGCGGCTCAGGCCGATTCGCCACAGATGAGGCCCGAACCGAGTGCCCTTGCGTGGTCACACATCTATCTTGGGCGCATGCACGATTTGCAGGATGATCGCGAGCAGGCGCTTGAAGAGTATCGCGCCGCCCTCGCCGTTGGCAATTCGCCGGAAACGGCGCGTTCGGCGGCTCAGCGCGGAATGGAGCAAGCGTACCAACCGGCGGTAAGCCGTTCGTTGCCGAAATGACGTGCGGCCAGTTATAAGATGAAGAAAGGACCGAGGTCCGAATCCTATCGGGCCCCGGAAATTTAGCGAAGGAGAGCTGTAAATGAGGCATTCCATACTGAAGGTAAGCGCACTCGTACTGCTGAGTTTTTCCTTGATCTCTGTAGCATCGGCCCAGAATCAGAATCAGAAAAATAAAAAAGATCAAAAGAGTCAGGACGGCGCTTCGCTCGATCAGGAAAAGCCGGATGCCAAGGGGGGCGCCAGTAAGGACGAACTCAAGGCCTACAAGGAAGTGTACGACGCCCGCGGTGCAGACCCTGCGCACTTGATCGAGGTCGGCGAGGGCTTTCTTGCCAAGTTTCCGATGAGCATCTACGCCGGGGCGGTCTATTCCGAACTGGCTTCGGCTTATCTGAATACGAACCAGCCCGACAAGATGGTAACTGCCGGGACGAAGGCTGTAGAGATTAATCCCGACAACGTCGACGTTTTGCCCCTGCTCGCCTGGGCCATACCTCGGCGCATTACCGCTCAGACGCCCGATGCCGCTCAACAGCTGACCAAGGCTCAGGATTATGCGAAGCACGGCATCCAGCTGCTAACGACGATGCCCAAACCTGAGGAAATGGACGATGCCGCATTTACCAAGGCCAAGAACGAAAAGTTGGCGATGTGTCACGACGGCATCGGCGTTGCCGAGGTAAAGACCGGTAAATACGATGACGCCATCGCCGAGCTCAACCAATCGGTAGAGTTGTCTGCCACGCCCGATCCTGTTGATTTCTACCTTTTGGGTGTCGCCAACCAGCTTACGAGTCACTTCACAGACTCGATGGCCGCATTTACCAAGTGTTCCACGGCGGGACCGCTACAGGCGCAATGCAAGTCTGGTCTCGATGAAGTGAAGAAGAAGTCGCAGAATAGCCTGGAGGCCCCCAAATAAATTCAATCGCGCCGATGCGTGAAAATCGGTTGGAGGAACTGGAGCAAGCAATCGGCTACCGGTTCCTCCAGCCGAATCTCCTTGAGCGGGCGCTCACTCACCGTTCCGCCGTGCCCGAAGATGCCGCCACTCGGATTCACAGCGATAACGAACAACTCGAATATCTGGGCGACGCCGTCCTCGGAATGCTTGTCAGTGAGTATCTCACCAGCGCCTTTCAAGAATGGAGCGAGGGGCAATTGTCAAAAAGTCGCGCACGGTTGGTAAACGCAGCTTCGCTCTATGCGGCCGCACGCCGTCTGGCTTTGGGCAATTACCTGCGCCTCGGTAAAGGCGAAGAAAAAACGGGCGGACGTGAGAAGCCGGCATTGCTCGCGGACGCTTTTGAGGCCATCGTGGCAGCCATTTACTTGGATGGGGGACTGCCTGCGGCCCGGGATTTTGTGAAAAGCGCTTTGCTGGATACAGCGGTCGAGGTGGAGGGCAGCCGGCTTGGATGGTCGGACAATAAATCGGCATTGCAGGAATTACTTCAGGCCAAAGGTCTGGCCCCGGCGCGGTATGCAGTCGTTCGGGAGGCGGGACCTGATCATCAGAAAACGTTCTGGATTCAAGTGGATGTTCCCGGGCTCGTAAACGCAACCGGCACGGGTACGAATAAAAAAGAAGCCGAACAATCCGCGGCTGCGCAAGCGCTCGAAATGCTTCGCGCAGAGGACGTAATAAGAACTAAAGTGAAGTAACCCAGGATCGTTTAGAGTTAAAGAATGGCCGAAGTAGCCCCAGTTGCCGAGCACCGTACCACCGCCGCCCGCGCGGAGGAGCGCCCACACACCTCGATTCGCGAATATATCGAATCGCTCCTCGTCACCGTAATTCTGGCGCTCTTTGGGACTACATTCGTCGTCCAGGCTTTTAAGATTCCTTCCCAATCCATGGAACCAACCCTGCTGGTGGGCGATCATCTGCTCGTAAACAAGTTCATTTTTGGCGGGCGCGATTCCTGGTATGAAAAGCTGCTGCCCTATCGTTCCGTTCGCCGCGGCGACATAATCGTATTCAAATTTCCGTTCCAGGATCATCCGCATTACGTGAAGCGCGTCATCGGAGTTCCCGGCGACCGGATCAAAATCGTTGACCAGCAGGTTTATCGCAATGGCCAAAAGCTAATTGAGCCCTATGCCGTTCACGACTCGGCCACTCCCTACGACGCTTTTCTCTACAATTTCCCACCCGCCGGCCACGATGACATAATTTCCAGCATGCAACCAGAGTGGGCGGACCAGATTTTCAAGTACGTCCAAAATGGAGAAATCGTGGTGCCCCCCGGAAACTATTTCGCCATGGGAGACAATCGGGACCATAGCTGGGATAGCCGCTACTGGGGCTTTGTAAGTCGCGAAGCCATCATGGGCGGGCCCGTGGTGATCTACTGGTCCGTGCAAAGTTCCGAAGAGGAATATAGCGAGCGCTCCTTCGGCGGTGGTATTGTCAGCATCCTGCGCACGCTCATCGAGATACCCACGCGAACCCGCTGGAACCGCATGCTGCGCACGGTCCACTAGGGCTGCCCCGACGCGCGCGGCGTTTCCAAACGCCTAAATCTCTTTGTTTCAATCTCTTGATCTGCGACAATCCTTATCCATGCTGCGCAATCGCCTCCTCTGGTGGTTAGCCTTTCCTATCCTCCTGGTCGCTGTCGCGAGTTGGTCTTTTTCCTTTGCCCTCCAAGCCGGCTGGTTGCGCCATTCCCTTTCTGCGCGGCTCACAGCAACCTTTGGGCGTCCGGTTGAAGTCGCGCACTTCGGATTCACGATTCTGGGAGGTCCTCAGTTCGAGGCTGATTCCGTTACCGTCGGTGAAGATCCGCGTTTCGGCCAGGAATACTTCCTCCGCGCCGACCGTCTGACGGCCCGCCTGAGATTGGGGGCTTTGCTCCGCGGGCGCATGGAGTTTGACCGGCTGTCGCTTAGTCGCCCCAGCCTTAATCTGGTTCGGTCGGCAAACGGCGAATGGAATGTCCAAACCTGGCTTCCCCCGACGGACGCGCAAATGCCCATCCACGTTTACGGTCCTCCGGCTGAACTGGCCGCCCACGCTTCCCAAATTGATATTGACGCGGGAAGAATTAATTTCAAGAAGGGCGCGGAAAAGCTGCCCTTTGCTTTGGTCGACGTTTCCGGCTCTTTGAATCTGCAAAGCACCGGGCGTTGGTACTTGGATCTGCAAGCCCAGCCCATGCGCGCTGCCGTCGTCCTCCAAAGATCCGGCACGCTGCACATGCAGGGTACCGTTGGCGGAACTTCAGCACGTTTGCAGCCCGCCGACCTCAGATTAAGTTGGCAGAGCGCCTCCCTTGCAGACGCCGCCCGGCTCGCGCGCGGAACCGATTACGGATTGCGTGGCATGCTCGACGCCGATTTCTCCGCCCACATCAGCCGCGCAGATGAAGGCGGAATGGCCAGCCCCTGGAAGATACGAGGAGGGCTTCGTCTCCAAGGCATTCACAGGTGGGATCTCGCGGGCCACCCTGATAATCCCTCGGTAAACGTTAAGTTAACGGCAGTCTTGCATCCGGGCGAATCGCGCTTGGAGATCGACCATTGGCTGGTGGAAGCGCCCCACTCTAATCTGGATGGTGACTCCCACGTCGATTGGTCTCATGGGTTTAATCCAGAAGTACGCCTCCTCGCTTCTTCGATTGGCTTTCCGGATCTCGTCACTTGGAGCCGCGCTTTTTTCCCCAGCCGGGCTGAGGATTTGGATATGAGCGGCGCTGCCGCCCTCGAAGGAAAATTTAGCGGCTGGCCGCTGCGAATCGAAGATTTGACGGTCAGCTCCGCCGGCGCGTTCGTCCGGAGCAACAGCGGCGGGTTGCCTCCGATTCGGGTCGGCCAGGTAGATGCCGCCTGGAATCATTCGTCGCTCGTCCTCGAGCCGGTTTCTGTCCGGCTCTTATCCACCGCGGTAAGCCGGGTCCCGCGCGGTGCGCAGTCGGATCCAGTCTCCGCCGCTCTTTTTCACATCGACGGTGTTCTCGGGCCCATTCGCGCCGGTGATTCCCTAAAAGAGTGGCCCTACCGCGCGACAATCTCCGGCCAGACTGCGCGATTGCAGGACGTAAGGGCAGTGCTCGCCGCTCTCGGTCGGCAATTCGCGCCCACCTGGAACGTGGAAGGTCCGGCCTCCCTGCTGCTGGTGGTCTCAGGCGCGCTGCGGCCGCATACTGCACTCGTTCACGGCCAGCTCAACGTTCATAACCTGCGCCTGATGAACAGCGCCATGGATCAACCCATAGTCGTCTCGGCAGCCAGCGTGGAGTTCTCGCCCGGTGAGCGACGCGTGGAGATCGGTGGTCTACAAGCGCTGGACGGAAGCTGGAAGGGCTCTCTGCAGCGAAAATCGGAAAACGAAAATTGGACGTTCGATCTTTCCGCCGACCGCCTGAACCTCGAGCAACTCGGCCAAGGCCTTTCGCAAGGCAGGCAAGGTTTGCTCTATCGGCTCTTGCCGTTTGGCGGCGCTGCGGGATTGGCGCCTGAAGCCGAAGCCGCGATTGCTCGAATCAGCGCCCAAGGCCGCTTGCATCTGGACGAACTGGCAATCGGAGCCTCCCGGCTGGACAATCTGGACGCAACGGCGGATTTGGAACACGGCAATCTGACGCTGCGCCGGGCCCAGGCTGATCTGTACGGCGGCCGCCTGAGCGGCGAATTCCGGGCCCAACTGGGCACGGAACTGCGCTACGACTTCCGGGGCCAGGTTGATCGAACCGACCTATCGGCCCTCGCCGCGATTACCTCGATTAGACAGGGCTTCAGCGGGCTGGCCTCGGGTGAAATTGCCTTTTCGGCAGGCGGTTTGGGGCGGCAAGCGCTGCTTGCTTCGCTCGAAGGCGAAGGCTTCCTCCACGTTCAAGATGCGACAGTCGAACTTCCGGATTTGCCTTCGGACTCAGCCGATACAAGCTTTCAGGAGATCGCAGGCAATCGTTTCAGAAACAGCACAGTCAGCTTCCGCGTCGAAAACGGCCAGATTCGGGTCGATCCCTGGCTGCTCTCCGGGCGTGAGAAACAACTGGAGATCGTTGGCGATATTGATTTCAGCCGCCGTCTTAATTTGCGAGTTCGTTCCCTCTCGCAGTCGGATCGTATCAGTTCGGCTTCGGAGTTTGCCTCTGACGAAGTTTGGGTGCTCGGCGGCACGTTGGATTCCCCTCAGATAGTTCGCCAAGAGCGCGTCTCCGCCGGCAATCAAACCGCCGTGCACACAGGCCGGCGCTAGCTAGACGGCAGCGCGTCGCTTTTTCGCATCGAACTCACATGCTCCCGCTCAAGAGTTGAAGATGCACGCAACTTCCCTGCCGCCGATTCGTTTGCGCCGCGTCGCGTACTTAGCCTCGCTCGCGATTGCAGCGATGCTCGCATATTCAGCCAACGTCTCCTCGCAGACGACGCCGAATTCTAAGGCCCCGCCACAGCGTATCGATCTCCGGCCGAAGCTCGTTCCCGGCGAAGTACTTCGTTATCAAGTCCAGCTCCAGACCGTAACAGACACAAAACGCACTGGCGCCATCTCCGACCCGCAGGGTCCTTCGCAGTTGGCGGTCACGTGGGGAGCCACCATCAAATTGGAAGTGCTCGCCACACCAAACCCTCCGGCCGCAAGCTCGCCGCCTTCGAAGCCGGCCGAAAACACAAAAGCAGGCACGGGTTCGGCTGCCCCTTCGATCCCCCTGCGCATCCGCACCACCTACGAGCATTCCGCCGCCACCGTCAAAAGCGATAGCCCGGATCCACAGGCGGACGATATCGAGCGAAGCTACAGCCGGCTTGAGGGCCAGGTTATCGAATTCACTCTGGGAACGGACGGCCACGTCTCGGATGTGCACGGCCTCGAAGGTATAATCGACGACGATAAAGTCCGGCAGGCCGCCGAGCAATGGGTGGCGCAGGTTTCCGGACCGACCGTGGCTGCCGCGGGCGTGGCGCTCGGCCAAACTTGGAATTCTGCGCAACCCGCGCAGTCCATGCCGCTTGCGGGCCTGGTCTGGCGCAGCAATTCAACGTACGTGCGTAATGAGTCCTGCCGGCCTGCCGAATCCTCTCCGTCGGCAGGCGTCGGCGAACTCTGCGCCGTGATCCTGACGCGCCAATCTGTTGATCCGCGAAAACAACTGCGTGATCCCACTCCCGAGGACTATCGCCGCAACGGACTGCACACCTCGGGCAGTTGGACAGGTTCCGGAGAAAGCCTCAGCTATGTCTCTCTGCAAACGCTCCTGGTCGTGAGCGTGACGCAGGATAGCTCCCAGCAAATCGATTTCACCGTGACCAACCCATCCGGTCAATCGATCCGCTACGCCGGAAAGATCGAGACGCACTCCCGCGTTGCGCTCCTCCCGCCAGGCGCCGGCGCTTCTCAGTAGCTGCCGACCTCGACGCGCTCTCGGTTCCGCTGCGCTATAATTATTGGTTTAAGCGCCAGCCCGAATTCTCGGCTGTGCTATCCGTCATGGTGGACTTCCACAAATTCTATCTCGCCAGCGATTATCAGCCGTGCGGCGACCAGCCCGACGCCATTCAGGAACTCGTCCGCGGCCTCGATGTTGGTGAAAAACATCAGGTACTGCTCGGAGTCACAGGCTCCGGCAAGACCTTTACCATGGCCAAAATCATCGAGCAGGCGTCCCGGCCCGCGCTCGTGCTCGCGCACAATAAAACGCTCGCCGCCCAGCTTTTCCACGAATTTCGTAATTTCTTCCCCAAGAATGCGGTCGAATATTTCGTCAGCTACTACGATTACTACCAGCCCGAAGCCTACATACCGGCTTCCGACACCTACATCGAAAAAGAATCCACGATAAACGATGAGCTGGATAAATTGCGCATGAGCGCCACGCGCTCGCTTTTCGAGCGCCGCGACGTCATCATCGTGGCCTCGGTTTCCTGCATTTACGGTTTGGGTTCGCCGGAAGCCTACTACGGCATGCTCGTCATGCTGGAACCGGGACAACGAATTGCACGCGAGGCGCTCCTCCGCCGCTTCGTGGAGATTCAATACGAGCGCAGCGAAGACCTTCGCCGCGGCACGTTCCGTGTTCGCGGCGACATGATCGAAATTCGTCCTCCCTATGAAGACCACGCCTTTCGCATCGAGATGTGGGGCGACCAGATCGACCGTTTGCGCGCCATCGATTCGCTAACCGGTGAGATTCGCGGCGAGCCGCTGACCCGTTTGCCGATATACCCGAAATCGCATTACGTTTTGCCCACCGAACAGAAAGAGCGCGCTATCCGCAGCATTCTCGAAGAACTCGCTTGGTGGAAACCCGAGCTCGAAAAGCAGGGCAAATATATCGAAGCGCAGCGCGTGTGGCAGCGCACCATGTTCGACGTAGAGATGATGCGCACCATCGGATATTGCCACGGCATCGAAAACTACTCCCGCCACATGTCCGGCCGTCTTCCCGGCGAAGCGCCTCCCACTTTGCTCGATTACGTGCCGCAGGACTATTTGTTGTTCGTCGACGAATCGCATCAAACCATTCCGCAGGTGCGAGGCATGTATCATGGCGACCGCTCGCGAAAAGGGACTCTGGTCGACTTCGGCTTTCGCATGCCCTCCGCATTGGATAATCGCCCGCTCAATTTCGAAGAGTTCGAGCATCGCACCAATCAGGTAATCTACGTCTCCGCCACTCCCGGTCCATATGAACTAACGCGCTCGGCTGGTGTGATCGTGGAGCAGGTGATCCGTCCCACAGGTCTGATCGATCCGGAAGTCGAAGTGCGGCCGGTCAAGGGACAAGTCGACGATCTGCTCGAAGAGATTCGCGCTCGCGCCGAAAAGGGCGAGCGCGTGCTGGTCACCACGCTTACCAAACGCATGGCCGAAGACCTCGCCGAATATTTCGGTGAAGTCGGTGTGCGCTGCCGCTATCTGCATTCGGAAATCGAGACGCTCGAGCGCGTGCGCATTCTGCGAGACCTGCGCCGTGGCGTTTTCGACGTGCTGATTGGCATCAACCTCTTGCGCGAGGGCCTGGATTTGCCAGAGGTTTCTCTCGTCGCGGTTCTCGATGCCGATAAGGAAGGCTATCTGCGCAGCGCTACGGCATTAATTCAGACCATCGGCCGCTGCGCGCGGCACATCAGTGGACGGGCTATTCTCTACGCGGATGTCATGACCGGTTCCATGAAGCAGGCCATCGATGAGACTTACCGGCGGCGTGCCAAGCAGCTCGCTTACAACGAAGCGAACAACATCACGCCGCAAAGTATCATCAAGAGCGTGGATATGAAGCTTGCCGCCATTGTGGAGGCAGATTACATCACCGTTCCCACTGACGATGTGCTGCCCGAAAAGATTCACAGCGAAGACGAATTGCGCCACGTGATCGCGCAAATGGAAACCCAGATGCGCGAAGCAGCCAAGAAATTCGAGTTTGAACGCGCCGCCGGTCTGCGCGACAGAATTCGCGCCCTGCAGCAGCGCGAGCTCGGTGGGCTTTTGTCGGCAGTCGATGCGTCGCCCCAACCGCCACCAGCGCAAATGCCCGCAGCGCGGCCTGCCGCAGCGCCTGCAGCGGAACCGGCGGCGGCAAAATCGAAAACCGGCTAGCCATATGCCCCTGTTGTCATCACGAGCCCATCATTACCCCCGGCCTATCGAGTGGAGGAGCGAGGGATCTGCAGTTGGGGACGAAGCAAACCACACCGAAGATTCATCGTTGCTGCGCAAAACCCCGCTGCGCTCCTCAGAATGACAAACCCTGGATTTTTCGGCGACAAGCCGCCCAGAATCGAGTATGCGGTTTAAGGCCGGCCCGCCCATGGTCGCCATCGTGGGTGCGGGACGCGTGGGATCCGCGCTGGGCAGGCTTTTGTATCAAAAGGGCTGGCGCATCGGGCTGGTAATTACGCGTTCCGTGCGAACCGCACATGAGGCTAGGCGGCGCATCGGAAGCGGCCAGCCTCAGGTCGGCTTGTCGCAAGCCCTGCTGGCAGCCGATGTCGTTCTGATTGCCACTCCTGATCGCGCGATTGCGCAAACAGCGAAAGCTCTCGCCCAAATCGCAAGCGGCAAGACTTGGCGAGCGAAAATCGTCCTGCATGCGAGCGGGGCGTTGAGCAGCGATGTTCTCGAGCCTCTGGCGCTTCGAGGCGCCGAAACGGGTTCCCTGCATCCGCTCCAGACCTTCAGTGGCCGCACAATCCCTTCATTCGCCGGTTGCACTTCTACAATCGAAGGAACTCCCGTCGCGCTACGTATGGCCCGCCGGATCAGCCGCGAACTGGGCTGTGTCCCCGTGGTGCTCCCATCGCGTCGTAAAGCCGCGTATCATGCCGCCGCGGCCTTGTCGGCTGGGCACGTTCTCGCTGTGGTCGAAGCGGCAGTGCGCATTCTCGTGAAAGCGGGCTTTCCCCGGCAGCGTGCCATCCACGCTCTTTTACCGCTCACACGGCAAACCCTCGCGAATTTCGAGCGCGTCGGCCCTCGCGCTGCTTGGACGGGTCCCTTGAGCCGCGGCGATTTTGGCGTTATTGAACGGCACCTTGAGGCTTTGCGCCCTTTTCCGCGAGAATATAGGCAGGCCTACGATGCGCTGTCAAAATTAGGCCTAAACGTCTTGGCAAATGGCGGCGGCTCGAAAAAGAGGCTGCTCAGGCAAACGCTCGCGCGAGTCAAATAGCTTAGCTCCAGAATCGGATTTTCTGGCGGCGGGCGAAACATCCGGGCACGGATGCGACGATACTATTGAAGGAGCGAAATTGAACGAACTGCATATTCCTCTCGAAACTACTAAGCTCGAAAACGGACTCCGTGTCGTCATATCACCCGATCGCACAGCCCCGGTGGCTACGCTGGGCGTTTACTACAATATTGGCTTTCGTCTCGAGCCGCGCGGCCGCAGCGGATTCGCGCATCTTTTTGAGCACATGATGTTCCAGGGTTCGGAGCACGCCGGAAAGATGATGCACATCAAGCTGATCAATTCCTCAGGCGGCGTTCTGAATGGTTCGACGCACTACGACGTCACCAATTATTACGAATCGATTCCATCCAACGCGGTCGAACGCGTCCTGTGGTTGGAAGCCGATCGCATGCGCGCGCTGAAAGTCGACGACGAAAATCTGCGCAATCAGCGCGACGTCGTAAAAGAAGAAGTCCGCGTCAACGTCCTCAATCAGCCCTACGGCGGTTTTCCGTGGCTCGACCTGCCGCCAATCGCATTTCGCAACTGGGCCAACGCACACAATTTCTACGGCGATTTTGCCGATCTCGATGCTGCCTCCCTCGATGATGTGCAGCAGTTTTTCCGCACTTACTATTCGCCGGCCAATGCGGTGCTGCTCATGGTCGGCGATGTCACCCCCGACGAGGGCTTTGCTCTTGCGCGGCGCTATTTCGGGAGCATTCCTCCCGGTCCGCCGCTGCCCAAGGCCGACGTCGGCGAACCTCCTTTCGAAGGCGTGCGCCGCGGCGAAGTGGAAGAGAAATTCGGCACGTTGCCTGCGTTTGCCGTGGGCTACCGCGCGCCCGAGCGGAGAACGCCCGATTGGTATGCTCTGGCCATGCTCGATCATGCGCTCCATGGCGGCCGCGCCGGGCGCGTTTATCGGCAACTGGTGCTCGAACAGCAGATCGCCGTCGATACGGGCGGCGGGATTCAGTATCCGGTCGGCGATTTATTCGATTACAACGGGCCCACGCTGCTGGTCTCGCGTGTGCTGCATAAGCCGGAATATAGCCCTGATCAGGCGCTCGATGCCTTTGACGCGGTTATCGACGCCGTCCGGCAGCACGGTATCGAACAGGGCGAACTCGAACAGGTAAAGGTGAAGTTTCGCTCCGAATATGTCTCGTCCCTCGAGGGTGGGCACGGAGCTTCGATTCCACGATACGGGCTGATGCATTATCTGGCCTGCTTCACACTTTTCGATAATGATCCGTCGCTTGTGAATTCCATTCTTGAAGGGTTCCTCAAGGTTACCCCGGAGCAGGTTCGCGTCGCCGCGCAGCGCTACCTTGATCCCAATCGGCGCGCCATCGTATTCCGCAAACCGACGAAAAAGGCGGCCGATTAATGGCTACCGTACAGATGCCAGATCCTTTCGCTCAAGTTCCGTCACTGGGCCCCGAACGCCCGGTCGTCTGGCCCGCACGCACGCGCCGCAAGCTTGCGAACGGCCTCGAGGTGGTTCTCGTCGAATCGCATACGATTCCCAAATTCACCGGAGAGCTCTATCTCCGCAGCGGCAATGCAGTTGCCGCGGCTAACGCAAAATCCCCGGGGCTGGCCGAAATTACCGCTACGGTGGTTCGCACGGGCACGGAAAAGCGGTCCAGCCGCCAAATCGAAGAGGATTTGCGGCGCATCGGCGCGGATGTTGGCACAAGCGCTGGCGCGGACACCACCGCCATTGGCTTTAATGGTTTGGCGGAGTTCTCTGGGGATTTGCTCAAGCTGGTTGCCGAGCTGGCGCAGCAGGCTTCCTTTCCCGCGGACGAATTTGAGCGCGAGCGCCGCCAGATGATCGAAGGCCTGCGCATTGCGCGCACCACGCCTTCATTCCTCGCCAGTGAACGCATGCGCCGCGTCCTCTTCGGTTCGCATCCTTACTCCATCATCGCGCCAACGGAAACTCAGGTGAAGGAATACCGCCTGGGACAACTTGTGGAGTTTTATCGCACCCATTACACACCCGGCAATGCTCTGCTCATCGCCGTGGGCGATTTCGCTGCGCCGCAAATGATGGAGCAAATTGAGCGCATTTTCGGTTCATGGAAGCCGGCCACCGTCCCCGTCGTTCCGGATACCACTCTCCCCGAGCTTCACGGCCGGCGTGTGCATCTGGTGCATCTTCCGGAATCGGTGCAGACCCAGGTCGTGGTGGCGAACCATGCCATCACGCGCAAGCAGCCGGACTGGCTGCGCCTGGCGCTCGCTAACTCCATCTATGGAGGAGCTTTCAACTCGCGGCTGATCATCAATATTCGCGAACAGAAGGGCTATACGTATAGCCCGCGGAGCGGCGTGCATGCCCTCCGCCAGCATGGATATTTCTCCGTGAACGCGGCGGTGCGCAACGATGTGGTGGCCGCTTCCCTCACGGAAATCTTCTACGAGATCGACCGCATGCGCTCGCTCGCCGTTGGCGAAGACGAACTTTCCGACGCGCGCACTTACATGAGCGGTGTTTTCTCGCTCGGGCTGGCCACGCAAGATGGTCTCGCCTCGCAGCTCTCGACCGTATATCTGAACGAGCTTCCTGACAATGAGCTGGAAACGTATCGCCAGCGCGTCCGCGCCCTCACCGCAGCAGACGTGCTTGCCGCCGCGCGGCGGTATTTCGATTCGCCAAATGCGCAGATTACTATCGTGGGCGATCATGGACAGATTGGCGATCAGGCCAGGCTTTTCGGCGAGGTCACCGAATACAGTGCAGAGCCTGAATGAACGGAGCGCAAGTGAACCGACGCGGGGCGAAGAATCTCAGCGCCACGAAAGTGGCGCCTTAACTTCGCCCGGCGCTCAGAGCGAGCACGGAAATGCGCCCTGGGGGATTCCGTTCGCTTTATTCTTGCTGGGTTTTGTGATATTCGTCGTGTTGGCCAGGCTCAATCTTTCGCGTCTGACCACCGATGTGCTGCGAGGGGTGGCGGCGGGGCTATGCGTAGCGGCATTCGTTATCGCGCGCCGCGGACAAAGAGCCGCACGATGAGATCTCGCCTGCGCGCGTCTTCGCTTCTTCTGCTTTGCTGGACTTTGCTTGCCGTTCACGCCGCCATTGGAAAGAAAATTCCTCCCAGCGCACCGCTCGATCTGAATACGGCCTCGGCCACTCAACTCGCGCAGGTGCCCGGCATCGGTGCCTCCAGCGCCAAAGCCATCGTGCAGTTCCGTCAGAAAAGCGGCCCGTTCGAGCGCATCGAAGATCTGCTTGCCATTCACGGCATCAGCGCTCGCAGGCTCCAGCAGATTCGCCCTTACGTCAACGTCTCCAAAGTTGCACCCCGCCGGCCGAGCAGTTCGCGAGGATCGGCAATCTTCAGCGCTTAACCGGTTTTCGGCGTAACTTTTGAGCTGCAGGTCTGGGAAAGAAACTGCGTCAGAAGCGCTGGTGGGTGGTTCTTCCGCCGGGGGTGATCGGCAGCGGCTCCTGATCTGTAATGTTCAGCCCGTAAGCTTCGAGCGCGACGACTTTGCGTGGATGGTTGGTGAGCACGCGCAAACTCTTCAGGCCGAGATCGAGCAGAATTTGTGCGCCGATGCCGCTTTCATGTTGCAGCAGGCGCTGTCTCGCCACATCCTGATCGAGCTGCCCGCGAGTGTGATAGAGCACGCGCGCCATCTCACCCGACCCGGCGGGCGGCTGTTCCAGCGCAAAACCCCTGCCCGTATGGTGCAAATAAACGAAAACGCCGCGATCTTCGCGCACGATCGCCTCGAGGGATCGCGCGACGATTTCGTAACAGTCACAGGAGTTCGAGCCGAAAACGTCTCCGGTCAGGCAGTGTGAATGCACGCGTACCAGCGGCGGAGCGCCGGACAAATCGCCGCGTACCAATGCGATGTGCTGTTCGCGGTCCACTTCGCTTGAAAAGACGATCATGCGGAAATCGCCGTAGCGGGTGGCCAGCACGGTTTCGGCAACGCGCCGCACGTACCGCTCGTGCCGCATGCGGTGGCGGATCAACTCCGCGACGGTCAACAGCTTCAGCCCATGTGTGCGGCAAAATTCGGCAAGCTGCGGCAGGCGCGCCATGCTGCCGTCATCATTCATGATTTCGCAGATCACGCCGGCCGGATAAAGGCCGGCAATGCGCGCCAGGTCCACTGAAGCTTCCGTTTGCCCCGCGCGAACAAGCACGCCGCCGCGCCGCGCGCGCAACGGAAAGACGTGGCCGGGGCGCGCCAGATCGGCCGCGCGCGTGCCCGGATCGATGGCGGCCAGGATCGTGATAGCGCGATCGGATGCGCTGATGCCCGTCGTCGTTCCGCGCACGGCGTCGATGGATTCGGTAAATGCAGTGCCGAAGTTGGAGGTATTTACCGGCGACATCAACGGCAGATTTAGCTCGTCGCAACGCTCTTCGGTAAGCGCCAGGCAAATCAGGCCGCGCGCATGCTTGGCCATGAAGTTGATCGCCGCCGGAGTTACTTTCTCCGCCGGCAAAGCCAAGTCGCCTTCGTTTTCGCGGTCTTCGTCATCCACCAGAACGATCTGGCGGCCCTGGCGAAATTCCTCGGCGGCTTCTTCCGCGGTTGCGAATTCGACGGGCATAGTCATTATCGTAGCAGACGAAAAAGCGTCAGGGCGCCCTGACGGACTCGGAGCGCCCTGGAGTGCAAGTGACAACTTCTGATTCTTGTGTCTCGGCCCTCGGTCCCCTTGCTACGCGGCGAAAGCTCGGAGAGATCCCTCGCTCCCGTTCGTCGCTCGGGATGACGATCCTGGTCGGATCGTCATTTTGACGCGCTGCTCACCTCGGTTGAAGCGGCTTTTTGCAGCTCTGCGTACGGCACCACAAAAGCATGCAGTGGTGCGACAGTGGCCACATCCAGCTTCATCTGCTGCAAGTCCTGGTACAGGAGCACCGTACCCGCGTGAGATCGAGGTCCCGGCGACGGCGCATTCGGAGGCGCCGGCGTGAAGTCATCGGCTTCTACCAGGATTTTTTCCTTGGGCAGGTACACCAGGGACATGACGACATTATGGGTATCGCCGGGGATGCGTAGAACGTCGATCTCCCGGCCTCCATCGCTCAGAACGTACTTGTCTTTGAAGGTAACGAAGGTGGCCTTCTTCGGGCTCTGCGCCAAGTGGTCGGGCTCCAAGGTGCGCGGCGCCTTCCAGGCCTGCTCGTAGAAGGACTTGTTCGTATCCTGAGTGATGACCGTCGCGCCCTCGGCGACAAAGTAGCGCACACCGCCGAGGTGGTCGAAGTGAGCGTGCGTATTGATCAAATACTTGATGGGCTTCTCGGGAACCAACTTCTTCGCCTCGGCCATTACGCCTGCGGCCCGGGCGTCGTTAAGCGGACTTTCGATCATCACCGCGTAATTGGGAAATTCCACGAGAACGCTGTTATGCGTTCCGCCCGCCAGGAACCAGACTCCGTCGGCCAGCTTTTGGTTGGTGACGTTTACCGGTGGGATCTTGGCAGCTTTCACGTTGTCGGGCACCGTTAGCGCGAGGTCTGGATTGGCGTGCACATCGCTGACGGTGAGCTGAAGTACGGGTGAGCCACCTTCCTTCTGCACGATCATGCTGGGAAACTTCACGCCGTTGAAATCCTTATAACCCGTATACGCGGTTTCTACCGCCATATCGCCGAGAACCGGGTTTCCAATCCAGCTTTCCGTCTTGGTGACCATCCCGGCGCTGTCGATAGTGCCGTTAATCTTGAACTTGCCCTCAGTGAACGACACCACGGTGCCCCCGCTGCCTTTCTTGGCCGTGGCGTTATTTTCCATGGCAGCTTTCAGGAAGCCGTGCGGAGTGAGCCAGATTTGGAGCTGGCGCTCTTCCGCCGCAGCCACTGCTGGCTGAGCGGCATTGCCCGGCTGGTTCCAGGCATACTGGCCGCTCACCAGGTTGACCTGCTTTTGTTCGCCCGCGAACGGCCCGCCACCGCCCTTGCGGATGGGATTTGGCTCAACCAACGTCATCTCTTCCTTCGCGGATTTGGAGCCGTAGTCAATTGTGCGCGTATAGGACTTGATGTCGTTTACTGGCCAGGCCCCTCCGGGCGTATAAGCCTGCCCGAGGATGCCGAATTCGCCGCTGCCCGAATACTGAATCGATTTCACGTCGCCCATGGCCTTGTTGGCCGATTGCAAAACGGTCTTGGCGTCCTGAGCCGTTGCTGAGAAGCACAAGCCCAGCAAAAGGCCGAAGAACAGCGCAAACGTCAAAGATAGTTTTCTACCCACGGCTTCACCTCCGAAGTCTCGTAGCTGGCCGAGCATTATATCGCCGGGAAGCCGATAGGAGACAGCGAAAGTACGGAACCCCACCCCTCCACCCTTTTTGTGCAAGTGCACATTCTGCACGAGATAGCCTCGATGAAAAATGCGGCGTTCGGATTCAGGACGCTGACGAGTTGCTCTACCGGGAGATTTGGAGAGGCTGGCCACAATCCGAGTGAGTGCCGATGAGTAGTGGCGAATCCGCGCTTTGGGCCAAACTGGCCTCGATTGCAAGAGGGGGGCTTGCGAGGAAGCCGTGGGTTTCAACCTGATCGACACGGCCACGTCGCGCGCAGCAATGCTGGCAGGGTGAGTGCAACGAAGCATCTAACGGGATAGCATACTATAGAGTAAACTTCAATATATAATTACTAGTTGAGCTAGCTAAAAGTCATTCGAATGGATGGGAAATCTTTTTCCAAGAGCGACGCCCACGGCTCGAGGATCGTTGTCATTTGCACACAACTGTTCGAATGAACGGAGTCGGCTCGCGGGCTGAAGAAGGAGGTTCTTTGGCCGCACGGGGCGGCCAAAGAACTTCGTATGCAGTTACACGGTCGTACCCCTGGGAAAGTACTAAGGTTCTATTTCTCGTTCGCAGAAAAAGACATAAAACGAAAAGCGAACATGCCAAAGATCCTGGTGGTTGAAGATAATGAAACAAATCGGGATCTGCTGCGCAGACGGCTAGAACGAAAAGGCCATCAGGTAATCACTGCCAACGATGGCGAGCAGGGATACTCTCTGGCCCATTCGGAAATACCCGACCTCGTTTTAATGGATATCAGCCTACCCGGCATGAACGGCTGGCAAGTGGCCCAGCTTCTCAAGGCCAATGACGCCACCCGCCATATTCCCATCATCGTCTTAACCGCCCACGCACTAATAAGCGACCGTGAGAAGGCATTCGAAATGGGCTGCAACGACTACGAAACCAAACCGGTTGAGTTTGGGCGCTTGCATCAAAAAATCGAGAACCTTCTGCTCGAAAAGAAGCCAGCATAAATCTTTTTCATTAAGGCGGGCCGTGCAAAGCGACCACACACAGGACACCAGAATAGCCGGAGCCAAACTCGATCTGGCGGAGCAGATTCTTAGCTATTCCAACCGCAATGTCGAACTCACGATGGGGATTTTGGTGGGGTCGCCACAGGACCTGAGAACTCATTTGAAGGAGTTGTCTGAAAACGGCTCGATCGTTTCCAGCCTGATTGAACGAATCCTGAGCCTAGTCGAAGGCGATATGGAACGCGAGCTACTGGCGGCGGCAAGTTCATCATGGTCTCGCACTCACGGTTATGCGGAATCGCTGCACTCGGTAGTTGAAGGAAAACGCTTCGACGCGGTGACCGCCACTTCCAACATAGTCCTTCCACTGCTGCTGGATAACAGTTCCTGGAAAGCGTTTGTACATTTTCTGCGGGCACAGGCCGATTCCAGCTCAGGTAAGACCAAGCGCGAATTGGTCGATCGCACACGGGAGCTTGTGCGCGCTCATCAAGAGATGAAAAGCGCGGCGGCGGAACGCAAGCGAATCGCGGAGCGGCTTTCACAATTGACTTCGATTATCGAATATTCGAGCGATGCGATCGTTATCTTCACGCTCAACGGGTCGATCGTCAGCTGGAATACCGCAGCGGAAACGATCTATGGCTACTCAGGCAGCGAGATCCTTGGCCGCCCGCGCAAGCTCCTGATGCCTTCCGATCAAGCCGACGACCTGCCCGACATCGTGGAAAAGCTCAAGCGGGGAGAAAGAATCAAGCGGTTTGAGACCGTGCATATAGCAAAGGACGGGCGGCGCATCGACGTATCCATGACGATATCGCCCGTGAAAGACGCGCATGAACAGATAATCGGCGCCGCAGCCATTACACGGGACGTGAGCGACCGCAAGCTCCTAGAGAAACAACTACAGCAAGCACAGAAGATGGAAGCAATCGGTCAACTCGCGGGCGGGATCGCTCACGATTTTAACAACTTGCTCAGCGTCATTAATGGACATTGCGAACTCCTTGACGAGCACCTGGCGCCGAATGACAGATCACGCCAAAATTGCGAGCAGATCAAGAAGGCCGGTGAACGGGCCGCCCGCCTGACCCGCCAACTATTGACCTTCAGCCGTCAGCAAGTGCTGGAACCTACGGTTCTGAATCTGAATGCGGTTGTCGTCGATCTGGAGAAAATGCTCAAGCGCGTGATCGGCGAAGACGTGGAGTTCAGAATCTCGCTCGATTCCAGGTTAGGGCCTGTGAAGGCCGACCGCGGTCAAGTCGAACAGGTTCTTATGAACCTGGTCGTGAATGCGCGAGATGCGATGCCCAATGGGGGCCGCTTAATCATAGAAACCTCTAACGTCGTATTGGAGGATGAGTTTGCGCAAGAGCGAGGTTACCCACAACGGTGCTACGTGGGATTGTCGGTCACGGACGACGGCATCGGAATGGATGCCTATACGCAGGCGCGCATATTTGAGCCGTTTTTTACCACGAAGGAAGTGGGCAAAGGCACGGGTTTGGGTTTGTCAACGGTCTACGGCGCCATAACGCAGAGCGGGGGTCACATCGAGGTCCTTAGCCGGGTTGGAGAAGGCACCACCTTCAGAATTTATTTGCCGACGGTGAAGGAGCCTGTTCGCGAGCAAAAACAAAAAACTCGCGTCGAAAGACAGATGGGCAGTCTGGAGACAATTCTGCTCGTTGAAGATGAGGACGCACTCCGAACTTTGATCGGCGATCTACTGATCAACAGCGGCTATAACGTGCTGCAAGCGGAGTCACCTGAGAAAGCCCTCGTTCTTGTGAAGCAATTTTCGGGGCCAATCCACCTCCTTTTAACGGATGTGATCATGCCGGGAATGAACGGACGAGCCTTGGCACAAAAGCTCCTCGTCCTGAGGCCGGAACTCAAAGTGGTGTATATGTCTGGCTACGCGGGCTTCAAGCAGTCGCAGATTCTGGAAGCTCCGTGCGTCCTTCTAGCAAAACCCTTCGAGTGGGACACTCTGCTTTCTAAACTCCGAGATTCGCTGGCCTCGTCACTGGAACCGCAGTTGTCCTAACACTCGGGAAGCCTTTCGGACCGCAGATCAGCGAATCCTCTCGGGGCACAGATAAGCCTCACACTACAGATCCGGCGACTCCGAATACCCGCGCAGCCAGGTTTGTTTGCTAGGCCGCACGCAGATGACCTTCGCCAACGTGTAGAATATCCCAAGCAGGTATTGGAGAATGAAAAGTTGCACTGGGCACCCGGCCAGCATCGCGACATTTGCCGGCTCGAATTCACTTCGTAACAGCGGAGGGGCTGCATGATTGTGGGAGTCCCCCGGGAAACCTTCCCCGGGGAACGGCGCGTGGCTCTGGTGCCAAGCTCGATTCCAACGCTCGCAAAGGGCGGACTGGAAGTGATTGTCGAGGCAGGCGCCGGCGCTCAGGCCGGATATCCTGACGCGGAGTACGTCGCCAAAGGCGGAAAGATCATCCCGGAGCGCCGGGATGTGTTCGCCGCCGCTGACGTTGTCGTTCAGGTACTCGGCTACGGCTCAAATGATAAGAGCGGCCAAGCGGACGTACCTCTGTTCCACAATGGACAGGCACTGATCGGATTTCTCCGTCCTCTCGGCGCCGTGGAGCCGCTGCAGGAGATTGCCGCCAAAGGCGTGACCGCGTTCGCCGTCGAATTAATTCCTCGCACCACACGGGCGCAGAGTATGGACGCGCTCTCTTCCATGGGCACGATTTGCGGATACAAGGCCGTCCTGATTGCCGCAGACACATTGCCGCGAATTTTCCCCATGCTCACTACCGCGGCGGGAACCATCACTCCCGGACGAGTGCTAGTGATTGGCGCGGGGGTTGCCGGCTTGCAGGCCATCGCCACGGCGCGGCGCCTGGGAGCAGTGACTTCGGCATACGACCTGAGGCCAGCGGCCAAGGAGCAGGTGCAAAGCCTGGGAGGGCGCTTCGTCGAGCTGCCGATCGAGGCGAAGGACGCCGAAGATGCGCGCGGCTACGCCAAGGCGCAGGGAGAAGACTTTTATAAGCGGCAGCGCGATCTGCTGGGAAAAGTGGTAGCGGAAAACGACGTGGTCATCACGGCCGCCGTCATTCCGGGCAAGAAATCTCCACTGCTGGTGACCGCGGATATGGTCAAGGGTATGGCGCCCGGTTCCGTGATCGTGGACTTAGCTGCCGAACGCGGCGGAAATTGCGAGCTCACTCGCCCCGGCGAAAAGATTGTGGTGCACGGCGTGACCATCATTGGCTGGTTCAACCTCGCCAGTTCTGTGCCTTACCATGCCAGCCAGATGTACTCGCGCAACGTGAGCGCTTTTTTGTTGCACATGGTCAAGGACGGCAAGCTTCGGCTGGATACCAGCGATGAAATCATCCGCGAAACGCTGCTGACTCAGGGTGGCGAAGTGGTGAACAAGAGAGTGCGGGAGTTTTTCTCGTTGCCGGCGCTTGCCGCGTCGAGCTAGCAAAGCTGGCCCAAAACAAAGGCATAAGAAAGGAGTATTCGGTGCCCAAGATGGACCTGCTGACCAGCCTGTACGTCTTCATGCTGGCTGCGTTTATCGGCTTCGAATTCATTCGTCGTATTACGCCGCTGTTGCACACCCCATTGATGTCTCTGACCAACGCTCTCGACGCGATTGCCGTGGTGGGAGCAATCCTGCTGGCGGGAGAACACAAGAACACTTTCACTACCGTACTGGGCGTGATCGCGATCATCGCGGCTACCAGCAACGTGGTGGGAGGATTTTTGATCACCGACCGCATGCTCAGGATGTTCAAGGCGAGTAACACAAAGAAATCATGACCAACATGCCGGGTGCCGCGAACTTCATCGAGTTCACCTACCTGATCGCCACGGCTCTTTTCATTCTTTCGCTGAAATGGATGAGTTCGCCGGTAACCGCGCGGCGCGGTGTGCGCGCGGGCGAAGTGGGAATGCTGCTGGCCATCGCCGGCACGCTGCTCAGCCATGACATCGTCGACTACAAGTGGGTAGCGATTGCGCTGGTGCTCGGCTCGATCATCGGCGTGCCGCTGGGCATGGTGCACATGACGGCCGTTCCGCAGCGGACGGCGCTCAGCCACGCTTTCGGGGCACTCTGCGTGACACTGGTCGGCACCGCCGAGTTCTATCTGCGGGCGCCTGCCGTGCCGCGGTTCATGATGGCCGTGCTCTCGCTGGAAGTGATCCTCGGCGCGCTTACTTTTACGGGCAGCTTGATGGCCGCGGGCAAACTGCAGGAAGTTCTGCCGCAGCGGCCCATCACCTACAAAGGGCAAAATATCGTCAATCTGTCGCTGCTGGCGGTCGCAGTGGCGATCGCTGTGGCGCTGGTTCTTCATCCCGAAAAAGTGAACCTCTTTCCTCTGATCATCGGCATACCCCTCGTTTTCGGAGTGCTCATGATCGTGCCGATTGGCGGCGCGGACATGCCAACGGTGATTTCGCTGTTGAACTCCTACGCGGGACTTTCCGCCGCGGCGATGGGCTTTGTGCTCGACAGCAAACTTTTGATCATCGCCGGCGCACTCGATGGCGCGTCCGGGTTCATTCTTTCGGTCAACATGTCCAAAGCGATGAACCGGTCGTTTTCCAATGTGCTGTTTGGCGCATTCGGACAAGAACAGGCGGCGGTGGCCGGCCAAGCTGAAGCGAAGCCAGTACACAGCGCCACGGCGGAGGAAGCTGCAGCGATTCTCGCCGCCGCCAACAAGGTGGTCATCGTTCCCGGCTACGGAATGGCCGTGGCACAGGCACAACATAAAGTGCGCGAGCTTTACGATGCGCTAACGAAGCGCGGCATCGACGTGAAGTTCGGGATACACCCGGTCGCCGGAAGGATGCCCGGGCACATGAATGTCTTGCTGGCCGAAGCGGATATTCCTTACGACAAGCTGCTGGATATGGACGTCATCAATGGCGAATTTCCGCAAACCGACGTTGCGCTCGTGATCGGCGCGAATGACGTCACAAATCCCGCGGCGCGCAACGAAGCCGGGAGCCCTATCTACGGAATGCCAATCCTCGACGTCGATAAAGCGCGCACGGTTATGGTTATCAAGCGCGGCATGAGCCCGGGCTTTGCCGGGATCGATAATCCGCTCTACTACCTCGATCGCACTCTGATGCTTTTCGGAGACGCGAAGGCCTTCGTGGGAGATATCATCCGGGAAATGAGCGGGACGCACCATTAGAGTCGAGCTGGATGAATAAGCGCGCGTCCGGACTCGGTCCATTTTGGAACACATTTCAACCACAGCGGCCTAGATTGAGACGACCCTGCCTGTGAGCTTCACCGACTTGCGTGTAACTCGCTGATTCGGCAAAACCACAAGCAATCACAATGGCAGGCGGAGTGCTTTAAGGCCAAATGAAGGGATTTAAGAGGGTCACAAGCCACACGTGTTTCTTTTCGACAAAATTAATCCAGAGCACTTGGATCGGCGTGAACTGCAGCTGACGATCCTGTCTTGCTCGGCTATTTTGATTTTGGGGGCGGGACTGGCACTGCTGATGTATCCGGTCGTGTTTTCTTATTCCAACGTCGTACTGCGGAATACATTTTACGGTTTCTGCGGGCTTTCTGCGCTGCTGGCGATGTATCTCGTGGATCGACAGATCACAATCCTGCATCTTCGGCGCGAGATTGCGGAAGCGGGTATGCGCGCCGCGGAAACCAAAATGGAAGCGAGTGCAGAACTCTTGAATGCCATACCGAACCTAAGCTCGTTCAAGGATCGCCTGGCCATGGAGTATCGCCGGGCAGCGGCTGCCGATCAGGTATTGTCCGTGTTGGTGATTACCGTGATCTTGCCGGAAGAGGTTTCCTCCACGCCCTTTGCCAAATCTCTACTGAGCGACGCTGCCAAGGCAATTTCTCGCAAGCTGCGCGGGGAGGATTCGCTTTACGTTTTGCATCCGCATTGCTTCGGGATCATCCTGCCGGCGGTAAGCCGGAGTGTCGCGGAGATCATCTCCACCCGCGTTGCGGAGGGACTGTCGGACGCAGCCGGTGCCACGAACCGATTCTCTTACAAAATTAATATTGTGAACCCGCCCGCGAACGCGGCCAGCGCTCACGATCTGCAAGAAGCGGTCTTCACGCTCTTGCCTTCGGATAATTCCATGCAGTCGATGGCGGAAGAAACGCGATAGATCGAAGCCGCTGCAAGCAGGCCGTTACTGACAGAACAGCCGATGGTTTATTTTTCACCCGCCTTATAGCGCACACCCAGCTGATCGAAGAGAAAGCTTAGGACATCGGCGTCCTGCTCGATCACTTCGTCGACGGCGGTGCCGAAGCCGTGTCCTGCCGTCGCACTGGTGCGCAGCAATATGGGACGTCCGGAACTGGTCGCCGCCTGTAAGCGCGCGGTCATCTTGCGCGATTGCATCGGGTTGACGCGGTGATCGTTGTCTCCCGTCATGAAGAGGATCGCGGGATAGGCCGTTCCATCCTTTACATGCTGATACGGCGAGTAAGCGTATAGAGCTTTGAATTGAGCCGGATCCTTCACGGTGCCAAATTCGGTTGTATTGAAGGCGCCGTTGGGATCGAGTTCGATGCGCAGCATGTCATAAATGCCAACTACCGAAACCGCCGCACGGAACAGGTCCGGCCGTTGCGTAGACGCAGCTCCCATGAGCAGGCCGCCATTGCTGCCACCGTAAATCGCGAGATGCTGAGGCGAGGTGTATTTGTGATCGATCAGGTACTGCGCGGATGCGATGAAATCGTCGAAGACGTTTTGCTTGTGAGTCAGCTTTCCAGCCTGATGCCATTCTTCGCCGTATTCCCCACCGCCGCGGAGATTGGTGTCAACGAAGATGCCACCTTGCTGGAGCCAGATAGCCGTCAGGAATCTGAATAAGCGCGGAGTTTCGCTGATATCGAAGCCGCCATAACCGTACAGAATCGTGGGGTGGCTGCCATCGAGCTTAGTGCCCTTGCGCCGCAGGATGTTCAAAGGAACGCGGGTTCCATCTTTCGACGTAGCGAATTCGCGCACGACTTCGAAATCGTCGAGCTTGAAGGCGGAGGTTTCACTGAGCGCGGTGCGGGTGGAGTTGCCACTGGCGCTATCGAAACGATACCAAGCCGGCGCCGCCAGATACGTCGAAACGCGAAAGAGCAGATTCCCGCCGCCGATGGAGATAGCTTCATCGACGCCGGAGACGGGCGGGAGCGGCGGGGCCGGTAAAGATTGGTCATGGTCATCGAAGACCCGCACGCGGGATGGGCCACCCATCATATCCACGACATAGAGGCGGCCGGGCGCGGGGACGAAGCTCTCGATCGAAGCACGGCCACCCTCTTCGCTGGCCGAGCCCGAGCTCTCCAGAACAGCGACTTTTGCCTGCGAGAGCGGAACATTAGGCGCAGACAACCGGAGAACCTTTCCGCGCGGCGCGTCTTTGCGCGACAACAGGTACAACGCATCGTTCGGCCCAACTTTGGCAGCTACGATGCCATCGTCGAGGTGCGTGACTTGGGTCCAGTGGCCTGATGCATCCATCACGTAATGCTCAAACTGGCCTCCGTCCCCGTTTGCGACCGAGGCCACCACCCAACGCCCGTCATCGCTCGTGCGAAGCTGGATTTCCGCGATACGAGGGAAATCTTTTCCGATCATGTAGACGTCTTGCGCGGGGGGCGTGCCGAGTTTATGAAAATAGACCTGCTGGTAGAAGTCTGCGTCTTCGGGCGGACGCTCTTTCCCTTGCGGGTAGCGCGTGTAATAGAAGCCCGAACTGTCTGCTTTCCAATCGATGCTGCCTCCGGCAGTGGCGAAATTAACGCGCGGCACAACATCGGCAAGCTTCTTGCCAGTGGCGGCCTCGAAAATCACCGCGCTGCTGTCTTCGGAGCCATTTTCGGAGACCGCGGCACCAACGTATTTGCCATCCAGGGACGGGACGTAAAAATCTACAGAGACAGATCCCTTACTGCTTGTGCTGTTTGGATCGAAGATGACCTTCGCCTTATCGGGATTATCGGCAGAGGGCAAAGCGACAAGAATTGGCTGTTCCTGCGGCGGCTGGTATTTCATGGCGAACAGCATTCCCCCGCGGAACTGAAGATCAAAGTATCTCGCCGATCTAGACCTTGTTAGCTGCGTGAGCCGATCTTTGATCGGAGGGCGCAGCGCAAGGTGGTCAAGATATGCGCGGCTGCGGGCATTCTGGCCGGCACTCCACTGCTTCGTCTGTGGGTCGTCCCAGTTCTCCAGCCAACGATAGTCGTCCGTGACTTTGAGTCCCTGATACACATCCGTGATGGGGCGCTTGGGCGTATCCGGCGGCTTGGAAACCGGCGGGCTCTGGGCAAGAGATGCGGTAATCAGACAAGCTGTCGCCAGGAACATCGAAAACGAAGTTCTCATCGAAGCACTCTCCGAGCGGCTGATCATTATGTTGCCCCTAATTATGGAGGGCAAGCTCTGGCGCTTCGTCTAAGGCCAAGAAGACGTGAAAGGCGCCACGTCGTCGAACCAACCGGCATATTATTCGAAACTGAGAGGCATCGTTTTTTACGCTCTCGCTGAACGCGTTGAGCCGCGTCCCGATTGACTCACGAGGCAGCGCAGTAATACAGTTTGGACACATTCACGCCCAAGCCGCAGACCGATGAAGAAAAAAGAGGAGGGCGCATGGCAAGAGAGCAGATAGCCCGAAAGCGTCGCGTATCTTATTTCTGGTCCGTGATGGCTGCAGGCATAGTCACGAGCGCGACCGTCTTAGCGCAGTACCCTTCGCGGTCACAAATCAGCAAGGACGGGACCGCCGTGTTGCTGGAAGATTATATGAGCCTGCCGCTTTCGAGTGGAACACATGGTGGCGCGGCTTCTCACGCGATCGATTACAAAGCCCAATTGGGCCGTGTGAATTCGCTGCGCTCGGAACCCGCAAACGCGCCGCTCGCTAATTCCCGATTTTTCGTGGACGATCAGAGTTCGACACTGTACATCGTGGCTAAGACCTCTAAGACATTCACGCCGTATCTTAATTTCGCGGAGATTTTTCCGAAGTTCGCCTCCGATCTAGGCAACACGGCCGGCATTGTTTCGTTTGCCTTCGATCCAGCGTACGCAAAGAACGGGAAGTTCTATACGGTGCACACAGAGAAACCGGATATGGAGGGCTCCGCGGCTCCGACCAGCGCGCGGCTCTCGACCCTGGATCTGAAGGGCTACTCCACGACTCCCGTGGTGAATCCACCTGCGGGCCCTGCGCATTTGGAATCCGTACTCGTCGAGTGGACCGACACAAATATTCGCAATGCCACGTTTGAAGGAACCGCGCGCGAAATCCTGCGCACCGGCTACGATCGCAATCATCCTATGGCCGACTTAATCTTTAATCCTCTAGCCAAACCCGGGGACGCGGACTACGGCAATCTTTACATCTCGATTGGCGATGGGGCCGCTGGGGAAACTCCCGGGCCTTCCCACAATCTGCCACAAAGGCTGGACACGTTAGTAGGCAAGATTCTGAGAATCACCCCGGACATCAATTTGCGTCCGAAGGACACGATCAGCGCGAATGGGCGATACAGGATTCCGTCCGGCGGATCGGACCCGAATCCCTTTATATCGGTCGCTGGAACCCGCGGCGAGATCTACGCGTACGGTTTCCGCAATCCGCATCGCCTGCAGTGGGATACGGAAACGAAAACGCTAATTACAGACGATATCGGCGTGCATTATTGGGAAGAGGTCGACATCGTCACCAAAGGCGGCAACTATGGCTACGCGGAGCGTGAGGGCGACGAACAGTTTTTTGTAAACGACGCGGGCAAGACCGGCAGCTTGATGAATCCGCCCGTCCCTTTCCCACAGAACGATCTCCTGGAGGTGGATGGGCTGAAAGAGCCTATTGCGCCCATATATCCGGTCGCCGTGTACAGCCATCGCGAAGGAGACTCGATGGGCAACGGCTTCGTTTACCGCGGAAAGCTAATGCCGCAGCTGCGCGGGAAATATATTTTCAACGACATGACTACAGCGAGGATATTTTACGCCGACTTTGCGGAAATGCTTGCCGCTCACGGCAAACGCAACCAGCAAGCACAAATTCACGAACTGCAGATCGTCTACAAAGGTCCGAAGGACTCCGGTCACGGGACCAAGCGCAGAATGTTTGACATTGTTGCGGAAACGTACGCGAGCAGGGGAGGAATGCCACCCGCTGACCACGTCCTGCCGGGCAATGCCGCAGCTACTACTCGTTCGCAGGATCCGGCGCATGCCGAAGCCAAGATAGATCCAGAGGGCGTTGCCTACGGTGGCGGACGCGCGGACACGCGCATGGCGCTAGGCGGCGACGGCGAACTTTACGTCTTAAGCAAGTCGGACGGAATGATTCGCAAGCTCACCGGTGTGGTCGCCCCGCCTCCGACTTCAAAACGCGGGACGGCTTCGAAGGAGACGGCCTCGCGGTGAAAACTCGGACCTGATGACGGACAACCTCTACGTAGATACCTCGGAATAACTATTTGCTCGTTGCCTTTTTGACTTTGTGCCGTTCGGCTCGCCATGCATCTGTGACGAACTTATAGTCTCGCTCCAAATCGTGTGAGACACGAATTTCGCCCTCGCTCACGAACCGCTCGTGGTTATCTTCGAGCTCAGAAGGAACATACAGGTAGTTGGCTGTAAGACCGAAAGACGCTTTTAACCCGTAGGGCCGCACATTTCCAAACGCGTGAACGCGCTCGAGGCGCGCGCCATTCGAAAGGTGAAAAGTCGCCACAGGATCGCAGAGCTTTCCGTTCTGATGCAGCTGCGTCAGATATGCGAGCGCCAGCCGTTGGAGAGGCTTTGCGAGCGCCTCTCGATTCTCCAGGGGCTGCTTCAGCAAACCAAGCAAAGCTTCGACGGGATCTCGCGTTCCGCCGACAGCGGCCAATTGCTGCGAATAATCGCCGAGTAACCGTGACAGGCGCTCGCGCGTGAAACCATTCTCGTCCGCCTGATTTTGTAGTGCTTTGGATAGGTTGGGGAGCGGAGAGAGCGTGCCGTAGGTTTTGATGTTCGAAAATTCGGCGGCGAGATCGGAGACCACCTGCTTAATCAAGAAATTTCCGAAGGCAATGCCTCGCAATCCCTTAAGGCAATTGCTTATGGAATAAAATATTGCGGTATCCGCCTGTTCCGGCGGAAGCACCGGCGCGTGAATATCCAACAATGGTCCCAGATCGCTGGTTAGCCCCTTAGTTAGTGCTACCTCCACAAAGATGATGGGCTCGTCTGCGAGTGCGGGATGGAAGAACGCGAAGCATCTCCGATCCGCTTCCAAACGCCGGCGCAAATCCGGCCAACCGTTGATCTCATGTACCGATTCGTAGGCCATCAGCTTTTCGAGCGTCAAAGCCGAGGTATGCCAGGTGATCCGCTCCATGCGCAAGAACCCGCGATTAAACCAGGACCTGAAAAGATGCTTGAGGTCGGCGTCGAGCGGCTGGAAATCCGTTCCATTCGGGGTTGTTTCGAGCAGGTGCCCGCGCAAAGCAACTAACGTCTCCGTTCCGTGCGTTGCGGTATTGATGCGGCGCAGCAACTCCTGGCGGGGCGCCTCAACAGCGGCGGAAAGCGCCGCGAGGCTTGCCGGGCCGGGATCCCGTTTGAAGGCCGCTGCCGCGTTGAGGACGGCAGTTTCATCGGGCCCAAAGTTTCGGCAAAGCATTTCGAAAAAATGACGGCGCTCGCCGGAGTTCATCGCGCCGTAGGCTTTAATGATCTGCTGAGCCAGCACCGTCTGTGAAGCCTCGCCGCGCTCGGAGAGCAGATGATGGCACAGAAAATCCATGTCCGTTCCGCGCCTTTCACGGAGCAGCCGGATTAAATTGCTCAGGAAGCCCATATTCTTCGAATTATAGCTCGCTCGGCCGGGACTGCCGGTTCAACATAGGCCGTGAGTACTTCATTGTGAGCAGCTTTCTTGCCATCCTGCGGAATTAGATGCGCCCGCCCGACCTGTAAGCTCGACATCCAACGGGCTTTCGGGTTCTCCAATTCGGCCCAGAGCAAGGCGACTCTGGAATCGACATTCCTAATATACGCAAACCTTTTCCCTCAAAGGACTTCCCCGATCGGCCGACGATAGGCGCTTCGACGGAAACTGCACTTCATTGAGCACGCGAAACTTAAGCTGTGGCTAGGGCATCGGCCCCGGTTACGGCCAGTGCCTGCTCGCGTTGGCAGTTTGGTGTTCCGAGTGCTTTAGACTCTACCGGGCCAGTTTGAGGGGTTCCTTTCCGGGGGAGTTAAGCAGAGTGGGTTTGGCCAGTACACAAAGAGTTCCGCTCACGTTACGCACGGACGGTCTGCCACCAGAGGAAGTGATCTTTGGCCGTTCGGCGGCTATGCAGGACTTCCGCCAAAAGATCAAGAAATTCGCGGGCACGAGTGTTCCGCTTCTTATTCAGGGCGAAAGCGGCACGGGCAAGGGTGTTATGGCGCGTTACATCCATTCCCGGTCAAGCGTCGCCGCCGGCCCGTTTGTCAATGTCAATTGCGCCGCCATTCCCGGTACCCTACTGGAGAGCGAGCTCTTCGGTTATGAAAAAGGGGCATTTACCGGCGCCTATGCGAGCAAGCCCGGACGAGTTGAGATGGCGCATATGGGCACTCTTTTCCTGGATGGAATCGACGAAATCGATATGGCGTTGCAGGCGAAATTGCTCCAACTCCTACAGGATTCGCAGTTTTCGCGGATCGGCGGAGCGGAAGACATTTCCGTGCAGATCAGAGTAATTTGCGCCACGGGTCGTCCCTTGGAACATGAGATTGCCGCCGGAAGATTTCGTGCGGACCTGTATTACCGGATCAATGTTGCCAGAGTGGAACTGCCAGCGCTCCGCGCGCGGCTTGAAGACGTTCCACAGCTTGCCGCGCACTTCTATGATCGTCTCCGCCAACGACACAAGAGCTCGGTCAGTCCAATCTCGCCGGTTATGGTAAAGCTCTTTGAGAAACACAGTTGGCCCGGCAATATTCGCGAACTCGAAAACCTGATGGAGCGGTACGTCATTCTGGGGTCGGAAGAAGCCATCGGTGAAGAGCTGGCTAACTGGGAACGCGCCGTTGTCACGCCCGAACTTCCGGCCACCGGCCCCATTCACCTGAAAAATGTGACTCGCAAAGCCGTGCGGGAGCTCGAGGGGAAAATTATCCTTAGCGCCCTGGAAGCAAACCGGTGGAACCGTAAACGCGCCGCTCGCGACCTGCGCATCAGCTATCGCGCGCTGCTATATAAGATCCGTCAGGCAGGACTGCCAGCCAAGCGCTCCGGAGAAATCGCCCGGGCGCCTGTGAATGTTCCTATGGCTTCGGACTAAAGCCATTTCCTCCTGAAATTTAAACTCTGCCTCGGGGCATTTAGCTTTGGGCTTGGTTTCAAAAGCTGATGATTTATGTCCAGCTTTGGGTCACTTGGATACTGAGGGCGCAATCTCGCGCAGCGAGGAATCGCGGTTCTCGTAATATTTTGCGTAATAGGAACGATATTCGCCGCCGTGAACGCCAGCGAGCCAGGAGGCATGGCTTCGATACCAATCGATGGTCTGGCGCAAACCGTCCTCAAGCGAAATGGCCGGTTTCCAATTCAATTCATCCTTCATTTTCTGGCAACGCAGGGCATAGCGGCGATCGTGACCGGGACGATCTTTCACATAGCTGAGCAGCGATTCCGGCCGATTCGTCAGTTTCAGGAGACGCCTGGCCAAGCTTAAATTCTCTTCGACGTCCGAGCCGCCGATGTTGTAAACCTCGCCGGGGCGTCCCTTTTCGAGTACGCACAAAATTCCGCGGCAGTTATCTGCCACATGCAGCCAATCGCGCTGCTGCTTTCCGTCGCCGTAAATAGGCAGCGGTTTATGGTCAAGCGCGTTGGTAATCATCAGGGGAAGAAATTTCTCCGGGAACTGATAAGCGCCGTAGTTATTTGAGGACCGCGTGATTAACGCCGGCACACCGTAAGTCCGAACGTAGGAAAGGACCAGAAGATCCGCGGCGGCTTTGGATGCGGAATACGGGCTGCTGGGACGCAAAGGCGAGGATTCATCCGCAAAGGAGTCCGCAGGAAGGTCGCCGTAAACTTCGTCCGTGGAAATATGCAGGAAGCGGCCGACGCGCAGCGAGCGGGCTGTTTCGAGCAGCGTAAATGTTCCCTTAACGTTTGTGTCTATGACTGGGGCGGGCTCATAGATGCTACGGTCGACGTGCGATTCGGCGGCGAAATGCACCACCGCATCGCACCCGCGCATCGCTCGTTCGACAGCAGGGGCATCGCAGATATCGCCTTTGATGAATGTATAGTTCGGACGATCCGCGACCTCTTCGAGATTGGCCAGATTCCCGGCGTAGGTCAGCTTGTCGAGATTGACTAACTCGCAATTCTTGCGTTCTGCGAGGATGTGACGGATGAAATTGGAGCCGATAAATCCGGCCCCGCCGGTAACCAGAATTTTCAACGGAGCACTTCCCGATGGGTTGCGAATTGCTCCTCAGCGGTCCGGGCGAGCTTATTCGCGCCAGTTTCCGCTACAAGGGTGTTCGCACGCAGCAAGGATTCGAAAGTGCCGGCATCGGTCCACCAGCCATCAAGAACCTCGTACGTGAGCTTGCCCTCTTCGATATAGAAATTGTTTACGTCGGTTATCTCCAATTCACCGCGGCCGGAAGGCTTTAACCGGCGAATCTTCGTGAATACGCTGTGATCGTAGAGATAAATGCCAATGACCGCATAATTGGATTTCGGGCGCTTTGGTTTCTCCTCGATGCCGACTACGTTATTCCCTCGGACTTCCGCAACGCCAAACCGCTGCGCATCCGTGACTTCTTTCAGGAGGATCTTCGCACCTTCTTTTTGATTCTCGAAGTTGGCGACGGCCTGGCAAATGTTGTTTTCGATAATGTTGTCGCCCAAGATCACGCAGATGGCATCGCCGTCGGCGAAATGCTCGGCCAATGCCAAGGCGTCCGCAATGCCACCCTCACCCTCCTGATAGGTGTAGTTCAGGTGTTTCAACCCAAAGTCGCGGCCGTTCCCCAAAAGGCGCAGAAAATCGCCAGCGTTTTTGCCGCCGGTGACCAGGAGGATTTCATGAACGCCTGCATTCACGAGGGTTTGAATCGGGTAATACACCATCGGCTTATCGTAAATGGGAAGCAAATGTTTGTTGGTAACGCGCGTGAGGGGATTTAGACGGCTGCCTGTGCCGCCTGCAAGGACCACACCTTTCATTTCCGCTCCATCTTCGAGAGTTTTATGCCCGGCTATCTTTACTTCCTGCGATTCGACCGGGCGCTCACGCAAAGGACGTTCAGTTTATCTATGCCCGCTGGGCGGCTGCCTAGCTTCAAAGTTGGCTAAAGCCGAATATATCTCAATTCGATCTGATTCTGAAAGGTTTCGGGGCACACGTGTGCGGCATCCGAGGGATCGTGCTGCAACTGCCAGCGATCCGCGCGCAACTCCAAAAACAGAAATCTAACTTTCTAATTCACCTGCGCTACGGCTATGGCTTGGCTGCGCCTGCGTTCGCTGTTGAGCTGCGTGGTCTTCAGCCAATCCACGTCCTTCACGTCCACAGCTCCCAGCGCGCCGCTGGCCAGCACGTAATTCAGCTGCCCACCATCGATTCGGTAACGAGCGACGGCGTAGGTCTGGTCAGACTTGAGTGCGATGAGCGTATTCCGAACCGAGCTGAGTGTGTTTTGCGGCACGCCCTCAACGGGCAGTTCAGTGCGCAACGCCGGCGCCGCGGTTGGCGCAGGCGGAGCGACGGCAGGCTGAACTGCGGGTTGGGCGTTCTGCGATGGCGCGGGTTTCGCTTCACCCGACGACTGAGATGACGGTGCGCCGAAGTAGTGCCATCCTGGTTCGAGCATCGACAACTTGGGGATCACGATATCGTCCATGAGGCGAAGGATAAGCTGCGATTCGCCCTTCAGCGCAGGCCGGGGGCCTCGCGCGGGCAAGGCAAGCACCTTCCACGGCCAGAGAGGCGGGAAGAGCCACTCCACGGCATCGCGCTTGGCGTGCCCCTTTCCGATGATGTCGCCCTCGCGGTCGACGCGGTATCCACGCAGCGACACTACTTTGCTGGGCACCGGCACGTCCGTATTCGGCAATCCGATGCGATCGAATTCCAGCCTCAAAAATCCCTTGCCGACGAAGTGACCCGGCTCACGGTCGGCTTCCAAATGTCCTTGCAGATAGCTGCCGCGTGGAAACGCCACACGGCCAAACTCCTGTACGCCGCTTAGATGGCAGAGCACAGGATCGCCTATATCAGCGGTCGCCGAGGAGAAGTTGGGTTCATTCATGGTGCAATGCAGCAGGGTTCCAGCAGGAACGAGAACTTCTTGGGCCCTGACGTTCAGTCGGAGCCCAAACAGCAACAGCGCGAAGATCGAGCACACGAACATGTGACGCATGGCCTGACCTCCTCCAGTTATCGCTAGCACGCGGCCTAGTACTAGGCCGAGCCTAGCGGAATTTACTCCTTACCTTTGGACGAAGCAATGGAAGCGCGGCCGGAAAGCCGCCGGTGGGATTAAACCCCAATATGGGGAAAAAGATGTATACGTGAGTTCAGGTAATCTTGGTAGGAATCGCAAGGGTCAGCGCATCTCTAACGATGCGAAACTCTGCCGGCAGCCGCCCGGCAGCCTCGCCGTCCACCTGCACCCAGATCGGCTCGGCGTCGATCGGCTCGCAGCGCATCTCCGTTGCCCTCACAAAGCGGATGCCGCGAACATGCCGGAGCCCACCTGAGAGGAGGAGGGGCATATACGATAAATATTTCCAGCGACTATTCGTAGTGCAGAGCAGCAGCTCAAAATCGTTGCCGTAAAGGTCAGCGCGCGTGGTGATTTTGACGGGGCCGCCGTAATGCTTGGTGCGGCCTGCGATGATGAGCGTGCCCTCGGCGGTTTCGTTCTCAAACTTTACGCGGAATCGAGGAAATCTGTACGACGTGAGCTGCCGGAATCCTTCTATCCAAAACGCCACTGTGCCCGTGCTGTCCTTCAGACGGGGGTTCACGGCTCGAACGATGGCCCCGTCAGGGCCCGCGCCGGCCAGCGACAGGAAATAACGTCCGTCTTTTTCCAATTCCGCCGCCTTTACATGCCCCAAAGAGATGCGCCTGAACCGGCTGCCTCCGATCAGAGAAGCGGCACGTTCAATGTTCCAGGGGAGCCCCAGTTCCTTGGCAAAGACGTTCGCGGTCCCCGCAGGAAGTAAAGCCAGCGGAACCGAGCTTCCGGCTAGCCCGTTTACCACTTCGTTCAGCGTGCCGTCGCCTCCGCAAACGATCACCATCTGCCTTTGGTCGCGAACCGCCTGGCGCGCCAATCCCGGAGCCGACCCCGGACCATCAGTCGCCGCCAATTCCGACTCGATTCCCTGCCCCGCGAGCACCTTGCGTGCGCGTTCAAGCGCCCCGGAACGGACTCCGCGCGCACGGCCTGCGGTCGGATTAAAAATCAACAGCGCATCGCGAATCGGATCCGCCACGCGCTCAGTACTCCCTGCTGACATTTCGGGGCAAGGAACCTCTAATTGTTAGATTCCTGGAGGATGCGAGACAGGATCTCGGGAATTTCGAATAAAGCGCGGTTGCGCATCTTCTTCGCATTGCAGCGGAACTTGTCAAAAGTCGCCTTTTCGAGCAGCTGTTTGATGGCGTCAACAATACGATCGAAATTCTTGACCACCAGGCCTACTTGTTTTTCGCGAACCCAAACCGCATTGTAGCGTTCCTGAGGCAACGTCCACGCATTTCTCTCCACGATCACCGGTAGACCCATC
>Ga0210394_10001238_pt1 | contig 42294 bp, 32 predicted proteins | sample IncBWC12MmetaG_FD_160121 | JGI IMG/M metagenome (GOLD analysis project Ga0210394, IMG submission 160121) | Forest soil microbial communities from Barre Woods Harvard Forest LTER site, Petersham, Massachusetts, United States - Inc-BW-C-12-M | ecosystem: Environmental > Terrestrial > Soil >...
GAATCGCCCGTGACCACCGTGACCGGCGCCCGGCCATTGGAGGCGACCGAGTAAGTCCCGCTGTTGATCGGGTCATTGGCCGCTCCAGAGACTTCATCCTGGGCTCCGCCGTTCACCCCGCCTGCACCGTTGAATCCGATTCGTCCGATTGTATCGAACAGGCCTCGTCCCGAGGCAGGCGAGCGCTCCAACAGGAAACCGTATCCCGTGTTGTTGGCGAGGGTCCCGTCATTGAACGTACCTGATTGCTCTTCTGCATAACCCAGCAACACAGGTGCGCCGGTGTCGGTGGACAGCAGGATAAGATTTCCGGCTTGAACCGCGTAGAACACGAAGTTTGAGGTGGTGCCGCCGAGAGTCAGCTTGAGCGTACCTCTTCCGTTGGTGGCCGGCGCGGTGTAGCTGCCGCCAGAAATGGTTTGCAATTGCGTTACCGTGCCAAAGTCGTTCTCGTCGAATTCCCCGGAGGTAACGGTGTTACCCGCCCCGGTTGTGAATTCTCCCACTTCGCCAAACGGATTGCCAGCGCTGTCAATGCCCGTGAAGCGGAACACTTCGCTCGCGCTCAGGCTCGTGGCAGCCACTTGCTGGATCAGCGTGCCGATGGCGGCGCCTTTGCCGTCAAACTGTACGAATTGTCCGGAGATCGTTCCCAACAGATTCGAGGTCAGGACCAGGCGATAAGAGGAACTGGGCAATCCGCTGCCGGTCAGCGTCAATGTGCCACGCCCATCTGCAAAAATCTCCGCAGTCCCGGTGACCGTCACGTTCGTGGCGACTCCGCCGGTCGTGTTCGAGTCCATCGCTCCGGTGATGTTGCCTTGGCCGTCGAAGGACAAGCTGCCGACAAAATATTCCGGCACACTCTGCTTGGCCGCGTTGGTGCCGGTGGCGGTCAAAGTGAACGCATAATCGCCGTTCAGGCTCGCATTCGAGTAAGCCGCCGTCGTAACCACGTTTAGGGCCGTCGAACCCGTAACCCCCTGGTAGGTCGCTGAGATCGTGGTCTGACCGGCAGCCACAGCCTTCACCACTCCGGTAGTAGCGCCCACAGTAGCTACGCCGCTCGTCGAGGACGTCCAGCTCGCCGAGGTGGTGACGACCTGGGTGCTTCCGTCGCTAAAGTTGGCCGTGGCAGCATAGTTGGCAGTCGCCCCCGCAGCGAGACCTTCGCCCAGCGGAGTCACGGTAACGGTGCTAAGCGTGGGAGGATTTACCACGACCGTGGCCGTCGCGGTCAGAGCATTGGTGCTGGTTGCGGTAATGGTGACAGTTCCCGTGGCCACTCCGCTGACATTTTCGACCACCGGTGAAGTGGTACTCAGTTTCAGAGTCACAATGCCAGCGGGTGAAGCAGTCCAAGTTACGGTGCTGGTGAGGTTTTGCTTTGAACCGCCTGGGAAGGTACCCGTGGCGACGAGTGCCAAGGGAGTAGGCGCTCCTTTAACCATGCCGCAGGGCGAGGACGTGGTGCAGCCAGGGCCACTATTGGTCCCCATCGTAACCGCCAAACTTGTCGGCTGCGGTCCGGTGGAACCTCCGGAGCTGCCGCCCAGGATGACGTTAGAACAGCTCGCCATTATCATTGCGGATAACAGAACCAAGAAACACCCCAACCATTTCAATCGCACAGAATTCCTCTCAGTTTCCTAATGTTTTGATAGCTATAGCCGCTCGCCTCAGGGGAGGGACACACTGGCGGTACCCATTACAGGGCAATTTCGCTTCCAACACCTCTCTATACAACACGGGTCAGCGCAAAGTGTTCTGGCTACCCTCCGCCACGGACATCTTCCCAGTGTGCAAATAGTTGCACATATCGTCGCGATTCCAAGGCTATTCGCGGGTGCGTGAGGCACTTACCGGCATTCTCACGTCGCAAGTATAGCCCATGGCGGCCTGGATGTGGTCGCGTTCCCGCTACAATACCCTCGGGGGCGAGGCGGCCAATGGGACGGCGGACGCAACAAGCTCAGTTCCAAAGCTTTCGGAACCTTCCTGGAGCTGTCCAGCACCGGAAAAGTGAAAAATTACGGACCGAAAGAGCAAGAAAAGTGTCATTCCCCAAGTCACGAGGTTTGCAAATTTGTTCAAGTCTGGTCACAGCTAGGCGAGTTCGTAGTATATTGCATTTCGGAACGCGAATTGCACACCTTCTTACGGCATCATCCCTGTAGTCATTCGGCCTGCCCCCGGCCCCGTTTTGTGCGAAGTAGCTGACATGAGGGAAACCACGGAGAACTCTATGACAAAACGTTTCCAATGGGCGCCTCTCCGGCGCGTCGCGATTGTTTCCACTGCGGTCCTGGTTATCACTATTGCCTTCTGCCTGATCAAACAAGGCCAGCGAGTAGTGAAGGCCAGCGATGCCAGCGCTCCCGCTCTCGGCAGTCCCATCGCGAACCTCACCAGCGAGGAACTCACCATATTTAATCAGGGCGACATCGTTTACATCAAGACATGGGATCCCAGGCAAGGGCTGGGTCCAATCTACACCCAGGATAATTGCACCAACTGCCACGGCAGCCCGATTGCCGGCGGCGGTGGCGGCTCGCTGCAGAACATTGACACCATCTTTGCCACCGTGGATTCGACCGGTCAGTTCGATCCTATGGATGGCACCGACCCGGCAGATACACACAACGAAGGTGGTGTGCTTCTGCAACCCCAGAGCATCTCCGCGTTTGTGCCGACATGCAAGTACAACGGAGAGGTAATTCCGACTACTCCGACGTTCCCCGTGGCGGCGACGCTTTTTGAAGGCCGCCTCGCTCCTCCCAATTTTGGCATGGGATTGATTGATTCCATCCCCGCTATACAGATCACGAATCAAGCCATTGTAAAGGGAACGCATGGAGAGATTCACGGCCAAGTCAACAGTGTGCCCGACGAGTACGGCACAATCACGGACGGGAAATTCGGCTTCAAAGCTCAATACGCCACCCTGACGCAGTTTATCGGCCAAGCCATGACGCTTGAAGTCGGGATTACCAACCCGGTTAATCCGAACGAGCAGTTGTCCAACGGCGTCCCGATTCCGAAGGCCTGCTTGAACGGGGACAAGACCGAGCCGAACGACTCTGGCACGTCGATGATCTCGATTTTCCACTATCTGCTTTACCTCGCGCCCAATCAGGCGGCTGCTTGTACTTCAAACGCATGTCTCGATGGACAAACCCAGTTCAGCGCCGTGGGTTGCAATTACTGCCACCTCACACCTTCGGAGGGATACACCACCGGAAACCGCATCGAGGTGCCCAAGTTCTGGGATCCAACGGCCGCGTGCGGGCCTCTCGCGCACTGCTTCCAGAGCAAAGCGATATCCAACCAGCCCGTGCCGCTGTACTCCGACCTGCTGCTGCACAACATGGGTGCGGGCACTTCTCAAAGCCACCTCGGCGACGGCTTCTGTTCGCCGCAGCCGGTCCTCGCAGGCGACTGCCCGTTCGGTCAAGCGGATGGCACTCAGTTCCGCACCACGCCGTTGTGGGGCCTTTCGCTCCGCACGCTGTACCTGCACGATGGACGAACCAACAGCCTAATGACTGCCATTGAAGATCATGCTCTCAGCTCCGATTCCGAAGCGGTGGACGTTGTGGCCGCCTTCAACGGTCTTACAACACAGGAACAAAGCGATCTGATCACTTTCCTGAATACGCTGTAATGGGCGGGCTCGGGGGAACAAGTCAAGGGAATCCGGCAACGGATTCCCTTTTGTGTGCCATGCGGTTTAGGAAGTGAACAGCGGCGTCTTCGTCGTTTCGCGTTGTCATTCCGAGAGGGTTTCCAGCCCGCGAGGAATGCCTGCTCCCAGCAATCCCATTGAGGGTAGGGACGCTTCGGCTTCGCCAGGCATGGCGGAAAGCCCCCTCTAGTGGGCAAGGGTGGTTTGCTTCTTATCGGCCATCTTTGCCTCTGCCATCTTGGCGTTCACGAACTTCTCAATCTCAGCGATGGTGGAGAGGTTGTCCTGCGTGATTTCGTGACAGCCGATGTGCACGCCATGGTCTTCCGGATAAGCCACGAGGTTTGTAAATTTTATTCAAATCTGGACACAATTAGGCGAGTTAGTGGTAACATTCTAGTCCGGAATCTAGATCGCATACGTTCTTACGGCATCATCCCTGTAGTCACTCGGCCTGCCCCCGGCCCCGTTTTGTGCGAAGTACCTGACATGAGGGAAACCACGGAGAACTCTATGACACAACGATTCCACTGGGCGCCTCTCCGGCGCGTCGCGATTGTTTCCGCAGCGGTTCTAGTCATCACCATCGCTTTCAGCCTAATCAAGCCAAGCCCGCGAGTAGTCAAGGCTAGCGATGCCAAAGCTCCCACGCTGGGCGATCCCATCCCAAAGCTCACCAGCGTGGAACAGCAGATGTTCAGCCAAGGTAACATCGTTTACATCAAGACATGGGATCCCAGGCAAGGGCTCGGTCCAATCTACACCCAGGATAACTGCACTAACTGCCATGGCAGCCCGATTGCCGGCGGCGGTGGCGGCTCTCTTAATAACATTGACACCATCTTTGCCACCGTGGATTCCACCGGTCAGTTCGATCCGATGGATGGCAGCGACCCGAATGACCCGACCTATCCGATCGGAGAAGGTGGTGTGCTTCAGCAACCCCAGAGCATCTCCGCGTTTGTGCCGACATGCAAATACAACGGGGAAGTAATTCCGACTACTCCGCCATTCACCGTGGCGGCGACGCTTTTTGAGGGCCGGCTCGCTCCGCCAAATTTTGGCATGGGACTAATTGATTCCATTCCCGCCATACAGATCACGAATCAGGCTATGTCGGAGCAGCGGAATGGAGTGGTTTTCGGCCAAGTCAACAGTGTGCCGGACGAGTACGGCACTATCACGGACGGGAAATTCGGCTTCAAAGCTCAATACGCCACCCTGACGCAGTTTATCGGCCAAGCCATGACGCTTGAAATCGGGATTACCAACCCGGTTAATCCGACCGAGCAGTTGTCCAACGGCGTCCCGATTCCAAAGGCCTGCTTGAACGGGGACAAAACCGAGCCAAACGACCCTAACGGCACGTCGATGATCGACATTTTCCACTATCTGCTTTACCTCGCGCCCAATCAGGCGGCTGCCTGTACTTCAAACGCATGTCTGGATGGACAAACCCAGTTCAGCGCTGTGGGTTGCAACAACTGCCATCTCACGCCGTCGGAGGGATATACCACCGGAAACCGCATCGAGGTGCCCGAGACCTATAGTAAAACCGGCGGCCCCTGCGACAACGGTGTCAAATGCCTCCAAAGCAAGGCTCTTTCCAACCAACCGGTCCCGCTTTATTCCGACCTGCTGCTGCACGACATGGGCGCAGGCACCTCGCAGAGCCATCTCGGCGACGGCTTCTGTTCGCCGCAGCCGGTCCTCGCAGGCGACTGCCCGTTCGGTCAAGCGGATGGCACTCAGTTCCGCACTACGCCGTTGTGGGGCCTTTCGCTGCGCACGCTGTACCTGCACGATGGACGAACCAATAGTCTGACCACCGCTATCCAGGATCACGCGATTAACGGCACGGGAGAGGCGGCGAACATTGTGGCCGCCTTCAACGGTCTTACAACACAGGAACAAAGCGATCTGATCACTTTCCTGAATACGCTGTAATTGCGGGCTCGGTGGAACAAGCCAAGGGAATCCGGTAAAGGATTCCCTTTTGTGTGCCATGCGGTTTAGGAAGTGAACAGCGGCGTCTTCGTCGTTTCGCGTTGTCATTCCGAGAGGGTTTCCAGCCCGCGAGGAATGCCTGCTCCCAGCAATTCCATTGAGGGTAGGGACGCTTCGGCTTCGCCCAGGTATGGCGAAAGCCAGCTCTAGTGGGCAGGGGTGGTTTGCTTCTTCTCGCCCATCTTTGCCGACTCGGCCAACTTGGCGTTCACGAATTTCTCAATCTCGGCGATGGTGGAGAAGTTGTCCTGCGTGATCTCGTGGTCTCCGATGTGCACGCCCACGGTCTCTTCGAGAAAAGACACCAGGCGGAAGATACCGAGCGAATCAATAATGCCGTTGTCGGTCAGCGAGTCGTTGTCTCCAACCTCTTTCACGCCCTTGATCTGCGCGCTCTCCATCACGAACTGCCGGACAATTTCCTTGATCGAACCTGGTTCTGACATTTTCTGCTCCCTAAATTTGGCTGCGGCCTGATTCAAACTAACGAAGATTTGAGCTAACGAAGCTTCAAACTAACAAAAATGCCCGGTTTCGCGCCATCACGAATAGTACATGACCCGCTGGTCAAACCGTAACGGGCTTTTATATTCAAACCGTAACGCCGGAGCCGCTTTTCGCCAGACGCACCCGGTCGATCTTGCCCGTCGAAGTCTTGGGCAATCCATCGCACAATTCAATCTGTTCGGGAATCATGTACTTCGGAACCTTAGTGGCGCAGTGCTGCTGCAGCTCCACGGGAGTCAGCGAACCGGGACGATGCGGCGCCACAAAGGCCATGATGCGGTTGCCGATCTCTTCATCGGGAACAGCGATGACGGCGGCTTCGCAAACGCCGGCATGACCGAGCAATGCGGCTTCGATTTCGCCCAGTTCGATGCGATAGCCGCGGCTCTTGATCTGGCTGTCGCGGCGGCCAAGGAAATAGTAGTCTCCGCTTTCGTCGGGCGATACCAGGTCGCCGGTGCGGTACATCTTCTCTTCAAAGTTCTGCTGAAAGCGGTTGCGCACGCACATCTTCGCAGTTTTTTCCGGATCGCCCCAGTAACCGGGCGTGACGCAAGGTCCGCGCACGAATAGTTCTCCGACTTCGCCGACCCCGATGATGCGGTCTTTGTCGTCCACCCCAAAAACCTCCGTGTTGGCGCAGGCGCGGCCGATGGGAATTTTATCCATGGCCGGCAGCTTGGCGCGATCCACGCGGTAATAGGTGCAGACGTTGGTCTCGGTGGGGCCGTAGAGGTTGTAGAGCTCAACATGGGGAAGCTGTTCGGCCAGTTGCTTCAGATATTTCTGCGGGAACACTTCGCCGGCAAAAAGAATCAGGCGCAACTGCTTTAACTTTTCCGCGCTCAACTTGCCATGCAGCACCAGATAAACCAGCGCGGACGGCACCGAATACCAAACCGAAATCTGTTGTTGCTGAATCCAGTTCGCCAGGCTGGCGGGAAAAATTGCAATGTCATCAGGAACCATGTAAACCGTCGCGCCCGCCTTGATGCTGTTGTAAACGTCGAAAACGGATAGATCGAAGTGCAGGGGCGCGTGGTTGGAAACGTGGTCCTCGCTGGTGATGGTGAACATCCCGGCGCACCACTCGACAAAGGTCAAAGCGTTCTGATGCGAAAGCATCACGCCCTTGGGACGTCCCGTCGAGCCGGAGGTGTAGAGGATGTATGCCAAATCAGTCGTCGTGGCTTGCAGCTCGGGAAAACTGTTGGCGGGGAAACCGTCGAGGACGCTCCATGACAAGGTGTTGGAGCGCGGTGATCCGTTGGCCAGCTCATGAGTGAGCAGCGCAAATTCGACGCACGGAATTGCCGCCGGGTCAAGCAGTCGCAGCCGGTCTTCGCTGGTAATGAGCCCGCGAATGCCACAGTTGGTAATGATGTAGCTGATGCGGTCGGGGGGCTGATTGGGATCGAGTGGAACGTAAACCGCGCCTGTCTTGAGCGCGCCAAACATGGCGACTACCGATTCCACGGCCTTGGGGAAAAACAATCCGATGCGATCGCCTTTCTTGATGCCCTGCTGCCGCAAAAAGTGCGCGAATTGATTGGAACGCTCGTTCAGTTCGCGGTAACTCAGAGTGCGGCCGCGCGCCCAGACAGCAGGTTTTTCAGGATGCCGCCCGGCGCTTTCAGTGAGAAGTTGTTGAAGGATGTAGGGCATTTTGGTCGTTGGCTGTTCGTCGTTGGCCGTTAGCTTCGCGCTATGTAGTCGCTTACCGATCCTTCCTAGATTTTTTTACCGCGTCACTCTTTTACGGCGTTACTCTTTTACCCCGTGAAAGCGGGCGATGATGTTCTTCTGAATTTCCGTGGTGCCGGAATAAATCTTGCCGCCGATGGCATCACGCAACTCGCGTTCAATCTGATATTCCGTCATGTAGCCGTAACCGCCGTGAATCTGGATCGAGTCCAGGCAGGTCAGGACTGCGGCCTCGGCGACGTAAGCCTTGGCTATCGCGGCTTCGCGCAGGGGATGGCGTCCTTTGGTCTTGAGCCATGCCGCTTTGTAAAGCAGGAGGCGCGCGGCTTCCAGCCGGATGTCCATGTCCGCAATCTTGTCGGAGACCGCGGCGAACTCTCCGATGGGTTTGCCGAACTGCTCGCGCTCTCGAGCGTACTTCACCGAAGTCTCGAGCAGGCGCTGCATCATGCCGAGATGACCGGCGAGAATGCAAATGCGCTCCCACTCCATGGAGGAAGTGAAAATCATCTGGCCAGCGCCCTCAGTGCCGAGTACGTTTTCCTCGGGAATCTCGCAATCAACGAAAGCCAGCTCCGCCATGGGCGCGGTGCGCAGACCCATTTTGTGAATCTTCTTGCTGATGGAGAAACCGGGCGTGTCTTTGTCCACGATAAAGGCACTTAGTCCGGCTGCGCCTTTGGAGGGATCGAGATTGGCGAAAACAATCACCATCTCCGCGACCTGAGCGTTGCTGATGAAGGTCTTAGAGCCATTGATGACGTAGCGATCGCCCTTGCGCTCGGCGCGTGTGCGAAGGCTGAAAGCGTCGGAGCCAGACATGGGCTCAGTCATGGCGTGAATCCCGACCCATTCCCCATTGACCAGGTTGGTCAGATATTTTTTCTTTTGCGCTTCGCTGCCGTAGGTGAGCAGTGGGATCTCAGAACTCCACATGTGGGCGTTGAGGGCGAACAGCAGGCCGTTGTCGCGGCAGCCGTAGCCGAGCGCGTCAAGGGCGCAGACCGTGGTAAGGCAATCGGCGTCGCCGCCCCCGTATTCGCTGGGAATCGGCAATCCCTGAATGCCGAACTTGGCGCACTTTTTCCAGGCGTCCCAGGAAAACTCCGAGTTCTGGTCGCGTTCGATGAGGTTGTCGTTCAACTCTTCTTTCGCGAAGCGGATGACTTCGCGGCGAAAAGCGGCCTGATCTTCACTCCATGCAAAGTCCAAGAGCTGTCTATCCTCTCCAAAATTTCTAACTGATGGCCACCGGCATCTGTGTGGGGAAACGCTGGGGCTGTCCCCCCGGCATGATCCGGGCAGGGACGCCGATGACGGTCGCGTTATCCGGAACGTCGGAAATCACCAGGCTGTTGGCAGCAATCACTACGTTGTTCCCAACTCGAGTATCGCCGATCAATTTTGCGCCTGGGCCAAAATACACGTTGTCGCCCAGACCTTTAGCACCGCTGGTGATCAACACTCCCATTCCGACAGTAAGGTTCTTGCCGATCTTCGTAGCGCCGATGCCAATGCAATACGGGCTGTGGATCAGCAACCCCGGACCGATGTCAGCTTCGCGGCAGATGTGACAGGATGTCCACAATTCCACCCATTTCTGAAACAGCAGCGCAACCACGTTCAGAATTTGTTTGACTACCGGGACGCGGAGCTTATAGACCCAGTGCGAGAAGCGATAGGAGATCACCGACCAAATAGTATTTGACAGCAGAACGCGAACATTCTGCAGCCAAACAAACCGGCCCCAGGCGGTTTCTTCGATCATGCGCTTGCGGTCCCCGCGAAATCTCGCCATGTCAGCGCTTAGGTTGTCAAACATAAGAAAAATCCGAATTCCGATGTTACTCAAGCAGATATGAGGCCAATTTCAGGGGATTGCGGCCTGCCAAAATACCCGCCGCTGGTGTAGTTTGACCCTGTCCTCCATGTTTGACTGGAACGGCTAATCTGTCAAGAGTCAATAATTTGCACTCCGTAGGGAAAAAATTGACCCCCGACCAGAGAAGTGCGGCGAAGGCCTCTAATTATCCGCTGGGTTGCGGATCTCTAGCACTTGCTGCACCGCCGCAAACCCTCAGTAACCGCCAAGGACAAGTGTTACGTTCACACAGTAATATTCAAATTGGAAGAAGAATCTTCCCTAACACTGATCTCTGACAATTGGGCAAGAAAGTCACCATTACTAATCTGGGGACTGTTCCAAAATGGGAGGGTTGTTAGGAACTAGCAGAATGGCTGCTACCAAAACTTCTGCCTATAACGGCACGTCACTTGTGACATGTGACGTGTTTTTATAGTCATTCTTATTGACAATGAATAGCAGAGTGATATCATTTCGCTAGTACCATAATGACACCGTCCTGCACTCAGGATGGGGTCACGGTGCGTACACACCTGTACGTAAGGTGTTGAAAAAGCGGCACTCCTTGGCTTGGACGCCAGACGAACCAAGGGTGGTGCGAGAACGACACGCCAAGAATAACCGGCCAGACCACGAGGCCCGGCGCACGATCTCACGTCCCCCCGAAGTTCCCCTGTCCCTCCCAAAGGTAATAAGTGACCGCTGGCTGTCTGCATTTTTGGCTGTTCCAGGATGGTGGTTTTAGAGGCGGAGCGGGAGGGGGTTGAACCCTCAAGTCTCGGCTAGGAGAACGGCGGCTTATAAGGCCGCTGGGCTTGACCAGATGCCCGACCGCTCCGACATTGTAGAAACACAAAGGGCGCTGTAGCGGCAGCAGGAGTCGAACCTGCGATCCTCCGGATTAGAGTCCGGCGCTGGTTGGCAATGGGAGCCTCGCGAAAGGTAACTTACCCGTTGCGCTCCACTCAGCTTTTGCGGCCAAGCGTGAAGAAATTATAACGCCAATGCCGCAGGTTGATAAACAAAAGTTTGATGCACTTCTCTCCAGACTTCTACAGGCCAAGCCTGCCCCGAAGTCAACAATTAAGACCAGCCGCAAAACAAAAGCCGGGAAGATCATTCCCGGCCCACAGACTTCAAGTTAACTAGCTTGGTTCTGCTGTCAGCGCCTCAAACGGCATGGGCTTCGTTTTCGCCATGCGTCCTAGCGTTTCCTTAAACCGATTCAGATTGTCCCTGCGGTTGTACCTGTACTCGAATTCCGCGAGGTAACGTTTCAGGTGCTTTATCGAGATGCGGTGGAAGCTGCCTACGATGCCGCGCTTGAGCAGTGAAAATGCGGATTCAATCGTATTTGTATGTACATTACCGCGCACCCATTCCTTCGCTATGTGATTTACCGTCTCGTGCTTCTTCGGGCCTACCGCGTATTTATAGGCCGGAAAGCTGTCCGTCACGAGCACGTCAACGTCATCACTTACGTTCTCTCGGATGTACTTCGCCAGCGTGCCGCTCTTAACATCTTCGACATGAAACATCCGCAGTTCGCCGTCACGTTGACGGATGCCGATTACGATCTCTTTAGCTTTCTTGGCGACTATAGGGCCGAAGCCTAGCTTTCTTCCGCCCACGTAGGTCTCATCCATTTCGACGATGCCGCCTAGCTTCGGACGCGGGTCGGTTTCTTCCATCGCTTTGCGGATTCTGTGAGCCAAGTACCACGCGGTTTTGTAGCCAGTTCCCAAGTGCCGCTGTAGCTGCTTCGCGCTGATACTTTTCTTCGCGTCTACGAGCAGAGACAGGGCAACAAACCATTTCGTGAGCGGCAGGTGGGTATCGTGGAAGATCGTGCCGCTGGTCGCGGTGAACTGCTGCTTGCACGTCGGCTCTTGACACTCATACACCTTCCGCCCCGGCTGCTTCTTCGTCGGGGATGAATACTGTTTCACCTTGTCAGTGCCACAAGTGACGCAACGCACCCCGTCAGGCCATCGCAACTTGGCTAGATGTTCGGTACACTGGTCATCTGTCTGGAAGGTTTTATGAATCTCTATCAGGTTCATGGCAGCCTCTTTCAACTGCCATTATTATCCCCTAAGCACAGTTACTGTGTCAAGGGAATAATCATCCCGCCAAGTAACCGCTCCTCGCAAACTTTCTTCTCCATAGGCTGGATAGGGTCTTTCTTCCATGATGGACAGGCGCGCCCGCTAGGTATAGTCTTTCGTTCTCACCGGCCTTTATGGCGGAGTCTTTGACATCTGGGTTCCCCCCGAGAATTTGAAGCGCAAGGACTTGCCGGAACCATGGGAGTTAACCTGTCAAAACATATGGTTGCCAACTTGTGCAAAGTTTTTCCCACGGTCATGGCATTTACCACTCTTAGTGGTGGTTCGAGGCCCTCGGGGAACGCGGAAACTCCTCTAAAGCAACGATTTATGTCTATTTTACATATACTTATGCGAGGTCGGCGGATGGCAAGGCGGTTGCTTCAACCAGTAAGCATTCAGGACCATGGAACGGCGTGAAAGGCTTGGCCCGTGGCTCCTTCCTCCGAATGAATGACAGAGGCGTGACGGGTTTGCTGCTCTTCGTGTCTTGGCTTTGGACAGAGTAAGGCTTAAAGTGGCCATGTGAGAGCCGCCTCCGACAGTAGTACAGTTATCGTAATTTTTGTTCGTCCGACAGAATCGGACGCTGACCGCGACTGAGGGCATCAGCCGACCAACTAATGGGAGTGACGGCAAGCGAAGGAATCCAGGTGTTGCTGCACGAGGTTTTCAAACGAGGAGATGTTGATGAATAGCAAGCGACTGCTAACTGTATCTGTGGTTCTGCTCGGCCTGAGCGCAGCGGCATACGCGCAAAAGGGTCAAACGACAAACTCTGGTTCGCAAGCTCAGCCCGCGGTTCCGATTTCCGGCGTGACTGCGGATTCGGCCACTGGCACGGCACAAGCTGGTGGGGTTCCGATCTACGGCGTAACCACACAGGCTATTCAGCCCACTTCTGCCGCGCAGCCCAGTTCCGCGATGCCGACCGTCTCGTCGCTGAACATGACTCCCGTGCAGTCGAGTTCTTCGCCGCAGTCCAGCGTTCAGGCTACGCCCGGCACGGTCGCGCTGCCCGGCGTGGTGACTGTTCCGGGGACGGCCCCCCAGACTGGGACCAGCGCACAACCAGCAGCTACAACGCAGCCGGCCGCGCCGGCACAGCCTGTGACATCCACCGGTCCGGATTCTCCGCAGGGTGCGATTTCCTCGATGGCTTCCGATAAGGCTCAGTCCCCGATGGCGGATGCCGCGCCCCAACCCACGAGCGCGAACGCCACAACCGCTGGACCTGGGCCGCAACTCAGCGAGCGCCATCCGATGTATCGGGTAAACATTGGCGACCAGCTCAACATCAAGTTCGAGTTCATGCCCAACTACAGCGAAGCAACCATCGACGTGCAACCCGACGGCTACATCAGCCTGGAAGGCGGCGTGCCTCCGATCTACGTCCTTGGCGATAACGTCGTGCAAATCGAAGAAAAGATTCGCCAGGCTTACAAAGGCATCATGAAGGATCCGATTGTGCTCACGGTCGAATTGAACAGTTTCTTGCCCCCGTACTTCATCTGCTGGGGCGAGGTAACGAAGCCGGGCAAGTACGAAATGAAGGGTGACATCACGCTCACGCAGGCTATTGGCATCGCCGGCGGCTACAACCAGATGGCAAAGCATTCGCAAGTGGTGCTGTTCCGCAAGGTCGGAGATCAATGGGTTTCCTCGCAGGTGATTAACCTGAAGCACATGCTGTACACCCATAACTTGGCGGAAGATATGCACCTGCAGGCGGGAGACATGATCTGGGTGCCGCAGAACGTTATTTCGAAGATGATCAATCTGGAAAAAGTTATCCCGATTAACACGTTCCGCTTGGATTACGTGCCGCCCACCAACTAGGTGGACACGGCTGGCCATACGGCAAAGAACGCTAACGCGCGATTAGGAGACACAAGATATGGAAACGACTGGCAACGGAAACGGCAACGGCAACGGACACAGCAACGGTAACGGCAATAAGCCGGTGAAATCGATCTCCTCCACTTTGAAGGAATTCACCGCCATTGGCTTCCGCCACCGGCGGCTGATTCGCAGCGCGTTTCTTTGGAGCTTGCTTGCCGCCCTGCTGGCAATCTACGTGGTCGGACTGAAGTTCGAGTCGGATTTCGAGATTCTGGTCAAGCATGACCGGGTGAGTCCCGCGGTCACGCCCGACGACAATCCCCGCCCGCAACTGCCGACCGATGCCAGCGCGACCACGATTGACATCACCAACGAGTCCGAAATCCTGCAGAGCAACGATTTGCTCGACTCTGTGGTGGACGCCTGCCCGATGACGATGTGGGGCGAGCCCAAGTGGTACACGCCCATCGTGCGCAAGATCACGGCTCTGGTCCCTGGATACGACGACGAGCGCAAGCCGCAAGCCGTAACCAAGCTGGCCTCCGACCTGCAGGTCAGCGTGGTCAGCAGCACTGGCTTGATGACGGTGGCGTACGCCAACGGCGACCCGGTGCAGTCCTCGTGTGTAACCAACAACCTGGTTCACCTCTACCTGCAGAAGCATCTCGCTGTGAACCGCATGCCGAAAGTTTATGACTTCTTCGCGGCGCAGACCGAGGATGCCCGCAAGAAACTGGCTGATTCAGAAGCCAAGCTGGTGGAGTTTGCCAAGAGCCAGGATGCAGTTCAAGCTGGCGCCCAGACCACCAACGCGGTGCAGAAGGGCGCCGACTTTGAGGCCACCCTCAACACTGACATGAAAGTAGTTCATGCCACCGAGGAGCAATTGGCCCAGTTGAGGGCGCTCAAAGCCGTGGTTCCGGAACGGGTGCGAACCCAGAGCCGGGACAGCGACAACGCCATGTTGCTGGCCAGCCTGAGGGCAACGCTGAACACTCTCGAAACCCAGCGCGTGACCCTCTCCATGAACTACGAGGATTCCTACCGCGGACTCCAGATCATTGACGAGCAGATCGCGGTAACCAAGAAGCAGATCGATGGTCAGGAAAGAGATCCGCTGGGCGACACCACCTACGATCAGAACCCGGTGTGGAACTGGGTTAATCAGACGATCGCCCAGGCGACAACCGCGCTGGCCAACGAAAAAGCACAGGTCGTCTCCGACCTGGGTATTGTGCGCAAGTACCACGACGAGGCACAGTCCCTCAACGCCAAGAGCGTGACCCAAGACGATTTGACGCGCGAAGTATCGGCAAATCAGGCGAACTATCTCCTGTACCTCAGCAAACGCGAACAGGCGCGCATTCAGGACATGTTGGATGAGCGCAAGGTGCTGAACGTCAGCGTGGCTGAGCCGCCGACCAATCCCGACCAAACCCTGTATTCCCCGTTGCTGCTGGTGTCCCTGGCATTGTTTTTCGCAGGGTTCATTGCTGCCGGCGCGGCGCTGATTGCCGATTACCTGGATCCGTCCTTCCGCACTCCCGACGAAGTTCGCGAGTTCCTGGATGTGCCGGTATTCGCATCAATTCCTGAGAATGGCTATGAAGTACCGGTCAGCTCAGAGAAAAACAACTATTAGACCCGAACCATTGTCTGGGCCAAGGAAACAAGGAGACCAACTTGAGTAGGACATTCGAAACGTTGCAACGGCTCGAGAAAGAACAGGAACTGGCAGCTTCTTCCGCGACAGCCGCGCCGGTTGCTTCCCCCGTATTAGTGGAACGGAGCAGGAAATCGGTGCGGTTGGGCGAGGAAGAAATCCTCAAGATGGTGCAACGGGTGTTTCGTTCTACCAATCCAGATTCTCCCCATGCCGTGGTGTTTTCCAGCATCGAGCACGGGGACGGATGCACTTGGGTCTGCGCCAACGCAGCCTTGACGCTGGCCGCCCAGACCAATGCCTCCATCTGCGTGGTGGACGCCAATCTGCGCACGCCCTCGCTGCACCGCTTCTTTGAGATGGAAAACACATACGGCTTGGCTGAAGCAGTCATGCAGCCGGGGCCGATGCGGAGTTTTGCCCAGCAGGTTTCTGGAAGCAATCTGTGGGTGCTTACAACGGGTGCGCTCCCGCTGCAATCTCCAGCTGCGGCACTGAGCTCTGAAGCTATGCGCCAGCGCATGGCGGATCTGCGGGCCGAGTTTGAATATGTCCTGATTGATGCGCCGCCCACCAACCTGTACGCAGATGCCAGCACCATGGGGCGTCTTTCCGACGGACTCATTCTGGTTTTGCAGGGTAACGCGACTCGCCGGGAAGCCGCCGGCAAAGCCAAGGAAGGTTTGGCTTTGGCCAACGTGCGGCTGCTGGGCGCGATATTGAACAAGCGCACTTATCCGATTCCGCAAAGGTTTTACAACCTGTTTTAGCGGTGCTGGCGGTTGCCGCCGGTTTACTGGTCGCAACCCGCGCCAGATGATCTCTTCCTCCTCCCGATGGCGCTGCTTTCTCCGCGCCCGATGTGGAGTGAAGTAGTTGGACAGAAAGCGGTTCCCATAGGTATTCAGGTGTTTTGCCTGGGGCCGACAGGGCGAAGCTATGCTCAACTGGAGTCCGATTAACGAAGCGGTGGCGTTGGCACAGGCCAACTGGTATGCGGTGCGGACACGCTCACGCCACGAAAAAAAAGTCGCCGACGAAATTCAGGAGAAAGGAATCGCTTCCTTCCTGCCGCTGGTGACTCGCATTCATAACTGGAGTGACCGGCGCAAGAAAGTCGAAATGCCGCTCTTCCCCGGTTACGTTTTCGTTCACACCTATTCCTCTCCGGAGAATCGGCTGTCGGTGTTGAGGACTCCCGGCGTGGCGGGCTTCGTCGGCAGTCAGGGATATGGCACGCCCATCCCGGAAAAACAGATTGAGGATATCCGCCTCATTCTGGATAACAATGTTGCTTTTGAGCCCTATCCGTTCCTTCACATCAATCAGCGCGTACGCATCCGCGGCGGGTCTTTAGACGGCGTGGAAGGTACCCTGATCGCCAAGAACAGCGATCGCAGCCTGGTGGTTTCGATTGAATTGATTCAGCGTTCCGTCCTGGTTCGTGTCACGGGATACGAACTGGAGAAGGTTTAGTTCCCCCTCACTTTTTTGATTTCGAGTGTGCCACCAACCTACCGTGGTAAGGAGCTTGCGAATGTCGGGTCGTAGCAATGGAAAAGCGAGTATCGGGAAACCTAAGATTGCGGTTCTGGGCATGGGCCACGTCGGACTACCTACAGCACTGGGCATGGCTGAGCTGGGTTGGGAGGTGCTGGGCGCGGACTCGAATCCGAAAACTATTGCCGTGCTGAAGGAAGGCAGATCGTGGTTCTACGAACCCGATCTTGAGCCCCTGCTCAAGAAGCACCTCGATTCCGGTCTATTTATTCCCACCGACGACGTGGATGGCGCCATCGCGTCGGCAACGGTTCTATTCGTGTGCGTCGGCACTCCGCAGGGAGACGATGGCAAGGCTGACCTGGCGCAGATCGAAAACATCGCCCGCACGGTGGCCCGTAATTTGAACGGATACAAGCTGATCGTGGAAAAGAGCACGGTTCCGGCCATTACTGCCCAATGGGTAAAGAAGACCATCGCGCGTTATGCGGAGGTGGAAAACCGTTCCGCCGGCAAGGGCAGCGGGAACGGAAAGAAGGTCCGCGACAACCACGCCATTCCTGAATTCGATGTCGCGTCCAATCCGGAGTTCCTGCAGGAAGGAAAGGCGGTGGAGAACTTCTTCCATCCCGACCGCATTGTGATCGGAGTGGATTCCGAGCGGGCGCAGAAGTTGCTCGAGTCCATCTATCGCCCTCTGAACTGCCCGATCGTGGTGACCAACCCGACCACTTCAGAACTGATCAAACACACGGCCAACGCATTTTTGTCCGCCAAGATCTCTTTTATCAACATGGTCTCTGACATTTGCGAGGCGGTGGGCGCGGATGTGGTCAATGTGGCTCGCGGAATCGGACTCGATCCGCGCATCGGGATGGGGTTCCTGAGCGCAGGCATCGGTTTCGGCGGCTATTGCTTCCCCAAGGATCTGCGCGCCTTTGCTCACCTGGGCGAAGAACACGGGGTGGATTGCGCGCTGCTGCGCGAAGTGGAACGAATCAACACCCGGCGCATCGAACGCTTTATCAAAAAGGTCCGCAAGGCGCTTTGGGTGGTACAGGGCAAAACCATCGGAGTGCTCGGCCTGGCCTTCAAGCCTCTCACCGATGATATTCGCGAGGCACCAGCGCTAAAGATCATTGAAGGCTTGCTGCGGGAGGGCGCCTCCGTGCGCTTGTATGACCCCGAAGGAATGCCGAATGCGCAAAGAGTTCTGCCAGAAAAACCGGGACGTGTCACCTACTGCCACTCGTCGTATGAAGCGGCGACCGGGGCGCATGCCTTGCTAATTCTCACCGAGTGGGCTGAATTCAAAGAGATTGACCTGCCCAAAGTGCGCGGTCTGATGGAAGTGCCAGTCCTGGTGGACGGCCGCAATATCTACAACCCCGCGGAGGCTCACCGGGCCGGTTTTGAATACCATTGCATGGGCCGGGAGAGCATGGGCCACCACTTCCCCATTCTCGCCCGCGAGAAACAGGCCCCGCGCCGCAAACGGGCGGTCGCCGCGGCCAAGCCGGCTAAGGCTAACGGGAAACTTCCCGCAGTGGTCAGCTAAGAGAGAATTGCGACCAAGGTATGAAAATGACGCCAGTACAAGACAACGCCAAGCAGGAGAGCAACGGGAACCGGACGGCGAACGGCTTTCGGGCTCCGCAACCCAAACCGGGATTGAATATTGCGCCGCCATCTTTTTTTCGGCGATTGCGCCGCTCGGTCGGCGGAACCGTCGCCTACCTGGCTAGCTGGTGGCGTTACTAAGAGGCGATTATTTTGTTCAGTCCACAAAAACTTTGGTATCACGTGGCCAAGTCGGGAATGCGTGCGCCGCTGAACTGGATACGCCATTGGGGACTCGACCCGAATGATGCGTTTATCGCGTCTTATCCCAGGTCCGGCAATACCTGGCTGCGTTTCGTGCTTTTCGACATCCTGGTAACGGGACAAACCTCCGGCTTCGATGAAGTGAATCATATTGTGGCTGAAGTCGGACTTCACGGACCGGCGCATGCGCTTCTGCCGGGCGGCGGCCGGCTGATCAAAACGCACGAGGCATATCGCAAGCAATACCGGAAAGCAATTTACCTGGTGCGCGATGTTCGCGACGTCGTGCTTTCCGAATTCGCCTACCAGAAGGCTTTGGGATGGATTCCGGACGACTTCGATCTTTTCATGCGCCAGTTCGTAAGAGGAGAGGTAAATCCGTTCAGCCCGTGGCATCAGCATGTGCCGGGGTGGTTTAATTCGCGGCTGGCGAAGACTCCTAACTTTCTGTTGATCAAGTTTGAGGAAATGAGACGGAATACCGAGAGTACTGTAAATACGGTATTGGATTTTCTCGGCGTGATCGTGGATCCGCAAACCGTTCGCGACGCCATTACCAACAATTCTTTGCAGAAGATGCAAGAAAAGGAACAGCGCCAGCCTCAGCTTTCGCGGTCGGCGCCCGCAGCCAGCGGAGGCGAAGAAACCCGTTTCATACGCAGGGGTTCAACTGGCGGCTGGCGGAATCGCCTGACCGAGGCTCAAGTCGAGTTCATGGAACAACATACGAGGCCAGTTTTGGAGCAAATGGGATATGCCACTGACGGCTGCAAGCCGTTAGTCACGCCGCCCCTGGCTCAAACCGGCATTTCCGAAACGCGGGTGGAACAACAGGTCGGTGGGTAACTAGGAGCATTCATTGAGCACAAGCAGCAAATTCGGTAACGGCTCGCCGCAGCGATCTTTGGAGAGCGGACCGCCCTGGCAAGTGATCCTGTTCGTCGTGCTGGGCAGTCTTGGCTTCTACTCGATTCTCGAGTTCCAGAGCTTCATCACCAAGCACGCCCACAGTTACAAGAAATATGACGTTGACATCTTTCTCATCCTGATTGTAGGCGCGGTCGGCGGAATTTTTTACTTCTACCACACCTTCCGTGAACTCTGGGCCGGCGCAGTGGAGATGTGGAAGAGCCTGCAGTGGTATCACTGGCTGTGGCTCATCATTTTTGTCAGTGGATTGGTATTCCGTAAGCGCACCGCCGTCGAGGGCCTGGAAGCGCCAGTGGATAACGCGGCGCTCTTCCGCATCGCAACTGTAGGGTTCGTCGGCTCGGTCTTGTTGGTAAAGCTTTTTCTTAAGCGGCTGGATTGGCTCAGCTCGGTTTTCCGCGGGATCGTCGGACTGCTCATCTGGTTTGACCTGATGGCCTTGTTCTCCACCATCTGGTCGGTTTATGCCGCGTGGACGTTCTACAAGGCCATCGAGTACGGCGTGGATGTTTGCCTGCTCGGCACCGTTTTGCTGGTGGTGACCAAGTCCGAAGACTTCAAGAAGTTCACCGATTGGGTCTGGATTCTCTACGGCGTTATGCTGATCAACGTGTGGCTCGGCTGCCTTTGGGATCCGCTCGATGCGCTGGCCAAAGGCGGCATTTACGGGCAGGCTGGAATCGGCGAACTCGGCGTCTGGTTGCAGGGCGTCTTCCCCGACGTTTCCTCGAACCAGATCGGAGAATACGCAGCCTGCATCACCGCCCTCGCACTCTGCCGCCTTTTGCCATTAAATCGCAAGCGGCAGAACATGGCGTGGTATGTCGCAGTTTTCCTGTTTGGATTCGTGACTGTCATCTTCGCTCAGACCCGTTCCGCGCTTGGCGGATTCTGCATTGCGGTCTTTCTCATTTACTTGCTTTCCAACCGTGTAGGCCAAGGAGCATCCATCGTTTTCGCCAGTCTTTTCGGGATTATCGTGAGCGGCTTCGGCGAGGTGCTCTACCTGTATGTGGAGCGCGGACAAAGCGCCAACGCGATGTCCTCCCTCAGTGGCCGCGTAGAGTGGTGGGAGGTCGCTCTGGAGAAGTTCTCCAATTATCCACTCACCGGATTGGGCATGTGGGCGGCGGCACGATTCGGCGTACTGGCGAAAATTGGCTTCAGTTCGACGGCAACTATTCACAGCGACTGGGTGGAGATTACGGTCGGCATGGGCGCGTGGGGGCTGATACCGGCTCTCCTTATCATGGCCACGGCCTGGTACATCCTGGTAAAAGCCACCATCAGCAGCAAGTACAACATGTACGACCGCCAGCTGGCCTACGAAGGCATGGCCGTGCTGACCGTGGTTTCAGTCCGCATGTTCTTCATGACTGACCTTAGCTTGCATCCGCCCTGTCACTTTTTCGTTGCACTCGCGGCCGCCGAGTTCATACGGCGAAAGTACCTGAAGCCCAAAGAGGAGCGCGTGTTGCTGGATGCGCCCGAACTGGCTTACGGAACATGAGCGGGAAGGTCCTGCTGGTTCTTATGTCTTCAATTTTATTTGCCGGGCTTGCAATCGTGGACAAGCCCAAGCCGCGCGACGATGACAAAGAAACTCTCCGGCAGTATGCCGACAAGCTTGGCTTTCGTATCGGCACGGGCATCCGACCGAGATCGTGGGATCAGGACACGGAAGGGCGACGGCTTCTCGGGACAGAATTCAACTCCACCATCGAGATGGCGATGATGCGAGTGATGCAGCCGGAGCAAGGACAATTCGATTTTTCGCAGATGGACCGTACCATCGGGTTTGCCAAAGAACACAACCTGAAAATCTGGGGCGCGGCCTTGATTTACCGCGCCGGCGATCTTGCCGAGTGGATGAAGCAACGCGGGCCCGGCCATTGGGATAAAGCGGAACTCGACGGCATCATGAAGAACGAGATCCAGACAGTCGTCCGCCACGGTGGCGATGCGTTTTACGCCTGGGGCGTGGTGAATGAACCGTTGTCGAACCGCAACCAGCCCTGGAAGAACGTAATGGGCGATGTCGAATACATCACGAAGGCGTTCAAGTACGCGCGCGAAGCCACCAAGTCTGACCTGGTGCTGAATGAGACTTTCGGATTTGAAGGCGTGGACCGGGATCGCACCGACCAGTTCTTCAGTTTAATGAAGCGCGCACAAGCGCAAGGCGCTCCCATTGATGCCGCCGGGATTGAAATGCACCTGGAGGCGCAGCAGCTTCACTCCAACTATCTGGACGAGTTTCGCTACTTCCTGCAGCGCGCTCACGAAGCCAAGGTTAAGGTTTACATCACGGAGATGGACGTTTACCAGGGTCCGGCGGGCGCGTTTCCCAACGCGATGGAGAATCAGAAGAAGGTCTATCACGACGTCACCGCGACTTGCCTGGCCGACTCGAACTGCAAAGGCTTAACAGTTTGGGACCTCTCGGACCGTGACACGTGGCTGGCGAGTAAGCGGACGAATCCGCATCCCGATGCCAAGCCGGATTTGTTCGATGCGAACCACCAGAAGAAGCCGGCGTACTACGGCGTGCTGGAAGCGCTACGAGAACGGGCAGTCAGAAATTAGCAGTATCAGCGTGATGAGCGAGAAGAAATTAAAAGTCGTTACCACCAGTTGGGATGATGGCGATGCCCGAGATTTGAAAATCGCAGACATGCTTCACTCGCGCGGCATGACAGGAACGTTTTACGTCCCGATCGAGCCTTTTAGCCACGATCCCTCGCTTACTGCCCATGACATGCGAGCGCTGACCGCAGGAGGTTTTGAGATCGGCGGACACGGGATTGGCCATGAAATCATGTCCGAAATTCCGATCTCAGAAGTGAAGCAGGTGGTGAACAGTTGTAAGGCGACCCTTGAAGACAAGCTGGGCCAGCGGGTGCGAATGTTCTGTTATCCCCGCGGCCGGTTCACCGGACAGGTTGTCGAAGAGCTGAAGAAAGCAGGTTACGACGGAGCGCGTACCGTGCGCCTGTTGGCGACAGACACCAACTACGACCGCTATGATCTGCCCACCAGCATTCAGGTTTATCCGCATACTCGAGGCGAATATCTGCGCAACATTCTCAAGTCGCGCAAAAAAGCAGACCGGCTGTACAGCTATATGACCAGTCTTGGTTTTGACGATGACTGGGTTGCAATCGGAAAGAAGCTGTTTGATCGAGTTCTCGCCGAAGGTGGGATGTGGCATCTCTGGGGACACTCCTGGGAGATTGACCAACTCAAGCAGTGGGATCAGATGTCGGAGATGCTTGATTATGTTCGTGGACGCGAAGACGTGATGTACATGAATAACGGCGATTTGGTGCAATATCTTGCCAGCCACTCAAACTGACACTTCCATGAAAATCCTGCTGGTCCACAATCAATATCAGATACCCGGCGGCGAAGAGGTCGTTTTCGAGCAGGAGCGCGAACTGCTGGAACGTGCCGGCCACACAGTTCTGACCTATTGCCGGACCAATTACGAGGCTGAATCTTACACCGGATTGCGCAAGTTCGCCCTGGTGAAAAACATTGCCTGGTCCTCGGATACAAGCGCCGCCCTCGGCCTTTTGTTGCGTGAAGAACGGCCGGATGTGGTGCACGTGCACAACACCTTCATGATGATGTCGTCCTCGGTGTTCGCGGCCTGCCGAGAAGCGGGGATTCCGGTGGTGCAGACCCTGCATAACTTTCGAATGTTCTGCCCGGCGGCCAACTTTATTCGCGATGGAAAAGTCTGCGAGGAGTGCGCCGAGCATACGCTGCTCCGCGGGATTCGCCACGGCTGCTTTCGCAACTCAAGGGCTGCCACCGCAACGGTCGCGTTGATGATCGATTCGCAGCGGCGGCGGAAGGCATACGCGGATTGGTATGTAGCGTTGAGCGAGTTTTCCCGGCAGAAGTTTATCGACCACGGCATTCCGGCGGAAAAACTCTGCGTAAAGCCCAATTTCGTGCATCCCGACCCCGGCGAACGCACCGCTGAGGGCACTTATGCGATCTTTGCAGGTCGGCTTTCGGAGGAAAAAGGTCTGGATACGCTGCTCGCCGCCTGGCAGCGGTTGCAGCACGACATTCCGCTAATCATTGTCGGCGACGGGCCGTTACTCTCCCCCTTGCAGAAGAAAGCAGCGGAACTGAAGCTGACCAGCGTCACCTTTGCCGGCCGTTTGCCGCGGCCGCAAACGCAGGAAGTAATCAAGTCGGCCAAATTCCTGCTGGCAACCAGCCAGTGCTACGAGAACTTCCCCATGGGGATCGCAGAATCGTTCGCCTGCGGTGTGCCGGTGATTTGTTCGCGTCTTGGCGGTATGCAGGAGTTGGTCGAAGACGGATTTACCGGGCTGCATTTCACTCCAGGCAATCCGGCCGAATTGGCCGACAAGGTGCAGTGGGCGTGGTCGCATCCCGAGGAAATGTGCGGCATGGGCAGGCACGCTCGGCGCGAGTACCTGAGCAAATACACCGCGGAAAAGAATTATCCGTTGTTGATGGAGATTTACCAGCGCGCCACCACGACTGAGCCCGCCGTCGACCTGGAAGAGGCGTCCGCGGACCTCAGTTTCTCCCGGGGTTGACGCGCCAGAACGTTGCTTAATCTAAAACCTCGGGGCATACATACACGATGAGCGTAGCAATTATTTCAGGATCGGCGGGGCTGGTTGGTTCGGAAACTGTAGGGTATTTTGCCGCGAAGGGCATGGACGTGGTTGGCATTGACAACGACATGCGCAAGGAATTCTTCGGCGACGAAGCTTCCACCACCTGGGTCAGAGACCGGCTCAAGCGGGAGATCAAGTCCTACACCCATCTCCAGTCCGACATCCGCGATCAGGCGGAAATTTTCAGAATCTTTGAGCGCCATGGAAAAGATATCAAGTTGATCGTGCACACTGCAGCTCAACCCTCGCACGATTGGGCGGCGCGCAATCCCATGATGGATTTCACGGTGAATGCCAACGGCACACTGGTATTGCTGGAAGCCACCCGCAAGTTCGCTCCGGAAGCGGTGTTCATCTTCGTTTCCACCAACAAGGTTTACGGCGACACGCCAAACTTTCTGCCGCTGGTCGAATGCACGACTCGCTGGGAGATCGACCCCAATCACGCTTACGTCAAGGGCATTCCGGAGACGATGTCGATTGACCACACCATGCACAGTTTGTTCGGCGCATCGAAGGTTGCGGCCGATGTGCTGGTGCAGGAATACGGACGCTATTTTCAGATGCGGACGGCATGCTTCCGCGGCGGCTGTTTGACAGGGCCCAACCACTCCGGCACGGCGCTCCACGGTTTTCTCGCCTACTTAATGAAGTGCGCCGCGACTGGGGCGCCGTACACCATCTACGGTTACAAGCGTAAGCAGGTGCGCGACAACATTCACAGCAACGATTTGATTCGTGCCTTCGATGAATTCTTCAAGAACCCGCGCTGCGGCGAGGTTTACAACATGGGCGGGGCGCGGCACAGCAATTGCTCCATGGTCGAAGCCATTGACCTCTGCGAAAAGATCAGCGGCAACAATCTGGACTGGAAATATGTGGATCAGAACCGCCAGGGCGACCATATCTGGTGGATAAGCGACGTGTCGCGCTTCCAGGAGCACTATCCCTCCTGGCGACACAAGTACGACGTCCCCGGAATTTTGCATGAAATTTACGAAATGAATCGTGAACGATGGAGGAAGAGCGCGTGATTCATTCCGCAAAGAAGAACGTCTGCGGCATTCTGGTGGATGAGATCGACTACGAGGGCGCGATCGAATACGTGATGCGCGCCGCCAAGGAAGGGCGCCCGGCTTCGATTTCGGCGCTCGCCGTACATGGTTTGATGACGGGCGCGCTCGACAAAGAACACAAACACCGTCTGAACAATCTGGACGTGGTACTGCCCGATGGCCAGCCGGTTCGCTGGGCGCTGAACTTGTTGCACAAGTCGCCGCTGCGCGACCGCTGCTACGGTCCCAACCTTACTCTTTATCTCTGTGAGCGGGCCGCAAAAGATGGTGTGTCGGTATTCCTCTATGGCGCGACACCGGCCATTCTGGAAGCGATGCAGATCAATCTGCGGAAGCGCTTCCCTGCCCTGATTATCGCTGGCGCGGAAACTTCAAAATTTCGTCGTCTCACGCCGCAGGAAAAAATCGAAACGGCGGAGCGAATTCGGAATTCTGGCGCCCGTATGGTTTTTGTCGGCCTGGGTTGTCCTCGGCAGGAGGTTTTCGTTTACGAAATGCGCGATCTGCTGCCCATGCCTGCACTGGCGGTGGGCGCGGCATTCCCGTTTATCGCGGGCGAGGTCCGTCAAGCACCGCGCTGGATTCAAGACATGGGCATGGAGTGGTTCTTCCGCCTGTGCATGGAGCCGCGCCGGTTGTGGCGGCGGTACGTTTACCTGAATCCGGCTTACATTACTTTCGTAACACTTCAGTTACTCGGCTTGCGCTCATTTGACACCAACGGGGTTTCGCCGAGGTCCGAATTGCTGTACGGTTAGTGAATGTGCAACAAATTGCACACTCGCGGGTCGTTACCCGGCCGGCGGGTGTAGCTGCTAAACCAGATAGGGGAGGAAGTCATGGGTTTTCTTAATGTTGCGACCCGCCGCTTTGGCATTGCCGGGGAGCTGATGCAATTCTTTTGGAGCAACAAACGCTGGTGGATGTTACCGATCATCACCATCATTCTGGTTCTGGGAGTGGTATTGATTTTGGCCTCGAACCCGGCGATTGCGCCGTTCATTTATACATTGTTCTAGAGGAAAAATGGCAAATCCATTCTGTCAAGCGGCGACGTCGGGGTGCTGGATGGGCCTGCGGTGGTACCTGTGGGTGTGGCCCGCCCTTCTGGTGTTCGCGCTCATCTTGAGGTTTACCGCGGGAGGGAGAAAACTCGCCAAGAAGATTGGCGACTTCAACGCCCGCATGATTTTGACCCTCATTTATGTGGTTGTGTTGTGGCCGTTTGGATTAATGGTGCGGTTGTTCTCCGATCCTTTGAGAATCAAGAAACGTCCCACGCAATGGCTGGAGCATCCAGACGAAGTCATGGACATGAAGTGGGCCAAGAGGCAATGATCTAGTGGATATATTAGGCATCTCCTGTTACTACCATGACGCGGCGGCGGTGCTGCTGCGCGATGGAAAACTTATCGCCGCGTCGGAAGAAGAACGTTTCTCCCGCATTAAGCACGACTACGGCTTTCCCAAGATGGCCATCCAGTACTGCCTCGAAGCCGGCGGAATCAAGGGCGGGGATCTGGATTACGTCGTTTTCTTCGAGAAGCCGTTCCGCAAACTCGACCGCATTCTGGCCACTGTGCTGGGCACTTATCCGAAATCATGGAAGGTTTTCCGTGAGTCCATGATCAGCTGGGTGCTCGACAAGCTCTGGGTTGCCAGCACCATTCAGACCGAATTGGGCGTGAGCAAGGACAAGGTTCTGTTTTCTGAGCACCACCTTTCCCATGCCGCCAGCGCTTATCTGTGCTCTCCGTTCGACGAGTCGGCGATTCTGACCGTGGATGGCGTGGGCGAGTGGATCACCGCGACCTATGGCGTGGGCCGGGGCAACAACATCAAACTGTTTAAGCAGATGGATTTCCCGCATTCTCTCGGACTTTTGTATAGCGCCTTCACCGCTTTTCTGGGCTTCGAGGTAAACGAAGGCGAATACAAAGTCATGGGCATGGCACCCTACGGGAAGCCGCGCTACGTGGACAAAGTCTGGAAGACAGTGCAGCAGAACAGCGATGGCTCGTTCTCGCTGAACATGGATTACTTCTGCTTCCACCACTCCACCGACACCACCTACAGCAAGAAGTTTGAAGAGTTGTTCGGAGAACCGCGTCCGCATAAGCTGCTGTTCTTTACTCAGGAGACTGGTTTCCCCACGTACTTTGGCGCACCGCCGGCTAATGTCGCCGAACTCTCGAAGCAAAACCAGCACTACGCGGATATTGCCGCCAGCATTCAGAAGGTTACCGAAGAATTAATTCTGGGCATGGCGCGCAACCTGCATAAAGAAACCGGATTGAAAAACCTGTGCATGGCCGGCGGCGTCGCGCTGAATAGTGTCGCCAACAGCCGCATTATTCGCGAAACGCCCTTCGAACAGGTTTTTGTTCAGCCCGGCGCAGGCGATGGCGGAGGCGCGCTCGGCGCCGCTCTGTGGGCCTACAACACCCTGCTCGGCCAGCCGCGCAACTTCCGCATGGATCATGCTTATTGGGGCCGGGCATACGGCGCTTCAGAAATCAGCAGTTTCTTGAAGCAAAGCAACATTCCGTTCCGATTGATCGAAAACGAAGATCAGATGCTCGACCAGGTAGTCGAGCGCCTGATCGGCGGCAAAGTCATCGGCTGGTATCAGGGACGGTTCGAGTGGGGACCACGCGCGCTCGGCAACCGCAGCATTATTGCTGATCCGCGCAAGGCCGAGATGAAAGACATTGTCAACGCCAAGATCAAGTTCCGCGAGCCGTACAGGCCGTTCGCACCCTCGGTTTTGGCTGAAGCCGCGGAAAAATATTTTGAGCTGCCGCATGCCGTGGATCATTATCCGGCGCGATATATGCAATACGTAGTGCCGGTCAAACCGAGCGCGCACAGCATCCTGCCTGCGATTACTCACGTGGACGGAACCGGCCGCCTGCAGACCGTATTCCGCGACCAGAGCCCGCGCTATTACAAGTTGATTGAACGCTTCGGCCAGGCGACGGGTGTTCCGGTAGTGCTGAATACATCGTTCAATTTGAAGGGCGAGCCCATCGTAACCACGCCGGCCAACGCCTTCAACACATTTAAGAAAAGTGAGATGGACTGCCTAATCCTCGACAACTACGTGGTGGACAAGTCGTCGCTTAAGTAACGTTAGAAAATCCTCCCCCTACAAATTTTATCGCGGTCGTAATTCCGGGGTACCCCTTCCCCGTTTGGCGTACACGAGACATGGAGCAGACCCTAGATCCGGTAAAGAGCAACGGCAACGGGAACAATCCCAGCTACCTGCCGCCCTTAAGTGCCGACTACGTCATCGTCGGCTCAGGGCTGACAGGAGGAACCATTGCGCGCTGCTTGTCGGATGCCGGACGCGATGTCCTCATCCTGGAGAGAAGGCCCCACGTTGGGGGCAACGTCCATGACCACAAGCATCCGTCCGGAGTTCGCATCCACACCTACGGCCCGCATTACTTTCGCACCGGGTCGGAAGAAATCTGGGAATATGTCAACCGTTTCGCTAGCTTCTACAAGTATGAAGCGGTCGTAAAGTCTCTAGTGGACGGCCAGATCGAGAACTGGCCCATTGCAGCAAGTTACATTCGGAGGACAGTCGGAGAAAACTGGAAGCCTTCGTTCACCGGCCTCCCTAACAACTTCGAAGAAGCATCTCTGGCGATGATGCCGGAGCCGATCTATCGCAAGTTCGTCAAGGGCTACAGCGAAAAGCAGTGGGGAGTAAAAGCAACTCAATTGTCGGCCGACCTGGCCCGGCGGTTTGATGTGCGCGAGGATGACGAGCCGCGGCTGATGCGCCACAAGTATCAAGGCATCCCTCGCGACGGTTATGCAGAATTCACCAAGAGTATCGTGGCCGGCATTCCGATTGTAATGAACTTTGACTACCTCAACCACAAGCACCTGGTCACCGCGCACAAGAAGCTGATATTCACCGGCCCGATTGACGAGTTTTTCTTTTATGACCTGGGTGTGCTTCGTTATCGCGGACAGCGCCGCGAGCATACCCATGTCGCGGACAAAGATTTTGTTCTTCCCTGCGGTCAGGTGAACAATCCCGACCCGGAGTTGGGGCCGCACATTCGCACCCTGGAATGGAAACACATGATGCCGAAGGAGGAAGTTCCGGACATCGTGGGCACAGTGCTCACCCGGGAGTACACCTACGACCCGAAGGATCCGAACTATCAGGAATATCCCTTCCCCGACAAAGAAAATCAGGACCTTTATAAGAAGTACCGGGCGCGCGCTGAAGCCATTCCGAACTTAATGGTTTGCGGCCGCCTCGGAGAATACCGGTATTACGACATGGACCAGGCAATCGGACGAGCCTTGGTGCTTGCCCGTCAACTTATGGCCGAGAAGGTGCGCGTGGTTGCCTGATTCGAGCATCACAAGCTGGCATTTCGAAGAAAACTCTCCCCAGAAAGTAGCCGTCGGGTATTCCGCCGTTAAGACAAAATTCTTCGCGACTAAGAAGGACGGACATGGCGTTGGAACCAATGAAGGCATCTCTGGATAGCGACCCCGAAGTAGCTTCGGTTTCCGAGCATTTTTACGCAGCCGCGTCGGTGATCGAAAGCGAGCGCTACCGCTGGGTCATGCAGGATTTGGACCGCGTTGAGGCCGAAGTACGGGCCAGATTTGCCCGGCCCTCGATTCGGCTGCAACTCGCGCTCAAGCGCCTGGTGGATATTGTCGGCAGCTTCTTCTTGATTGTTGCTCTGTCACCGGTGCTGCTGCTCACCACACTGCTGATCAAGCTGACGTCGCCCGGACCGGTGATGTTTACCCACAAGCGTTGGGCCATGGATCAGGGCCATTTCATGTGCATGAAGTTCCGCTCCATGCGCATCGATCAGGATAAGGTGCTGAACGTCAAGCAGCTCGAAGAAATGCAAAAGAGCGGCATTCTGTTCAAGCTGGAGAAAGATCCCCGGCTTACTTCCATCGGTTTGTTCATTCGCAAGACCAGCATTGACGAATTGCCGCAGTTGTTCAACGTGCTCAAGGGCGACATGAGCCTGGTTGGACCACGGCCGCTGGTTCTACACATGATGCAGCCTTATCCAAAGATTCGCCGCGTCCGCTGCATGGTTCGGCCCGGTATTAGCGGCTTGTGGCAGATTCGTGAGCGGGAAAACAACACCAGCGTGATCGGCATGATGCCGCACGACATGGATTATCTGCTAAATTACAACCTCTGGCTCGATGTCAGGATTCTGCTGGCTACGCTGCCCGCGGTGCTATGGGGTACGGGCGCGTGCTGATAGCAGCCCCTATCCCGCTTTCTTAGAGAACCATGAAGACCATTTCCACCTATCGCAAGATCAGGCACAAAGCCTCGAAGACCCTTTTGCGCGCGCCGATTATCTGGCTGCGCGACCGGGGAATTGACCGCAATGATGTAATGGTCGCGTCGTATCCGCGCTCGGGCAACACCTGGCTGCGCTTCATGCTGACCAGGATTCTCACCGGCAAATCGGCGGGTTTCGACAACGTAAACAGCGTGATTGCCGAAGTCGGCATTCATAAAGACGCTCTGCCCCTGCTTCCCGGGGAAGGGCGCTTGATCAAGACGCACGAGCTTTACCGTCCGGCTTACAAACGTGCCATCTACCTAGTGCGAGACGTGCGCGGTTCCCTGCTCTCGCAGTACTCCCGGGAAAAAGAACTGGGATTGGTCTGGTGGGCCGATTTTGATGGATACATCGAGGCTTTCTTAGAAGGAACCATCAACGGTTTCGGCTCTTGGCAGGAACATATTCCGAACTGGTTGGATTCGCCGCTCGCCAAACGCGGAGACATTCTCGTGGTGCAGTTCGAGCAGATGCGGAAAAATCCGCAGGAGAAGCTGGAAGTGATCCTGGATTACCTTGGCTTCCAGATTGAGCCGCAGGTAATTGCTGAAGCCATCGCCGACAACACGCTCGAGAGGATGCGGGAGCGGGAAAACAAAGCTCAGAAGCTGCACAAGAGTAACCGCGAGGAAGGCCGCTTCGTGCGCCAGGGCGCCATCATGGGATGGCGCGAGAAATTTACAGAACCCCAACTGGAAATGATCGAGCACCATGCCGGTGAGACTCTGGCCCGCATGGGTTATCCCAGTTGGAAAGAAGTTGTGCGTCAAACCCCTGAGCAACAACTGACCAACGCCTGAAGCACCGCGAAACCATACCGATCCCCATGATCGAAACTCAGACACCAACCCAGATTCCAGAATTACAAGAATCCAGCAGTTCCGCCGGGCAGCGCCAGCACCGCTCCTGGACGCGCTTCATCATTCTCGTGCTCGCAGTGCTGGCGATTGTATTTAATCGCGTTTACATCCCCAATATTCACTATGACTTGCTGAATACCATTCCGCTGCTGGCGACGCTCTATGTCGGCTATGCGCTGATTGCGCTGGACAAAACTTGCGGCCAGATCGGCTATATTGCGCGCTGCGTTTCAGAGGATCCGAAGATTCGCAAGCCCTTCGGAGCGTTCCTCTTTTCACCCTGGCTGCGCTCCATGCTGCTGCTTCCACTGTTGCTGGTGGTGGCTGAGTTTGGTTTCCGGTGCATGAGTTATCAGCGTTCCGAACTGTATGAACGCCAGGGCAACCTGCTCTATACGCCGATTCCCAATCAGGAGTATCTCGAGAAGATCTCTCTCACCCAATCCCGAATCAACAACGACGGATTGCGCGGCGTCGATGTCGCGACGGCGGGAAAACAGATTGTTCTCTGCCTCGGCGACTCAGTGACTTATGGTTACGGCGTCGACGATAACCATACTTACCCGGCGGAATTGCAGAAAACTCTCGATCAGAAGTTTCCCGGGCGTTATCTGGTCCTCAACGGCGGAGTGGATGGCTATCCGACACCGTTCATGCGGGAAAAATTCCTTTATCTGTGGAATCTGGGAATTCATCCCGATGTAGTTGTGGTGGGATACAGTTTCAACGAAGGCGGACTCGGGCGCTTCGCCTACGCCGATAAGAAAACGAAAGACGTTTTCGCATCCAGAGTGCGAATGAAAAACAAGGCGCGCAGCATCGCTCTCTACAACATTGTGGTGGAGCGCTGGGCGCGGTCTTCCTATAACCGCATGAAGAAGTACATGGTCCCCGGCACCAACAGCCGCACTCTTACGGCGGAAGACGTCCAGAACCAATATCAGAAGTCGCTGCAGGATATCTACGATACTTTGAACGCCCACCAGGTGAAGCCGGTGTTCGCGCTGTTCACCGGCTATGACGGCCGCACCGGACAATACGACAATCAGGGCCCGTTTCAGCTCAAGTTCCGGGATTTCGCGGAAAGCCATGGCGCGCCGCTCATTCTAAGCAACCAGGTGCTGGCTGACGGCGCCGCGCAAAACGGCGATATCCAGAAGTATTTCCAGGACCAGTGCCACATGAAGGAGATTGGCACCCAGAGGTTCGCGCAGGGACTCGCGGACTTCCTGACGCCAATTCTGCATACGAACTCCCAACCCTGAACACTGTAGATTGGGCGCACATTGCCAGCCGCTAAAACTTTATGAAGACCCAGCCAGCCACTCACGAGTCAATTGACGAAGGCAGTTGGACCGTCAAGGAGAAACCGACGGTCTCGTGCCTGCGGTGTAACACCGGACTAACCGACTACCGCCCCACGCGATTCACCTTTCTGCCCTACGGCATCAGCCGCGCCCATGCCATGCTCGTGTGTCCCAAGTGCGGCCATGTAGAATTTCTGTCCAAGGAAAGCCCATTGCTAAGTGACCTCGAACCCATCCCCAGCGACGGGGGAGACGACGACTGACCGACTGCCGCTGCACATTGAATCGTAGTTGTTTCCTATGCTGATCCTCGGATTGTCATCCTTCAAACACGACACGGCGGCTGCGCTCTTCGAAGACGGCCTGATCAAGGCTGCGGTCGAAAATGACAAACTGGCTCGCTCCCAAACCTCTGGAGTGCCGGAAGACGCCATCCGCTTCTGTCTGGAGAAAGCCGGGGTCCGCTGGCAGGACCTTGACGTCGTTGCCGTGGGAACGCGTCCTTTTCAGGGCTGGGCGCGCCGCTCTTTATTTCGGGCGCGCAGATTACCGTTTTCCCCGGTCGCGAGCGTCTATCACGAGGCCAACGAAGCCGGTGTTTTCGCCCGCGAACTGAACCAGATTCGCATGCTTCAGTTAAGCCGGGGAGTTGCTTCCAGGGTTACGAACTTTGATCATCACCTGGCTCATGCCTCGAACGCTTTTTTTCTGTCTCCTTTTGAGCGCGCCTTGATCGTGACCATGGACCAGGAGGGAGATGGAATCTCATGCACCGTTAGCCTCGGCGAGGGTACCCAGATTCGCGTGCTGCGGACCATTCCCTTCCCGCATTCACTCGCCTGGATTTACTCTCACGTCACCCGGCTCCTCGGCTTTACTCCTCACAAGGACGAGCACAAGACACAATGGTTGAGCCTGGAAGGCGAACCGGTTTTCAAGAGTGTGTTCCTGGAAATGCTACAAGATTCCCGGACCCGCCTTCCACGCCTGAACGGCAGCTACATCAATCTGGCCGGACGCCTCACCTTTTCCGGCAAGTTTTATCGCGCCGTCGGGGTGGCGGACGAGAAGACAGCATTGACGGACGATCAGCGCCGCGCGTTGGCCAGTAGCATCCAGGCGGCCTGCAGCGAAATCATCGGGTCCCTGACCGAACATTACCGGGTGCAGACCGGGGCCAACAACGCCTGTCTCGCCGGCGGCCTCTTTCAAAACACCCTTCTGGTGGCAACCCTGGAGAAACGCCTTGGTCTTGACCAGGTGTACGTTCCGCCGGCGCCGGGCAATTCTGGCTGTGCCCTGGGCGCAGGCTTGCTGGCATGGCATCACAGCATGAAGAAACCCCGCCAGGAAGCCGTTTTTGCATTGTACAGCGGGCCTTCTTCGGAGCGGTCAGAATTAAAGGAAGTGCTCGACAACTGCAAAGCACGGTATTCGCTGCACACCACGGAAGAGCGAAAACTTGACGCTGCCCTGCAACTGCTGGAGAGTGGAAAAATTGTCGGCTGGTTCCAGGGGCCCGCGGAGTTCGGACCGCGCGCTCTGGGCAACCGCAGCCTCCTGGCATCTCCCTGGGCTTCGTACGTAAGAGAGAACCTGAACGATTACATCAAGCACCGTGAATGGTTTCGTCCCTTCGCGTTGGCAGTGCCGGAAGAAGACTGCGCCAGGTATTTCGAATGCTCGAATCTGTGTCAGGCCATGAACTCGCTGGCTTGGGCTCGTCCCGCGGCGGACATTCTGCCGGAGGGTTTCGTCCTTGTCGGTGGTCTCGTGCGTGTGCAGGTTGTGCGGCAGCAGAGTAATCCGCTGTTTTGGCGCCTGCTCAAACGGTTTGGAGAGCGCGCTCCAGCCCCGCTGCTGGTGAATACTTCTTTCAACTTGTTCGGAGAGCCTTTGGTGGTCAAACCGAGAGACGCCGTGCGCAGCTACTTCTGCTCCGGCATTGACGCTCTCCTGATTGATAACTTCCTATTGTCGAAAGCAGGCGCGCCCCAGCCTTATGCGATGGCGCGCGCCTCAGATTACAACTACAGCCCCTAGAATTGATCTAAGAGTTGTATCCCAGTAAGTCCCTCCCCAAGGCCGCCCTGCCGCACTAAGAAGCCGACCCCCAAAGGCTTCGCAAGAAGTCGCAGGACAGTCGCTCGCAAGACGTTCTTGCAATCGTACGAACCCGGTTTTCGCTCCAAAGCCGGGTGGGCCCGCCTTCAAGATCGACCACTCAGCTCGATAGGAGAAGATTATGAATAGCCAAAAAATTGATTTTCGCGCCGCCCTCGGTATGCTGGCCGCGTGTTTGGTGTTGAGTGCGCTGCCCGTCACATCTGCAGCCCAGACCTATGTATTCAACACGGCCGAGTTTGCTACCGGCCATAATCCCCAAGCCATCGCCAACGGTGACTTCAATGGTGACGGCATTCCCGATCTTGTGATTGCCAATTACAACGACAGCACGGTCAGCGTGCTCCTCGGAACGGCAATCAGAACTTATGCGCCGGGCGTCACCTATGCCACGGGCCCCAATCCAGCCGCTATCGCGGTTGCCGATTTCAATAACGACGGCAAACTGGACCTGGCGGTGGTGAACAACAATTGTCCGACCCTGCCATGCGCAGGCCTGGGCAGCGTCTCCATCCTGCTAGGCAATGGAGATGGCACCTTTCAGGCCCAGACCACTACCACTGTCGGTAATGCTCCAACCGCGTTGTCTGTTTCCGCGCTTAATCCCACACTCACTATTCTCGACATGGTCGTGACTAACAGCGTTGACAATACGGTATCCGTTCTGATTGGCAATGGTTCCGGAGGATTCACCGTACAGGCGACTGTGAAAACCGGAAATAAGCCGATGGGAGTGGTGACTGCGGATTTCAATCTTGATGGCAACCCGGACATGATTGTGGTGAATAATGCCGACTCCACCATCTCCTACTATCATGGTAGCGGAAAGGGAACCTTTTTCGCGCCGCTCTCCCCCGCCCCTGCCACGGGACCCAATCCTGTCGGAATCTGCGTCGGTGACTTCAACTCGGCCGTACACAACAAACAGAACGTCCCCTCTATCGCCATGGCCAACGCCGGCTCATCCACGGTTTCGGTGATGATAAACCGGGCCCCTACAACAAACGGATTTGATCCGCCGACAAATTTTCCCGTTGCTGGCCCGGTGACACAGCTTGTGTGCACTGTCCTGAACAATGATCCGAACGATAGCACCCTGGATGGCAACCTGGACATCGTCGCGTTGTCCCCAACCACAAACCAGTTCTCGGTGCTTTTGGGCAACGGAGCAACCAATTTCGAGCCGCACGCAGACTACGCCACTGGGACCAATCCTTCAGCCCTGACCACGACCGCGGCCGGTCTGCCCACCTTCACCGGGAGCCTGTCACCGGGAATCGCCGTGGTGAATGGCACGGATGATACGGTCGAAGTCTTCCCCGGCGCCATCAACGGCGCTTTTCAGATGCCGCAATCTTCGCCCACCAGCTATTTCATTCCCGTCGGGAACCAGCCTGCCGCTCTCGGCGCCGCCGACTTCACCGGCGATGGCAACATGGATATAGCGGCGGCCGACCGTGGGGACAACGCCGTGCTGATCCTGCTGGGCAACGGCAACGGCACCTTCACCCAAGGTTCTACCGCCACCACCGGCAGCAGCCCGGTTTGGGTCGCGACTGGCGACGTCAATAACGATGGCTTTCAAGACATGGTTACCGCCAATTCCGCCGCCAACACTCTTTCCGTGTTGTTGGGGAAAGGGGATGGCACGTTTCAAGCTCAAAGCACGGTGAGTACCGGAAAGAAACCAGTATGCGTCGCGGTCGCCGACTTTGATAACGACGGCATCCTGGATCTGGCCGTCGTCAACATGAATGATCCCTCGGTCGAGATTTTCCGCGGAAATGGAGACGGCACGTTCTCGGCAGTGAAGTCCTACGCAACCGGTACTGGTTCCACGCCCAATCAAATAGCGGTTGGCGATTTCAACAACGATGGCATTCTCGATTTGGCCGTCGCTGGTGGCGCAAATAATAACGTCGAGGTGTTCCTGGGAACGGGAAAGAACCTGGTGTTTAAGATTGCAGTTAACTATGCCGCCGGTACCAACCCCACCGGGGTGGCCGCGGCCGATTTCAACGGCGACGGATTTAAGGACCTGGCAGTCGCCAACAATGGAAGCAGCACCGTTTCAATTCTGCTCGGAAACGGCGACGGCACGTTTAAGGGTCACGTGGACTATCCTGCCGCCACCACTCCTTACCTGGCCTTCGCAGAAGACTTTAACGGCGACTCGAAACCCGACGTCGTCGTCAGCGCCGCCAGCACCACCTCAGACCGGATATCAGTGATGCTGGGTAATGGTGATGGCACGCTGCAGACGCACGTTGACCACGCTTCGCTTTTCAAAGGAACCGCTGCCAGTCAAGCTCTTGTCGTCGCCGACTTCAATAATGACGGCGCATGGGACATCGCCACCGCCGACCAGCTCGCCAACAACGTGACGGCTTATCTGAACACTGCGGTGCCGGGCTTCACTCCCGGATCGCCTCTCAACCTGGGCGGGGTAAACCTCGGGTCAAGCAGCCAGCAAACCGTAACCGTGAACAACCCCGGCAGCGCTCCCTTGGAAGACATTTCGGTCTCGACCTCCGGAAGCACGAACTATTCCCAAACCAACACTTGCGGCGCCTCGGTTCTAATCGGAGGAAGTTGCTCCGCGACCGTGACTTTTGCACCCCTCCTGCAGGTGGGCACGATTACGGGCACGCTGAACTTCAACGACAATTCTGTCGCCGGTCAGCAAGTCCTGAACCTCACCGGAGCCGGGAACGGCGCTACGGCCACGCTGAACACCAACAGTCTCACATTTCCCGTCACACTGATTGGGACCAGCAGCAGCAGCCAGATCGTGACCCTCACCAATAATGGCAACGAGAGCCTGACTTCGATTGTGATCAGTACTCAGCCGCCTTTTTTCCAAACCAATAACTGCGACGGCACTCTTGCACCCGGCGCTACTTGTAACATCAATGTCAGCTTCAAACCGAAGTCTGAGGGTACTGTCACTGGCACCTTGACGATTACGGACAACGCTCTCAATAGCCCGCAGACTGTTTCCCTAAGCGGGACAGGCACAGGGGTACAGCTAGCTCCAATGTTCCTTACCTTCCCCCAGACACAGGTCGGCAGTTCAAGTGCGTCGCAAAACGTTACTGTAACCAATAAAGGCAAACAAGTGATTACGTTTACCGGCATCACCATAACTGGGACCGATCCGGCCGATTTCACTCAGACCAATAACTGCACCACGCTTGTTTCGGGAGCCAGTTGCACCATTACGGTGACATTTACTCCCCTGGTTACCGGAAACCTCAGCGCCGATGTTTCGATAAGCGACAACGGCGGCGGCAGCCCGCAACTGGTGCCGCTATCGGGCACGGGCATATAGTCGCGAAAAGCGGTTGCAGTTTGGCAGCATCTGAGATATCCCCCGCGATGAACTCAAAATCACCAGCCATCTAAAGATTGGGGACTATTCAAGTCATGCAAACGCTACGCCGCTTCTTCTCCTGCATTGTGGTAATCGTCTTTCCATTGCTTATGCAGTCCTGGGCCCAGCCGGGCTTCCGCACCGCGCCCGGCTACATCACCGGACCCAACGCCTATTCCATTGCGGTCGAAGATTTCAACAACGACGGCATTGACGACATGGCCGTGGTCAACTATAACGGCGGCAACGCTCCTGGCGGGACGGTGACCATACTCCTCGGCAAGGGCGACGGCACTTTCACAATCTCAGATAACTACACCGTCGGGCTTGGTCCCCGCTTCATTGCTGCCGGTGTTTTTACAAATAGCGGTAAGTGGGACCTGGTCACGGCCAATGAACTCGACAGCACGGTCAGCGTCCTGATCGGCAACGGCGACGGGACATTCCAACCAGCAATCCCCTACTTTGTTGGTACAAACGCCAGTCCATGGAATGTCCAAGTGGCCAATTTCGTCAGCAGCAACCCAAGTGTCGAAGACCTCGTCGTGGCCGACAACACTGGCAGCAAGGTGTACATCCTGATCGGCAATGGAGACGGGACTTTCCAGGAACCGGCGCAGCCCTTCAGCACGGGCTCGGGGACTGGGCCACTTTTCACCCGCGTCGCCGATTTCAATAACGACGGAATATTGGACCTGGCGGTCGCCGACTTCGAGCCGAATAACGGTAACAATGTCAGCGTCCTTCTGGGGAAGGGCGACGGTACCTTCGGGACAGCTACCATCTACAGCTTTAACAACTCCAGTCAGGACGCTATTGACTCCGATTCCATTTTTGCAGCTGATTACAACGGCGACGGCAATCTTGATTTGGCGGTCAGCAATGAAACGCCGAACGGAGCAGTGACCGTTCTTTTTGGGAATGGCAACGGCACATTTCAGACCTCCCCGACTCCTGTAAATTACCCCGCCGGGGCTCATCCTCGCTCGGTTGTTTCTTATGATTTCAACAAAGACGGCATCCTCGACCTGCTAACCGGCAATGACGGCAGCGACGACGTCACCTTCCTGCAGGGTCTCGGAGGTGGCACATTTGCAGCTCCCGTACACTATGGCGCGGGATATCAGCCCCGCTACGTTGCCATGGACGATTTCAATAAGGACGGCAACGAAGACCTCGCGGTAGCGAATTATGGAAGCGGCAATGTAACCGTGCTGCTGGGCTTCGGCGACGGCAGCTTCAATTCCAGCGTCGCGGCCGGCACGGGGAATAATCCAATATCTGTCGTCGTGGCTGATTTCAACCTGGACGGCAAGCTCGACCAGGCAGTGGTCAATTCCAAAGACAACACGATTGGCGTCGAACTGGGGAACGGAGACGGGACCTTTCAAACGATGGTCACCTATCCTACCGGGACAAAGCCAGTTTATGCGGCCGCGGCCGACGTCAACGGAGATGGCTATCCCGACCTGATCGTGGTAAACCAGCAAAACAACAATATCAGCGTGTTCTTGAATAGTGGCGCTAATGGTAATGGTACTTTTCAGACGGCCAAAACCTACAGTGCCGGAAGTTCTCCCACCGCAGTGGCTGTGGGCGCCTTTGTCTCGGGAAGTAACAGCCTAGACCTAGCCGTAACTAACAGCTCGGGTGTGACCGTTTTGCTAAACAATGGCTCGGGAGTTTTCACCTCTTCCGCGCCCCTCTCCGACCCCAACAGCCCGCAATCTGTGGCGGTCGGCGACTTCAACGGCGATGGCATTCTCGATCTGGTTGTGGCTAACAAGGGCAACAAGACCGTCAGCGTCTTCTTAGGCAACGGCGACGGAGCTTTCCAGACGACCGCCGAGAACTCTACGACTGGGACACAACCCTATTCCGTGGCGGTTGGCGATTTTAATCTTGACGGAAAGTTGGATGTCGCAGTGGCAAATTCTGGCAGCAACAACGTGAGCGTCCTGCTGGGGAACGGCACCGGCTTTTTCACCACAGCCAGCGGAAGCCCCTATCCCGTAGGTTCAACCTCCACTCCGACCCCCGAGTTCGTGGCGGTGGCTGACTATAACGGAGATGGCAAGCCCGATCTTGCTGTCGCCAACCAGGGCGAAGCCGATGTCAGCGTTCTCTATGGCAACGGCGATGGCACTTTCCAGTCCGCCGTTAATTTCATCGTTGGAACTAATCCTACCTCCATTGCCGTAGGCGACGTAAACAACGACGGCGCTCTGGACCTGGAGGTCGCTAACTTTAACAGCAACACCGTGACCGCGTTGCTGAACGTTGGCGGAACCATCCTAAAAACCACAAGCTCGCCCAATCCATCTGTCCCGGGCCAGTCAGTTACTTTCACCACCACCGTTGCCGCCAGCCTCCGCGACGGCGGAACTCCCACTGGAATGGTCACGTTCGAAGATGGAAGCAGTCCGTTCGGATCTGCTCAAGTCATCAGCGGAGCCGCCAGCCTCATCTACTCGGGCCTGACTGCGGGTACGCACACCATCAACGCTTTGTATTCCGGGGACACGACGTTTAACCCGCATTTCGCACCCCCTTACACCCAGACGGTAAACGGGTCGGGACCGGCCGTGAGCCTCTCTCCGAGCAGCCTGACATTTGCCACCACCGTCGTCGGCAGCTCCAGCCCGGCGCAGAGCATCACCTTGACTAATACTGGCAATGCCACTTTGGATATCACACTCCCAATCCAGATCACGGGAACTAACAGTGCCGAGTTTAAGCTGGTGACCAGTAGCAGCCCCTGCGGCAGCACCTTGAATGCAGGCGCAAGTTGCATCATCAGCGTCAGTTTCCGGCCCTCGGCTCCGGGAAACGCGACGGCTGCGGTCTCCATCACCGATAATGCGCCCGGCAGTCCGCAAACGGCGCCTCTGTCGGGAACGGGCACTATAGTGAAAGTTAGTCCCTCAACCATAAGCTTCCGCAACGTTCAGGTAGGGAAATCGAGCAATCCCAGGAAGATCACCGTGACCAACGTGGGAAAGGCGACACTGACTTTCACCGGCAAGATAGCCATTGGTGGCGCCGACCCCAGCGACTTCACGCAGACGAACACTTGCCAAGGAACTCTGAACGGCGGCGCGAGTTGCAGCGTCTCGGTTGTGTTCTCGCCGCTGACCACTGGACAACTGACCGGCACTGTTCTCATTACTGACAACGGTGGCGGCAGCCCACAGCAAGTATTACTCAGCGGAACCGGCGACTAGCGAGCTGAGAGCCGGATCCAAACCACGGCATTTGCAGGGAGGCCCAAAAGGCCTCCCTTTCTATTTGCGCGATAAATGCCGGAAACTCAACGGGCATCGGCGCAGCACCCCTTCCATCGAACCGGTGCGGAACAACATCCTGACTTATGGAGGCGCAACCCTGTTATTCACTTGAGTTCATAGGGCTACACAACAACTCGATGTTTTGATTAAAGTAATGATTGTCAACCTGCGGGCATCGCAACTCCTCGTTGCTCTTCGGGTTACTACCGCCGATGACTTGCTCACGAAAGTTTGCAATTCTGATCCGAACCGCAATCGCACCCTCTTTGGCAATGGGATTGATGTTCGCGTGCGCAGGTTGCGGCGGCGGTGGTGGTGGCAAGACTTCAATCACAGTTCCGCCGCCCCAGGGCGTGACGCAAACGCCGTTTGTGATCGCGATTGAGGTCCAACCCTCTGCGCCTTCCCTGATTGCGGGCGCAACCCAGAGTTTCACCGCGACCGCGATCTTTACCGACGGAACCACTCAGGATGTCACCAGCAGCGCCACTTGGACGTCCAACGCCGGTTCCATCATCTCCATGAGCGGTGCGACAGCGACCGCAGGTGCCGTGCCCGGCACGACCTACATTACCGCGACCTCAGGCTCTGTCAGCGGTCACACGATCG
>Ga0210394_10001239_pt1 | contig 42271 bp, 34 predicted proteins | sample IncBWC12MmetaG_FD_160121 | JGI IMG/M metagenome (GOLD analysis project Ga0210394, IMG submission 160121) | Forest soil microbial communities from Barre Woods Harvard Forest LTER site, Petersham, Massachusetts, United States - Inc-BW-C-12-M | ecosystem: Environmental > Terrestrial > Soil >...
GGGTACCTCCCGATCAACCAACATCAGGAAAGAGGTGCCAGCCTAGAAATCTCCAGGCCGTCAACCGGGTAGAGCGGGAGGCTTAGCCGCAACACAGGAGAAGGACGAAAGGCACAACGCGCGTCACCGCTCCGAGTTGCCGATCACGAATCGTTCGGCGTAACTCCAGAAGTTCGGTTGACACCACCGTCAACAAGAGGTACCGTGGCGCTCACGTCACCGCTTGAGAACTGGGTACCCAGGCCCGCGGCTCAACGCATCACCGCAGCCCGGCCACCGGTTCTCTTCTCACAATTTGGGAGCGTGCTTCACCATGAATCGAACCCAGCGATTCTTTTCTGTCACTGCCTTTGCGTTCCTTCTCCTTTGCACCAGCGCCATCGCACCGCGCCCGTCCTCGGCCGGCGACGATTGGCTCCCCATCCCTCCCGCCGACCTGGCCCTGAAAGACAATCCAGCCAGCCCAGGCGCCCACGCCATGATCCTCTACCGCGAAAGCGCCGTGAACGAGAAATACGCGAACACGGACGGGGCCTCCGTCAGCGAATACGTGCGCATCAAGATCTTCACCCAGGAAGGAACGGGCGAGGCTAACGTCGAGATTCCGTTTTTCAAGGATTCCAGCGACATCCAAGGCGTTCGCGCGCGTACCGTCCGCCCCGACGGCACCATCGTGAACTTCGAAGGCAAGCCCTTCGAAAAAATCATCGAAAAGCGCAGCGGCGAAAAATTTCTGGCGAAAACTTTCACTCTCCCCGACGTGCAGCCCGGCTGCATCATCGAATACAAGTACCGCCGCCAGTACAAACCTCTTTTCTTGTATGACCAGTCTTGGACTCTTTCCAGCGATCTATTTACGCGCGAAGGCCATTTCTCCATTCTTCCTTATGTTTCCTCCTACCAGAATTTCCCTCTCTATTTCCGCCAGTTCGGGATGTCCGTCAAAGCCACCCCCGAGCGCCAAACCAACGGCACCTACGCGCTGACCGTGCACGATATTCCCGGCATCACGGACGAGGCTTACATGCCGCCGCTGCGAACCCTCCAGGCCCGTGTCGAATTCTATCGTCTGGAACAAGGCACACCGCCCGATGAAACCCAGGACCGTTACTGGGCGCGCATCGAAAAGAAGTGGGACGACGACCTGGAACACTTCATCAACAAAAAAAGTGTTCTGGAGCAGGAAGTTTCCAAAATCGTCAGCCCCACAGATTCGCCTGAGGCCAAGCTGCGCAAGATCTACGTCCGCGTGCAGCAGATCCGCGACCTAAGCATGGAACTGAGCAAGTCGGAAAAAGAGGCCAAGCAGGAAAGTCTGAAGAAAAATTCCAACGTCGAGGACATGCTGCACCACGGTTACGGCAACGGCCGCGAAATGAATTTCCTGTTTGTGGGACTCGCTCGCGCCGCCGGTTTTGAGTCCGCCGAAGTTTTCGTGGCGCCCCGCAATAATAATGCTTTCTATCCGCAACTGCGCGACCCCAGCGAGCTTGGTGCGGACATCGTCTGGGCCCGCGCCGGCTCCCAGGAATATTTCCTGGACCCCGCGTCTATTTATTTTCCCTTTGGCGTTCTTCCCTGGTTCGAGACCAATACCAGCGGCATTCGCCTCGGCAAGAAGCCCAACGATTTTGTGGACGTTCCAGGCACCGGCAGCTCCCAGGCGACCATCGTCCGCCATGCCGACCTCTCCCTGGACTCCGACGGTCTGGCCACCGGAAAACTGACGGTGGATTTCACCGGACAGCAGTCTGCAGTTTGGCGCGGAAAAATCCATCTCCAGGATGAAACCGGCCGCAAGAAAACCCTGGAGGATTCCATCAAGGCCTGGCTGCCAGCAGGCTCTTCCTTCGAAGTCACCCAGATTGATAATTGGGACAAGACCGACCAGCCGTTGCACGTTGAAGGCAACTTGAATCTTTCCTCCTTCGGCAGTCCCGTGGGACGCCGCATGCTCATCCCCGCCACCATCTTCCTCGTGCCGCAAACCAAAGCCTTTCAAGGCGCGGTTCGTCACAACGCCATTTATTTTCCTTTTCCCAATGAGGAAATTGACGACCTCAAATTCCAGGCCCCCCCAGGATACAAGATCGAAACCGTTCCGGAATCGAAAACGGTCAAGCCGGGCGCAGTTCTCAATTACTCCATTTCGGCGTCGCAACAAGGCTCTATCGCCGAAGTGCAGCGCCACCTGGCGATAAATACCCTGCTCCTTCCCATCGAGTATTACGCGGCGGTTCGCTCGTTTTTCAACACGGTGAAATCAAATGACGAAGTGCAGATCGTTCTGCAAAACGCCGAAAACGCTAAAAATTAGCCTGGCCACAGCCGCCGCGGCGCTCGCGTTGCTCTGTTCCGCGCCCTGCGTCCGCGCGGACAACGCACCCGATTGGCTGCGCACCGCCGCGCAAGAGAAATTGCCCGACTACCCAAAAGACGCCGTCGCTGTCGTCGTTCTCGATGAACAACAAACCACAGTGAAGGACAACGGCGATATCGAAACCCGCCGTCGCTACGCCTGCAAACTCCTCCGACCCGAAGCGATCAAGACGTACGGCTACGCTACCGTTGAATTCGACAATGAAACCAAAGTCTCCTTCTTTAGGGCCTGGACCATCACGCCGGAGGGCACGCAGCTCGAAGTGAAGGACAAGGATGCCGTGGAGCAAGGTCTCACCAATTATGAAGTCTTCAGCGACGTCCGCCGCAAATACTTGAAATTTCTCGAGGCCCGTCCCGGCAGTGTGGTCGGTTATGAGGTTGTGCAAAATCAGCGGCCCCAGGTGTTCGATGACGTTTGGGGCTTTCAGGACACGATCCCCGTTCACAGATCGCGCTACACATTGCAGCTTCCCCTCGGATGGGAGTTCACCACGCTTTGGGCCAACCATCCGGACCAAGCGCCGCAGTCCGCAGGCGCGAACCAATACGTCTGGGAAGTTGTCGACGTTCCCGCAATTGAAATTGAGCCAGAAATGCCCGCATGGACCACCGTAGCGGGGCACATGATCCTGAAGTTCTTTCCGCGCGACCCGGCGATGCGCGCCAAAACGACCGGATCATGGAATGACATAGGTCTGTGGTATTACGGCCTGATTGCTCCCCGGAGGCAACTCACGCCGGATATCCAACAGAAGGTCGCGGAGCTCACCGCCGGCATTACCGATCCGCTGGAGAGGATCAGAGCGTTGACCACGTTTTCGCAACGCCAGATTCGCTATGCCGCCATTGAGGTCGGTATTGGAGGTCACCAACCGCACGCTGCCGGAGACATACTGGCGCATCGTTACGGAGACTGTAAGGACAAGGCGACGCTGCTCAATACCATGCTCCAGCAGATCGGAGTCGAATCCTACAACGTAATGATTAGTCCTCGGCGTGGTCTGGTCCGCGCCGGATTCCCGATGCTTCTGTTCGGTCACTCCATTGTCGCAATCCGGCTTCCGGATACTGTCAACGCCCCATCTCTCTACGCCGTCGTCAACGATCCGAAGCTGGGCCGGCTCCTGTTCTTTGATCCTACGAGCGAGTACACTCCGCTCGGATACTTGCCCCCGAGCGAGCAAGCGAATTTAGCTCTGGTCGTCACGGCCCAAGGCGGGGAGTTGATCGAGGTGCCCCTCCTGGCTGCCGCCACGAACCGCCTGTTCCGCACCGGCACGCTCAGCCTCAGTTCCGGTGGCGATCTAGTCGGCGAGGTTAACGAAGTGCGCTGGGGCGGCCCGGCTGTGGAAACCCGCGAGCAATATCTCACCGCCACTCCGGCCGACCGCCAGAAAGTCCTGGAGGGTTTTCTCGGAACTTCGCTCACGAATTTCTCACTCACCAGCGCTTCGCTTGGCAACCTGGAAAAATACGACGAGAGCCTGATGGTCCATTACAAATTCGCGGTGGACGCCTACGCGAAAACAGCCGGCAATTTGCTGATCATTCGCCCCCGCGTCGTCGGCGAAAAAGGTTCTAGCATCCTCACAGGAAAGCTCCGCAAATATCCTATCGAATTCGAGGGCACGACTCTGCAGTCCGATATGTTTGATATCACCCTGCCCCCCGGCTACGTCGTGGACGAACTTCCGCAATCCGTCGAAGCCAAATGCGCCTACGCCACCTACAAAAGTAACGTCGAGGTGAAGGACAACGTTCTTCACTACAAACGCGTCTACGAAATCACCGGCGTGGTAGTCCCCACAGAAAAACTCCCCGAAGTCCGCGACTTCTTCCACCAGGTAGCCGCCGCGGAAAAATCCAGCGCCGTCCTCCGCCGCGCCAATCCTTAACCCGTTTCGCCCCTGCCCCGAATCAATCCCTGAATCGCGCTGTCCCCGCAAATCATCTCTCCACCATCAACGCGCCCATGCATACTGTCACAGAAAAATCCGCACCCATCGCGGGCAACCAAGCGCGCCGGGCCGTGACTGAATCCCAAGGGAGAACCTGATGAGATCGATCGTCAAAGAAGCGAGCGTGCCACTCCATCTTTTCGCTGCACTGGCCCTCACTTGCGCCGCACTAACCCTCGCTGCGCCACAATCCGCCGCGCAAACGCCAAAACAATACACGCCGCCCACCGCCGAGCCTGTCCCGCAAAGCAGCACGCTCGAAGACGCTCCGCCCGCCGCGGCGCTCCCCGCCGACTGGACCAAACAACTCGCCGACCGCCACGAATCCATCACCACCGACCGCCTGCGCATCCACGTTTTCCGCCTGCGCCCCGGCGACGATCTGCTGGGCGGTATCCGCGCCTACGTCAGCGCCAATCACATCCAAGCCGCCATAGTGCTGAGCGCCGTCGGCAGCCTCACGCAAGCTTCGATCCGTTACGCCAACCGGCCCGAAGCCCACATCCACACCGGCCACTTCGAAATCGTTTCCATCACCGGCACCGTCGAAGAAGGCGGCGAACACGTCCATCTGTCCATCTCCACCGGACAAGGCACCATGATCGGAGGCCACCTTATGACCGGCTGCAAAATCTACACCACCGGCGAAATCACGCTAGCCGAACTAGTCGGCGTCCATTTCACCCGCGAAACCGATACCCAGGGCAGCGGCTGGGACGAACTGAAAATTTACCCGAGCAAATAGCAGTACGGGCGAGTCCCAGGCCCGCCCGCGCCGCGCGACTGAGACTCTCGCCGCCTCACGCCGTTTCCTAGGTGGCGCAGGCCCCCTGCCGAAGCCTTGGCGTAGGTGGACAATCTTGCCTGTACTCGTCACCGTTGCCTCCGTGGCAGAGGCCCGCCGTAGACGAGAAAACCCTGCCTGCGCTCTTCGCCTTGGAATTCCCGCTCTCTCGTTTTCGCTTTTGCTTTTGACTTTGTAGCGGCCGCTTTCAGCCGGGCGCCGTTGACGAGCTCTTGCAGCGAGCGATCCGCTTTGCATTCACTTCGCCCGTGCACGAACCAGCGCCGTTTCACCATGAGACCCTGCCTGGGGCAGGGTCGAATGGGAGGCGCAGCACAACTTGGCCCAGCGCGGAAGCGCTCGGGAAACAAGGCGCGTAAGCGCCGTCCCTTTCGCGGTGCATTTCCCGCGCGTTTTCGAGTTGCGTACGGCCCGGCTAGCCGTCAGCGGCAGTCAGCTTACGGCGCCGCCGGCAGAGTGTACTCGAACTCGTACGAATGTTTCCCTGCAGCAATAATCACCGTCAACTTCCCAGCAATGCCCACCAGCTGCCCCGTCCCCGAATCCGGCACCACCGTAATCGATTGCTGCGGCTCGCCGCGCGTCAGCGTCCCGCTATGCTGCAGGACAAAACTTCCGCTGCGCCCCTTCAACGTCCCCGTAACCCGTTCGATCGCCACATACCCAGCCGAACCCTTCACATCGGTCCCCGCCGTGAGCATCGTGCCCTTGGCTGTCGCTTCCAGATCCCCGTGATACTGCTTGTCCAGCGAATACCTCGCAAGCGTAGACCCCGCAGCCTTGTCCGCCTCCCCCTGCGCATCCACCTTCACATCAAACGCCCCAGCAGCATGTTCCGCCACAGTCTTCTCCTTTTGCGCCACACAAGGAATGGCCAAGCAAATCATAAGCAGCAGCGCCAACGCAAATGCCCACGCGCAAGTTTTCATAAATGTACTCCCGCAGGCATTCTGCGGCCCGCCAGCCCACATTTCAACGCAAAGAATCCCGCGTCAGCGCCGCCGCTACGTCACTCGCTTCAACGCACCGCGAACTTTTCCGCCCACTGTATACGCGCCGTGGTTTGCATGGCGATGAACAAGGTCAGAATCGCCCCAATGGTAATCGCCAATCCAGTAAAGCCCTCGAAGAAGAAAGCGTAGGAGAACAGCACCAGATACACAAATTGCGCCAACCCCGCCTCCAGCAACGCCCCGCGCATCCCCGCAACTAATCTCAGATAACTCGCCAGCAGAGCTATCGAAACCGCAGAGCAAATGACGAATGCCACATGAATCGAGACGTGGTCCACCAGATAGGCCATCAAGAGATGAAATGAAAAGAATGCGCAGGCGAGAAAAAAATAATTCACGGGATGCAGTTCGATTCCTCGCACGGTGGTCAGCAGAAAGAGCGCAAAGAAGAAAAACAACAATGAAACGGGAGCGAAATAACTGATGCGTCCCGCCAGCGGCCCCGGTTGCAGCTTTTGTGGCAGCGCAATCCCCACATGGTAGCCGGACACCAGATTCTTGTAACTCCACACCAGGTCCCAACCGTCCCGCTGGCGGAGCTCTTCCGTTGGGGAAAGCGTGTTTTCCAGCAGGTCGAACCCAGGAAAATTCGTGGTGACATGCAGCTGAAAATCCTTCACCTGCGTCACCTCATCCCCAAACCCGTAACTCCAGTTATCCAGCCCGTGCGAGCGATAAGCCACTCGCAGCTCCGCCGCCTGGTGGGGTTGCAACTGCGCCATCCCCACGGCTTCCTTTTTTTCATTGGTGATGGTCACGGGAACGTCGTCGACGGTAAAAATCAAATCGTCGTACACCGCCTGACTCGCCGGCAGACGCATTCGAAACGTTACATCTTGCGCCTGGTCGCTGGGATTTCTGAAGCGATAAGCTCCGGCGAAATCCACCTGATACGTGCTGTACCAAAGCAGCCCCTTCTTGCGGTAGTCCAGCCGTAGCCCCGCGTTCGCGCGGGTTTGCTCGAGTGGCAACGTGATCCAGGTCTTCTCCTCCACCGTGCGAGGAGCCGCCGTCCCGTTTTCCGTGGACGCGACCTGCTTGTGGGAAACAATCTGGTAACCTGCGGTCGGCGGCGTTTGTTCCTGCGCCGTTCCCCAGGACGATGACACCCGGCCTTTCAGTTGCTCATCGCTGGAATACGTGCGGTAGAAGATGGTGCTACCAAGAACGGCCCAAGCTATCGAAGTACACACCAGAATGAAACCGATTGCCGCGATGCGCTTCACCATGTTCGTTGACTCCGCCATTGCAGGATTACTTCCCCGCCGCAAACCCATTCTCCACGATTCAATTCATTCTGTCAAGTACTTTGCAGCACAAAGTAACAAGGCAGATCCTGGCCCGCAAGTGCCAGTTATGCTGTTTTTTCAGCGGAGGGGGCCGCGCATTTCGCGGGCCAAGGGCCCGGCGATCGCGATTCACAGGTCACGAATTACTACTCACCAATTACGAATCACGCCTTTTCCAGCGGCAAGACCTCAGCGGGGCTGCGGAACTTTCGTCGTAGCGGGCTGGGCGAATTCTTCCAGGCGGCGGGCTAGCGATTCCGGCAGCTCGGCTTCCAGGTGCATGTGGCCGTCCGCAACTTCGGAATGCAGCACGCGGCCCGTCGCGTGGACCAGCGAGAGGTTGCGGCCGTCGGAAAGCGGGATGCGCAGATCCACTCGCACCAGCGGGTCTACCGGGAGCGCCGCGTCCATGGCCGCGAGCAAATCTTCAAGGCCCGCGCCGGTAACTGCCGAAGTGAAGATTTTATTTTCGTTGCGGCCGTTGGCTTTCTCGAGCGCCGCAAGCTCCTCAGCCGATAAACGATCGGTCTTGTTGAACACTTGCAAGCGCGGGCGATCCTGCACGCCCAGGTCGGTGAGGACCTTCAAAACGTCCGCATCCTGCTCGGCATGATGAGGATTGGAAATATCGCTCACCTGCACGATCAACGCAGCCTCCTGCACTTCTTCCAGAGTGGCGCGAAAAGCGGCGATCAAATCGGGCGGCAAGTCGCGCAGAAATCCCACCGTGTCCGAAAGCAGCGCGCGGCGCCGCGAAGGCAGCCGCGCGGCGCGCACAGTAGGATCGAGCGTCGCGAACATTTTCGAAGACGTAAGCACGTCCGCATGAGTCAGCGCGTTGAACAGCGTGGATTTCCCCGCGTTGGTGTAGCCCACCAGCGCGATCATGCCCAGCGGCACGGCCTGCCGCGCGCGGCGGCGCGTGGTGCGCTGCCGGCGCACGGTTTCGATGGCTTCTTTTATTTTGCTCACACGATCGCGAATGCGCCGCCGGTCGGTTTCCAGTTTCTGTTCGCCAGGTCCGCGCGTCCCAATGCCGCCGCCCAGCCGCGAAAGTTCTTCGCCGCGTCCCGTAAGCCGCGGCAGCAAATAATTCAATTGCGCCAGCTCCACCTGCAGCTGGCCTTCCCGCGTGCGCGCGTGCATCGCAAAAATATCCAGGATCAGCTGCGTCCGGTCAATCACCCGCGTGCCGATGCCCTTCTCCATATTGCGCAGCTGCACCGGCGTGAGATTGTGATCCACAATCACCAGCGGCACGTGGCGCAGCTCGGCTTCGGCGCGGATTTCATCGAGCTTGCCGCGCCCCACGAGCGTCGCGGGGTCCAGCGTGTCGCGCACCTGCAGAATGCTGCCGGCAATTTTCGCGCCAGCCGACTCCGCAAGCTCGTGCAATTCTTCCAGCGAATCGCGGCCGGCAGCCGAAGGATCACCTGCACGCCCGCGCGGAGCTTTCTTCAAGCTCACGCCAACGAGCAGCACGCTTTCGCGATTGTCCACCGATTGTGCGGTTTTCATGCGGATGGATTGGCCCTGGCCCCATGCAAAATACGGGAAATTTTATCCATTGCTAATTCAATTATACGCCGAATGCAAGAGCCGCGCGAATATCAGGCCGCGTCCGCCCAGAGCATTCAACTGGTTCTGGAGAACAGGCACACGCCACCCCAGGGCCGCTGCGGCTGCGTGCCGTGCGAATCAGGAAGCCAGGAGATGGGAACCAGGTAAAACGGAAGGCGGTGGAGGCGCGCGGCCATACGCAGAAGTGAATTTGCTTCGACCGTAGTCCAGCCGAATCTCGCGAAAAAGACCGGGCCCTCCTCGGGAGCGAATTTAAATGGCGCGGCCTGCTTCAGATCGGAGGTCATACGTTTTTGCAAGGTAGCCAGCAATTTTGGCGACACCATATCCAGAATCCAGGAACGAAAACTCGACTGGGCGGCAAGGTCCTGCGCCAGCAGGGCCACTTCGTCGGACGTAAGATAAACGACCAGGCCTTCGGTGATGACCAGTGCCTTGCGCGACTGGCGGCCGATCCGCGCGAAGAGTTCGCGGCGCGCAGAGACGTCGAAAAGATCGAGGTGAACGCGCTCGAGCGAGCAAACTGGTTTTTCCCCGCGCAAAATTTCCTCTTTATGCGCGAGTATTTCGGGGAGATCCACTTCAATCCACTGCAGCCAGGCAGGCAGTTCCATGCGATAGGGGCGCGTGTCCAGGCCGGCGGCTAGGTTGATGACCGTGTCGCCGCCCTGCGCGATATGCGCCTGAATCATCTGGTCAATCAAATAGGTGCGCGTAACGATGGGCCAGCCGATGCCGCTCCTGCGTCCGCCCAGCGGGTTGGATTTGGCAATCCTCGCGCCGCGCTCGCCTGCCAGACGGCGCGCAAAGGGGTCGCGGAAAAGCGCGTCGGGCCGATCGGTTTCTACGGCGCGGTCAACGGCCACCAGACGCGCGGTGTCCGATACGTTGCGAATCAGAGCTTCCGCCGATGGCGCCGGAGAGGATTCCGAAGGAGCGGTGTTGCGATCGGAGAGCTGCATGCGAAGTCCCTTGTACGAATCGAATCGCCGGGATTTTTGGTTCACGCTACCAGGTGGAGAGAATTGTATACCCGCTTGCACTGATTCGCGGCGAACTCAGGCCGGGTAACTCAGCGCGCTGTCGCAGCCGAAGAACGCGCCGAAGCAGCGAGAATCAAATCAGAGAGAAATTGGCTAAGTCCACGCCCGGAAACCTGAAACTCCAGGTCGCGCGTCGCCCGATCCAACCAACCGAGATACACGAGCAGCGCGACTTCCGCCCACGATTCGGCCACTTGCGAAGTAAAACCAATATCGCGCAGGACGCTGGAAACGTGCGCCGAACGCTTTTTCTCGATGCCCGAAATCCGCGCGGCCACACGCTCGTCGCGCCGCGCCCACGCGCGCAGCGCCGCTTCCCGACGCGCCAGAGAAAGATCAGCGCAATGCTCAACGAAGCGCGCCCAGCGCGCCGCGGCGTGGGGCGTGACGACGGTGTCGTCCAGCCACGCAATTTCGTCGCCTTCCCAGCGGTCCAGCATCTTCGCCAGCAGTTCTTCGCGGTCCTGAAAATGCCAGTAGAAGCTGCCCTTGCTGACGCCGAGATCCCGCGCGAGCAATTCGATGCGAACCGATTCAATTCCCTCGGTGGAAAGACGCGCGAACGCCGCACGAATCCAATCGTCAGGCTGCAGCGGAGAAGATTTAAGCGCGGTTGCGGTAGCCATGTGGTGTTCTCTGTGTGCCGCGGAACGATACCGGACTGCATCGAGCGCGTCAAGTTACGGAATTGTTAGGGTTCGTGTCCTAATTTGGCTTCGTCCGTCGGTTGCCCGCAGCAGCTGGCGCATCACGGAGCACATCGAGAATCATCTATTGAAGCGTAGGCAGGGCGTCGGTCTCGGACATAACGGGAGTAAAGAACAGTCGGCAGATTGCAGGGGGCAGCAATAACTTGAAACATTCCCATTCGGATAAACCATCTGTGAGTTCATTGATCCTTTGTCCAGGAATGAATCGGCCGAACACTCGAGTTACGCTTCGCTTGTAAAGCCGCCGCAATATCATCGTTCACAGGCGACCTGCCCGATGCTCCGCCACGAAGTTAGGACACCACCAATTGTTAGGATTTTATCATCGCCAAAGCCGCGGCGGAAATCTCCGGCGCGTCGCCGAAGCCCGCGAGCCAACGCACACCGGATTCCTTGCGAAACCATGTAAGCTGGCGCTTCGCGAAGCGCCGCGTGGCTTGCTCGATTTGTTGCACGGCATCCTTCTCGCTGAGCCGGCCTGCGAGTTGTTCGCGCAATTGCGAATAGCCGATAAACTGAAACGGCTTCGCGTCGGCCGGAACGCCGCTCGCGACAAGCGCGCGCACTTCTTCCAGCCATCCGGCTTTTAACATCGCAGCAGTACGCGCGTGGATGCGCGCGTAGAGCGCCGCGCGCGGCGGCAGCAGGCCAATCTTGATCACGTCATATCCCTGCAGCGCAGCGCGCCCGCTGCGATGGATTTCGCTCACCGGTTTTCCGGTAAGCAAACGCAATTCGATCACCCGAATTATTTTCTGTGTGTCTGCGGCGGAAATGCGCGCGGCCGATTCCGGATCCAGACGCGCGAGCGCGCGATGCAGATGCGCCGAGCCGCGCTGTTCGATCTTCCGCCGCAATCGCGCGCGAATTTCTTCGGATCGCTGCGGTGCATCCGCGAGTCCTTCCAGGAGCGCGCGCAAATACAGTCCGGTTCCGGCGGTTAGGATCGGCACAATTTTGCGCCGCAGCAGATCGTCCAGAACTTCCAGCGCGCTGCGGCGGTAATCTCCTGCCGTGAAAATCTCGGCAGGCTCGACAAGATCCAGCAAATGATGCACGATACCGCGCTGCTCAGCCGCAGGAACTTTCGCCGTGCCGATATTGAAATGGCGATACACCTGCGTCGAATCGCAGACCACTATTTCGCCGCCAAGTTTTTCAGCGAGCCAAATCCCCAGCGCGGATTTGCCGGAAGCAGTAGGACCAAGCACAACGACGAGCCGCGGCAGCGCGCTCATCCCGAAAATTTCCAATAACGCAGCAGCAACGCCAGCGCGGCCAGCGGAAGTACGCCGATCATCTGCGCGCGATCGAGTTTCATGAGGTCGCCACCAGCTAAGTTATCACCGCAGGGCATCGCAATTGAAGATGACTTGTAGAGGCGCGCATCCGAGGCTGGGAGAGAAGAACTGGCGCTGCTAGGGGCGGGTCCGAGACCCGCCCCATGGATGCGTGGACGAGGGGCGGGTTCGCGAACCGCCTGTAAAAACGACCAGGCGGCGCGCGCTACTGCGTTGCGCCGTCGGGTCGAATGTTGTAGTAGAAGCCGATGCGCAGATCGATGAACTGCCCTTTGAATGCCGGCGGAAGCGGCTCGAAAGGACTCGTCGCGCGAATCGCGGAAGCCGCGGCGGTATCGAGCGGCTCTTTGCCGGAAGTCCGATCCAGGCTAAGGCTCTCGCCGGGAAAACTACCATCGCGATTGATGCGAAAAGAAATTGCGACGATGCCCTTGTCGCCCAAATAAAAAGATTCCGGCATCACCGTGATCCAGTTCTGCTTCAACTTCGCGAGCAGCCGGTTGATGTAGCTCTGAAAATCCACGCCCTCGGTCGGAGTAAGAATCGTGACGCCGTTACCAGCCTGCGCGCCACCGCCGCCTCTTCCGCGGCCACCACCACTTCCGCCACCACCGGAAACCGTGCCCTCCGAAGTGTATGTGCCGCCGCCCGGGGAATGCTTGATCGCATCCCGCACATCATCCTGCAGGGCTTTACCGGGCGACGCGCTCGGCAAATCAAGCTTCAAGTGGCTCGGCGGTCCCGCCGGAAGCACCGGCAGAAGATGCGACGTTGAGTCGGGCGGGGGCGGCGGCGCCGTCGCGTTATTCGGAGTGGGACTGGTGTTCGCTTTCGGCGTGGGCGCCGCGGGCAAATCCAGCGGCGGGCGCTCCGAAGCCACCGGAGGCGCTTCGATACGATGTTCTTCCGCCCGCGGCGGCGCCACTTTGTTCAAGGTCTTCGGGCTGATTTTCACGACGGGCCCGGGAGGAGGCGAAGGTCGCCGCGAAACCGCACCCTCGTCCGGCGGCAAATAGACCACGCCAAGTTCCTTGCTCGCGAGTTCGATCTCGTCGCGCGTGGGCACGTGCGTGGGAAAAATCTTCGGCAGAAAAATCAGGAAAATAATGAACGCAATGTGCGCCGCCACGGAAATCACGCGCGTGATGGCGTCCCACTTCGCGTCCCTGCGGTCTTCCGGCTCGACGAGCAGGTTCGCCTCGCCGGTATTGAAAATATCCGGCGAGACAATCTCGCGCAGCTCTGCCGTCATCTGTGGCGGCTGGTCGAATTTATCAATCTCGCGCTGCTCCGGCGGCTCCACATACGCAGGAACCACCACGCGCTGGTCCAGAATCGCCAGCGGCGCATATTCCGACGGCGGCAGAAATTGTTGGAACGGCTTTACACCCAAACCGCGCGGCACCAGGCTGCGCTCGATCAGCACATCCAGCGGAAGATGTTCCGGAATGCTCGTCTTCCCGGTGAGCGGCGGCGCGTCCGACAAATCCGAAGGGACGACCGTGCGATCGTCCATATACGTTGTCAGCCGCCGCGCCGGCTTCTTCGCCGGATCGTCGGTGAACGGGCGCACATCGGTGGGCACGAGGGTTCGCGGAATCATCTATTGTCCTGGGAGACGACGGCATCCAGTTGGACGCGGCGCGCGTGTTCCTGGATGCCTGCCATCACGCGATCGGCCAGCTCCAGCGCGGCGCGCCCCGCGGCCCCATCCACCCGCGGCGGGCGGCGGTGGCGCACCGAGCGCAAGAACGCGCCCAGCTCGGCGCGCAGCGGCTCTTCCGGTGAAGTCGGAACTTTTTCAAAATGAATCTGCGGCTGCGGCGAACCAGGCTCGACGCGCACGCGCAGCAAATCCTGCCGCGTAAAATCCAGCGAAAAATATTCGTGCGCCTGAAAAAAGCGCATTTTGCGCACGCGTTCGGTGGAAACGCGGCTGGCCGTAACGTTCGCCACCGTGCCTGTCGAAAACTCAATGCGCGCCTGCGCGATATCCACTTTATCGGTGATCACCGGAATGCCCACGGCTTTCAAATCCACCACCGGCGCGCCCACCAGCGCGAGAAGAATGTCCAAGTCGTGGATCATCACGTCGTACACCACGTCGATATCCAAACTGCGCGGCGTGAAAACTCCCAACCGATGCACCTCAAAAAACATCGGCCGCGAAACAATCGTCAAAGCCGCGGTGACCGCCGGATTAAATCGTTCCAGGTGCCCAATCTGCAGAATGCGATTGTTGCGCTGCGCCGAAGCGATCAACCCGTCCGCTTCCCCGAGCGATGATGCCATCGGCTTTTCCACCAACACGTCCATTCCCCAATCCAACAACCTGCAACCGACGCGCGAATGGTCCTTGGTCGGCACCGCCAGGCTCACCGCGTCAATTTTTTCCAGCGGGAGCGCTTCGAAATCACGAATCACGCGCGTTTTGAATTCGCCGGCCACCTGCGCGGCGCGTTCGGCGTTGATATCCAGCACGCCAGCCAGTTCCACGCCTTCCATTTCCGACCACACCCGCACGTGGTTGCGTCCGAAATCTCCGACGCCAACCACCGCAACGCGGATGGGTTTTTCAGTCACGATTTCCTTTTAGCCGCCGATTTCTGCGGCTCGTCGCCATGTACAATTCGTTCCGGGGCGAATGCTTCAATTGCGATTCCGGCATCGTCCGCCGCGCGAATCATCTCTACACGATCAAACAACAAAGTTCGCCCCGCATCAATCGCCAGCGCGGTCGCGTTCGCCCTTTTCATCACCTCAATGGTCTTCAATCCCACCACCGGAACATCAAAACGCATATCCTGCCGCGGTTTGCTCACCTTCACCACCACCAGCCGCTGCCCGCCGGCAATGCGCGCCGCACGCTCGATCGCCTCGTCCGTGCCTTCCATTGCTTCAATAGCCACGCAAGCGCGATCGCGCACCACCACCATCTGTCCCAAATCCAAGCCTGCAATCTGCGTCGCCACGCCGCGCCCGTACGCAATGTCCGCGGCTTCGGATTCATCCGGCGCGCGACGAGTCAGCAGACCCGCCGCAGGCAGCAGCGGCCCCAGAAATTTCGTGGAATCCACCAGTTCGATGCCTTCATCTTCCAACACGCGCGCCACTGCGCCAATCAACGAGTCCGTATTTTTCGACGGCAGCGAAAACAGTAATTTCGCGAGGCGCCAGTCCGGCCGAATCGAACTGAAAATCTTGTTGTGCTTCACTTGCCCGGCCATCACTGCCCGCGTTACGCCCTCTTCGTGCAGCAGCTCGATGGTGCGGCTCAGTTCCCCCAGGCTCACCCAGTGCAGGCGTTTCGCCACGCGCTCCAGTCCCGGCGAAGCTTCTTCTTTAATCGCGATCACCGCCATTTCGATGCCGCGGCTGCGCGCACCTTCCAGCACCAGAAACGGAAAATCCCCGTTCCCGGCGATCAATCCCCAATTGGCGGAAATCGCGTTTGCCGCATTGTAGTCCGTGGCTGGCAACGTCATGCTATTTCGTGAGACCTCGGTCGGAGGAGCCCGACTCGATAAATTGCACTAAGGTTAGGACGTCCTGCGAGTCCGCCAGGGTTCCACGCATCTTTTCCAGCGCCTGCGAAGTATTCAACTTCGAGCGCAGCAGCAGCCGGTAAGCCTTTTCGATCGCCAGAATGCGCTCGGAGGAAAATCCCTGCCGTTCCAGCCCCACGCGATTCACGCCAAAGCAGCGTGTCCCGCGCGGCGCCACAATTTTGGAAAATGGCGGCACATCCTGAGTGATCACAGTGTGCGCGGCAATGTAGGAATGCTTGCCGATGCGGCAGAACTGATGCACCGGGCAGAACGCGCCCACTTGCGCGTAGTCCTCGATCGTGACGTGCCCCGCGAGCGTCGCGCCGTTCACCAGAATATTGAAATCACCGAGCTGGCTGTCGTGGCCCACATGCGCGTAGGACATGATCAGATTGTTGCTGCCCACGCGCGTAACGCCGCCGCCCTTCACCGTGCCGCGATTGACAGTGGAAAATTCACGGAATTCGTTGTGGTCGCCCACTTCGATCGAAACGCGCTCGCCTTTGTAAGTGAGGTCCTGCGGATCGCCGCCGACGACGGCGAACGGATACACGTGATTCGCGCGGCCCAATCGCGCGGGGCCCTGCACGACGGCGTGATGATCCAGAGTACAACCGTCCCCCAATTCGACTGAATCGCCCACCACAGCAAAGGCGCCGATTTTTGAGTCCTTGCCGACCTTCGCGCTGGACGCAACGACGGCGCGGGAATCGATCTCACTCATCAATATCACTCGTCAGTCGCACGATCGCGCGCATCGAACGATCCCACCCATCGGGCTCACTCATTGGGCTTGGTCACGAGCGCCCGCGCGACAGAATTCGTGGAGCGTTCGGGCGTGCCATCGGCCTTGATGTCCACCATCGCGCACATGAGCGTGGCCTCGACGGCAAGTTCGCCGTTTACGCGCGCCCAGCCGGCGACCTTGCAAAAGGGCTTGCGGAAGGTGAGGACGTTCACTTCCACTTTGAGCTGGTCGCCCGGCACGACGGGACGGCGGAAGCGCGCGTTGTCAACGCCCGCCATATACAGCAGCTTGTTGTCGCGATCTTCCACGTCCAGCAGCAGCAGTAGTCCCCCAATTTGCGCCATGGATTCGATGATCAGTACGCCGGGCATCACCGGCTTGCCCGGGAAATGCCCCTGAAAGAAATATTCGTTGATGGTGACGTTCTTGATTCCCACAATCCGCTTTTTGGGTTCCATTTCTTCAATGGCGTCCACCAAAAGGAACGGGTAGCGGTGCGGCAGGATCTTCTGGATCCCTATGCTGTCGAGGAGCATCGTGTGTTGGCCTCTGGTTGCGTCTTGATCGTATCTGCTGTGCCGATTGAGCGCTTATCGATCGCCACGGGTCGCCGATCGATCGAGCGTCGAGCCGAACGCGTCGCCGCACAGGACGGCTTTCAACCGTGCACTATTTTCGCAAGCGCACAATCGAACAATTCTATACGAAACGCCCGCAGGTGGGAATCAGATGCAGTCAAGAGGTCAGCGCGCGTCGTGCAACGATATTGAAACGAGGTTGTGCACCCAGCGGGCGGGGCGCTTGTCTTCGGAGACGATCAGTTGGAACGGCCCGGATTTCCCGAGCGGCTGGCCGTCGCGTGTGTCGGCTACCAATATTTCGCCGCCATGAAAACTGGGGTCGGCTTCCGCGATCGACAGCACCACGGAGTATCCGTCCGAGCCCGAGGCCACGATGTAACTCGCCAGCGCTTTGCCGCGTAGTTGGTCACCGGCAGGTGCATCAAGCTTGGCGAGCAGCACAATAAGCGGCACACCTGAATACGTTTCGTCGGCGTCGCTGTGCGCGTTGCGCACGGTGATCGTCGAATGCGCCAGCGCGCGAAATTCCGCAGGCGAAAGCACCACGGGCACATGCAGGCGATCGGCGGCGAGCACCAGCGAGTCCGCGGGATAGACCGGCGCGGGTGAATTAACATCGCCGATGCGCAGCACAACTGAAATGATCTGGGCCGTGCCGGCGTCACCGTCTGCCCCAGCGACTTCGATGTGCGGCGCAGCTTCCTTGAACCCTTGCGCGGATACGAACAAACCGTAAGTCCCCGGCTTCAGGTCCAGCAAGAGGTGGCCCTGCGCGTCTGTTTCCATCTTCGCCGGAGGCGGATCGGGCGCAGGCACCAAACGAATCTGCGCATGCGCGATCGCAACTCCGGTCTGGTCGTTCACCACAACTATAACGGGTCTGCTCGACGCCTGTTGTGCCAGAAGCGGCGAGTGAACGAGCAACGCAACCGCCAGCACGCCGATGAAGTAAATTCGCGAACCCATTGCCGAAGCATAACGCGAAAGCAGATTGCTGTCAGCCTGGCGACGTGCCGTGGCGCGGCATCTCTGCTAGCATGGCGCGGGTGAAACGCGGATGGTTTCTGTGACGTATTCGAAAAACGTACCGATGAACAGAGTCCTGCGCGAGTTGCGCGGACGGCAGGGCGAGATGGTGAAACTACTTGGCGCATTTGTGCGCTGCGAATCGCCCAGCCACGTAAAGCGCGCGGTGGACGAATGCGCGGCGATGGTGGTGCGCGAATGGCAGCGGCGAGGCGCGAGCGTGCGGATTTTGCGGCAGGCCGAGCGCGGCAATCACGTGCGCGCGGAAATTTGGGATGGCGCCGGGCGCGCGAGCGGACAAATCATGGTGCTGGGCCACACGGACACGGTCTATCCGCTCGGCACGCTCGCGAAGATGCCGTTCCGCGTCGCCGGCGCGCGCGCGTGGGGCCCAGGAACGTTCGACATGAAAGGCGGCCTGGTGCTCGCTCTTTTCGCCGTGGATGCCCTGCGCGCACTGAAAATTCAGCCGAAGAAGCGGTTCTTGTTCCTGTGGACTTCCGACGAAGAAATTGGCAGCGAAACTTCTCGCCGCGCGATCGAACAGGAAGCCCAACGCAGCGACGCGGTGCTGGTGCTGGAGCCATCATTCGGCCGCGAAGGCCGGTTGAAGACGCAGCGCAAAGGCGTAGGCGGTGCGGAAATACTGGTGACCGGCCGCTCGGCGCACGCGGGGATTGATCCGGAGAAGGGCGTGAACGCGGTGCACGAACTCGCGCTGCAAATCGCGCGGCTGATGAAGACGAACGACCCCCGACGCGGAATCACGGTGCAAACCACGGTAGTGAGCGGCGGCACGATCACCAATGTGGTGCCGGAACACGCCCGCGCGATGGTGGATATTCGCTATGCGCGGGCGGCGGATGTGCCGCGCATCAATCGCCGCCTGCATTCCTTGCGCCCAATCCTGAAAGGCGCGCGCGTGGAAGTGCACGGCGGAGCAGATCGTCCGCCGCTCGAACGCACGGCAGCAGTGAAGAAATTATTTGCCGTGGCGCAATCGCTGATGCGCCAGATGGGCCTGCCGCTAGGCGAAGCCTCCACCGGCGGAGGTTCGGACGGAAGTTTTACAGCAGCGCTAGGCGTACCGACTCTCGATGGCCTCGGCGCCGTAGGCGATGGCGCCCACAGCCCGCGCGAGCACGTAGTGATAAGCAAGCTGCCAGAGCGCGCGGCGCTGCTTGCTGGATTACTCGCGACGTTATAGCGTGGCGCATGGCGAGGAGAGAGCGCTGCCTGCTGCAAACAGGCTTCGCCCGCTTCCGCGAGCTCAGGATGACGGCACGACTCTGCGAACCAGCGCTGCCGGTGCGCAGGGTGAATCGCGCGTTCGCGCGACTCAGAAAGAGCGCAAGAGCGGCTGTGCCAAGAATATCGGGCCGACGGGACGCGGCTGTTGCGAAGGCTAGCGCACATCCTGCTGGCGCAGATAAGTAATAGCCTGCTGCTGCAAATCCGCATAATCACAGTGCAAAGCCTCGCGCAAAGCCTGCTCGGTGTCAGCCGCAGTAGCAATGTTGTCCAGCAAACGCGTAATGTCCCCGATCCCGCCAGTCTGAATAATCGCTTCCACGACGGCCAGCGACCAAGCATAAGCGAGCGAGGCAGATCCACCACTCAATCCCATCCACGATCCGTCCAGCCCAGCCAGTGCCGGCAGTTCTCCCTGCCCCGAGGCGTTCAGCAGTGCGCCAGCCGTACCCGTGCTGCGCCGCCCCTCCATATATTGCGCCACACCCTCTTGCAACCAGGTAGGCGCCCGATTGTGCGTCTTCTGCCCGATGAAACTGTGCGTCAGTTCGTGCTTCAGCACCCGCGCCAGGTCCGGCGTGACGGCGGTCAACCCCTGCACCGGAATCCGCATGCGCCCGTCGTTCAAAGCCCCCACCCAGCTCGGCGCGCGCGTGATGTCCGCGAAGGACTGCCCGGTATAGAGGATCACACCGATCGAATCGGGCGGCGTGTAATCCAGCTGCGATTCCAAATCGCGAAAATCGTCCTCCAGAACGCGCATGATTCCGCGCGCCAGGTCCGGCGCCGCGCTGCCGTTATATTTCAGATTGAAATGCGCGGTCTCGCCTTCGCGGTAACTTTCTTCTTCGGCTTTATCGCGCTCGGCTTTTTCCAGCGCGCGTTCCACGTCCGCATCCGGACGCAATTTTTCCGCGCGGTGCCATTCCGCCACTGCCAAATCCATTTTGTTCGCGCCGTAGTAGGCCCACCCGGTGAGCTTCGCCACATCGGCCGAATCCGGCGCAATGCTCCGCGCCCGTTCGAGGGGCTCGAGCGCCGAAGTGAACTGGCTCTGGTGCAAATAAAGCACCGCCAGATTCAGCAGCAGCGCCAGATTGTCCGGCGCGAAACCAAGCGCTTCGCGGTAATGATCAATCGCGCTCGCTGTGTCGCCCTTGCTTTCCAGAAATTGCGCGGCGGCGTAATGCGCGGCGGCCACTTTTTCGATGGACAGCGGCGCGCGCGAACGCGCGTCCGTTTCCAGCTGCGCGATGTAACTGAAATCAATTGCATTGTCGTGGATGACGAGCCGCGCGATGTCGTCATAGCCGCGCACCGGATCCACGTGCGGCGCGGTAACCGGCGGTTCGCTGGAAGCGCTGGAACCCGAAGCGTAGCCAAATCCGTCGCGGTCAATGCGCGCGACGATCGATTTCGGGATGGACATCGTGCCGGCGGAAGTGTCGTAGCGGACGTGGTCGCCATCTTCCGTGACATTGGAAGCAACAATCCTCCGCCCATTCTTGAGCACGATGGTATCGGCGGCCGCCGAAGACACGACCAGCAAGAGAAGCGATGCGATGGGCGCTGCGTGACGCACACCTAAATTTTACAAGCGGGTCGGACGCCGCGGGCGACCTCCTTGCCCAGTGATGCCCTAAGTAGTACAGCCTGTCCCACCGGACAGGCGGGCCGGCGTAAATTCGCGGCAATTTGGGCTGGCGTGCGTCCAACATTTAACCCAGAGCGCACAAAGCCCGAAAAAGCGCAGAGCAGCGGGATAACCCGGTTTATACTCGCAGCAATCAAAGTTGCAGAGTGAATTACGTGCGCAGATCCATGCGAGTCTCCCTCGGCGTTCTGCTGCTTAGCGCTGAACTTATCGCCATCCCACACCGCAACACTGCGGCGCACAGCGCCATGCCACAACTCGTCTCGACACAAGCTCCTTCTGATCAGCAGGCCATCGCAACCCCAACTGTCCCCGCTGATCCACGCGCTCTCTACGAAGCCCTCAACGCGCTGCGGCCCGATGGCGCGCGCGTCTACGCCGTCAAAGACCTGACGCTTCGCCGCGACGTAGTAAGTTTCACATTCAGCGAAGGCAAGCTGGCATTTCTCGAGCCTCTCGGCGGACGCATCACCGGCGCGGTCTTCTCCGGCCGCGGCCACCTGATCGCCACCCCGCACGAGCGCGGCGAGCGCCGTTCGCTCGCGCAATTCATCGGCGTGCCCATCCTCGATCAACCGTTTTCAGACGCCTACATCCGCTTCACGGACGACACCGCCGCCGAGCTGCAACACCAGCTCGCGCAGGACGGCGTCGCGCCCGCGAGCGACCCGAATTTCACCGCCTACTGGATCCCGCTCACAGCTGGCCTCGCCCCCACGCATTCGCTCCGCACCATGGTCGACTGGCTCGCCGCCGAGCCGGTTCCCTACTTTTACATTTTGCTGCAAACCGACGTCGTCGGGGCAGTGGAAGTCTCCGTGGATAACCGCCGTGAAGAACAAGTAACCATCGGACAGCCGCGCTCGACCGATGGCGTTCGCTCCTACGATGTGTGGGCTTCGTTCCGCTCCGAAAAATCGCCGGCCAGCAATTCCGAAGCGTTCCTGCCCCTGGACTATCGCGTGGACTCAACCATCGCCGACGATCTTTCACTCCAGGGCAAAACCACGCTGCACCTGCGCGCCGGCCGCGCCGGTGAACGCGTGGTCGCCGTGGAACTCTCGCGCCACCTGACCGTGGACGAAATTCAAGGCGAGGACCACCAGCCTCTCCCGTATTTTCAAAACGAAGAACTCAGCCGCCGCGACGCAGCCCGCCGCGGCAATGATTTCATCCTGGTGGTGCTGCCCGCGGGACTGCCGGCAGGCGCCGATTTCCATTTGCAAATCGCCTATCACGGCAACGTGATCACCGACGCCGGCAACGGCGTAGAATTCGTCGGCGAGCGCGGCGCCTGGTACGCGCACATCGGCGGCGAGCATTTCACGCCATACGATCTCACCTTTCACTGGCCGAAGCGCCAGATGCTGGTAGCCACCGGCACGGAATCCGAGGCCCGCGAGGATGCCGAAACAAAATCCGCCCGCTGGCGCTCGGAAACGCCTTTTTCAACCGCGGGTTTCAATCTGAGCCAATACCAGATGGCCAGCACCACGGGACAACCGAAAATTCAGGTGTACGCAAACAAAGAGCTCGAAGAAGCGATCATGGCCCGCCTGCAGCGCGCAGCTCCCAACGCCGTGCCGCCCCCTTCGATGCTCGATCACTACAAGGACATCGACCACTTGTCCGGGGCCGCGGACCAGCCCCCGCCGCCCAGTCCCACGTCAGAGTTAAAACAACTCGGCGCCAGCGTGCAAGACTGCATCCACTTTTTCGAAAACGTGAACGGCGCATTTCCCTTCGATCATCTGAGCGTCGCGCAAATTCCAGGTTCCTTCGGACAAGGTTGGCCCGGCCTGGTCTATCTCTCGACGCTTGCGTTCCTAGCACCCGAAACGCAAGAGCGCGCCGGCCTGAATGAATGGGCTCAGAGCGAAGCACGCGACCTGATGCCCTTTCACGAAGTGGCGCACCAGTGGTGGGGCAACGTCGCCGGCGCCGCCAGCTATCGCGACGTGTGGATTCAAGAAGGGATGGCGAACTATCTGGCGCTTTGGTATGCGGACACCAGGAAGCCCGGGCAGCACCGCCTCACGAATTGGCTGGAACACTATCGCACCGAGCTGACCGCGAAAGTTCCCGGCACGGAGCATTCCATCGAAGCCGTCGGCCCGTTGGTCTTGGGCCCGCGCCTCGGCTCCTTAAAAGTCCCGGACGCCTACAACACGCTGATCTACGGCAAGGGTACGTGGGTGATGCACATGCTGCGCGAGATGCTCCGCGATCCGAACGCCAAAGACCCGGACGCGCGCTTCCGCCAATTGTTGCGCGCGATTCTAGCCGAGCACCAGTTTCGCCCGCTCAGCAGCGCGGAATTCCAGCATGCCGTCGAGCAGCACATGACTCCCGCGATGGATCTCGAGGGCACGCATCGCATGGATTGGTTCTTCGACCAGTGGGTGCGCGGCACGGACTTGCCGCGCTACACCGTGAAATTCGAAGTGAAGCCGCACGGCAACGCGTTCATCGTTTCCGGCAAGCTCGAGCAAGCAGAAACCGAAGACGCATTCACGGCCGCCGTGCCGCTCTACGCGCTGCGCATCGCAGGAAAGCCGGAACGCCTGGGCGTCGTAGTCACCACCGGCGCGGAAACGCGCTTCCATTTTGAATCGCGCATTCGCCCCACGCGCATTGTGATTGACCCAAATCTCACATTGCTCTGGAACAAGGGATAAAGGCAAAGGCAGCACAGCTGAACGCAGTTGAACACAGATACAGTCAGGCCCTGTTAACGTCCTGCACGACCGCCCGGAGCTAGCAGCGCCGGCGTCTCGCCGGCGCTTTTCTCTCTCTGAATCACTGCACCAGCGCCGCAGGCGCGGCAACGTTTCGCGAACTTCGCCCGAACTCGCGCGACACTCGCATCTTCCCGCGCGACACCGTACACAAATTTCACTGAGAAAGTTTTTCTTTCAACTTGCGTCAATGCGTCTCCGGTTTTATCCTATGCAGTCTTAACTGTGTTGTGGGGCGAACGTGCTTTCATGTCGCCCCGCGTCCGTCTCGATTCTTTTGCAACTCATAGCAGCCGTCAACCGTAAGTCGCCGGCGTCCCGGGGTCGAGCAACCGGCGATTTCGTAATTTCGATGCCCCTTCTTTAAGCTCGCGAGCATCTATTCTGTTCTGAGGCGACCGCGTGGACCCGGAAGGCCTGCAAAGTCCCAACGAAGCGACTTCGGCTCATCCGATCATTGAGCCGGGCTATACGCTGGGCACCGTAACCGACAAGATCAGTTCCATCGTGCTTGGACGCGGCACGTCCAAGGGCTGGATTTTCGGCTTTGCGATTGCGTTCTCGCTGTTGATGCTGCTGAATTTCACCGTTGGCTACTTGCTCATCAAGGGCGTGGGAATCTGGGGCATCAATATCCCCATCGGTTGGGGCTTCGCCATCGTCAATTTCGTATGGTGGATCGGCATCGGCCACGCCGGCACGCTGATCTCGGCGATTTTGCTGTTGTTGCGCCAGCAGTGGCGCACTTCGATCAACCGTTTCGCGGAAGCCATGACGCTGTTTGCAGTGGCCTGCGCCGGAATGTTCCCGCTGCTGCACATGGGCCGCCCGTGGCTTTTCTACTGGCTCACGCCCTACCCCAATCCGATGTGGCTGTGGCCGCAATTCCGCAGCCCGCTCGTGTGGGACGTCTTTGCGGTCTCCACCTACGCCACGGTATCGCTGCTCTTCTGGTTCGTGGGATTGGTTCCAGACCTCGCCACGCTCCGCGACCGCGCCAGAAACCGGGGCGCGAAAATTATTTACGGCATACTGGCGATGGGCTGGCGCGGTTCCGCCGTGCACTGGTCCCGCTATGAGACTGCCTCGATCCTGCTGGCCGGGCTCGCGACGCCGCTGGTAGTTTCCGTGCACACGGTTGTGAGCTTCGATTTCTCGGTAGCGCAAGTGGCGGGCTGGCACACCACGATTTTCCCGCCGTATTTCGTAGCCGGCGCGATTTATTCCGGCTTCGCGATGGTGATGACTCTGGCCATCCCCATCCGCAAGTTTTACAACCTGGAAGATTTCATTACCATGCGCCACCTGGGCAATATGGCGAAAGTAATGCTCGCGACCGGCCTGATCGTCGCGTACGGCTACATGATGGAAACTTTCATGGCGTTCTACAGCGGCAATCCCTTTGACCGCTTCCTGATCATCAACCGCATGACCGGCCCTTACGCTTTTTTCTACTGGATGCTGATCGCCTGCAACATCGTAATCCCGCAGATCATGTGGCTGCGCAGCGTGCGCAACAACGTGGCGATCCTTTTCGTGATTTCGCTGATCGTGAACGTAGGCATGTGGCTCGAGCGCTTCGTCATCGTGGTAATCAGCCTGCACCGCGATTTTCTGCCCTCCTCCTGGGGCATGTACTACCCCACGCGCTGGGATTGGGCCACCTATGTCGGCACCATCGGATTGTTCTTAACGTTGCTGTTCCTGTTCATCCGCTTCCTGCCGGTGATCTCGATTTACGAAATGCGTTCGCTGGTGGAAGAAACGGACCAGGAGAACACCAAGAAATAAAGGCAAGCTCGCGAACCGATGCAAATTTTTCATCACAGCACGAACACCATTTCACGGGTGAGCATCTACGGCGCCGTCTTCATCCTGGCGCTGCTGGGTGGCGTGCTGTATGCGATCGAGCTTTCGCCCATCTACACGCGTGTGAACGAAGCGCGCGAACAGCCCGTGCCTTTCAGCCACAAACATCATGCCGGGGAGCTGGGTATTGACTGCCGCTACTGCCACACCACGGTCGAGAAATCATCCTTCGCGGGAGTGCCGCCGACGCAAACTTGCATGACGTGCCATTCGCAGATCTGGACGAATGCTTCCATGCTCGAGCCCGTGCGCGCCAGCTATCGCGACGACAAATCCATCGCCTGGACCCGCGTCAACGCGCTGCCTGATTTCGTCTATTTCGATCACAGCATCCACATCAGCAAAGGAATCGGCTGCACCACCTGCCACGGACAGGTCGCCGAGATGCCGCTCACCTGGAAGGCCAACACGCTGTACATGTCCTGGTGCCTGGATTGCCACCGCGAACCGGAAAAATACGTGCGCGAGAAGTCCAAGGTATTCGATCCGGGGTACGTGACGCCGTCGAATCAGATGGAACTCGGCGCGCGCCTGGTGAAAGAGTACAAAATTCACAGTCTGACAAATTGCTCGACGTGTCACCGCTGAAGGCGAAAAAAAGAATACGATGAGCTCCGACCTCAATCCGAAAGTTCCGCAGGCGATGGACCTGGCAGCGCTGCGCGCGAAGCTCGCGCAGGACGAGGGCAAACGCTTCTGGCAGAGCCTGGAAGAATTGTCGGAAACCAAGCAATACCGCGAATTCCTCGAGAATGAATTCCCGCACGATCCCGAAAAAGATCCCCAGGGGCTGAATCGCCGCGACGTGCTGAAGCTCGCCGCCGCTTCCGCTGCCCTCGCCGGGCTGAGCGCCTGCACCAAACTGCCCACGCAAAAAATCGTCCCGTACGTGAAAGCGCCCGAGGAAATCGTCGCCGGCAAGCCGCTCTTCTACGCCACGTCCATGCCGCTCGCCGGAGTAGCCAGCGGCCTGCTGGTGGAAAGCCACATGGGCAGGCCCACGAAAATCGAAGGCAATCCCGAGCATCCCGGCAGCCTGGGCGGCACGGACGTGTTCGCACAAGCCGCGACGCTGGGGATGTACGATCCCGACCGCTCGCAAACAGTGGTGCTCGAGGGACGGATCAGCAGCTGGGCGGCGTTTCTTACGGCGATGGGCAACGAGAAAGCCGCGATGTCCGCCGACGGCAGCGGCCTGCGGATTCTCACCGACACGGTCACCTCTCCCACGCTCGCGGCGCAAATCGGCGCAATTCTAAAAAAACTGCCCGCGGCGAAATGGCATCAGTACGAACCCTGCGGCCGCGACAATTCGCGCGCAGGCGCGCGCCTCGCGTTCGGCAAGCCGGTGAACACCGTATATCGCCTGGACCAGGCGGACGTGATCGTATCGCTCGATGCCGATTTCGTTTCCTCCGGCCCCGGCCATGTGCGCTATGCGCGCGAATTTTCTTCGCGCCGCGTAATCGAAGGTACGAACGCGAAATTGAATCGCCTGTACGTGGTCGAGAGCATGCCCACCAGCACCGGAGCAGTGGCCGACCATCGCAAACCGCTGCGCGCGGGCGATATCGAAGCATTCGCACGCGACGTCGCCGCAGCCGCCGGCGTTGCGGGAGCAAACAGCGGCGCGGCCAGCAGCAAGATCGCCGCGGAATGGACTCGCGTCGTAGCGAAAGATCTCGCTGCCCATCGCGGCACATCGCTGGTCATCGCCGGGGAAGAACAGCCGCCCGCCGTGCACGCCCTTGCGCATGCCATGAATGCCGCGCTCGGCAACGTCGGCAAGACCGTGTATTACACCGAAACGCTCGAAGCGAATCCCGTAAACGAAATGGAATCGCTGCGCGATCTGGTGAACGATATCAACGCGAGCAAAGTCGACCTTCTCTTGATGCTTGGCTGCAATAACCCCGTCTACGACGCTCCTGTGGATTTCGACTTCGGTCCCGCGCTCCTGAAAGTAAAAACCCGCGTGCATTCCGGCCTGTACTACGACGAAACCGCCGAGCTATGCCACTGGCACGTCCCCGCCGCGCATTTCCTGGAAGCCTGGGGCGACGCGCGCGCCTTCGATGGAACCGTAGGCGTGATTCAGCCGCTGATCCAGCCGCTGTACGACGGCCATTCGGCCTACGAAATCGTAGAAGTCCTCGCCGGAGATGCGGGAAAATCCGGGCACGACATCGTGCGCGATTACTGGAAGAGCGTGCGCCCGGAAAAAGACAAGGCCTTCGATGCCTACTGGGAACGTTCGCTGCACGACGGCGTGCTGGCCGGAACCGCGCTGCCCGCAATTTCCGTCGCACTGCGCGGCGACATCGCCCAGCAAGTGCAGAACACCCCCGGCGAACAATTGCAAATCGCCTTCCGCCCCGACCCCACAATTTTCGACGGCCGCTTCGCCAACAACGGCTGGTTGCAGGAGCTGCCCAAGCCCAACACCAAGCTGACCTGGGACAACGCCGCGATGCTCAGTCCGGCGACAGCCCAGCACCTCGCACTCGCCGACGGCGATTACGTAAAACTGCAACTCGCCGGACACGAAACCAAAGCAGGCGTCGTAATCGTTCCCGGCCACGCGGATAACTGCGTCACTCTGCACCTCGGCTACGGACGCCGCCGCGCCGGCAACGTCGGCACCGGCCCCGGCTTCAACGCCAATTTCATTCGCACCTCCGCCGCGCCCTGGCTCGCCAGCGGACTGAAAATCGAAAAGACCGGCGAGAAATATTATTTCGCGGTCACGCAGCACCAATACGTAATCGATCAGGAAGGCCAGCGGGTGGAAAAGGAAGGCGTGGAAGCCGCCCGGCGCGACCTGATCCGCATCGCCACGCTCGAAGAATTCCAGAGGGACCCGAACTTCGCCAAAGACTCGCACGAAGAATCCACGAAAGGCCTCACGCTTTATCCCGGATTCAAATCCGAAGGCTATGCCTGGGGCCTCGCCGTTGATCTGAATAAATGCGTTGGCTGCAATGCCTGCGTCGTTGCCTGCCAGGCCGAAAATAATATTCCGGTGGTCGGCAAGGAGCAGGTGATGAAAGGCCGCGCGATGCACTGGATCCGCGTGGACACCTATTTCCGCGGCGGCATAGACAATCCCGAAACCTATTACGAACCGGTGCTTTGCATGCACTGCGAAAACGCGCCGTGCGAAGTGGTCTGCCCCGTGGGCGCTACCGTACACAGCCCCGAAGGCCTCAACGAAATGGTCTACAACCGCTGCGTCGGCACGCGCTACTGCTCGAACAACTGCCCCTACAAAGTGCGGCGCTTCAATTTCCTGCTCTATTCCGATTACACCACGCCCAGCCTTTTTGGCGCGCGCAATCCCAACGTCACCGTGCGCAGCCGCGGCGTGATGGAAAAATGCACCTACTGCGTGCAGCGCATCAACGCCGCAAAGATCACCTCCGAGGAACAAAATCGCGCAGTGCGCGACGGCGAGATCATCACCGCCTGCCAGGGCGCGTGCCCGGCGGAGGCGATCATCTTCGGCAATATCAACGATCCCAACAGCCGCGTCTCCCAATGGAAAGCGCAATCGCGCAATTACGGCTTGCTGGACGACTTGAACACGCGCCCGCGCACCACCTACCTGGCGCGCGTGCTGAATCCCAATCCGGAGATTCACGGATAGCTTTATGAAGCGCAAACCACTTTACGGATTGCTGGCCGAGTTCGAAACGCCCGACGAACTTCTGAAAGCCGCGCAGCGCACCCACGACGCCGGCTACAAGAAGATTGATGCATTCTCGCCGCTGCCCATCGAAGGCCTGGCTGAAGCCGTCGGCTTTCACGGCACGATTCTGCCGGTGATCGTCTTCATCGGCGGCCTGCTCGGCGGCCTCACCGGCTTCTTCATGCAGTATTACGCCAACGTGATCAGCTATCCCATGGACGTCGGCGGCAAGCCCTACAACAGCTGGCCCGCGTTCATTCCGATCACCTTCGAGCTGACGGTGCTGGGCGCCGCGTTGTGCGCCGTATTCGGAATGCTCGCGATGAACGGCCTGCCCACGCCGTACCATCCGGTGTTCAACGTCGCGCGCTTCGCGCTCGCCTCGAACGACCGCTTTTTCCTGGTGGTCAAGGTGCGCGACAAAAGTTTCGAGCTGGCGAAAACCAAAAAGTTCCTGGAAGGCTTGCATCCACACGGAGTCTTTGAAATTGAAGTCTAGTTTCCAATCCGCCACACCGCGCCAAACGACGGCGCACGCCACCGCCCGCGCCGCGCGCATGACGCGAGTGATCGGTCTGGCCGCGTGCGCGCTGCTTTTCGCGGGCTGCCGCATGGATATGCACCAGCAACCCAAGTACCTGCCGTATGAGCCCACCACTTTCTTCGACGACGGTCGCAGCGAGCGCCCCGTAGTGCCGGGCACCGTCGCGCGCGGCCAATTGCGCCTGGACGAATTGCTCTACACCGGGAAAGAAAATGGCGTGCTGGCGAACAAGTTTCCTTTCCCCATCACCCGCGAAGATCTCGAGCGCGGCCGCCAGCGCTACAACATCTATTGCACGCCCTGCCACGATTACACCGGCAGCGGCCAGGGCATCGTCGTGCAGCGCGGTTTTCCGCCGCCGCCCTCCTATCACATTGACCGCCTGCGCCAGGCGCCCGTCGGACATTTCTTCGACGTGATGTCCAACGGCTACGGTTCCATGTACAGCTACGCCTCGCGCATCGAGCCCGAAGACCGCTGGCGCATCGCCGCTTACATTCGCGTGCTGCAGCTCAGCGAGCACGCAACCGAGCAGGATGTGCCGCCAGCGCAGCGCACACAACTGAATCCGCAAGATCCGGGAAAAGCGCAATGAGCCAAATCTTGCACGCCTATCTTCTCGCCTACGTCTACTGGCTGATGATTCCGCTCGGCTGCACCGCGATCTTGATGATGCATCACCTCACCGGCGGCTGGTGGGGCTATCCCATCCGGCGGCTGCTCGAAGCCGGCTCGCGCACTTTCGGCGTGATGGCGCTTCTGTTTATCCCCATTGTGATCTGGATGAAGCACATTTATCCGTGGGTGAGCTCGCCGGAAGACATGCTCAGCGACCCGCATTACCATTTCAAGATGGAATACCTGAGCACGAACTTTTTCATCGTGCGCGCCATAATTTATTTCGCGATTCTGATGGGCCTCGCCCATTTTCTGAATAAGTGGTCGCGCGAGCAGGACGCCACAGGCGATCCGCGCCTCGCGAAATATCTGGAAGGCATTAGCGGCCCCGGCCTGATCTTGTGGGGCATGGCCGTATCGTTCTCGATGATTGACTGGGTGATGTCGCTCGAGCCGAAATGGTTCTCCACCATTTACGGAATGATTTTTATGATCGTAGGCGCGCTCACCGCCATGTCCTTCGTAATTGTCGTCCTGCGCCGCCTCACGGACGATGAGCGCGGCAAGGACCTCAAAGAAAGAGTGACGCCCGGTCAATTCAACGACCTCGGCAACCTGATGCTCGCCTTCACCATGCTCTGGGCCTACCTCTCGTTCTCGCAATTTCTGATCATCTGGGCGGGAAACATCAAGGACGAAATTCCCTGGTACATGACGCGCGCCTTCGGGGGCTGGGGAAAGCTCGCGGTTGTGCTGATCGTCCTGCACTTCGGATTGCCTTTCCTGCTGCTCTTGCAACGCAACGTGAAGCGCCGCGTCCATCGCCTTTCCGCCGTGGCCACCATGATGATCGTCCTCAGCATCGTGGACGTGTACTGGTTGATGGTTCCGGCATACGAAAAAGACGGCCCGCACCTCGGCTCGCTGGTTTGGGACATTTTTTATCTCGCGGTAATCGGCGCCATCTGGATCGCCACTTATTTCTGGCAACTCGGCAAGATGCCGCTGCTGCCGCTGCACGACCCGCGATTCGAAGGAGAGCTCCAGCATGAGCATGGAGACTAAGCACGGGCCGGGCCAGCCTGCTGCGCCCGAGCACGAAGCCTATGAACGCAGCGACGCCGACGTGCGCGGCCTGCTGCGCTCGGGCGCCTGGCTCATCGCCGTGCTGGTGGTGGTGTTCGTCTCCATGGCGTGGCTGTTTGACTTCTACGGCAAGGTGCAAAGCCTCGGCAAGCCCGCTTCACCTTTTGAGAACGCTCGCGTGCTGCCTCCCGCGCCCCGCCTGCAAGTGCAACCGCGCGCCGAGCTGCACGACTATTGCGAGCGGCAGGACAAACTTCTGAATACCTATGGATGGGCCGATGAGCACAACGGCGTAGTGCGCATCCCGGTGGATCGCGCGATCGAGCTGATGCTCCAGCAAGGCCTGCCGTCGCGCGCTGCAGCAGACATTCCCGCCGGCACCAGCAACCCTGCGCCCTTTACGCCCGATATTACCGATCAGGACCAGACCGGTCCGTGCGGCTACGTGCTGGAGCGCGATAAAGATCACGAAATGAGCCAGGAGGCGCGGCAATAGCGTGTCTGGGTCCCGCAAATTCGGCGTAAGGAACGCATGGCTGTCATCGGTCGCACTAGCAGCTGCCACCTTTCTTTCGCTCGCTCCCGGCTCCGCCGCGCAGCTCGCCTCAGACCCGATGCAGAGCGTCGGCGTGCGTCCCGAACTTCTGAAACAAGTGGGCATCGATCAAAAACTGAACCAATCGATTCCGCTGAACCTGGCGTTCCGCGACGAGAACGGCCAAAGCGTCCAGCTCGCACAATTTTTCGGGCAGAAGCCGGTGATTCTCACCCTGGTCTATTACAACTGCCCGATGCTTTGCACCCAGGTTCTGAACGGTGTCGAATCCGGCCTGAAAGAATTGTCGACGGACATTGGCAAACAATTTGAAGTCGTCACGGTAAGCATCGACCCCACCGAGTCCCATGTCCTCGCCAAAGTAAAACAGGAAATGTACGTCGGCATGTACGGCCGCCCCGGCGCGGCCGAAGGCTGGCATTTCCTCACCGGCGACGAGCCCCAAATCAAGCAGCTGGCAGACGCGGTGGGATTCCGCTACGCCTACGACCCCGATACCAAGCAGTTCGCGCACGCCAGCGCGATCATGCTGCTCACGCCCGAAGGAAGAGTTTCTCGCTACTTTTACGGCATTCAATATCCGTCGCGCGATTTGCGCCTGGGATTGGTGGAAGCGTCCGCAGGAAAGATCGGCTCCCCCGTGGATCAGGTCCTGCTGTTCTGCTATCACTACGACCCCGCGACGGGAAAATATGGGCTGCTGATTTCGCACGTCATCCAGGCGGGCGGAGCGCTCACGGTATTGATCCTGGGAATCGCGATATTGATTCTGTTCCGCGGCGAGCATTACGCGCTGCCGCAAAGAAAAGTTTGAACCAGCAGGCGGGCGCGAGGCTGGCGTTGATTCGTCTGCCACGCGCTGACAGAAGCACCAGAGGTTCACTGAGCAAGCGATGATCACGGGTCTGATGGAATCGGGCTTTAGCAACCTGGCGGCCGCCGTGGCGGCAATCCCTATTCACCCCACCTCCGCGTCCTCCATCGCGGATAGCGTGGACCATCTCTACTATTTTCTGACGATGATCACCCTGTTCTTCACCTTCGGGATCTTCACCACGATCTTCTATTTCATGGTGAGATTCCGCCGCCGCTCGCCCGATGAGCAGCCCGCGGACACGAAAACGCACCTGGCGCTCGAACTCAGCTGGACCATCATTCCCACGCTCATCACCGTGGTTATTTTCGTCTGGGCTTCCAGCCTCTATTTCGAAAATTCGCGCCCGCCCGAAGCCTCCACCGAAATTTTCGTCGTTGGTAAGCAATGGATGTGGCACATCCAGCATCCCGAAGGCGTCCGCGAAATCAACGAGCTACACGTCCCGGTAAACGCACCCATCAAGATCACCATGACCTCCGACGACGTGATCCACGATTTCTATATCCCCGCGTTCCGCGTGAAAAAAGACGCCGTCCCCGGCCGCTACACCTCACTCTGGTTCCAGGCCACCAAGATCGGCACCTACCACATTTTCTGCGCGCAATATTGCGGCGCGGACCACGCCGAAATGATCGGCTGGGTCTACGTGATGTCTCCCACCGACTACGCCGCGTGGCTTTCCGGTGGCGCGCGCAACGAATCCATGGCGCAGACCGGTGAGCGCCTCTTCACGCAGCTCGGCTGCGTCACCTGCCATGTGGCGGACAATACCGGCCGCGGCCCCTCGCTTGCGGGCCTCTACGGCAAACAGGAAAAACTGCGCAACGGCGACATGAAACTCGTGGACGAAACGCTGATTCGCCAGGCGATCGTGACTCCCAATTCCATCATCCTGCCCAACTATCCGCCGATCATGCCCTCCTTCCAGGGCCAGATCAACGAGGAGCAGGTGCTGCAACTGATCGCTTACGTCAAGTCGCTCGGGACGGAAGAAAGGAAGACGAACGGGAAATGAGCACTACAGTCATTCCAGAAATGCCCGGGCAGGAAATTCCGGCCGAATCGCGCGTTAATTATTTGAACGCGAGCTACGGCGTCAAGTCCTGGCTGCTCACCACCGACCACAAACGCATCGCGCTGCTCTATCTCGGCTCGATCACCCTGATGTTCTTCGTCGGCGGCTTCTTCGCCGTGCTCATGCGCCTGCATCTCATCGAACCGCAGGGCGCGCTGGTCGCTCCGGAAACTTACAACAAACTATTCACCATGCACGGCGTCATCATGGTCTTCTTTTTCCTGGTGCCGTCAATCCCCGCGACGCTCGGCAATTTCCTGGTGCCCATGATGATCGGCGCGCGCGATCTCGCATTTCCGCGGCTGAACCTCCTCAGCTGGTACATCTACGTAATCGGCGCGGCGTTCACGCTATACGCCGTCATCTCCGGCGGAGTGGACACCGGCTGGACGTTCTACACGCCCTACAGCAGCACTTTTTCGCACACCAGCGTGATCCCCACCGCCCTGGGTGTATTCATCACCGGCTTTTCTTCGATTCTCACCGGCCTGAATTTCGTCGTCACCATTCACAAAATGCGCGCGCCGGGGCTCACCTGGTTCCGCCTGCCGCTTTTCATCTGGGCGATGTACGCAACCAGCATTATTTTCATTCTGGGCACGCCGGTAATCGCCATCACCCTCTTCCTGCTGGGTCTGGAACGCCTCTTGCACATCGGCATTTTCGATCCCGCCATCGGCGGCGACCCCATCCTGTTCCAGCACATGTTCTGGTTCTATTCGCATCCCGCCGTGTACATCATGATTCTGCCGGGGATGGGCGTGATGAGCGAGCTGATCACCTGCTTCTCGCGCAAACGCATTTTCGGCTACACCTTCGTCGCATTTTCCAGCCTGGCGATAGCGATAATCAGCTTCCTGGTCTGGGGCCATCACATGTTCGTCACCGGCCAATCCATTTATGCCGGCCTGATTTTTTCCGTGCTCAGCTTCCTGGTCGCGATTCCCTCCGCGGTAAAAGTCTTCAACTGGACTGCCACGCTCTATAAAGGCTCGATCTCCTACGACGCGCCGATGCTCTATGCACTCGGCTTCATCGGCCTGTTCACCATGGGCGGCCTCACGGGATTGTTTCTGGCTTCACTGGCGACAGACGTGCACCTCAGCGGCACCTATTTTATCGTCGCGCATTTTCACTACATCATGGTTGGCGGCGCCGTAATGGCCTACCTGGGCGGCATTCACTTCTGGTGGCCGAAAATTACCGGCCGCATGTACCCGGACGGCTGGGCGCGCTTCGCCGCGCTGGTGATTTTCGTGGGGTTCAATCTCACGTTCTTCCCGCAATTCGTGCTGGGCTACCTCGGCATGCCTCGCCGCTACGCTGTCTATCCCGGCGAATTCCAGGTGCTCAACGTGATGTCCTCGGCTGGCGCTTCGATCCTCGGCATCGGTTACCTGATTCCGCTGATCTACCTGCTCTGGTCCATTCGCTACGGCCCGATCGCCGGGCCAAATCCCTGGGGCGCGAAGGGTCTCGAGTGGGAAACTCCTTCGCCGCCACCCACGGAAAATTTCGAGGAGATTCCCGTGGTCCGCGAAGACGCCTACAACTACGCGAATGTCGGAGGGTCCCGTGGCTGATATGGCCGTGCACGGCGCGCATCCGCCCGGCTTCAAACATCAATTCGAGGACATGGACCAGCAGCGCGCGGCTGCCAGCCTGGGCATGTGGGTGTTTCTGGTAACCGAAGTCATGTTCTTCGGCGGCCTTTTCGCCACCTACATCATATATCGCGCGCTGTACTTGCCCGCATTCGAAACCGGCAGCCGCCTGCTCAACGTGAAATTCGGCGCCGCCAACACTGCCGTGCTCCACGGCAGCAGCTTGACGATGGCTCTGGCGATTCACGCCGCGCAAGATGGCAAAAAGAAATCTGAACAGGTGATGTATCTGGTCCTCACCATGATCCTGGGCGCGATCTTCCTGTTCTTGAAATTCAATTTTGAGTGGCGCGCGGATTATCACGAGCATCTGATTCCCGGCTTCCATTTCATCATCCGCCCGGAATGGAGCGCGGCCGGTCCGCACGTTCCGCTCTTCTTCTGCTTCTACTTTTTCATGACCGGCCTGCACGCGCTGCACATGATCATCGGCTTCGGCATCCTGGCGACGCTCACGGTGATGGCGCACCGCGGGCGATTCAATTCCGAATATTACGCGCCGCTGGAGGTCAGCGGCCTGTACTGGCACTTCGTGGATATCGTCTGGATTTTCCTGTTCCCGCTGCTCTATCTGATCGGCGGCAGATTCGCGATGCCGGGGGTGCACTGATGTCCGCGCACGTCGTGCCGGTAAAAACTTACCTCGGAATATTTGTCGCGCTGCTCGTCCTGACGGCGCTCACCACCGGCGTTGCGTTCATAGATTTCGGCGAGCTGCATACCGGAATTCACCTGCTGGACATGATTCCGCTCAACACCGTCGCGGCGCTGGCCATCGCCGTCGTAAAAATGCTGCTGGTGATCCTGTTTTTCATGCACGTGAAGTACAGCAGCGGCCTGACCAAAATCGTCGTAATGGCGGGATTTCTGTTCCTCGCGATTCTGGTATCCTTCACCCTGGCCGACGAACTCACCCGCGGCTGGTCGCCCGAGTCTGGCGGCTGGACCACCACCCTGCCCACGATTCTTCCCTTACTCCGCGGCTTCTTCTAACTGCTACGCGCCCCAAGGGTTTTGACTTTGTAGCGCTTGGACCCCTCAGCCGCTGCCGCTGGCAGCGCCGGCGTCTCGCCGGCCCTTTCGCTTTTACAGTTGCTCTTGAATCTGTAGCGGCCGCCTGCTTTTTAGACGGGCGAAGTTGAATTTGCCGTTGCATTTGTGATTCGCCGTACGCGACGATTCATTCCGCGATCGCTTGCGCCAAATCGCGCCTAGCATGGTATTCCTGCTGGAAGAAATCTAGCGCGGCACAGCGCGGAAGGCGACTACGGCGTTCAACCCACCAAACGCAAACGAATTCGAGACCGCCGCTTCGACGCGCAGAGCCCGCGGCTGATTCGGGATGTAATCCAGGTCGCATTCGGGATCGCGCTCGTTGAAATTCGCGGTAGGCGGCAAAATGCCGTGGTACAGCGCCAGAATCGTCGCGATCGCTTCCAGGGCCCCCGCCGCTCCCAACGCGTGCCCGTGCATCGATTTTGTCGAGCTGACGCCAATCTTATCCGCGTGCGCGCCAAAAACCTCGCGGATCGCGCTGCTCTCCACCGGATCGTTGCCCGGTGTCCCGGTGCCATGAGCGTTGATGTATCCGATGTCTTGCGGCGCAAGGCCCGCTTCGCGCAACGCCCCGCGCATGGCCCGCGCCGGTCCGTGCACCGCAGGCTGCGTCAGATGATGCGCGTCAGCCGTCATGCCAAAACCGCAAATCTCGGCGAAAATCGTCGCGCCACGCGCCCGCGCCGCGTCCATCGGCTCCAGCACCATCATCGCCCCGCCCTCGCCCAGAATCATTCCGCGCCGGTCCTTGCTGAAAGGCCGGCAAGTATCCGGAGCAATCACGCGCATCGCTTCCCACGCTTTCAACATCCCGATGCTGAACATCGCTTCGCTGCCGCCGGTCATGGCGGCGTCGGCCTCGCCGTCACGCACCAGCCGAAACGCCTGGCCAATCGCGTGATTCGCCGAAGAGCAAGCCGTAGAAACCGTGTACGTCGGGCCGCTCATACCCAGGTCCATCGCGATGTGGCTCGCGCCCGCGTTGGACATGGTTTTCGGAATCGTCAGCGGATGAACGCGCCCGCGCCCCTCCACCCAGAGATCTTGGAACCCGGCTTCGATGGCGGCCTGCCCGCCCACCGCTGAACCGCACACGATCGCGGAGCGTTCGCGTAATTCCGGCGTCAGCTCCAGTCCCGAGTTGCGCAGGGCCTCGCGCGCGGCCACCACGGAAAACTGGGCGAAGCGGTCAATGTAGGCGTCTTTCCCGCCCTCAAAATGTTTTGCGGGATCGTAGCCGGTAACTTCCGCGCCGTTCTTGAATCGCAACGTCGAGCAGTCGGCGCTCTTGATAGGACCAATCGCGGGGCGCCCTTCGCTGAGGGATTTCCAGTTTTCTTCCAGGTTTAAACCCAGCGGAGAAATAATTCCCAATCCTGTAATCGCGACGCGGCGTGAGGCCATTCGTCAGTCCGCCGGAGTGGCCGAGCCCAGGGAAGTATCGGGCGGCGCGGCGGCAATAATCTTCTTGATGCCTTCCACGACGTCGTTCACCGTGCGCAGCGAGCGCACGTCGTCGTCGGGAATGGAGATCTTGAACGCATTTTCCAATTCGAAGAGCAGCGTAAAAACATCCAGCGAATCAATTCCCAGATCCTGCAAATTCGTATCCAGCTTGATCGTGTCCGCCGGTATCCGCTTCACGGAAGCCAGCGTCGAGATCACCTTTTCTGCGACTACGTCAGACATCAAGCGTATCCTCCGTCTCTTCGATGCATCGGGTGATTGGCTAGCTGCGGTAGAGTCGCGCCGCAGCCGCAGAGAATGCGGCCCGTTTTTCGCCCCATAAAACGTAGCCCAAGCCCAGCGCGAAATCAAATTCTAGCAGGACTGCGCGCCCCCCGCGCCGACTGTTTTTCCCGAGCCCGGTTTCAATGCATTTGCATCGCCGGCGCCGTGGGCGCGGCCGGAGCGGCCTCCAGCGCAATACCTGCCGGCGGCGCAAGCTCCTTCAGCACGGCCGGCGGGAGCTTCTGCACGTTGCTCAAAAAAGTCACCAGCTGCCAAATCTGTCCGTCGCTAAGCGTCTTGTTCCACGCCGGCATGCCCGTCCAGCGAATGCCGTGCTGAATAATGTAAAAATTCTGGTTCTCCGGCATATCCGGCGCCTCTTTGAAAAATGCCGGCACCCGCGGATTAAACGATCGTCCGAACTGGGCTTCGGGATTCGCGGGAAGCCCATGGCAGCCCGCGCAATGATTCAAATAAAGCTGGGCGCCCGCGACTAAATCGGCCTCGTCGGTCGGGACCGGATTTTTCAGCTCCGGAGCATTGCGTTCCGTCGAAGCATCCACTGCGGACATGGCCAGATGCTCTTCCAACGCGGACGGTTCCTGATCGGCGTTGAAACTCACACGGCCTGATTTCAGAACGAAATATCCACCAACCGCCAGAACGATCAGAGTCAGTATGATTCCATACAAGAAGCCTTTCATCGGGGGTCCCCCTCCTGGTTATTAGACGTGCACCCTATGCTCCCTGCTATTTCACTTCCACCAGACGATTATACTTCTTCAAGACCTCGCGCAACCGCTCATGCGGCAGAGCCTCCACCGTGTGCCCGTCCGCGCCGGTCATCGCCTTGGCGGCCACCAGAGCGTTCACCACGGCCTCCTCCGTCGCCTGCACGGTAGCTTCAAAAAGCCCGTCCATGCGGCTGTTGGGCAACATCTGCACAGCAACACTTTTCTTCTGCTCCAATCCCGCGCCCGCATTCGCGGTCGAAAAAGCGATAAAGATATCGCCCGATCCATCTCCGGAAATGCTGCCCAGCCGTCCTAGCCCCAAAGTTACGCGCTTGGCGATGCGCTTCATCTGGCTCGGCAGCAATGGCGCGTCCGTCGCCACCACCACGATGATCGAGCCGGTATCCTCCTCCCACACGCGCTTGCCGGTTATTTCATAACCCACGGGCGTCCCCGCGATGCGCAGCAGATGGCGCACTCCAAAATTGCATTGCACCAGCACGCCGACGGTGTATCCGCCCAGTTTTTCCGGCAACTGCCGCGAAGCAGTCCCCGTGCCACCCTTGAACTCAAAGCAAATCATCCCCGTGCCGCCGCCCACGTTCCCTTCCGCGATCGGTCCGCCGTGCGCGTCGCGCATCGCGGCTTCGGCGTCTTCCGCTTTCACGTGAAATCCGTTGATGTCGTTCAAATAGCCGTCCCACGTCTCGGCCACCACCGGCAGCGACCACCAGTCTTCCAGCGGCAGCGAAGCCCCATGCTGCAATTGCCAGGCGATCACCGTGTCGCGCACCACTCCCACGCTGTGGGTGTTCGTAATCATCACCGGCCCATAAAGAAATCCGGATTCCTGAACCCACGTCGTCCCGGTCATCTCCCCATTGCCGTTTTCCGTGAACCATCCCGCGAAGGCAGGATCCACAGAATCCTTCCCACGCGGAAAAACGGCCGTAACGCCCGTGCGCACGGGCCCGGTACCCACAACCAGTTTTCCGTCGCCGGAAACCAAAGTGCGGTATCCGACCTCGACGCCCTTCACATCCGTGATCGAGTCCAGCGGCCCAGGCGTTCCCTCGAACGGCACGCCCAACTCGCGCGCTCGCACTTCGCGCTCAAATTTCCCGCCCTGCGCACGAGCGGTCGGCGCCATTGTCAGCAACATGCAACAGGCCACAGTTAGCGAAGCGAGCAACCTCTGCGCTTTGGTCTTCTTCATTCTGTCTCCGCGTGCTCGAAAATCACAGTGCTCCCGAAAGCCTGCTCATTGCGCCCCGGCGCCAGGCTGTTCCAGCAGCCGGCTTGCCTGTTTCAGAAGCGCCGTGTTCTTCTCGAGCTCGCCCTCCAGAATTTTCGTCTGTTCCGCCGCCACTTTCCAGTCTCCCGCCTCGGCAGCCTCGGTCAATCCCGGCAATTCCAGGTGCGCATAGGTGTACCGCGCCGCGTACAAAGAGTGTTTGAACCACGGACGACCCGGAATTCCCTGCGGATTGCACCAGTTGCGCTCCACCTGCATCAATTGCTGATTCACCCGCGCCGCAGCAGCAGCGTCCAGCCGCCGGGAAGAAATTGCCTGCGCCACGGCCAGATTCAAATCGCGCCCGGCCGCTTGGAAATCCGTAATGCGTTGCTGCAACACCGCAACATCAATATGCCCGCTCACATGGCTCGCCAGGTTCAAATCCACTAGAAACTGCCGGATATTTTCCCCATACGAATCGAAATCATAAGGAAGAATCTCCGCGTTCGCCAAACGCAGCGCCAAAACTCCCCAGAGCTGGGCCATCAGCGTGTGATAGCGATACCCAGGATCGCCAAAATGATTCATCCAGAAAAAATCGTCGTACATCGAGTGATAAACGCCGTAAGGTCCGGTAAACGTCAGGCCCACGGTCGGAATGCCCAGAAAATTCAAAAAGACAGTATGATCGGAACCGCTGCCAATCCGGGTATTCGCCAGCTCCCCGTCCGGCACCGCCTGTGTCAAATTCAACTCTGCCTTACGCGAAATTTTCCACTCGTCGTAAAGCGCCTTCCCCGAAGGAGCCGGCAACGCGCGGCTCACCTCCACCAGCAGCGGCGCAAGTGAACCCACCGCATCACCCTCGAAGTCTTTTCCGGAAGTCGCTTCGTCCACGTTCAAATACGCTACGGCCTTCCGTTTCAATTCGTCCGCGTATTGCTCGCCCCATTCCGTCGATCCGGTCAGCGCGTATTCTTCGCCATCCCAGCTGCAAATCACCAGCGTGCGCTTCGGACGGATTCCGCGCGCCAGCAGTCGGCCCAAACTGCGCGTCATTTCCAGCATCGCCGCCGTACCGCTGGAAGGATCCACACCGCCAAACACCCACGCGTCGCGATGATTCCCCAAAATCACCCACTCGTCCGGCGCTTCGCTGCCGCCTATGCGCGCCTCGGCCACGTAATAAGGCTGAACGCGTGTGTCCATATCCACTTTCAAGTGCGCCACCACGCGTTTCCCGCCGACGTGATACTTGAACAGCAAGCCGCCCTGCCAGGAATCCGGCGCGACGGGTCCATCCATTTTCCTCAGCAGCGGCTCCGCATCGTGCCACGAAAGCGGCACGCCCATAATTTTCGGCAGGGATATCGCCTGCTCCGCCGGAATCCGTTTCGCGCCCGGCAGCGAAGCGTAACCCGGCGTCAGCGGATCACCTGGCTCCAGAAAATCGTAAGTGATCGCCCCGCGCTGGATGTGGCTCTCCGGCCCCCACGGTCCTGTGGGATACACCGGGCCCTTGGTATAACCGTCTTCGGCGGGGTCGGAATAGATAAGGATGGCCGCAGCGCCCAGCCGCTCGGCAGTAAGCGCCTTGAAGCCACGATAGCTGTAGGGGTTCGAATAACGAACCAGCACAATCTTCCCGCGCACATCAATTCCACGCCGGCGCAAATACTGGTAATCCTCGGGGTTACCGCTGTGCGCGTACACGACCGGCGCGGTCACTTCCCCCGAAGCCGAATAGCCAAGATAGGCGCCGTCCACCTTCGGATTTTTTGTGTCCGGATCCTCCTCGTAGGGAGCTTCGCGCAAGCTGGCGCGATATTCGGTAGGCTTCACCATCTCCAAGGAGATTTCGCGCGGTGAGGAATTCAGCACATCGTACTGATGCACAGTGACGTCTTC
>Ga0210394_10001240_pt1 | contig 42233 bp, 29 predicted proteins | sample IncBWC12MmetaG_FD_160121 | JGI IMG/M metagenome (GOLD analysis project Ga0210394, IMG submission 160121) | Forest soil microbial communities from Barre Woods Harvard Forest LTER site, Petersham, Massachusetts, United States - Inc-BW-C-12-M | ecosystem: Environmental > Terrestrial > Soil >...
GGCGAACTGACGGCCCGCTCCCACCGAGCGTTTTCGGTTTCCGCCGTGCACAATTCCAATCAAATCCGAAACCATTTCATAAGGCGATCCGGCTGGTTCTTGCTCTTCGATCCATGTCTCGATCGCCTGGCGAATCACCTCCGACGCGGACACTTGCTTGCGGCGCGCAATGCGGGCGATACGCTGCCTGGTTTCCTTATCTACCCTCAATGTCACTGGAGATGGCATAACATTACCTCGAATGTTAGCTTAGTGTAATACGAGCTGTAATACAAGAAGCTTCAACGGAAGCGCTACCATCCATTCTCCGCTTTGTGGGGCCTGACCTTGGCCTTGCACGAGGGCACGGAGTTCGTCGCAGGGCAGCCGAAGGATACGAATCTCAATTCCTATCGAGTGCTGCGTATGGGAGACGTGCCCGAAATCGAAATCGAGTTTCTTCCGAGCACAGAAACACCGGTCGGGCTTGGCGAACCGGCGACGACGCCGGTCGCGCCCGCGATTGCAAACGCAATCTTTGCCGCCACCGGTGCACGCTTGCGTCATCTGCCAATCCGGCCGCAAGCTGTGCTGGAAGCACTCGCGCGTGGTAGTTGAAAATTGGGAGACAAAACATGCAATCCGTGCGCGAGGTAACCTGGACAGCAACGCGCTTGCGCCTTTTAACTGGATTACAGACTCTCCGCGTGACCGAAGGAAGCATTTGGTGGGGCATTTAAGGAAGGTTTCAACGAGATCGTTAGCGATAGTCATATACGTTAGCCCACAAGGTGACCAATTCCATGGGCCGCCGCCGGATTTGTACGCACGCGCGTGGTACGATCATGGGGTGGAAATCATAATCAAAAATCGGGACATTCTTGGCCGAACTCCTGTGTTTCGCGGCACGCCAGTGCCGATCCAAACCCTGTTCGATTACCTGGAAGGGGGAGAAACACGCGAAGACTTTCTGCAGAGTTTTCCTACCGTCTCTCGTGATTCGGCCGTCGCTGCACTCGAAGAAGCAAAGCATTGTTTGCTTGCACGTCCCTGAATGCGCATTCTGCTGCTGCTCGCGCGTTACGGCGCGCCCGGCGATCCACGCAAATCACTCCCCAAAATATCCCAGCGGACTCTGGCGGAAATGATCGGCACCACGCGATCGCGTGTCAATTTTTTCATGAAGAAATTCCGCAAGCTTAGCTTTATCCACTACACCAACCGCAAGATCCACATTGACAATGCCCTGCTCAGCGTCGTCCTGCACGACCAGTTGACCCTGACGCGATTGTAGGAAGTCCTGCCCGAACCTGTGCAGGACTGCTAGTTCGAACTGTGTGCCGAATTGAACTGTTTTGCGGAATGCATTTTTGCATTCTGTCCGAGTGAAGAAGAAGCAGCTCACACCCGAACAATTATCGTCCGTCTCGTGCCCTACTTGCGGTGTCGGGGTCGGAGAACGCTGCGTCCTGCATTCAGGAGGCCTGCGCTCGGAGCCGCACGCGGACAGGAAGCTTGCCGCGGCTGAGGCGATTAAGGGCGAATGATTACCCATGGCTCGTCAGTCTTTGCCTGGCTAGGCGGGTACAGTCAATCTTTGGATCGACTACAGAGTGTAATGGATGGCCGAACGTCAATCGGGCCCGTACATTACTTATCGGTGCTTCGCCCAGAGGGGCAATACGCACCGGACTTCCAGTTCTGTGAGGTACTTCAATGACACAGACTCAGATAGCACTTGTCGTCATCGCGGTGATTGCGGTCGTAGCTGTGGCCGTCCTGATCGTTATGCGGCGACGCAGCGCAAACCTGCGGGCCCGATTTGGGCCGGAATACGATCGGGTGGTCGCCGAAACGGGGAACCGGTTCAAGGCCGAGTCCAAACTTGAAAGCGTCGAAAAACGAGTGAAGAGCTATTCACTCACGACCCTAAGCGCCGCCGATCGCGACAGGTTCCGACAGTCGTGGCGGAAGGTCCAGGCCGAATTTGTGGATGATCCTGGCCGCGCGCTTTCCGAAGCGGACAAACTTTTGGGGACAGTGCTGCTGGCCTGCGGCTACCCGCCCAGCGACTTTGAAAACCGTGCGGCGGAAATCTCTGTTGACCATGCGACGGTGGTGGAGAACTACCGGGCTGGACACGATATCGCGGTGCTCCACTCGCAAGGCCAGGCCACGACCGAGGATCTCCGAAAAGCGATGATCCATTACCGCGCATTGTTCAACGAATTAGTGGGAGATGAGCAGGTCCCAATGCGTGCGCGTGCGGTTGGTCACAGTTAACCGAGCCGGCGCACGCGGCGCAACCAATACCCATTCAACTTTTCAAACTCTGAAACATAAGGAGATTGTTCATGACCGAATTTCTTCGCAAGGATACAGGCCTTATCTCTGAACGGGCGAGAGTTGTCGATCCGAACGCGATAGCAACGGAAACGATTGCCGAGCGAACGCTGGAGCGTGACCGGGAGGAGCATGCATTGATCACACCGCCTCCCGCAAACGTCCCAGCCGCGAACGTTGCGGTTCAATCGGCGACTGGCGTCGCGGTCGCGCGCGCACGTGCGGAAGAAAGGGTCGCTCTATTTATCGCGAACGAAGCGAACGAGCTGCGTGGCCGTTGGGACGGAATTCAGGTGGGATTCGTTGACGAACCGCGTAAGGCCGTGCAAGAGGCGGACGCGCTGGTTTCCGCGACAATCTCACGGCTTGCAGAGATGTTTGCCGCTGAGCGGCAAAAACTCGAACAACAGTGGGATCGCAGCGAGAATGTTTCAACGGAGGATTTGCGTCTTGCGTTGCAGCGCTACCGCTCATTTTTTGCGCGGCTGCTGGCGATCTGAAGACACGGTTATGAGTTCCTTCGGGACTCCACTAGGCTGGGTCCAAGGAGAAATTCCATGAAACAGAGCGTTAAGGACGAAGCAAAAGGCACACTTCACGAGGTAAAGGGCAAAATTAAGGAAAAGGTCGGACGGGTGACGAATAATCCGGATCTGGAAGTCGAAGGTCAGGATGAAAAGGTGGCCGGGAAGGTTCAAAAGAAAATTGGCCAGGTAGAGAAAGTTTTCGAAAAATAAAGTGCATTGCTCCGGATGTCTTGGTGCGCAGTCACTCTGCCAAGCGGGCGGATTACCCTGCGAGATGTGTCTCAAACTGAACAGATATCGGCGTTCGTGTCTTTCATGATCCTTCGCGCAGGGGAGCTGAGGCGATTAAATCCTATGGCAGAAGATTCGTTCGAAAAAGCTCGCAACGCGTTTTTCGGAACCGTTACCCCGACACCGAAGCTAAGCACGCCTTTAGCCGAGTGCCTCGAACCACAAGCCTCCCTATCCGAAGAAGTGCCGTTACAAGTTCCTCACGAGGAACCTACTTTCGACCTTTGTTGAAAGTTGGGAACCGCGCCTAACTGTTCACAACTGCACAGACGCTCCTGCTAACCGTTCTTATGATCAAGATCTGATTCGATGGAATACACATCAGCCATGTCCTTTGTGGAGTGACTGCACACGGTGGTCCGGGCAGGCCTTTAGCAGTTTGACTGCCTGGAAGCTGAGGCTGCACACTTTCGACGGCATCAGCAAAAGTGTCGCCTGCAACGCACCGAAACCGGAGACGATTTTGGGCATCGCGAGCGAGACGGAGTTCGGAGCGAGGCACGTGATCGCTGGGATGGCAGACAAGCGCGTAAGTCTCATCGTTCGGCTTTCTCTGATAGTGCCGCTTTGGGTTTTTCCTTTTTCGTTGCGCGCGCAGCAGACACGAGTAGCCCCGCCAAATCTGAACTCGATCCTCGATTCTTTGGAGCGAACCGGTGCACAAAACCCAGCGCTCTCTCAGCCCCACGAATTGACGCGAGAATATAAGGTATTCCACGGCGACGATCCGAAGCCTATGTCGGACGTAACGACCCAAATTACCTTCACTCCTCCGGACGTCAAGACATTCAAGATTACAGATGTGCAGGGCAGCGCGACAGGTAAAAAGATCGCAAGCGCCATTTTGGAGCAGGAAGTAGCTTCCGCGTCGGACGGTCACCAACGAGATATCAGCCGAGCGAACTATAATTTCTCCTTCCTGCGCGAACAAGACTTTGGCGTCGTCCCGGAGTACGTGCTGCACATCATTCCGAAACGCAAAGAAAAGGGACTGCTACTTGGCGACATCTGGGTGGATGCCAATACGTACCGCATCAGGCAGATCATTGGAGTCCCGCTCAAGACTCCGTCGTTCTGGGTCAAAGACCTGCACATCACCGTCCAATTCGCCGAAGTGAACCAGATGTGGTTGCCCGTTTCTGTGGACGCCATCGCGACGGTCCGGTTTCTGGGCATTTACACCCTTTCAGCTCTCGATTTGGCACCACCCATCTCCGCTTCAAACACGCCAAACCACTGACGAACCGTCTCTGTTGATCCCACAACAACTCCTAAATTCGGATTCACAAAAAACCTGCCCTGCCAGCCGGTTCCATTGCCGCTTTTTCCGGTAAGGGCATTCGTCAAGCATGTGGATTACATTTGAGACCGACGTGGCTATGGCGCGCGCGGACCTTCGCGCTTGGTCGTTTTGACGCTGCGCCAGCCGCCAGCTCCAAGGCAAATGACTCCGCATGGATCCCCCGACGTCAATCGGCGGAATATTTCACAACTGTGCGAAATGAGACTGTGTAAATTCCGTCTTGATACGATACTGAGTGCATGCGGCATAAGAAAGTTAAGCAAGAACCAAGGGCCACAACGCGTTCCGACGTCAACAAGGAAATGGCGAAACCGCGCATGGCGAGGTCGGCAAGGATAGCGGAACTGAATCTGGATACTGCGCGAAATATAGAGCAGCCGAGCGCGACCATGCCTGGAACGGTCAAGAAAATTATCCCGTCGCCCCGCATGAACCTACCGGAAAAGGCACAGATTACCGTCGCCGGAGCGCCCCGCCCGTATCGCGATATCCGCATCGAAAATACGTTAACTGATGAACACGGCGATGATGTGAGGCTCAAGAAGGGCGCCCACGTTGAGATTACCGTCACTGCCAACGATGACCGCGATCGCAAATAACTAAGACAGCCCACCGACTCGCGGTAAGATAGCCCAACTGGAACTCCGCTAAGGATCTGCGAGCATGTCTGACGAAGAGTGGTTCAAAACACTGGAAGACGGCAGAAAGGTTAAATTCATCTACCAAGAACTGCCGGACGACGGTGCATTTATCACCGCGCAGCTCGAAGGGAACGAGGTCGTCTATTCGGTCGTAATGGCCAAAGCAAAAAACCCGCTGAGTCGTAAAGATGTTGAAAGCCATTTCAAAGCCGAGCTTGCAAAGAAGTGAGCAGTCTAACGGGCCAGGAAGGCCTCATTCCGTGCAGCGGGAACGAATTGGCCGAACCACTGCCAGCGCTCGAACAGACCCTCGCGAGACTCAAAGCGACGAAAGATCCTAGGCAGCTGCAGCGCGGTGGATGCTGATTACTTTGAGTCCGTGCTTCATTAGGTCACCTAGCAGGTCTTGGCGCTTGCCGCTGTGCGATGGCGGAGTTTCGCCGTCTTTGTTTGAGTGCCCGCGTCCAAGCCGTGGGCGCTAGTTTTCATCGCGTACAATGCCGCGTCCGCCGCGCCCAAAAGAGAATCTACGTTTTCGCCTTCGTGTGGATAAATGGCCACGCCTCTGCTTCACCGAGGGGTTCACCGTGCACATTTTCTCAGAAATGGCGCTGTGTACGAAGTGTGCACGAATCGATCATTTTCAATCGGTTGGACTTAGCTTTGAGCGAAAAGCAGGTTCCCCGATTTGTTGTAAACGTTAGTAGCTAAAGAAAACGCACGGAGCTGTTGGAGGCGATTGTCCGGCTTTGCAAGCAGGCCTTCATCTCGCCTAAATCGTTGAATCGGCGTCTGTTTACACTGCAGCACCCTCCGCTTTTTGGGCTACCAGTTGGGCTACAAAAAGTAAACGTACTTTGTTTAAGTTTGGACGGACCTCCGAAAAATGCTTTCGATTCGAGTCGGGCAAGCACTCTACCGGAAGATCGGGCCGATGATGATTCCATTTAAAAGATTAGCTAGGCGAGGTCGTTACTCATGCAGTGCTCTCGGCCAGGTTATACGCGCGGCGCGCGCGAACTCCCGATATGCTGTACTCAAACCCGCTGTCCAAGCTGGATGCGCGCTGGAACCCTATTCCGGCGTCTTGGGAGAGACAGGTGGCGAGCAGCGAAGAGCGAGTTGCCAAATTCCTGAAGCGTCTCCTGGAACACAGGACCGCGCTGGAGGTGGCGCAATCGCTTTCCGCCCCATCGCCGCAACATGCCTCGCGAATTCCGGGCGGAAGTTCTGTATCGCTTTCCGCGATGAACAAGCGCTGGGATATGATCCCGCACTCGGCAGAGGGCCAGCGCGCCCTTCTGCCGGAAGACGCTAAATCCGAACTCGCGTCGTATCAGAATCACATCGAAAACTGCATCGGGGCAGTCAGGCTCCCTGTGGGAATTGCCGGTCCTTTGCGCGTGCGGGGGATGTTCGCCTCCGGCGATTATTACGTTCCCCTGGCGACCACCGAGGCGGCACTGGTTGCTTCGTATTCGCGGGGGGCGCAAGTGATCACCGAAGCGGGCGGGTGCGTGAGCGTTCTGTTGAATGAAGGCGTGAGCCGCACGCCGGGATTCGCCTTTCGCAGCCTCGTGAGTGCCGGACTGTTTTCCCTCTGGTGCATTGACCATAGCAACGAGCTTAAAACCGCCGCTGCCCAAACCAGCGCGCACGCCGAGCTCGCGGACCTTGGCGTGGCCGTCGAGGGCAATCACGTGTATCTCTTGCTCGAATTCACCACCGGCGACGCCTCTGGCCAAAACATGGCGACCATCGCGGCGCAGGCTGTTTGCAATTTCATTCGCGAAAATTCTCCCTTGAAGCCGGAATACAGTTTCGTGGAGGCGAATTTCTCCGGCGATAAGAAAGCGACGGCGCACTCGTTCACCACGGTTCGCGGGAAAAAAGTGAGCGCCGAGGTCACTCTGCCAGCAGAATTGTTGGAGCATCGGCTACACACGACTCCCAAACAGCTAGAACAATACTGGAAGATGTCAGCGATTGGCGCGATCCAGAGCGGCAGCATCGGCGTGCAGGGGCACTTCGCGAACGCGCTAGCGGCGTTGTACATCGCGTGCGGGCAGGATCCAGCTTGCGTCGCCGAGTCGGCGGTGGGAGTGACGCGAATGGAGCTGGATCCACAGGGCGATCTCTATGCCAGCGTCACGCTGCCCAGCATTATGGTGGGCACGGTCGGAGGAGGCACTGCGCTCCCCACACAGCGCGCGTGTCTGGAGATCATGGGCCTGGCCGGCGCCGGGCACGCGCGGGCCCTGGCCGAAGTCTGCGGAGCGCTGGCGCTGGCGGGCGAAATTTCACTTACCTCGGCTATCTGCGCCAATGAATTTTCCCGCGCACACCAGAAATTGGCCCGCGGCCGGCAGGCCCTACAAAATACCGACAATGGCTAACCGCTGGTGGATCTACCAGCGCGAGCGGTTTCCTATCTTCGCGCACACGCCTATCATCGCGGCCTTCAGCTTTTCCGCGGTCAGCTATTCGGCTTTGATTCGCGGTGCTCATCACCTTCCGGGATGGAAACCGTGCGTCGTAGCGTTTGCGAGCTCGTTTCTTTTTTTCCTGCAGCTTCGCCTTGCGGACGAGTTCAAGGACTTCGAGGAAGACTCGCGCTATCGGCCCTATCGTCCCGTGCCGCTCGGCTTGGTGAGGCTGAAAGAACTCGGCTGGGTGTGGGCGGGGTGTATCGCGATGCAGCTTGCGCTCGCGCTTTGGCTTGCACCCCGATTGATTGTGTTACTGCTGGTGACGTGGACGTATCTGCTGCTGATGAGCAAGGAGTTTTTCGCGCGGCGCTGGTTGAAGGCGCGACCGATCACCTACATGGTCACACACATGGCGATCATGCCTTTGGTTGACCTCTACACGACCTCTTGCGACTGGGTTCCCGCCGGGCTCTCCAAACCGCCCCACGGTTTGTTGTGGTTTCTTCTGGTGAGCTTTTTCAACGGCATGGTGATTGAAATCGGAAGGAAGATTCGGTCACCACAGGACGAAGAAACCGGTGTGGAGACTTACAGCTTTCTATGGGGTCGCGCGACTGCCGTCGTCGCCTGGCTGGGGATGATGGCTTGCACTGCCGCGTTTGCCTACGTAGCCGCCCGCGGAATCGGCTTTGCTCGTCCTATCCTTATCCTGTTGTTGTGCCTGTTTTTTGTAGCCGTGCTCGTCGGGGTGTTCTTCCTTCGAGGTGCCGTCGCCAAACGCGGCAGAATTGTCGAGGCGATGGCGGGTGTCTGGAGCCTGCTGATGTATCTCAGCCTGGGCTTCATACCGATGGTTTTGCGACAGTGGGGTTCGGCATGAGCCGTTTCGTTTTTCGCGAGGGTGGACTTCGGGAGCTTGGGGGCAAGGCACTCGCCTTGCTTCGGCTGGAGCAAGCCGGCTTGCCCATCCCTCCGTGGTTTGTGGTTGCGCCGTCGGCCTTCACCGCAAGTCTCACCAGGGAGCAAATGGACGCGCTCGCCTCCGAGCGGCCTGAACGGACGAAGTCGGAACTCCTCTCGCTGAAGCCATCGCAGGAAATCGTGCGCGAAGTGGCGGAAGCGTTGCGGGATTTATGCTGCAGTGGCAGCCGTTTCGCAGTGCGGTCGTCCGCAGTTGACGAGGACGGCTCTCAGTTTTCGTTTGCGGGGCAATTCGATACGTTTCTGTTCGTCGAGCCCGAAGGAATCAGCGGAAAAATTTCGGCTGTGTGGCGATCCGGTTTCAACGACCGAATTCTCGAATACCGTCGCCAGCACGGGTTGGCGGGCTCGTCCTCGTTGGTAGCTCCAGCCGTGCTCGTCCAGAAAATGGTGAACGCGGATGTATCGGGCGTAGCGTTCAGCGCCGACCCGGTAAGCGGGCGGCGTTCGCTGGCTGTCGTTTCGGCGGTTCCGGGCCTGGGGACCGCGCTAGTCGGCGGCGAAGCGGCTGCGGACGTCTTCAAGGTCGAGCGTGGTGGCAAGATCGTTGAGCGAACGATTGTGCCGAAAAACATTTCTCATGTCTTCGATCCTGCGGCGGACGAAGGAGTTTCCGCGTTTACCTTGAGCGATGCCAAAAGTGTGGCGCCTGCGCTCAGTGACGCGCAAGCCGTTGCCGTCGCGGACCTGGCACGCCGCGCCGCCCGCGCTTTTGGGCGTCCACAGGACATCGAATGGGCCATCGAGGGCGACCAGCTATTTCTCTTGCAGTCGCGCCCGATCACAACGATCGCCAATCTTCCCGATCCCGAAGGCGCCCTGAATCTCTGGGACAACAGCAACATCACCGAAAGCTATAACGGCGTGACAACTCCTCTGACCTTCTCTTTCGCGCGTTCCATCTATGAAGGTGTCTATCGCCAGTTCTGCGTCATCATGCGCGTTCCCAAGGCCAGGATCGCGAGCAACGAGCGCACTTTTAGCCACATGCTGGGCCTGATAGGCGGCCGCGTCTACTACAACCTGCTGAACTGGTACCGCGTGCTGGCTCTGCTGCCAGGATTCACTGTGAATCGCCGCTTGATGGAACAAATGATGGGCGTGCGCGAGAGCTTGCCCGACGAGATCGTCCGCGAGTTGGGCCAGGCCAGCACGAAGGATCGAATTCTCGATGCGTTGCGTAGCATCGGCATGTTGTTCGGTCTGGCGAGAAACTATTTCACGTTGGACCGCCAGATCGAGAAGTTCTACGTGCGGCTGAACCAGGCGCTGGCTCCGCCCGCGACGCGTTTTGAAGACATGCGGCTCGATGAACTCGTGGCGCACTATTACAAACTCGAGGAGCAGCTGCTTTCTCGTTGGGACGCGCCGCTGGTGAACGATTTCTTCGCCATGATATTCCATGGCGTTTTCCGCAAGCTCGCGGAACGCTGGTGCGGCGATGCCAGCGGCATGCTGGCGAATGACGCGATCCGCGGCCAGAGCAACATCATCAGCCTTGAACCTGCCGCGCGGGTTCGCGAAATGGCTCAAGTCGCCGCCGCGCATCCCGCACTTGTGGCTTCGCTGCGCGAGGCTCCGGTGGCTACGGCAGTCCGCGTGCTGCGCCAATATCCCGACTTCTCAGCGATGTACGATGCGTATCTCGCGAAATTCGGCGATCGTTGCCTCGAAGAGTTGAAGCTGGAAAGCGAGACTCTCTACGAGGATCCGCTGGTGCTGCTGAGGAACATCGGCGAGGTGGCGCACGCCGGTTCCATTTCGCATGCGGCACCGACGGCGGAGGTGCCATCCGCCCGTCAAGCTGAGGACAAGATGAAGGCCGCGCTGTCGAGTTCGCCGGTTCGACGCCAGACATTATTCTTGGTGCTGCGCCAGGCTCGCAAGAGGGTGAGCAATCGGGAGAATCTCCGCTTCGAGCGCACGCGATTGTTTGGGACGATACGCCGGCTCTTTCTTGAGGCTGGCCGGCGCTTGCAGGCCATGGGGCGCCTGGACGACGTTCGCGACATCTTTTATCTCGAAGTGCGCGAGATACTCGCGTTTAACGACGGCACGGCAACCACCGCCGACCTGCGTCCTCTCGTAGCCGTGAGGAAGCAGGAATTCGAAGCGTACAAAAACGGCCCGGCTCCAGCGGAACGCTTCGAGACCCGAGGGCCCGTCTATCACGCGCAAGCCTATCGTTCGAGCAAACCGAGCGAGGGAATCACGAGCGGCGGCGAAGAAAGAAGCGGCTTGGGGTGCTGCCCCGGGGTCGTGCGCGGCATTGCTCGCGTAGTGCGGGATCCCAAGCATGCGCAGTTGACGGCGGGATGCATCCTCGTCGCCGATCACACCGACCCTGGTTGGATCATGCTGTTTCCCTCAGCGCGCGGTCTGCTGGTTGAGCGAGGCAGCCTGCTCTCGCATTCGGCCATCGTCGCACGCGAGCTCGGGATTCCAGCCGTGATCTCGATTCCGGGACTCCTCGATTGGCTCCACGATGGAGACGAAGTCGAACTCGACGGCGCCGCCGGAATCGTGCGCCGGCTCGCTGCCAGTGAAGCCGATGCGTAGCGAAGCGGCAGGGCGCGCTGATTTTTCGGGTATTCGTTACGCCCAATGCTGGGAAGATGCCGATGTTTTGCTTTCCGCACTCGAACCGGGCCCTGGAAAGCGTTGCCTCTCCATTGCCTCGGCAGGAGACAACACTCTGGCCTTGCTGTCGCGCGATCCGGAAAGCGTGCTCGCACTCGACCTCAGCCCCGCGCAGCTCGCCTGCCTGGAACTGAGGGTGGCCGCCTATCGGACGCTGCAACATGGCGAGCTACTCCAACTCATCGGTTGCGTCGCTAGCGACGCGCGCCCCCGTCTCTACGAGGCCTGCCGCAAGCGTCTTTCGTCCGACGTTCGCGCGTTCTGGGACGAGCGGCCGAGCTTGATCGCCGCCGGCATTGGTTCGGTGGGTAAATTCGAACACTACTTCCGCATGTTTCGCGAACGAGTGTTGCCACTGGTACATTCGCGCGACGCCGTCCGAGAACTTCTGCGTTCGAAATCCGGCGACGAGCGGCGCTCGTTTTATCGCAGTCGGTGGAACAACTGGCGCTGGCGGCTCATGTTCCGCATGTTTTTTTCCCGGAAACTCATGGGCTTGCTTGGCCGCGACCCGGAGTTTTTTCGGTACGTGGAGGGTAGCGTCTCCGAGCGGATACTCAAGAGGACGGAATATGCGCTCACGGAGTTGGATCCAGCGGCGAATCCGTACATTCATTGGATATTGACCGGACGTCATGACGGCGCGCTCCCCGCTGCCCTACGAGAGGAAAGCTTTGAACCGATCCTGCGCAATCTCGATCGCCTGGAATGGCGTTGCGGCTCGCTCGAAGAATCACTCGGCCAGGGCCGGAAATTTGATTGCTTCAACCTGAGCGATATTTTTGAATACATGTCGCCGGCTTCTTACGAACAGCTCTTGAAGCTGATCGTATCGAGCGCGCGCTCTGGAGCGCGCCTGACGTATTGGAATATGCTCGCGCCGCGCCGTCGCCCCGATTCGCTCGCCATGTCCTTGCGGCCTCTCGCCGAATTGAGCTCGAAATTGTTCGCTCGCGATCAGGCTTTCTTTTATAGCGCCTTGGTCGTGGAGGAAGTCGTATGAGCTTGCACGACACCGTGGCGATGGCCGTCGTGCTGGCGTCCGCGCTCGGGATGCTGTTTGTGCTGCGCCTCTATCGCAAGTTGACCGGAGCAGAAGGTGAGTGGCTGCGCAAGCTGGCGCACCTGGGAACTGGCCTCATTTCGATCAGTCTTCCATGGATATTCTCAAGCCGCATCCCGGTTTTCATCATCTGCGGAGCCTCGATCGCGCTGCTGCTCGCGATGCGGTATGTGCCAATGATTCGCGGTCGTTTCTCGGGCGTGCTGGATGATGTGGCGCGCCAGTCCTGGGGAGAAGTCTACTTTCCCTTGTCGGTCGCGCTGCTCTATCAGCTCGCGAACGGCAGCAAGCTGCTGTACGCCGTTCCCCTGGTTGTCCTGACCCTGGCGGACACCGTCGCAGCGCTTACGGGCGCCGCGTACGGGAAGCACGGATACGGCACGACGGGGGCCACGAAAACCATCGAAGGCTCCATCGCGTTCTTCTCGGTTGCATTCTTCAGCGTCAATGTGGCTCTGGTAGTTTTTTCCGATGCCGGGCGCATCGAGACCTTGCTCATTTCGCTCGACATTGCCGTGATCGTGATGCTGCTGGAGGCGATTGCCTGGCGGGGCCTGGACAATATCTTCATCCCGCTCGGTGTCTATATCTTGCTGCGGTTGTATTTGGTGATGTCTGTCGCGCAACTGTGGGACCGGTTTCGCGTGGCCGCTGCGCTGGTGATTTTTGTAACCGCATACGCCCGCAAAACCACGCTGCAGGGCAGCGCGCTGCTGGCGGCGGCTCTGGTGCTCTACGTTTCGTGGGCGCTCGGAGGATGGCAGTGGCTAATACCGCCAGCCACCTTGTTGCTTGCGTATAGCGCGTTTTTCCCGGGAAAGATCACGGCGTCGGATCGCACGCATAATGTCTATGCGGTCCTAAGCATCGCCTCCGCGGGTCTGCTGTGGCTTTTTCTGTTCCGCGTCTGGCAGCAACCCGGATTGCTATTTCCCTACACGCTTGCATTCGCCATCAACCTTGCTCTCGTTGCGTGGAATCTGCTCTATCCCCGGTACTCATCCGCTCGACGTGTGATGGTTGCATGCGTGCTGATTTCATGGGCGTTGATGTTTGCACCTTATTTGCTGATTCGGGGCGCCTCGCGCTCGTCGCTGCTGCAAAGCGCTGCTGCTTTGCTGATCTGCGCCATCGCGTTCGCGGTGTTCTACCTGCTTGAACCGCGCAGGGATGGCATTTATCCCGCGAGTGGCGACCGCTGGCTGCGACAGGCTACAGTTGTGTTGCTGGCAACTCTGGCGAGCAGGATATTCTGAAGATGCGAGTCACTGAGTGCTCGAATGCTTCCGAAATCGATGCGTTGGTTCAAGCGGCGTCGCTGCCGCGCTTCAAACCTGCGGACTTCGACGCTCAATATGCCGATGTGCACCTGTGCGCAGTGTCGGCGGGCGGTGGCGTTCAGGCACGCTGTTCGCTCTGGTGGAATCACGTCCCGGCATACGAACAGCACCGCCTCGGCGTAATCGGTCACTACTCCGCAGCAGGTGACGAGGCGGCCACCGCAGTCCTGGCTGCGGCGCAGGAACGATTGCGTTTGGCCGGATGCACGCTGGCCGTCGGTCCCATGAATGGGAACACCTGGCGGAGCTACCGCTTCGTGACGGAACGCGGCGAGCAGCCGCCGTTCTTCCTCGAACCGATGAATCCTCCAGAGTGGCCGCTGCAATTCGAAAGGGAGGGCTTTTCGTCGCTGGCATCCTATTTTTCGGCGCTCAATAGCGACTTGTCGCGTCCCGACCCGCGCATACCGGCGATTGAAAAGAGAATGGCCGATGCCGGAGTTGCGATCCGTTCGGCGCGTGCCGACCTCCGGCGCGAAATGGAGAAGATTTACGGCGTTAGCCAAGTCTCGTTCCGCCAAAACTTTCTGTACACGGAGATTCCCGAGGCGGAGTTCGTCGCCATGTACCAGCCATTGTTTTCGCTAGTGCGTCCTGAGCTGGTGCTGATTGCCGAGAGGGCGAGCGAGTGCGTGGGCTACCTGTTCGCTATTCCGGATCTCGCGCAGAAGGCCCGCGATCTCGACGTGGACACGTTCATCATCAAGACAGTGTCCATTCTTCCGCGCCCGGAGATTCGCGGCCTGGGCACGTTGTTGGTGGCGCGCGCTCAACAGCTGGGGCACGAAATGGGCTTCCGGCACTGCATCCATGCGCTGATGTTCGAGGACAACATTTCACTCAATATCAGCCGCCACTACGCCGCGATTATGCGCAAATACACGCTCTATTCCAAGGCACTGGCGAAATGAATATCGCCGAGATCCTTTTGCGGCGTGCCGCGGAGCTGGGCGATAGCGCGGCCATCGTTGATGTGCGCGGAAAACGCGACCGCTCCTACAGTTTTAGCGAACTGGAAAGTGCGACGGCCAATGTTGCCAACGAGCTCACGGGTGCAGGCCTCAAGCCAGGCGATGGCGTGCTGCTGCTGCATCCAGTGGCGGCGGAGCTCTACCTGGTTCTCATCGCGCTGTTCCGACTGGGAGGTGTGGCGATCTTTCTGGATCCCTCCGCCGGACGAGAGCACGTCGAGCGCTGCTGCGGGATTTTTCCGCCGAAAGCATTTTTCGGCAGCCCGCGAGCGCAGCTCCTGCGGTGGACCATACCGGCGCTGCGCCGCGTTCCCAAGGCTTTCTGCTCGGGCTGGTTTCCGGGCGCACAGCGGTTGAATTTCGGCGCGGGCTCGACATCTGTACGCGAGATCGTTCCGCTCTCTTCGGAGGCGCCTGCATTGGTCACATTTACCAGCGGAAGCACGGGCCAGCCCAAAGCGGCGTTGCGGAGCCACGGTTTTCTGGTGGCGCAGCATCACGCGCTTGAAGCCAGTCTGGGTCTGCAGCCGGGCACGCGCGATTTGACGACTCTGCCTATCTTTGTTCTTGCAAATCTCGCGTCGGGTGTCACGAGCGTGCTCCCGGATGCGGACCTCCGCGCGCCCGGCAAGATCGTTGCGCGGCCGGTGCTCGCGCAAATCGAGCGGCACAAAATTCAGACGACCGCTGCGTCGCCAGCCTTGCTATCGCGGCTGCTGGAGGAATGCGAATCGAGTGGTGCGACGCTGTCGTCCTTATCCAGCATCTTTATCGGCGGCGCGCCGGTTTTCCCCGGGCTTCTGCGCAAGGCGAAACAGTTTTGCCCGCAAGCCAGAGTTTGGGCCGTCTACGGCTCGACCGAAGCCGAGCCCATGGCCGAGATCGCGCTGCCAGATATCGCGAAGGTGGACTTCGACGCCATGGAGCAAGGCAAAGGGCTCCTGGCGGGTCGCCCCGTCTCATCGATTTCCCTGCGCGTGATTCGCGACGCGTGGGGCACGCCGATTCCGCCGCTCGATCTGGCGGCCTTCGAGCGGCTTATGACGACCGTCGGAGAGGCTGGCGAAATCGTGGTCTCAGGCGGCCACGTATTGCGCGGCTACCTCAATGGAGAGGGCGATGCAGAAACAAAGTTCGAAGTAGACGGCGCGCGCTGGCATCGGACGGGGGATCTGGGATATATGGACGCATCCGGCCGGCTCTGGCTGGTGGGGCGATGCAACGGCAAAATCCAGGATGAACGCGGCACGCTGTATCCTTTCGCCGTGGAATGCGCGGCGATGCAGGATGCGACGGTCCGGCGAGCCGCCTTGGCTGCAGTCGCCGGGCGTCGCGTGCTTGCCATCGAAGGTGAAAGAACATTGTCCCTCGACGCGATCAGGAAATCGCTTTCCTGGGCGCAGTTGGATCAAGTCGTACGTCTGGACCGAGTCCCGGTGGACAAGCGTCACAACGCAAAAACAGACTACGTCGCCTTGCACCGGGAGCTCAGGCGCGCCGGCAAACAGCCATAGGTCTTGCGTCGCACGTGCTCACTTCAAGTGGACGGCCCAATTGTCATGCGCAGGCCGTTCTTGGGCCGAAGGGTTATGCTCGGCTGCGGCTCTACCGGGTGGCCGGGCACGAGTTCGAGATGGCAACTCCGAATCACCATCGCCACAATCAATCGCGCCTCCATCATCGCGAACTCGCTGCCGATGCAGAACCGCGGCCCGCTTCCGAAAGGAATGTAGGCTCGCGGCCGAGCGGCAAATCGAGTGGGATCGAATCGTTCCGCGTCCGGCCAAAAGCTTTCATTCCGATGCAGTGCGTACGGGCTGATCACAATGCTCGAACCGGCGGGAATGTGGAATCCTCCAATCGTATCGTCGGCAATGGCGCGGCGTTCGATGGCCCAGATAGGCGGATACAATCGCATCGCTTCCTGAATCACCATTGTGGTGAATGTGAGTTGCGGCAGAGTCTCGATCGTCGGCACGGACTTGCCGAGCACCATGGACACCTCGGCCCGCAGTTGCCGCTCGGAGTCGGGGTTTTGGGACAGCACATAAAACGTCCAGGCGAGCGCGTTGGCCGTCGTTTCGTGCCCCGCCAGCAGAAACGTGATGGTTTCGTTGCGTAGCTCGGTGTCGCCGAGGCCCTGTCCGGTTTCTTCGTCGCGCACATCGAGCAGCATCCCGAGCAGGTCGGTGTTCGCGCCCTTCCCGGAGCGATGCTGGGCGATGATGCGGTACACGATCTGGTCCACCGTTTGCATCGCGCGGCGGAATCGGAGGTTCTGGGGCGTAGGAACGAACGCCGGCAGATCGATGATGTTTCCCCAACGCTGGAAGGTGTGGGTCAGTATCGTTTCCATCGCGCTTTCGACGGCACTTGAATCTTCGCCGACGTCCGCTCCCAGCAGCGTGTTCCCGACGATCGCGTACGTGAGTCGCATCATCTCTGACGCGATATCCAGCGGCTCGCCATTCGCAATGCTCGCTTGCCACCGCGCTAACATCGCTGCCGTCAACCCAGTCATCTGGCCGGCCAGTCTCGCGACGCTTTGACGATGGAACGACGGCTGCATCAAACGGCGCTGGCGCTGCCAGAGTTCACCGTTGCTGGTAAGCAGGCTATCGCCCGAGATCGCGCGAATCTTGGCGGAGCTGCGCGTGGCCTTATCGTAGTTGCGCGCGTGGGATTGCAACACGTGTTCGATGTGGTCAGGATGATTCAGTAGATGCACAACGAACGGGCCGATGTGAAACCGAACGATGTCGCCGTATCGTCTCGAGCTATCTAGCATCAGGCCGAGAACGTCGCGCCGAAACGCCCGCAGATTGCCCACGAGCCAATCGCCGCGCGGGCCCGGAGCAATATGTGATGTGTTCGTGAGCACCGCCCTGTTAGACCGCTGCAATAAATAATTTAACCTATTCCCAGTTGTTCAAAACTCTGCGGTGCAGAGATCTCACGCAAGGAATTCTGGTCTCGCCATAAGGTACGCATGGAGCCATTCAGCTGCGATTAAGCGGAAGCTGCTCAACGTTCCGGCTGTTTTGAAAAAGTGCGCTCTCGGACCGCGTGGAACGAGTATCAAAATTACAGCTGTTCAGGGAATCGTTGTAAGTATCTTACACAATGAAGGTTGCTCAGGGTGCGTTCACAGTTCAGTTGCGAGAGCGCCTGCTTCAGGAGCACCCGCTAAGCGAGCAGGTAGTCATTCTCACGAGCTTCCATTACAATGATCATTAGAATCATACGGTTGCGGAGGGCGTGTAGCTCAACTGGGAGAGCACCTGCTTTGCAAAAAAGCAGGCAGAATCACACATGTGCCGCATCTGGTTTCGTTTACACAAGACTCGGAGCCATTCTTACTTTTCTAGCTGCACCCAATCCTGCACCCACGTTATTGACCGGCGAGAATTGCGTTCGGGGACATCAAGGACGGTAGTCATACGTTTACAAAGCGCTGGTGCACTCCCTGTTGGAAAAGTCCTTCAGCGTGCGTAATCCTTCTCCGATAGCTCTCCCTCCGCCTGAAATCAATGGTCCCGGTCCCGCAGGTCCGTGCAACCGCGTTCGAGGTACACTTCGTTTATATTTGTCGCGAACTTGCCAGGCACTTCCGCCCAGCGCATCCTGCCCGCTCTCGAGTAAGGCAGCTCCGTAGGCGGCACCGGACTCATTCATGGGAAATTTGTAAGAATCTTGGCTCGAGTCCGAGCAGCGTGCTTCAGGTTCCATGCGCAATTGGCAACCAAGCTCATTTATCGACTGCGACCTGAGGGATTGGCCTGTACCATACGGTCACGTGATGTTGCCGGAGGCGCGGATGCGTTTGGCCCAATCCTGGATTGCTGTGGCACTGGTGCTTTTGTGCGGCGGCGTGCGGGTACTTGTTGCTGCGCAAGACACCTCACCGTCGCTCAAGGTGGAAGAAGACAAGATGCGCTTCCACTTATTGCCGCAATCCGGGCTGGAGTTCCCTATTAGGAATATCTCCGCGCAGCAAGTCTCCGGAAAGTTTGCGCTTGAGCTACTGAACCTCGAGGATGATTCGGTCGCGGCAACGCTATCCGGCACTTTTACTGAACAACCTGGAGAGACGATCGAAAAGATCGCCTGGCCGGTGGACAAACTTCCCAGCGACACGCCATCGGAGCTTGGCTGGTACCGGCTGCGCTACACGTTTACCCCGGATGCAAGCCCAGCGGTGGCGCCGGTAACGGGGATCGTGCAGCTGGGGCGAATCATCAGGGATGGTTTCGCAATCAGCATGGCAGCCGCCAAGAGCGTGGCGCCCGGCACCAAGTATCCGGTACGAGTCCATGTGGAAAATCCCACGACGCGGCAAGCGTACGCGAATATTCTGGTGGAATTATCGGTCGTAATCGGCAACGACGACGACACCGCGATCAAACGCAAAGCGCGGACGGACACGGCGGGGAATGCCACCGTGCTGTTTCATTTGCCGGAACATCCCACGGACCAACAGGGCACGATTACGGCGGACGTGACGCGGGCCGCATTCAGCGAAGAAGAGAGTCTTGATTTCCAATTTCCCGATGAGCCGGCGCCCGCGGTAACGATCACAACGGACAAGCCGCTGTACCAGCCGGGGCAGACGGTGCACATCCGGCTGCTGACCAAAGGCCCGGACAAGCGGGCGATGGCCGGCGCGAAGATGAATGTTGCGATCGAAGATGAAGATGGAGCCGAGCAATTCCACGAACAAATGGTTACTTCGCGATTCGGTGTCGCTTCCACGGATTGGGACATTCCAAGGAAAATGCGATTAGGCAATTACACGATCACGGTGCGATTCGAGTCCGAGCCGAGCACGTATTGGACCAATCGCCGCAGTGAAATCCGCATCAGCCGGTACGAGCTGCCGACTTTCACGGTGAGCGTCGATCCGGACAAGGCATACTATCTGCCGAATCAAAATGCGGTGATCGACGTGCACGCCGATTACCTTTTTGGCAAACCGGTACAACACGGCAAAGTGAGAATTGTCCGCCAGGACAACCGGAAGTGGAATTACGAGAAGCAGAAGTGGGAAGCCGACGAATCGCAGCCGGTGGAAGGCGAGCTGGGGAGCAACGACCATTTTAAGGGCACCATCAACCTGGCGGAAGATTTCAAGTCGTTCCAGCAGAACGATGCGGAGCGATTTGAAGACACGACGCTGGCGGCCTATCTGACGGATTCCTCGACGGGACGCACCGAGCAACGACGATTCAAAATCCGGCTGACGGCGCAACCGATTCATTTGTACATGAGCACCGCGGCGAGCACTTCGAGCGCGGAACCTATCCTTATATATGTGATGAGCTCGTACGCGGATGGAGTGCCGGCCTCCGTGGATGGAAAGATTTTCGCGACGCAGCCGAGCAATGACGAGAAATCGGAACACGGATTTGACCTGAGCCGGCGCTCGCCGATAGGGACTTTTCATACGAACCAGTACGGGATTGGGCGCGTGGAGATTGCACCTTTGCCGGAAAGCGATTTGCGCGTGCCGCGGTGGTACCAGGGGCGGGGTTATTTCTACTCCGATTACTTCGATGACAGCGACGAATCCGAGGGCGCGCCGGCGGACCGGACCGCGCTATTGCAACTGGAAGCAGCAGACAGAAAAGGCCTGGCGGGATCGACGCACGAGGAACTTTCGATTGCCGCGAGCCGCGATTACCTGCAGGTGAAGACCGATCACACGCTTTACCATCCGGGCGACGCCGTACAGGTGAGCGTGGTATCGAGCAGGAAATCGCAGGACCTGGTGCTGAACGCGTGGAATGAGGCGGGACTGCTGACGTCGCAGGTGGCGCGACTAAGCGGCGGGAGGGCCAGCGCGACGGTGCCGTTTGACGCGCGATTTTGCGGAGATATTTACCTGACGGCGTCCAGCCTTTCGGCCGCGGGAGGTGAAGAAAATTCGCTGAGCGGCTGGACGCACGTGCTGTATCCGGCCAAAGAAGAACTGGACGTGAAGCTGAAGTTGGCGCAAACGGTTTTCCGGCCGGGCGAGGAAGCGGCGGCGGATTTACACGTGCTGACGCCGTCGGGCGAGCCGACCGAAAGCGCGCTGGGAGTGCTGGTGTTCGATCGGGCTGTAGCGGAGCGCGTGCGTACAGATGAAGATTTCGGGCGCGAGTACGGATATTCGATCTTCGATTATTTTGGCCCGAGTTACGGGGAAAGCATCGGCGGGGTGAGCTATCGCGATTTGCGGGGTCTGGACGCGCGCAAACCGTTTCCAGAGGGACTCGACCTGGTGGCGGAGGGCATGGTCCACGGCGGATACGCGCCGTGGATGACGAACGAGGAGTTTGGGGGCGGCGGATGGGATGCGGCGGGAGCTTCCGGCACGTTCGCGAAATGGCTAGAGCAGGAAACCAAGCTCGCGCGCAGGGCGCTGGACGACTGGGACGCCTCGCATGGCGAATACCCCAACAGCGAAGCGGAAGTGCGCGCTGCGTTGCAGGCCGAGAAGATCGATTTCGACCGTTTGCGCGATCCGTGGGGTGAACCGTTTCGTGTGAAATTTTCGTACCGGCGAGCCGATCGAGTGCTGCAATTGGTGAGCAGCGGAGTGGACAAGCAGGCTGGCACGGCGGACGATTTTACCGCAGCGACGTTTCACTGGCGATATTTCACGAAGACCGGGATGCGGATCGATCGCGCGTCTTACGAATATTTGCAGCGCACCGGAAAATACATCCGCGATTACCCGACGTTGCGAGACGAGATGAAAGTGCAGGGGGTGGATCTGGATGCGTTACGCGATCCGTGGCAGCGGGCGTATTCCTATCTGTTTGATATCGATGGCGCATACTACCGGATTCAAGTGGCGAGCGCAGGCAAGGACGGAGTGTTCGACAGCAAGGAGCATCCTTCCTGGGACGACGTGCAGGAGTGGACTTCGAGCACGCACTATTTCGCGGGGGAGAACGCGGATTTGGGCGCGGCGATCGCGGAGCGATTTGCGGCGACGGGTTCTTTCCCGCAAAACGAAGAGCAATTGAAGTCGGTGCTGGCTGCAGCGAAGCTGGGGCCGGAGCGATTGATCGATCCGTGGGGGCACGCGTATCGGTTTACGTTCAGCGCGCAGAGCCGATATGCAGACAGCGTCACGGTGCGCGATGCGCGCACATATTCGGATGCGGTGACGCAGACGCGGAAGGCGACGGAAGTGACGCCGGTGACGCAACAGGTGGCATTTCTTTACGTGGTGAGCAACGGGCCGGACAATCATGAGCAGCACGCATTTCCGGTGGCGGAATACAGCCGGGTGATCGCGGAGCAAACCAGCAAGCAAAAAGAAGCGATCGCGAACAAGACGCAAAATCCGGTGCAGGGCGGTTACGGCGGCTTGCATGGAGTGGTTACCGATCCCACCGGCGCAGTGGTCGCTGGCGCTGCCGTAGCCGCGACGTCCGTGGACACTTTCCAGGTGTACAGGGCGCGGGCGGATTATTCGGGAAATTATTCGTTTGCCAGTTTGCCGGCGGGATTTTACCAGGTGGAATGCGCGTCGCTGGGATTCGTGCGCAGTCTGGTGCAGCGAGTCCCGGTGCAGGCCGGGATTTCCACGCAGGTTGATTTCACGCTGAATGTGGGCGGAGTGTCACAGACCGTCGAAGTGACCGCGGAGGCGGCCACGCTGCAAACGGAGTCGGCATCCGTGGGTAAGACGATGGGTAGCGCGGGCACGGAGGCGGTGGAGAAGCCGCTGTTCACGCCACGGCTGCGAAAATATTTTCCGGAAACGCTGGTGTGGCGGCCGGAAGTGATTACGGACAAGCACGGGCGCGCGCACATCGCTTTTCCGATGGCGGACAACATTACGGCCTGGAAGATGTCGGTGCTGGCGTCGAACGAGGCGGGCGAAGTGGGGATCGCGGAGAAGGAGCTGCGCAGTTTTCAACCGTTTTTCCTGGAGCTGGACCCACCGAAGATTTTGACCGAAGGGGATCGGATCAGTCTGCCGGTGGTTTTGCGCAACTACACGGAGGAGCCGCAAACGGTGGCGGCGGAAATGCAGGCCGAGCCGTGGATGAGCATTTTGTCGGCGGCGCAGCAGAGCGTGACGATCGCGCCGAGCGGCGATAGCAGCCCGGTGTTCGCGTTCCGCGCGGAGAAGAGCATGAAGGCTGCAAAGCAGCGGGTGACGGCTCGCAACGCAGCGGCCGGCGATGCCGTGGAGCGCGAACTTTTGGTGCATCCGAACGGGCAGGAAATCTCTTTCACCACGAGCCGAGTGCTGTCGGCCGCGCAAGATTCCGTGGAGTTGCAGATTCCGCAGACGGCGATTCGTGGGTCGGTGGACGCGGAGCTGCGGATTTATCCGAATTTGACGGCGCACGTGCTGGATGTGATGCGCGGAATCGGAGCGACTCCGGCGGGATGCGGCGAGCAAATCGCTTCGACCGCCTACGTGAGCCTGATGGCGCTGGAGCTGCTGAAAAAAGCCGCGCAGGACAAGCCCGATGACGCGAATCCGCGCGCGGCGATCGCCGCGCAGGCGCGGCAGACGTTGCAGGAAGCGTACGACCAACTCGTCGACTTGCAGAATCCGGACGGCGGATTCCGCTATTGGAAGAAGATGCCTTCGAACGTGGCGCTGACGGCGTACGTGCTGCGTTTTTTGAATGCGGCGCAGGGATTCATCGAGGTGGACGCGAGCGTTGCGAACCGGGCGCGCGATTACCTGGTGGCGCAGCAGACGAAGACAGGCGCGTGGACTTCCCCGCAATGGGATTCGCAGAAGCAAGCGATCGTTGAGCGGGAAGATCCTAATTTAACGGCTTATATTGCACGCACGCTGGCCGGTGTGAAACCGGACACGAGCGCGAAGGATGCGGAAAAACAAAAAAAAGAGGAGGCGGCACTGAAATCGGCGCTGGATTTTCTGGAAGAGCGCATCGATGCGTGGAGCGATGCGTATCTGGCGGGAAATTATGCGATCGCTGCGATTGAGAGCGGACGCAATGAACACATCGAAAATGCGCGAGCGCTCTTGACGACGCTGGCTCATCGCGAAGGCGACACCACTTACTGGAATCTGGAAGCGAACACCACGCCGTTTTATGGCTGGGGCGAGCCGGGGCGCATCGAGACGACAGCGCTGGCCGTGGAAGCGCTGGCGAAGCTGCAAGCGCGGCATCCCGACACGGATACGGCGGACAGCTTGAGCCGCGGGCTGCAATATTTGTTGACGCACAAGGATCGCTACGCGACCTGGTATTCGACGCAAGCGACGCAGAACGTGCTGGAGGCACTGGTCGCCGCGATTCCGATGGCGAGTGAAGGCACGGGCGCGTCCGAAGCAACGGTGCTGGTGAATGGGCGTGCGGCGCGCACGATTCATTTGCCGAGCCCGCAGGATGCGGTGGGGCCGATCACCGTGGAGCTGGCGGATGAATTGACGAAAGGCGCGAACAAGATTGGGATCGCGCGGAGCGGCAGCGCGGCGGCGATGAACGCCACCGTCATCGCGAGCTACTATTTGCCTTGGGCGGAGTCTGAAGCGACGGCGCAAGAAAATTTCAAGACGGGAGAGAAGCGCGCGTTGCGATTGGGCGTGCGCTACGACCACACGGATGCGCATGTGGGCGAGCGCGTGCATTGCAGCGTGGAGGCCGAACGCATCGGATTCCGCGGCTACGGCATGATGCTGGCGGAAGTGGGCCTGCCGCCGGGGGCCGAAGTGGATCGCGCTTCGCTGGAAGAAGCGGAAACGTCGCCGGGAGTTTCGGGTTACGAAATACAGCCGGATCGCGTGGTGTTTTATCTGTGGCCGGTGGCGGGAGGAACCAGCTTTGGTTTCGATTTCCGCATGCGTTATCGAATCGAAGCGATGAGCGCGCCCGCGCTGGTCTACGACTACTACAATCCCGAGGCGAACGCGACCGTCGCGCCGGTTCTCTTCAGCGTCCGCTAAGCAAAGTCGGCTACCGGATTGCCGGTACATATTTCGCGCATCGTGTCACTAACCGTGCGATGGTCCGCAGAAATTCAGCGACGACTGATGCGTCGAACCCGCTAAGTACACGCTCTGAGCGAACCACCTGGTCACTAGGCAGGTGCGCTCCTCTAAGCTCGCGTGAGCTTGGCCGAGCGTTCGGCCAAGAGCCAAACGCTTCAGTTCGTTCTCTCCCGGCCCGAGTCTAGAAATATCAACCCGCGCAAACGCGGACAACGTTTTCGTTGATCCGAAATCTGAAAGGACTGCCGCATTTCTATGACGCCGCATGTCGGCTCTGCCCGCGTTGCCGAGACGCATTGTCCACTCACCAATTTTTACTGCGCGCGACTTTCACTTCACAAGAAGTGCGTTCTTGGACCGAATGGACCGAGAATCAATTTTGCAGCTGTTCGAGAAATCCGCGTAATTAACTTGTCTGATACAGCTTGCTTGTGATGCGTCGGAAGATCAGTTTGCGAGAGCACCTGCTTTGCAAGCACGCCTTCCTCTCACCCAAGGCGTTGAATCGACGTCTCTTCACAGTGCAAAACCCTCTGCTAATTGGGCTACTAATCGGGCTACAGAAAATAAGGAAAATTCACCTGAAAACACAGGCGGCCCGGACGCTGGAATGGTATCCGGGCCGTTTTCACTTGCTGCCGGTCTCGCCTGAAGCGCCCAAAGGAAACCAGAGAGCTGGCTCGGCCAGATCGGAATTAGCAACCCTTCGGTTAACAGCCACTTGAGTAACTTAGTCACGATTTGCCGAAGCGGGAGTTCTCCGAGGAGGATCAGCAAGTTGCGATGAAACGGAACGAGTCAACTTCTCTTCTTTATTCACCTTTTGTTCGTAATTAATTGCAGATTGCCGCAACTACCGCGACATTTTCGTCACAGCTGATGAGGTACGAGGATAGGGATTGTTCCTGATACCTCGTAATCGGTCCAGTATCGATGCCACGCGCGGAGAACAGTTCCTAGCCCAGTACGAGTTTGTGGGAACTTCCGTCGCCGATGCGATTTTTCAACGATGGATATCCTTGTGGCGAATTGCGCCGCTTGGATAATACAAAAGCGCCGGATTGAAAGGCAGGACTAAATGTTGGCCGAGCCGCGAGGATGCACTTTCTTGCGATGACATTTTTAGTGGCTTGTGCGTCCCTGATGTGAGATATTGCGCGGGTATCGTTATGTTACGAAATATAGCTTTTTACTTCTTTTTGTAACGAGGGAACCATGAACTGGGCGCTCGCCGGAACACCGGCACTGCTGCAATCTGTTAGGGGCGTAGCGACTATGTCGCTTGCAGTGGCCGCACTGCTGCTATTTACGAATGGGTGCGGAAAGGAGGCGACGGTGAGCGCCCCTCCGCCGGCCAAGGCACCGGAATCGCAGATCCAAGTGACCCCGAGTGCGAACACTGTGGTGGTGGATACTTCCGCGGCCGAATTTGCAATCGCACCGAACGGATATGTTGGTGCGAGCCTGGTGACCACCGGCGGAAAGCGTACGCTCGATGACGCCGAGGGCGCTTCCGGCGTCTCGGTGACGGCCGCCGCGAAGGAGTTGCCGGATGCGGTCTTCGACGTTGCGCATCCCCAGATTTCCACACCTCACGGACGATTGGGAACAAAAGGAAAGCACATCGAATTAACTGGCAAGAATTCCGCGGCTGACCTGGAAGAAACGCTGGTCGTGGAAGTGTACGACGAATATCCGAGCGTGGCGCTGGTGTCTGTTTCGATCCGCAATTCGGGTAAGAGTGAAGTGAAACTGGATGCCATTGATCTGGATCGCCATCGCTTGAATGCCTCGCTGGCCGATCCGGCGGTGGCGCCGAACGATATGTGGTCGTTCCACGGCGCGAGCATTGAGTGGGGCCGAGAGAACGTGTTTCAGATTCCGCGGAAATTTTCCCAGCAAAATCAGATGGGCTCTGTGGTGGAAGTAAAGGGAGACTTGGGGCGCGTAGGTGGAGGAATACCGGTGGCCGCTTTCTGGACAAAGACTGTGGGCGAAGCGATCGGCCACGTCGAGACGCTGCCTCTCGTGCTTTCAGTTCCGGTGAAAACGGAAGCCGACGGCGACGTGGACGCCAGCGTTCATCTGACTCCCGGCCGCACATTGCAGCCGGGCGAAAGTTATTCCAGCCCTGAGACGTTCATCGCGGTCTATTCCGGAGATTATTATCAGCCGCTGCGAATTTATTCCGACGTGATTGATGGCGAAGGCCTGAAAAGGCCCACCACCAACAGCGAAGACTACGCGGTGAGCTGGTGCGGGTGGGGCTACCTGGCCAATGTGACTCCGGCGCAGATGCTGGGGACAATTCCGAAACTCAAGGAATTCGGAATTCACTGGGCGACGCTGGATGATCGCTGGTTCAATAACTACGGTGACTGGCAGCCGCGCAACGACACTTTTCCCGACGGCACAATTCAAAAGATGGTGCAGCAATTTCACGAGCAGGGAATCAAGGTGCAGCTGTGGTGGTTGCCGCTGGCCGTGGAGGATGGCGGGCCAGGATATGAGTCGCATTCGTACGGCGTCTCAGACGTGGTGAAGGAGCATCCGGACTGGCTGATCTTGGATAAGAACGGCAAGCCGGCGCGCATGACGCGAAATCTGGCGACGCTTTGTCCGGCCGTGCCGGAGGTCCGCGCGCATTACAAGCAGCTCACGGAAAAATTCATAAAGGAATGGGATTTCGACGGACACAAACTCGACAACATCTATAGCGTGCCGGCCTGCTACAACCCGAAGCATCATCACCAGACGCCGTATGATTCCGTTTATGCGATGGGCGATATCTATAAGACGATTTTCGACACCACGCGCGCGCTAAAACCGGATAGTGTGACGCAGAGTTGCCCGTGCGGCACGCCGCCCAGCATCGCGTGGCTGCGTTATCTCGATCAGGCGGTGACAGCTGATCCCGTTGGCTCCGTGCAAGTGCGGCAGCGCGTGAAGATGTACAAAGCGCTGCTGGGTCCGAATTCCGCAGTGTACGGAGATCATGTGGAATTGACACGCATTGCGAACCCGAACGGAAATGAGAAGGATCTGGGGTCTGATTTTGCTTCGACGATCGGCACGGGCGGCGTGGTCGGAACAAAATTCGCGTGGCCGAACTACGGACCGAAACTGGCGGATGTGTATCTCACGCCGCAAAAAGAGGAGTACTGGAAAAAGTGGATCGGTCTCTATAACGAGAACATGCTTTCGCGCGGCACGTTCCGCGATCTATACGTTTACGGCTACGACGTGCCCGAAGGGTACGCAATCGAAAAGGATGGCGCGATGTACTACGCGTTCTTTGCGCCGCAGCCGGCTGTGGGCGCCGCGCACTCCGCCGCGGCGTCATGGTCCGGAGAAATCGAACTGCGCGGGCTGGCGGCAGGAAAATATCGCGTGACGGATTACGTCAACGACAAGGATTTGGGAGAAGTGATCGCACCGGATGCAAAGCTGAAAGTCAGCTTTACGGACCACCTGCTGATAAAAGCCACGAAGGAGTGATGCGCGGCCGCGGGATGCCGCCGAAGCGCGCTTAGCGCGAAGTTAAGTGCTGGCGAAAAAACGCTTCGACCTTGTTACGGTCCTTAAAAGCTTCGGTCCCGCCTTGACACGTGGTTGAAAACGCTCCGGCGACGTCGGCGTAATCCAGACATTCCTGTGGCGTGGCGCCTTGCAAGTGGCGATGAATGAAGCCGGCGTCAAAGCTGTCGCCGGCGCCGACCGGGTCCACCGACGTCACGCGCAGGCCCGTGCGGCGCCATTCTTCGGAGCCCTTCCGCGCGACCGCTCCGTGTAAGCCGAGTTTTACCACGACAAGTTTGCACAACTGCGCGAGTCTTTCGATCGCTTGCTGCAAATCATCTGTGCCCGCAACTTTTTTCGCTTCGCGCTCGTTCGGAAAAAATATGTCAACGAACGGAAGCGCATCCAGCAGGTCGTTTCCCCACTTGCCTTCCGGGTCATCGTTAGTGTCCAGCGAAGTAGAAAGTCCCCTGGCCTTGGCTTCGCGAAATAAATCCGGAATCCGAGGCCGCAGGGCGCGGTGCAGAAAGTACGACGAGAGGTGCAGGTGCCGCGCGGAAAAAATATAGTCGAGATCTAGGTCGGCGTAGCCGAATTCAAACATGGTGCCGGGATACGTGAGTATAAAGCGATGCTCCGGCTGGGCAAGAATCACGGAAAGACCGGTGGCGGGCCCGCTCGGAGCAACACGCACACGCGTCAAATCCACGCCGGCATTCGCAAGCCACTCGAAAGCCATTTTGCCCAGCGAATCGGCGCCGATTTTCGACACCATGCCGACGCGGGTGCCCAGCACCGAAAGATTGTGCGCGAAAATAGCGGACGAACTTCCCAGCGTCAGCCGGAATCCGTTGATCAGGGATTCTTCTTCCGGTTTCAGTTGCGCCGGCACGCCGTAAAGAATCAAGTCCGGGTTGATCTCGCCGACGACGCAAACATCAAGCGGCATTCTTGCGGCCCCTGTTATCTGGTTTCCAGCATTACCACGCGGGACAAGTTGCGAGGCTCGTCAGGATTCAAACCCTTCTTGATTCCAGTGTAAAAGCCGAGCAGTTGGCCCGGAATCACGCAGGCGGCCGCGCGAGCTGCTTCGGGAACATCCAGAGACAATTCGACAAAGTAATCGGCCGCGCGGCGAATGGCAGATTCGCAAACATTGGAAATCACGAGCGTGGTTCCACCCAGTTTTTTGATTTCCTCGAGGACCGCTACTTCTGCGGCGAAGCCCGTTTCACTGATGATGAAGGTGATGAGCGTCTCAGGGCTCACAATCGCTTTCGGGCCATGCCGGAATTCGAGCGTGTGGAAGCACTGCGCGTAGGAACAGGACATCTCTTTCACTTTGAGCATGGATTCCTGCGCGATGCCGAAAAACGGACCTTGCCCCAGAAAAACGTAGTCCGCAAAGGCGCGCGAAACCGCCAGGGATTTGATGGTGCTATGAATTGTGTTCAAGCGACTGGCGACTTGATCGGGAAGTTTGCGCAGCACATTCAGAAATTCACCGCGTTCTCCGCGAATTGCCGCGAGCGATTGCAGCGTGATCAGCATCGAGGTGAAGGAGCGCGTCATCACGGTGCTTTTTTCGTCCGCGGCGGACAGTCTGATGCATTGCGACGCGATTTTTTCGATGGGAGTGTCGGTGCCACAAGTAATCGCGAGAGTTTGCAGGTGAAGACGCTCTTCCAAATACTCGGCGGCCTGCAGCACTTCCGATGTATAACCGGAACGGGTAATCAGCACCGGCTGGCAGGGAGCCGGAAATAATTGCGGAAACAATGTGATTTCGGAAGCGGGAAGCGCGCGGGACTTACCGCCCGTCAGGATCGTCCAACTGGCGGAGGCCGCCTGGGCCAGATAAAAACTCGATCCGCAGCCGATGAACACCCATTCGATATTTCTGGGAAGTTTCTCATGCAACGATTGCAGCTCGGCCGTCTGCTCCATGGCCTTGAGGCATAATTTCCATGTAGCAGGTTCCGAGAGAATTTCCGCTATGGTGTGACCGCCAACTCCTGCTTTCAAATCCACCGTCTGTTCCTCCGCAACAATTCCGAACCAAAAATTCAAACCACGACGACTTTGACGCGAGCCGCGCGAAGCCCGCGAAGGTGCCGGGCGGAAATCTTGCTGTCCGTGATGGTGTGATGGACCGCCGAAGTGGGCGCGATGAACGAGAGGCTGCGCCGGCCGAATTTGCTGGAATCGCAGACGATAATCGCAGTCTTGGCATTCTCCATCATCACGCGATTCGCGCGCGCTTCCAGCAGATTGGGCGTGGTAAGTCCGTACTCGAGATCGAATCCATCCACAGCGAGGAACAGAAGATCGGCGGTGACGTGCCGCAGGGAATCTTCAGTGAGGGGACCCACCAGCGAAAACGAATTCCTTCGCAGGACGCCGCCCGTTAGAATTACCTCCACGTCCGTGCCGGCAAGTTCGGCGGCGATGTTCACGGCATTGGTAATCACCGTGAGATCACGAATATGTTTGATGGCGCGGGCGATGGCCGTCGTAGTGGTACCCGAATCCAGAATCACCACGTGGCCCGGTCGAACCAGGCGCGCCGCCGCGGCGGCAATTTTGAGTTTTTCGCGCCGGTGCAATTGCTCTTTTTCGTGCAGCGTGGGATCGTGCAGCGCCGTTGCGTCTATAGGGAGCGCGCCGCCATGCGCACGTTGCAGGCGGCCCATTTGGTGGAGCGATTCCAAGTCCTTGCGGATGGTGATCAGGGAAGTGGAAAAGCGGCGCGCCAGGTCTTTAACGACAACCCGGCCGTCGCGCTGCGTCAATTCGAGGATTTTTCGCCGCCGCTCTTCCGCGAGCATGGATAAAAGCCTGCTTTCGATTTCTTACTTTTTGTTACTATTTCGTACCAGAGAGTGATAGCTTGGCACAAATGCCAGCCAGGAGCAAGGAATTATGCCCGGTCCAACCATCGTTTGCGTGAGCGCCAATCCGGCCATGGATCGCCGCTTGCGCATGGCGTCTTTGGCGGTGGGCGAAATCAATCGCGCCCAGCGCGCGCAGGGTTTGGCGGGCGGCAAGGCTGCTCACGTCGCCACGGCCGCACGCGCGCTGGAAGCCAAGCCTGTCTGGGTGGGATTTCTCGGCGGAGCGATCGGACAGGAATGTGCGCGGCAGATGGAATCTCTGGGCATTCAAGTCGTTGCCATTCCCACGAGGTCCGGCACGCGCGTGAATCTGGAAATTATTGACGCAGCGGGACGAGTGACCGAGATTCTCGAGCCGGGCGCAGAACCGTCCGCACAGGAGCGCAACGAATTTCTGCAGGCGTGCGTGCGAGGGCTTCGTGACGAGTGGAAGTGCGCGGTGCTGGTAATTTCCGGGAGTTTGCCTGCAGGTCTTGGGTCCGATTTTTATGTTGCGCTTATTCAAGCTGCGCGAGCGGCAGGCGCGCGGGTCCTCGTGGACACAAGTGGGGAGGCTTTGCGCGCGAGTTCGAATGCGCGCCCATATTTTGTGAAGATAAATCGCGCTGAGGCGGAGGTGCTGCTGGGACGAGCGCTGACGACGATCGAAGAAGTAGCCCGCGCCGCCGCCGAGATCGTGGAACGCGGAGTGCGCAGTGCCGCGATTACCCTCGGACGCGACGGATTGGTCTGGCTGGAGCGCAAAGGTGGACCGGTGTGGAAGGCCAAACCGCCACACGTGAATGTAGTTTCGGCGGTCGGGTCCGGCGATGCGACGCTGGGGGGCTTTGCATACTCCGCCGCTCAGGGCATCGTTGGCGAGGAGGCGTTGCGTTTGGCGGTGGCTTGCGGCGCCGCCAATTGCGTGGCGTCTGCGCCCGGCAGAATCGAACTTGCGACGGTGCGCGCGCTTCTGCCGCAGATCGAAATCGAGCGACTAACCCTGTAGGGGTTTTCTATGGGCATTCGAAAAGAAAGTCTGCCGCGCGTGCTCGTTCGCGACCAAGTTACTTCGCGGAGTCGGCGATCCCAGGAATCCAACGCACGGCATTATCGTGATAGATACGGCGCAGAACCGGCTCTGGCAAGTTCAGTCCCTGGATTTCGCGGCCTCGGAGCTGCAGCGTCTGATTCGTCGCCAAGAACTTCCAGTCTCTGGCGTAGGTATCTTGCCAGTCCTTCAAAGCCTCGGGCGTGGTTTCCTTAGCCAGGAACTCGAGGTCCGTGCCGTACAGTACGCGGTCCTGATACTTGATGAGGAAGTTTCGCACTTTTTCGCGAGGCGCGAGCATTAGGTATTCCATGCGCGCGGCCGTATCCACTGCAAAATTTGGATAGCGGTCAAAGCGCTTGGCGATCTCGTCCACGTCGGTTTCCATGCTGCCCAGATGCGCGCCGACCACGCGCAATTTCGGATTTTCGGCAAGGAGGTGATCGCGCGCGGCGAGGATGACTTCCTTGCGCGGGTGGTCTGGGTGAAGATACATGTACCACTCGGGATTTTCCTTGTAGTAATCGTAATCGGGGCTGTCTGGATTGGGGGGTTGCCAGCAGGAGGAAGGCTCGGCAACGTGCGCGACGAGGGTTTTATTTTCGGCGGCAATTTCCTGATAGATGGGCGCGAACGGCGGATCGTCGGGCATCACATACTTGCCGTCGGCCGTCTTTAGCTCCATGCCGATATTTTTCCAGATTTTCACCGCTACTGCGCCGTCGGCAAACTCCTGGTGAAGCTCCCGCACGGTTTTCTGCGCGAAATCCTTCTGCTGGAATTTAAACGGATTAAAGGTGACGCACAGCCTGGCGTGGCCTGGGCTCGCTTGCACAAAACTCTTGGCACGCGCGAGCTGGGCGGCTAATTCGCCGTAGATCCCTTGGGTATCGGCAACGCAGATATCCAACACGTGCAGTCGCAGGCGCGCCATCAGGTCCGTGAAGGCAGGATCGCTCTTGAACGCGTGCACGTGGGTGTCCACCGGATCCAGCGCCGCGAACGCCTGGAGCGCATCATTGCCATCAGTGGAAGCCGGGCCGGCCGCGACCGCTGCAAAAATGGGCCTAGCGGCAATCCGATTCGCCAGGAACGCCGTCGCAACCGCAGCGCCTGCGAACAACAAAAATAAGGAAAGCTTTTGACGGTGGGCACGCATATTCTCGATCAGTGCTTAGCGCCTCCTGAACGCGTGCGGCTTTTTGGGGATTCATTCTTGTCCGGCTCGAGCGACGCTTCGCGGACGTCGGCAATGATTAACTCCACGCCAGCTTCGCGCAGCGGCCGCAGATATTGCGGGTCGGTACCGGAATCGGTCACCAGGATGTCAATGTCAGTTGTGGGCCCCACATACGCAAACCCCTGATTGCCGAATTTGCTGTGATCCGCAAGAGCGATGCTCACGCGCGCGGACTTCAGAATCATTTTCTTGATCTGCGCTTCGGCTTGGCTTGCGGTGGAAATGCCATAGCCGGGATCAATCGCGCTAACGCCGAGCACGGCTTTATCCACGCGAATCTCGGACAGGGCGCGCTGCGCCCAAACTCCCGAAAGATAAAGCAGATCTTTCTGAAGTTCGCCTCCCGTGGAAATGACCGAGACGTGCTGGCTGCGCTGAAATTCAGCCACGATCGGCGGGGAATTCGTGATCACGGTGAGGCGGTTGCGATGAAGGAGGCGCCGCGCCAATTCATATACCGTGGTGCTTGCTTCGAGGAACACCGTCTCGCCATCGAGGATTAACCGCTCCGCTTCGCGGGCGATCGCCAGCTTTTCGGCGCGATTGCTGCGACCTAGCGCGTTGTACGTGGGCTGAAGATTTGTATTCGAGGTGCGCGAAACTGCGCCGCCGTGCGAGCGGAGCAGGACTCCTTCCTTCTCCAAGGCTTCCAGGTCGCGGCGGATGGTGGCGGCAGTGACGCCGAGGGTGCGAATCAGCTCGGAGGCGGTAACGGTGCGTTCGCGAGATAAGAACTCGCGGATGCGAAATCTCCGTTCCTCGGCCAACAGGCTCATCAAAACTTCTCCGTGCTATGACTCAACTCAAAAAGCAGCCGATTGTGGCACAAGTCGCTGAATAATGATCGCAAAAATACAAAATACATCATATTCGATAAAAAAAGTTGACAAATGTGCACAATAGGGCTAATTACGTGAGCGATTGAGGTCTGTTTCTCGTCGTCCTGCGGCGTGGGGTGCTCCGCAGCCAACTCCAATTCGGGAAACAGGGGCCCAACTGTGTGGGGGAGGGTTATCGGTGAACAAACTCGTGCGCTTTTTTCCATCCGGTCGAGCAAGCGCGAAGGGCCTACTCGAAAATCCCGGCGGCGGAATAACCGCGAGTTTGCGCGTCGTCGGTTTACTTTTGGCGATAGCCCTTTCCTGCGGAAGCTCCTGGGCGCAGAAGGACACCGGGGTAATCGCCGGGACTGTAACGGATGCGTCGGGAGGAGTTGTCGCGGGCGCGCAGGTGAGGGTGATTGATGTGGATCGCGGAACGGAGTTCGATACCACCACGGAAGTCAATGGCGAGTACGTCGCCGGTCCGCTGAAGGTTGGCCGCTACACGATCTCCGTCAAGAAACCCGGCTTTAAGACCGCCGTGGCAGGGCCCGTGCAGCTCGACGTGCAGGGGCGCATCGAAGCTGACGTTAAGCTGGAGATCGGACAGGTTACGCAGAAGGTGGAGGTAACCGTACAGAACCCGCTACTTGAAACCGAAACCAGCACGATGGGCGAAGTGATGGATAAGACGCGCATAGAAACGCTTCCGCTCAATGGGCGGAACTTCGCGCAGCTCGCCCAGCTTGGCGCGGGTGTGGTCCCCAGCGAGCCGGGCTCACGCATCAGCGGAAATTTTGGATTCAGCGTGGACGGAGCGCGCTCGCTGCAAAACAATTTTCTGCTCGACGGGATTGATAACAATTCGAATTTGGGCGACGCGTTCAATGAAGCGTCGTACGTCATTCAGCCGCCCATTGACGCCATCGAGGAATTTAAAGTTCAAACCAACGACTACAGCGCCGAATTCGGAAGAGGGAACGGCGCGATCCTGAACGCCGTAATCAAATCGGGTACTAACGCGTTCCACGGAGATGTTTTCGAATATTTCCGGAACGACGTCCTCGACGCTTCGCCTTTCTTTATCGTTGATCAGAAGCCAGCCTACAAGCAGAACCAGTTCGGCGGCACCATTGGCGGTCCGATTAAGAAGGATAAGACTTTCTTCTTCGCCGATTACGAGGGATTCCGTTTGCGGCAGGGCATACCGCAGACGGCGACGATTCCCGATCAAAGCATGGTAAACGGCGATTTTTCCGAACTGCTTACCAATACGGCGGCGATGGCGATTGACCCGAGCACCGGCAATCCGAACGGCCACGTAGCGTTGGATTGCAGCGGCAACCCCACCTTCGTCGGGGAAATTTTCAACGCCCGGCAGACTCAGCAGGTTGTGCCCGCCACACCTAGCAATCCTAGCGGCTTGTGCGGAGTGCCGATCGGCGTCGGTCCGGGAGGTGTTCCTACAAATATATTTCCCACCGGATCAACGGATACGTTGGCTTCCCGACTCGCGGCGCTGATTCCGGCTCCGAACTCCACCAATCCGGCGTTCAACTACATCGCCGTGCCAGTACGCAGCGAAAATCGCAACAATTTTGATGTGCGCCTCGATCACAACATTTCGAACAAGGATTCACTCTTCGGCAGGTTCAGCTACGAAAACCAACCCAGTTTTATTCCCTCGCCTTTCAATAACGTGCTGGACGGCGGCGGGTTTTTCGACGGCAACGAAGAGTTCTCCTACCGCAGCGTCGCATTGAGCGAAACTCACATTTTCGATTCCACCCACGTGAACGAGTTCCGCTTTGGCTACAACCGCATCAACGCTCATCGCTTTCAAAACAATTTCAACGAGAATGTCTCGGCTAACCTGGATTTCCCCGGGGTTCCTTTCCAGCCCGGCACATTTAACGGCGGGCTGCCGGCTCTGACTTTCAGCGACGGCTCCGCCCCGGAACTTGGCAGCTCCACCTTTTTGCCTTCGATCGAAAAACAGAACAGCTACGTCATCACCGACAACTTCACCTGGGTGAAAGGCCGCCATTCGCTCAAGATTGGCACCGAGCTGCGCTTCGAACAATTCACGCTGTTTCAACCTTCGGCCTCGCGCGGCACGGCCGATTTCAGCTCGGCATTCACGGATAATCCTGCGTCGCCAGGATCCGGCGGAAACGGCTTTGCCAGCTTTCTGCTCGGCATCTCCGACGGCGGCTCCATCGTGAACCTGCACAACGTTGACTATCACCGGCAAATCTACGCCGGATTCATTCAGGATGATTTCAAGGCATCATCGCGCCTCACGCTGAACCTTGGCTTGCGCTACGAATATTATTCACCGGTGAAAGCCGCCGGGAACGAGCAAGCTAATTTTAATTTTGCTTGCGGGTGCCTGATTGTTCCCACGGGGCAAACCGCCGAGCTGACTCCGACGCTCGCCACGCAAATTTCCATTGAACGGACTGGCTCGACCGGGCTGGTCAATCCGGATTATCACAATTTTGCGCCGCGCGTCGGCCTGGCCTACAAAATTACCGACAAGCTCGTGCTGCGCAGTTCCTACGGTATTTTTTATGGCGGCCAGGAAAATGGACCGTATTCCAACCCGAGCCCCGGATTCAATCCGCCATTCTTCGTGACACAGTCGTTCAATCAGCCCTGCTTGACGAATTCCGCGAACCCCAATCCCGGACAAATAGATTGTTCGATCCCCGGGTTCAACTCGCTGCAGCAAGGATTCCCTGCAAACTCCCTGGTTGATCCGAATACACCGCTGCTTTTTTCCATCAGTCCCAATATCACCACTCCGTTCATGCAGCAATGGTTCCTCGGCTTCCAGTACGCATTGCCGTCGAACATGGTGGCTCAGATTTCCTACGTCGGCTCGCACGGCGCCAATCTGTTCGGCATGTTCAATGGAAACCAGGCGGTTCCCACGGCGGATCCCACGATTCCTACGGCCCCGCGCCGCCCCGATCCCAACATTGATGCGGGGATTGAAACGCTGCGCTCGAATTTATTTTCGAACTACAACGGATTGCAACTTCGCCTGGAAAAGCGTTTTTCCAACGGCTTGCAATTTGAGGCGGCCTACACCTACAGCCACGCGCTCGATGACGCGTCTTCGGCCAGCCTGGGCTCGCAGAATCAGGGAGACTTCCGTCTGCAAACCGCGCCCTTCCTGGAATATGGCAACGCCGATTTCGACGTGCGCCACAGATTCGTCGTCAACTTTGTTTATGATTTGCCTTTCGGGAACGGCCAGCACTTCGGCTCGAATCTCACGGGCGTTGCCAACCAGATCGTCGGCAATTGGCAGGTCACCGGAATTGTCTCGGCGCAGACCGGCAATTGGTTCACGGCAACCGATGACCTGGTGAACATTTCCAATTCTGATTGCGGCGGCGAGGTCTTCAATTGCGCGCGTCCCAATGTGGTGGGAAATCCGAACGGGGCGCATTGCTTGCCGGGAACGCTGTTTAATACTTGCGCGTTTGTGGCCAACACGCAGTTGGGCACATTCGGAAACGCGGGACGAAACACTATCCTGGGACCGGGCCTGCAAAATTGGGATCTGTCCTTCATCAAGCAGTTTCCAGTCAAAGAACATATGCACTTCGAGTTCCGCGCGGAGTTCTTCAATATCTGGAACCATCCGAATCTGCAGTTCGCGGATCCCACGACGACCAACGAAAACTTTTCCACCGAGCGCGGTGCTTCGCAATTCGGCTTTCCTACTGCCTCGCTGTCTCCCCGGCTGGTGCAATTCGCGTTGAAGTTTTACTTCTAACTCTGCGTCCGGGAACTACATGGCGCGTCCGGATTGGAGCTTGCAGGCTAGACGCCCTCGGCGGAGCGGTTTAGAACGGTTCTAACCTGATTTGTATGTAAGCTGCTTGTCATATGTGTATGCCGAATCCCTCTCAAAGTCTGTGACGAGCAGGTCACTGCGCTGACGCCCAACCTATCCGTCAACTCGATTTTTGGCGTGTCAACTCTCCTTTCTGTATGTACAATACGAGTAAATGCTCACAAATAGAACTCGCGATGGCAGAGGCAGGCCGCGCAAAAACACGCTGAGAGCCCGCAAAGAGCCGAGTCAAGTGAGGTCTCAGGAGACAGTAGGTGTGATTCTTGAAGCGTCTGCTCGCATTTTGGAATCAGACGGAATTCGCGGATTCAATACCAATGCGATTGCAGCGAAAGCCGGGGTAAGCGTTGGATCCCTCTATCAGTACTTTCCGAACAAGGACTCCATCGTCCGCGCTCTGATTGGCAGTTTTAAGAATGCTTTGCACGACACCGTAGTGAAGGCCGTGCAGGATGGAAGAGGAAAAGAACTGAAATCCCGCCTTAGGTTAGTCGTTCGGGCGCTTGTGAGCGCACATTACTACCGTCCTCGGCTAAATCGTGTGCTGGAAGCCGAGGAGGAAAGGCTCGGAAGCGAGGCCGACAGCGCCGCGTTCCATGAAAGCTTGTTGCAACTATTACGAGACCACCATAACGAAGTTGCGGTGCCCGTTTCGAGGACAACGGAGCGGATCGTCATCGCCGTTCTCCGCGCCTTGGTGGACCTTGGCCTTGCGTCCGGCGCGAGTCCGCGATCCACCGAGCAGCGAGCTATGCGCGCTACATGCGGATACCTACTTTATGCGGGCTAAACGCGCCGGGTAGCGTTCAACGTAGCGATACCCCATGCTACGTGAGTCGCCGTCGGGTCAAGACATAAAAGGATACGGTCCGCGAGCTTAGAAATGGGAGACCACCTGCTCACGAGGCAGGCTCAACTTTCAATCGGACCACCTGCTCGCTGACTAGGGGGGTCACGGAAACGACCGCGCGCGGGCGGCCTAAAGCAAGTCTATGCTTAATCTGTAGAAATAAATGTGACGGCACTCGGACGACCGGATGGCTTTTGTACTGCACTCGGAATCGTTATTGTTCCCAAATTTCGAGAATTGCCCAAGTAGCAAGAAAGGTTCACTTAAGCGATTGGTTTTTGGGGTGGTTGGTCGATGTGAACGGGATCGAACCAGTGACCCCCTGTTAAGCGAGAAGGTAGTCATTCTCACGAAATTCGATTAGACTCACTATTAGAATCACATAGTTGCAGGGGGCGTGTAGCTCAGCTGGGAGAGCACCTGCTTTGCAAACGCCTTCGGGCACTCCAAAGGCTCCTACCTTTGCGCTCGGTTTTCAATGTTTTCAACAATTTCGGGGAATCTGCTTCTCGCTCGAAGTAAGCCCCGAAGCAGCAATTACATAGGGTTTTGGTACAGTTCTGATACAGGTTCGAGAACCGTCAGAGTCAATCCCTTAGTGGGACCAAAAAATTCAGATAGCGTCTCAAAGACTCCCTCGCTGAGCTCTTCAAGGATACTTTCCATCGGGCGAAGCCAATCCGGAGTCTTGATATTGACCTTAGGCATGGCTTTGTTCAGTTGAATTCCTCAGCGAGGACTGCGTGTCGCGATCGAGCGACCGGGTGACGAGAGCAAACAGAACACAGACCGATATTCCAGACATCAACACACCGGTTATCGCCTCCAGCGGCCCCAAGAGTCGCCAGTTGGACGGGAGAATCAGGTCACCATATCCCACAGTGGAATAGCTAACCGCGGAGAAGTAGAAGGCCAACTCCCATGAGGGGAAGCAACGCATCCGGTAGAAAGTGGCCCACAGAAGAATCACGAGCCCGTCCAGAATTACAATCGAAACCGCCGATCTCACTACCAGGGTGGCCGAGTAAACTGGCCCATGTTTGTGAACGTCCCTGGCCAGAACACGCTTTAGCCACTCGATGAGCATAACCACGCCGACGCACTGCAAGCAGAGCGTAAGACAGAAGAGCAGCCGCAGAAATTTGATTAAAAAGAATCATCGCAAACACCTTCAACGGGCTAAACATGCTCACCGTTTCATTCGAGCGTCTTTTCCATGGCCGTTACACCCCGGTCGAGCGAGCAAAGCCGGGACAAATCAACTGACCTTAGTCATCAGCTGGTGTGTGGCACCATTTCAGGCGCCGGGCGACCTTCAGTCTGTGCCGGAGGTTGTTTCGTTTCCCAGCGGATGATTTTCAGATCAAGAACGAAGATGCTGTAAAGCACCGGCACCAACAGCAGCGTGGTAAAGGCTGCGACGGCAAGGCCACCAATCTGCGCGTAACATAGAGGCTGCCATAGAGGGCCGCCTTCCAAAGCTAGTGGGAAAAGGGCAAGGATTGTCGCCCCCACGGTGATCATTACGGGCCGTATACGCTGGATTCCCGCGTCCGGAAGCGCCTGTTCCAACGGTTCCCCTTTCGCATGCATTTCCTCGATAAAGTCGAACAGCACGATGACGTGGCTAACGATCACACCGATCAAGCTGGCGATGCCCAGAAAAGCCATAAACCCAAAGGGCGTATGCATAATCGAGAGAGCGATGAGAGAGCCTATAACACCATAGGGAGCAGCAGCGAATACTAGAAGAGGTTTTACCGCGTTGTTGAACTGAACGAGTAGCGCCAGGTAAATGCCGATCAAAGAGATCATAAGAACGATTTTCAGGTTGCTGAATCCGTCTACTTGTTTTGCTAGTTCGCCTCCGATGCGAAGTTGATAACCAGGAGGGAGATTTTTCTGGAACTCCTGCAATTTTGGAAGAATCGGGTCGAGTATTTCTGAGGCGAGAACGCCGGGCCGTGGATAACAAAGTATCGAAATGGTACGAAAATGCTCACGCCGGACGATGCGACCTGCTTCCAAAGAATTTCCGACCGTCGCGACTGACAGCAGAGGTACTCGATTGTTCGTTTGTGAAGAGTAAACATACAGATTTTTGATGTCGGCTAGCTGGGCACGCTCCTCCATACGAAGGCGCGCCACAATGGGGATATTCTTGTCGCCTTCCTTGAACACGCCCACTGTCGTGCCGCTCATGGCGGCGGTCGAGGCGTTCGCGACATCCGCGTTGGTGATTCCTACTACGTTTGCGCGGTCAGGATCGATTTGAATCCTCTGCTGAACATCATCCGGGAACCAATCATCCCGAAGGACGGAAATGCCGGGAGATTGACTAACGATATCCTCAGCCTGCCGGGCAATCTGTCTCAGCGTACGTACATCACTAGCTTCATTTCTCGCGTCGACGTCTGCCTGCCCGGAAATCAGCAGCTCTACGGGATTCTCGACAGGATTCGTTTGGAGCTGGCGTACCGTAATCCACGCTCCCGGTACTTCCTTGGCCAGCGCGTCCTGGATCGGGCGAGCTAACTTTGGCGAAGCTTCCTTGTCGGTAATCTCAACAATCATTTGCGCGTAGTTGGTCTGCGGCATTTCCGGTGATACCGAGAACCAGAAGCGAGGCCCGCCACCACCGGTAAAAGTCGTCAGCGACTTAAGAAGATGACCACGGTTCTCCTTGGTTGTGACCTCGGTTGAATTTTCAATGACCTGACGGACGACTCGTTCAGCCTGCACGGCAGCATCGTTGGTAACGCTCAAGGGAGTTTCATTCGGCAGCCATATATCCAGATAAAACCAATACTGGACATCTTCGGGAAAGAATTGGGTTTTAAGCCGAGAGCCGAATAACCCGCCTATGATTAGGAAAACCAGAGACCCACCGAGGACGGCCCAACGGTGTTTTATAGCCCTGCCGACGAGTTTGTTATAGAAGCCGTAAAACCCTCGACGCCGTCTCTCCTCGATGGTTGGTTCGGGCTTTGCCGGGGCGCGCAGAATGTAGTAACCCAGGAACGGGACAAATGTCATCGCCACAAAAAGTGCGCACAGCAGCGAAGCCGTCATTACGATGGGAAGGCTCTTCAGGAATTCGCCGGTATTGCCGCTCAGCATCAGAAATGGCAGGTAGGCGATGATGTTCGTGATCGTCGCGTAGAAAATCGCGGTTGCAAGCTTCGTAGGTCCGAGCCAGCACGCTGTCGTGCGCGGGAACCCTTCTGCCAAATGACGTTTTATGCCGTCGCCAGCGACTACCGGCACGTCGACGAGAAGGCCAAGTGCGATGATCAGCGATGCGATGGAGACTTGTTGCAGATCAATTCCCAATACATATACGACGCCAAATGTCATCGCCAATGTAATCGGTATGGCGAGAGCCATAATCAGCGCTAGGCGCCACTCCCAAAATCCGAGCAGCGAAACGATGACCACGAGAATGATGGCTTCGACAAGTGCGCGCATGAACAGATTGATGTTCTCCTTCACTTGGAGCGGTTGATCGGAGGTGTGCGCCAAAA
>Ga0210394_10001242_pt1 | contig 42211 bp, 33 predicted proteins | sample IncBWC12MmetaG_FD_160121 | JGI IMG/M metagenome (GOLD analysis project Ga0210394, IMG submission 160121) | Forest soil microbial communities from Barre Woods Harvard Forest LTER site, Petersham, Massachusetts, United States - Inc-BW-C-12-M | ecosystem: Environmental > Terrestrial > Soil >...
CGTAATTCGATCGCAAGTCGCGCTCGATCGCGCGCAGGACATCCGCGTCGTCATCTACGCTGAGTAAAATGGGTTTCGCCATGGTGGGTGCCAATTCCCTGATGTTTCCAATTTCCGCATCGCGCGGCGCGCGACCAGCCAGATTGGATGCTTCGAGTTTACTTTGGTCGCAGAATTATGCAACGAGTAGGAGAGGCTTCCAGCCTGTCGCTGTTAGTTACGGCGCAATCGTCGCTAGCAACCAGCTCGTATGCGCGAAAGCCACGCCAGCAAGCGTGCAGTCATAACTATCTTCGCGGCAAGCGCGAAAGATACGATAAAGTGAACCAGCGAGGCGTAGAATCCTCGTTATTTTATACGGATGCTCAGCCAAATAATTTCGCACTACCGCATTTTGTCGCAGCTCGGCGGCGGCGGGATGGGTGTGGTCTATGAAGCCGAAGACCTCAAATTGCGCCGGCACGTCGCCCTGAAATTCCTCCCGCCGGAGATGGAAAATGATCCAGCGGCTCGTGAGCGCTTCCAGCGCGAAGCCTTCGCAGCATCCGCGCTTAACCATCCGAACATCTGTACCATTTACGAAATCGACGAAGCGAACGGCCAGCACTTCATCGCCATGGAATTGCTGGAAGGCCAAACGCTGAAGCACGTGCTCGGCGCGAGGCCGATGCCTCTCGATCAACTGCTCGAGTTCGGCGCGGAAATCGCCGACGCACTGGACGCCGCCCACGCGAAAGGCATCGTCCACCGCGACATCAAGCCCGCGAATATTTTCGTGACCTCTCGCGGCGGGGCCAAGATTCTCGACTTCGGCCTCGCCAAGGTGGGCCGGCAAGGGCAAGACAACGAGCCCACGCTTGTAGGCGGCGCCCCACTGTCGGCGGTTTCCGAGACCGATCTAACCAGCCCGGGCGCGACGCTTGGCACGGTGGCATATATGTCGCCCGAGCAGGCGCGCGGCGAAGAACTGGACGCGCGGACCGACCTGTTTTCCTTTGGCGTGGTGCTGTACGAGATGGCCACAGGCAAACTGCCATTTCCCGGCGGCACTTCGGCGGTGATTTTCAACGCGATTCTGAGTCAGGATCCGATTCCGCCACGCCGCCTGAATCCGCAACTCGCGCCGAAGGTTGAAGAAATCATCCACAAGGCGCTGGAGAAAGACCGCAAGCTGCGCTATCAGAGCGCGGCGGACATGCGCGCCGATCTCGCGCGCCTCAAGCGCGATTCCGATTCGAGCCGCGTGCCTGCGGCCGAGGCCGTAGAAACTGCCGCGCACCCGCTGTGGCGGAGCAAGCCAGCGGTCGCAACCGCGGTGGCGCTGCTTATCGTTGTGACGGCAGGTGCCGCATGGTTGTACAAATCGCGCGCAAGCGGCGGCACTGAAACGATCGACTCCGTGGCCGTGCTTCCCTTCGTGAATGCCGGCGGCGATCCCAACTCGGAATACCTGAGCGATGGAATCACGGAGAGCCTGATCAACAGCCTCTCGACGCTGCCTCACCTCAAGGTGATGTCTCGCGACTCGGCATTCATGTTCAAAGGTAAAGACACGGATGCGCAGGTCGTGGGGCAAAAACTCGGTGTCCGCGCCGTCCTGAAAGGCCGCGTCATGCAGCGCGGTGACGAACTCGAAATCAGCGCGGAGCTCGTCGACACCCGCGACGACAGCCACATTTGGGGCCAGCAATACAGCCGCAAGGCGTCCGACATTTTCGCCCTGCAGGGCGATCTCGCCAAAGAAATGACCTCGATGCTGCGGGTGAAGCTGACGGGCGACGATGAAGTGCGCATGATGAAAACGCCCACGGCAAATCCCGAGGCCTATCAGGATTACCTGAAGGGGAGATTCTGGTGGAGCAAGGCAACCGAGGATGGGATCAACAAGGGGATTGGATATTTTCAGCAAGCCATCACGAAAGACCCTAATTACGCGCTGGCCTACGCCGGCCTCGCCGACAGCTACACGCTTCTTGCCGGCCTCGCTGTCACGCGGCCAAAGGAAGCTTTCCCGAAAGCGGAGGCTGCCGCGGTCAAAGCGTTGGAGATCGACGATTCCCTCAGCGAAGCTCACGCCGCGCGCGGATTCATCCTGGGAGTGTACGAGTGGGACCTGCCGGGGGCCGAAAAAGAGTTCCGCCGGGCAATCGAGCTGAACCCCAACAACGTAAACGCACACCACATTTTCGGCCTTATCCTGGTACACGCGGGACGCCTCGATGAAGCGCTGAGCGAGGAAAAACGGGCCGTGGAGCTCGATCCTCTCTCTCCGGTCGCTAACCGGGCCGAGGGGGCCGTGTTGGAGGATGAGCGGAAGTACGACCAGGCCATCGAACAGTTGAAAAGGACATTGGAGCTGTCTCCAAACTTCGGCTTGGCGCTCAACGATCTCGGCGTCGCTTACCTCCTGAAAGGGGACTACGGCCAAGCCATCCCCGTATTCGAAACCGCGGTGGCCAATCCCTTCGGGAAAGTGGCGCCGCTTTCGAGCCTTGCATACGCTTACGCGGTCGCCGGTAGAAAGGCTGAAGCGCAGAAAATCCTCGATCAGTTGAACGAGCTTTCCAAGCGGCAGTACATCCAGCCCCGGGTGATCGCCCGAATCTATGTAGGGCTCGGAGACAAAGACAGGGCCTTCGCGTCCCTAGAAGAAAGCCTCAAAGACCGCTCCATCGAAACCGGATTTGCGACGCTCAACGTGGACCCGACGTTCGACCCGCTGCGTTCGGACCCGCGCTTCAACGATCTGCTGCGCCGCATGAATCTGCAGCCGTAAAGTAGCACAGGCACTCTTGCCTGTGTGGTTTTGTACACCGCAGATCGTCTACAACTCAACCGCGATGGCAAAACCCGCACAGGCGAGAGCGCCCGTGCCACTGAATCCATCTACTGCTTCTCAAACACCATCGTGCTGGTGAATTCCTTGCCGTCGGCGTCGGTTCCCTTACTCTTGAAGGTGAACACCTTTCCCCCGTCGGAAATTACCGCCGTGTTCGTCCCGATCACTTTGCCGTCTTTCTTGATCGTTCCCGCGTACGCGCTGGGACCGGTCTGCTTGATGGAGAGAGTAACGGCCGGGTCCGACCCTCCCGAGGGGCGGTCCTTGCCGTCCGCCGTGGCATTGTAGTGATTGGAGATGGGTTTCCCCTTCGCGTTGACGCCCTCCGTGGTGGCCATGATGTCGTTACCCTTGGCCTCGTACGTTCGGGTTTCACTCGCGGGCATCTGCCCGTTGCTTGACATCGATTTAGAAGCGTCGAGCTTCCAGGTTCCGACGCGCGGATCGGTATCGGCGCGCAGCGAGGCTGCAGTTGCAAATACAAATGCCAATACCAAAGCAATAGGCCCGAAATACACAAAACGTCGCTTCATGAGCTTCTCCTTGAATTCTCAATTCTCGTGATTTGGATCTTTGGGCCGTGGAACCGGGGGGATCAACGAGATGACGCGGAGAATAGGCCGATTTCTCAAAACAGTCAACCTCGGAGGAACTTTCGGAGGGACGGCGCCTGAAAGCTGGGGCTGCGCACACAGCAGGTGCGGTGTGCACTGTTTGCACCATTCATCATAGGAGTCACGTGTCGTGACAATTTTGGGGCGTGACAAGAAACTTGCGACCGACGACTCTGCCGCACCTCCCGCGACCGCTTCGGACCCCGCTCCCCCGCCCAGTACTGATAGTCCTGGAACTTGACATTGCCTCCTCGAAATTCGTATGCTCCGCTCACTTTCCACGTTGAAAAGCCGGGCGAAAAAGTGGGTCCCGCCCGGGCGTGCGAATCGGCCGGTTGAAGTCTGCTAAGACCTAAGCGACTTTCCTCAGGAGGCACACGTGAGAATCAATTCCCGAAGGTTGAAACTGAAGTCCAAGAGTCAGTCACGCGGAACAATATCGTTTTCCGTTGTTGCCATGCTGGCGTCATTCCTGTTTGTTTTTGCGGGAGCGGCGGCAGCTCAAGTGACAACTTCAAGCTTGGGCACGCACTCGCCCACGTTCGTCGGCCCGGCCGCGACCGGCTGCCGGCACGATTGCTCTTTGCTTAGCGGCCCGTTCCTTTCTCCGGCCATTTCACCGAACGCTCTGGCAAGTGTTGCGGCATCGGCTGTAACGGCCGCTCCGCTTGCGTCCGCAAGCCTCGTTTTGGCTCCGAGTCCGCTAAAGGACTCCCAAACAATGCCTGCACACCAATTGCCCCGCAAAGGCCCCGATCCTGCCCCTCCAACAGTTAATTGTCAGCCGCTGGGACCCGGCTGCGACAGGATTAGCTCCTCTTCAGGCGGAGCGATCGGGGCAAAGGGACTGAACGCTGTCGATAACGGGAACGTTTTGACCAGTCTGGGCGCTCCATTCCACAACAACGAACCCGCGGACCAGGGCTTGTGCGCCGGTAACGGCTACGTCGTCGAGACGAACAACGTCGGCGAGATCCTGATCTTCAACGCCGCGCTGCAGCGGCAATCAGGAGTGATTCCACTCGATACTTTGATGGGTCTCACGGGCCGCGGCTGGAGCAGTGGCGGCGACCCCTCTTGTCTTTACGACCACGACAACGGCGGCCACTGGTTCTTCACGGAATTCGTCTCTGCAACAACTTTGGCCAGCGGCGGGCCGTTTGCCGGTTGCTTCGCAGCCGTGCCAAACACCTGGTACGAAGGAATCGCGGTGACGGTGGGCAATGATCCCTTCGGCCCGTACAACGTCTACTTCCTCAATGCAAACTACAACCCAAACGAGCCGGGCTACCCCTCTTTGCTCAATGACTTTGCCAAAATCGCGGTCACGCGAGACGCGTTTCTTCTTTTCTATGACGAGTTCCCTCAGGACCCCAAGAAACCTGGGATCGGCGGCGGCGGCTTCAACGGAGCACAGGAATATGCGTTCAATAAGTCGGCCTTTGAACTGGGCTTGCCGGTGACGCGAGAAGACGGAGACTCGAATTCCGCCTTCACCGTCGCGATCGAGAACATGGGATACCTTCCGACTCCGGACGGCACGTGCGCGTCAGACAACACGCTCCATTTGCCCGGCATCACTTGCTGGTTCTCGGTGATTCCAGCGATGCCGCCCGACCCAAGCCAGTACGACAACAGTCACGGAGGCTCCGGCTTCATGCTCGAAACGCTCGATTTTTATGGTTCAGGCGACACCCGCATCGCCGTCTTCGACTGGACAGGGCTTCAAACGCTAAGCAGGCACAACTGTGAGGAGTGCGAGGGCATTCGCTTCAGCGGCCAGCTGTTCTCGGGAGTGAATTACTACTTTGATCCGTTCCTGACCGCGTCGCAAAAGGCCGGCCCCATCCCCTTGGGCGACGAATGCGGCGCTGCTGGCGACAGTGTCGCGCCGAACAGCACCACGCCACCCCCTGCGAGTTGCCCAGAAGGGCCAATCGCGACCAACGGCGACAACTTCACGCAAGCATCCCAGGCGCAGGGTCAACTGTGGGGCGCAGCGTCCACGGCGATCACTCAAGCCTATTCGGAAACAGGGCCGGAGGCTCACATGGGCGCTGCATATTGGGTGATCGGCACCGCGAGCTTCGACCAGGGGGATGGCCTCTCGCTCACGAGCCAAGGATACGTTTCACCGGAGCATGAGGATCTGGCGTTTCCGGCGATGGCTGCGGAAGGCTCCGCTGCCCAAGATGGTGGAAATGGCGGGGCGATCATGGCTTTCACGCTGACCGGCAATGGCGGACCGACCGACGCTCACCACGGGGGCTATTATCCCAGCACGGGCTACGGACGACTCACCAGCACGTCCGGCGGCCTGACCAATTCCCTCGTCAATATCGCGGATTTGGGCGAGTCGCCCCAGGATGGCTTTTCAGAGTATCGGGGCTACCCCGGTCCGATCAGCCCTCGGTGGGGAGATTACAGCGGGGCCATCTTCCTGCCGAACTCGGGGGGAAGAATTTATTTCGCCACTCAATACATCCAGTATCGTAGTTGTCTCGGTGACGAGTTCAGCTTGATTGTAGGAACTTGCGACGGGACAAGAAATGGACAGTCCAACTGGGGCACATCGGTCAACTACGTGGTGCCGTAGGAGAAGCAGTTCCATAAGAGACAATCGGGGCGTGCCAGTCGGGGTCTTGCAGACTGGCACGCCTTCGAGCGTTTTTGACTGCATATTCGATCTGAGAATTCCCCGTCTGTCGGAACTGCTACTGCAGTGTGGAACTTCCCATGAGGTATTTATCGACGGAGGCGGCGGCCTTGCGGCCTTCGGAAATGGCCCAGACCACGAGCGACTGCCCGCGCCGCATATCTCCCGCGGCGAAGACGCCGGGGACCGAGCTCATGTAATCGGAGCCGGTGGCAATGTTGCCTCGCGCGTCGAGGTTCACGCCGAGTTGATCGATCATTCCCTGCTTCACCGGCCCGAGGAAACCGAGCGCTAGAAGGACGAGGTCCGCTTCGATCGCGAATTCCGATCCCGCAATGGTCTCGAATTTCGAAGGCGGGCCCACGCGCACACAGTGCAGTTGCTTCACGTTGCCGTTCTCATCGCCCGTGAATTTGACCGTGTTGATCGCCCAGTCGCGCTTGCCGCCCTCTTCGTGCGCGCTCTCGGTGCGCAGCATCAGCGGCCACAACGGCCACGGCGTGCTCGCGTGGCGCTCCGGCGGAGGCATCGGCATGATTTCAAATTGGTGAATCGATTTCGCCTGATGACGGTGGCAAGTGCCGAGGCAATCCGCGCCGGTATCGCCGCCGCCGATGATCACCACGCGCTTGCCGGTGGCGAGAATCTGATCGGGAATTTGGTCGCCCGCGACCACTTTGTTCTGCTGTGGCAGGAACTGCATCGCAAAGTAGACGCCCTTTAGATCGCGGCCGGGGACGGGCAAATCGCGCGGGGCCTCCGCGCCGCCGGTGAGCAGCAGCGCGTCGCATTCCTTGCGCAAATCCTGCGCGGGAATGCTGCCGCCGACGTGCGCGTTCGTCTCGAAGCGCACACCCTCAGCCATCATCTGCTCGAGGCGGCGGTCGAGGACGCGCTTTTCCAGCTTGAAATCGGGAATGCCGTAGCGCAACAGGCCGCCGATGCGGTCGTTCTTTTCAAACAGGGTGACGTCATGCCCCGCGCGATTGAGCTGTTGCGCGGCGGCAAGACCCGCGGGCCCCGAGCCGACGACGGCGACGCGCTTGCCGGTGCGCGCCTCGGGAGGTTCCGGACCGATCCAGCCTTCTTCCCAGGCACGATCCACGATCGTTTTCTCGATCAGCTTGATCGTGACAGGGGGCTCGTTGATTCCGAGCACGCAGGAGGCTTCACACGGCGCGGGACAGATGCGCCCGGTAAACTCCGGAAAATTGTTGGTGGAGTGAAGCACTCGGATCGCATCCTTCCAGCGGTCGCGATACACGTGATCGTTCCAGTCGGGAATGATGTTGTTGACCGGGCAGCCCGTGTGGCAGAACGGAATGCCGCAATCCATGCAGCGCGCGCCTTGCGCGCGCACTTTTTCTTCCGGAAACGGCTGGTAGACCTCGAAATAGTCGTGGACGCGCTCGGCCACGGGGCGCCGCGCCGGCAACTCGCGCGTGTATTCCTTGAACCCGGTGACCTTACCCACGAATCACCTGGCCCTGTGCGTGCATCGATCCGGCCTGCGCCGCGACCACGCTGGCCGGGATGCGCGGCACGCCCAGCACGCGCTTGAATTCGTGAGGGAAGACCTTGACGAATTTCGGAAGCACCGCGTCCCAATGCTTCAAGATCCATTTCGCCTGCGGGCTGTCGGTCAGTTCGGCGTGTCGACGGATCAGGCCGTGCACGATCTCAACGTCTTTCGCTTCCGTTACCGGCTCGAGATCCACGTCAGCACGGTTGCAACACACCGAAGCAAATTCAGAGGTCGAGTCCAAAACGTAGGCGATACCGCCCGTCATGCCCGCAGCGAAATTCCGGCCCGTCTTGCCGAGCACCACGACCATGCCGCGTGTCATATATTCGCAGCCGTGATCGCCGACGCCCTCAACGACCGCCGTCGCTCCCGAATTGCGCACCGCGAATCGCTCTCCGGCCATTCCGTTGAAGAACACCTCGCCGCCCGTCGCGCCGTAGAGGCACACGTTGCCAACGAGGATATTTTCCTCGGGCACGAAATGCGAATTGCGCGGCGGATAAATTACGATCTGCCCACCGGAAAGTCCCTTGCCGACGTAATCGTTGGCTTCGCCTTCAAGAGTGAGTGAAACGCCTTTCGCGAGAAAAGCGCCGAAACTCTGCCCCGCGCAGCCGTGGAACTGGATGCGAATCGTGTCGTCCGGCAGGCCGGCCGAGCCGTGGCGGCGCGCAATCTGGCCGCTGAGCATCGCACCCACCGTGCGGTGCACGTTGCGAATCGGCAGATTGAGCGTCAGCGGAGTCAGATGCTGGATCGCGTCGGTCGCCTGCTCGATCAGCTTGCCGTCCAGCGCGTCGTAGAGGCCGTGGTCCTGCGCCTGGGTGCAGCGGCGTCCCACGTGACTCGGCATCGGTGGGTTGTAGAGTACAGAGGAAAGATCGATTCCCTTCGCTTTCCAGTGCTCGACATCGGTGCGCTGAACGAGGCAATCCACGCGGCCGATCATTTCGTCCACTTTGCGGAAGCCGAGCTGCGCCATGATGAGGCGGAGATCTTCGGCGACAAAGAACAGGAAATTGATCACGTGCTCGGGCTGGCCCTGGAATTTCTTGCGCAGCTCCGGATCCTGCGTCGCCACGCCCACCGGACACGTATTCAAATGGCATTTGCGCATCATGATGCAGCCCATGGCCACAAGCGGAGTGGTGGCAAATCCGAATTCCTCGGCGCCGAGCAGCGCGGCGATGGCCACGTCGCGCCCGGTCTGCAGCTTGCCGTCCACCTGCACGCGCACGCGGCTGCGCAGATCGTTCATCACCAGAACCTGCTGCGTCTCGGACAGCCCAAGCTCCCAGGGAATACCCGCATGCCGGATCGAGCTGATCGGCGAAGCGCCCGTGCCACCGTCGTACCCGCTGATCAGAATAACGTCGGCGTGCGCCTTGGCCACGCCCGCCGCCACGGTTCCTACGCCCACTTCGGCCACGAGCTTCACGGAAATGCGCGCCTGCGGGTTCACGTTTTTCAAGTCGAAGATAAGCTGCGCCAGGTCCTCGATCGAATAAATATCGTGGTGCGGCGGCGGAGAAATCAGGCCCACACCGGGAATCGAATGGCGCACGCGCGCGATCACGTCGTCCACTTTGTGCCCCGGCAACTGGCCGCCTTCGCCGGGCTTCGCACCCTGGGCGATCTTGATCTGCAAATCGTCCGCGTTGATCAGGTAATTGGTGGTGACGCCGAACCGGGCCGAGGCCACCTGTTTGATCGCGCTGCGGCGCAAATCGCCGTTCGCGTCCGGAATGAATCGCGCTTCGTCCTCGCCGCCCTCGCCGGTGTTCGATTTCCCGCCAATTCGGTTCATGGCGATGGCCAGCGTTTCGTGCGCTTCCTTGCTGATCGAGCCGAAGGACATCGCGCCGGTTGCAAACCGCTTCACGATGTCGGTGGCAGGCTCAACTTCCCCGAGGGGTACGGAAGGCCCGTTTGGCTTGAACTCAAACATTCCGCGCAGCATCTGCAAATCGCGATTCTGCTGATTGACGATGTCCGCGAACTCGCGGAAGGTCTCGAATTTCGATGCACGCACCGCGTGCTGCAGTTTGCTAATGGTGGTCGGGTTGAGCAAATGCCGCTCGCCTCGGACGCGGAATTGGTACTCGCCACCGATGCGTAGCTCCGTGTCCGACAGGTGCGGCGGCTGCATTGCGAATTCGTGCTTCATGACTGCTTCGCGCGCCAGCACGTCGAGCCCAATACCGTCGATCCGCGAGGACGTCCCGGTAAAATATTTCTCGACGAGCGAGCGGTTGAGCCCCACCGTCTCAAAGATCTGCGCGCCTTGATAGCTCTGCAGCGTGGAAATTCCCATCTTCGAGAACGTCTTCAGAAGCCCCTTGTCGATCGACTTCATGTAGCTCTTGAAAACTTTGTCCCAGGAATATTCCGCCGGAAACGCGCCGGAGCGGTGCAGGTCCTCGAGCGTTTCGATCGCGAGGTACGGATTCACCGCGCTGGCTCCGTAACCGAGCAGCAGGCAGAAATGCATCACCTCGCGCGGCTCGCCCGACTCGACGATCAGCGCCACCTGGTTGCGCGTTCCCTCGCGAATCAGATGATTGTGCACGGCCGAAAGCGCCAGGAGCGACGGGATCGGCGCGTACTCGTGATCCACGCCGCGGTCCGTCAGAATGATCAGCGTGTAGCCGGATTTGATAGCCAGCGACGCGCGGCGGCACAGCGTTTCAATCGCTTCGTCGAGCGGCTTTTCGCTTCCGTTTACGCAGAACAGCATGGGCAGGCTCGTCGCCAGGAAATTGCCCCAGCTCACCCTCCGCAGCTTCTCCAGTCGCCAGTTGGAAATCACCGGGTGGCGCAGCTTCAGCGTGTGGCAATTCTTCGGCGTCTCGTCGAGGATGTTGCCTTCACTTCCGATGTAGGTGTTGAGCGACATCACCAGGCCTTCGCGGATCGAATCGATCGCCGGATTCGTGACCTGCGCGAAGGTCTGCTTGAAATAATTGAAGAGCAGCTGCGGCTTGTCGGAGAGGCACGCAAGGGGCGTGTCAATGCCCATCGAGCCTACGGGTTCTTCTCCGCCGACGGCCGACGGCAGCAGAATCGTTTTCAAATCCTCGTCGGTGTAACCGAAGGCGCGTTGCCGCATGCGGATCGTCTCGTGATCCGTCGGCAGGACGTGCGTCGGGCTCGGCAGATGATCGAGCGTGATCTGGTTTTCCTTGAGCCACACCGCGTACGGCTGCCGCGCGGCCAGTTGCTTTTTGACTTCTTCGTCCGTGATCAGCCGCTTCTGTTCTGTATCGACCAGGAAAATGCGGCCCGGCGCCAGCCTTCCCTTCATGCGCACTTCTTCCGGCTTGATCGAAAGAACTCCCGCCTCCGAAGCCAATACGACGAGCCCATCATTCGTGACCACGAATCGGCCCGGGCGGAGTCCGTTGCGGTCGAGCTTCGCCCCGATTACACGGCCATCCGTAAAGGCCACCGCCGCTGGACCGTCCCACGGCTCCATCAGCGACGCGTGATATTCGTAGAACGCTTTAATATCCTCCGGCATCGTCGCGTCGTGATCCCACGCTTCCGGAATGAGCATCGACATCACGTGCGGAAGTGTGCGCCCGGAGAGCGTGAGCAATTCGACCGCGTTATCCAGCATGGCCGAATCGCTGCCGCCGGCGGTGATGATCGGCATCAACTTCTTCATATCGTCACCGAAAAGCGGGGACGACAAAACAGATTGCCGCGCGTACATCCAGTTGATATTTCCGCGCAGCGTGTTGATTTCGCCGTTGTGGCAGATGTAGCGGTAAGGGTGCGCGAGCTTCCAGCTCGGGAACGTGTTGGTCGAGAATCGCTGGTGCACGAGGCACAGCGCGCTTGTCAAATCGGGGTCGAGGAGTTCCTTGTAGAAATCGGTGATCTGCGGCGCGAGCAGCAATCCCTTGTAAATAATTGTTCGCGAAGACAGCGACGGAATGTAGAAAAAGTCTTTTTCCTTCAGATCGGTCGCGGCAACCGCCGATTCGACGCGCTTGCGCAAGACGTAAAGTTTGCGTTCGAGCGCGTCCTGATCCATGCCCGTCCCGGCACGGATGAATACCTGCTCAATGTAAGGCTGCGACGCGCGCGCCAGACGGCCAATCGTGTTCCCGTTGATCGGAGTGTCGCGCCAGCCCAGCACCGTCAGGCCCTCTTCGCGCGCGATTTTTTCGATCAGGCCTTCGCAAATCAACCGGTCCTGCGTATCGACCGGGAGAAAAACCATCCCCACACCGTACTCACCGGGAGCGGGCAAGGAAAATCCCAGGCTCGCCGCTTCGCGCTCAAAGAACGCGTGAGGAATCTGGATCAAAATTCCCGCGCCGTCGCCCGTTTGCGGATCGCACCCGCAGGCGCCGCGATGGGTCAGGTTGATGAGGATCTGAATTCCTTTGAGAACGATATCGTGCGACTTCCGCCCTTCGATGTTGGCGACGAAGCCGATGCCGCAGGCGTCATGCTCGTGCTCGGGACGGTACAATCCCTGCGCCGGCGGAATGCCCCGAAATGGGTAGAGTTCGCTCATAGGAGCCGGGATCAAGAATTCCAATGCGGCAAAGTCAGCAGGCAAACGCGCGGATTTGCTCGGGCCAACTCGATTCAGCCGCTTTCCTGGAACGCCACTCCTCCTGATACAGTCAAGTTCAGACGATTCGGACGACCCGAATCAGCCATTGGATAGAGATTTTCCTCAATCGATTCCGGCGCTTGCTTGAAAAGCGCGCCCAGATACAAAATCGCGGCGTCCCAGACACTTTGACGCCGTCCCCTCACCGCCTTGCCGGAAAGCCGCTATTTTAGCATTCTCTCCGTCGGTTGTCCCCCAGCCATTCGCCATCTAGATTTGCGATCCAATCCATAGTTTTTTTGGATTCATCGACGACGAACGCCCGTGTTCTGCTATAATTCCGCACTCACATATGGATTTCGACCAACTGACAACCTTCATCGAAATTGCCAAACTAGGCAGCTTTTCCCGCGCCGGACAGAAACTGTTCCGTTCGCAGCCGGCCGTCAGCGCGCAGGTGCGCCAGCTCGAGCAGGAATACGGCGAGAAACTCTTCGACCGCGGGCGCAAGTCCGTGCGGTTGACCTCGGCTGGAGAAACATTGTTTGAATATGCGGTGCGCATGGTCAACCTGAGGGCCGAATCGCAGCGCGCCGTGGCGGACAAAGCCACCACGCCGCGCGGTGTGCTCGCGCTCGGCGCAAACGAAGCCACATGCCTGTACGTCCTGCCCGATATTTTCGCCGAGTATCACCGCCTGTATCCTTCGGTGCAGATCAGCATCTACCGCAATTTCAGCCACAAGGTTTTGCAGAAGGTCGAGGACGGATCGATCGACGTCGGCATCGTGACGCTACCGGCGAAATCGCCCAGCCTGAAATTCCATCCGATTTTCCGCGACCGCGTCATGCTCATGGTGAATCCGCGCAATCCCCTCGCGAAGCTCAAAACCGTGCGCATGAAGGATATCGCCGAGCAGCCGCTGATTTTTCCGAGAACGGGGTACACGCGGCAGCTTCTCGACAAGCACTTCCGGCCTTACAAGCCGCAGCTCCAGATCACGATGGAGCTGACCAGCGTGGGGATGATCAAGTGCTTCGTCGCTGCGGGGCTCGGCGTTTCCCTGATCAGCGCGAGCTTTGCCCGAAACGAAGTGCGCGCCGGCGAAGTGAAACTCATTCCGATCGCGGACGTGGAATTGTGGCGAGAACTGGGAATCGTCTACCGCCGCGACCGCACGTTGCCGCGCTCGTCGGCGGCGTTCATTGCACTGGTGCGTCAGCGCGCTGCCGAAAATCCCGACCTCGAACTGGCCCCTGTCCGCAAAGTCGTGCGCGGCGCCGAACCCGCGCCAATCGCGTAACGCTTCAGACCGAAAACCCTCCAGCTTTTCTCTGTGTCCTCTGTGTTAGAAGCCTTTGTTCTACCCAGCGTGGCTCGAATCGAAATTCTTTCACCACAGAGCGCACAGAGGGCCACGGAGAAACCCGGGTGCCGCTCATCGCACCGCGATCGGCGCGATCGTTGATCCTGTTCCGCCTTCGATTTTCAGCGGAGTCATGATGTACGCGGTTTCGTAGGCGCGCTCCGCCGCGAGTTGCTCCAGCTTCAAGTTCTCCACGAGATAAACTCCATACATGATCAGGAACATCGCGTGAATCGGCAGGTTCATTTTCTGCTCGGGATACGGCCGCACCTCGACGCAGCATGTATCCGTCCCCACAAGCATCGGATTCTGCTTGACGAGCCACTCGCCTGCCTCAATCCCGATTCCCGGAGACGATTTCAAATACTTGTCTTTGTCCTTGACGGTGTAGAGCTTGCCCCAGCCGGTGTTGATCATCACGGCGTCGCCCGTTTCCAGCTTCAGATTTTCCTTCGCCAGAGCCTTTTGCAGGTCGTCTGCCGTGATGACGTATCCGCCGGGCAGCATGTCCACGTTTTTCAAGCCCGCGACGTCGATGAGCACGCCGCGCGTCATGATATCCGGAATTTTCTCGACGCCGAGTTTCGGAAATCCTTGCCGCGCTCCGGCGGTCAAGTCGCTGGTGGCGCCCTCGCCGAAGCTCATTTCATGGCTCGTGATGCAGTTGTAGTATTCGCCGCCGTAAATTTGGTGCGCGAACGCGTCCAGCTGCGTACCCACTTGGCCTAACTCGGTGATGACGATCTCTTCGTTCTCGCCGCGCGTGCCCGGGTCCGTCGCGGTGCTGCGCTTCATGTGCAGATCGAAGCGCCGCGAGCCGATCAAGGGCAGCGCCGCGGAAAGATGGAATCCCAGTGTGAAGACTTCGCCTGTGTGAATCAGTTTCGCGGCCTTGAGCGCCATCTCCGGCTTCATCAAGTTTCCGGAGCCTACTTCGTCCTTCGCGCCCCACTTCGACGGGCAACGCTGCGCGTCGCTCGGCATTTCCCACGATTGCGCGCGCAGCGTGGCGCACGAAAACCCAAACACTAGCGCAAATGCCATCACCCCAACCGGCCAATTCGTTCGCATTGGCTTCCTCCCGCAGATCGATTCAAAATTAGGTCAGGTTTATGGACTGAATCCGGGTAGGTAGCAACAACATCTGGATGGCGGAAGCCGCTAAGCCCGAGGATTGCGCAAAAGCCCAAGCATATCCGGGTCGGAATTTCTGGCCTGGGCGCCGTTGGCTTCCGCCGGCTCGGGAATTTCACCTTCACCCGTTGCCAGGAATAGATTCGCTTCGAGGCCGTGCTGCTTGTCGTAGAGGTCGCGATAACGCCCGCCAAGCGCGTACAGCGTCTTGTGCGTGCCGCGCTCGACGATCTTTCCACCTTCGACCACCAGAATCTGATCCGCACGGCGAATCGTCGAAAGCCGATGCGCGATGACGAACGTGGTGCGTCCGCGCATGAGCTGCGCCAGGCCCTCTTGAATCAACATCTCGGATTCGGAATCGAGGCTCGAGGTCGCTTCATCGAGGATCAGGATGCGCGGGTCGGCCAGAATCGCGCGCGCGATCGACACTCGCTGCCGCTGCCCGCCCGAAAGCTTCACGCCGCGCTCGCCGATCACCGTGTCGTATTTGTCCGGAAAGCGCTCGGCGAATTCATCGACGCGAGCAATCCGACAAGCCGCCAGAATTTCGTCCTCGCTTGCAAAGGGCCGCGAAAACGCGACGTTCTCGCGAATCGTGCCGTCAAACAAAAACGACTCCTGCAGCACAACGCCGAGCCGAGTACGGTAGGAGTCCAGCCGCACAGTGGCAAGGTCCACGCCGTCCACGAGAACGCGCCCCGAAAGCGGCACGTGAAACGCTGCAATCAGCCCGATCATCGTGGATTTTCCCGAGCCGGACGAGCCGACAAGCGCCGTCACCGTCCCCGGCAGCGCGAGAAAGCTCACGTCCTGCAGTACCGGCTTGCCTTCTTCGTACGCAAAGCTAACGTTGTCAAACGCGAGTTCGCCGGCGATGTCCGGCAGCGTGACGGTGCGGCGCGGGTCTTCGTCCTCGGGCCGCTCGTCGAGCACTTCGCGCGTGCGTTCGAGTCCGGCGACGGCTTCGGTGAGTTGCGTGCCAATACCTACAACTTGAAACACCGGCGCGATCATGAACGCCAGGAACGCCGTGTAGCTCATGAACTGTCCGACCGTGATTTTTCCCTGCAAGACCTGATGCGCGCCCACGAGCATCACCAGCGCGCCGACGACTCCGCCGAGCGCCGTCGTGGAAAAGCTCATCATCGACATCGTCGTGAGCGATTTGATCACGTTGTCCAGCAAGCGCTGCACGCCCTTGGTAAACACTTCGGCCTCGCGCTCCTCCGCGTGATACCCCTTCACCACACGCACGCCGGAAAGTGACTCCGTGAGCCTCCCGCTCACCTCGGCGTTGATTTTCGCGCGCTCGCGGAAAATCGGCCTGAGCACGCTGAACGCTTTCCGCAATCCCACCATGCTGACGAGCAACAGGCCGGCCGCAAGCCCCGTCATCACCGGGCTGATGCGCAACAGCATGTACAGCGCAATCGCCGCCGTGAGCAAGCCACCCAGAAACTCGACCAGCCCCGTGCCGATCAGATTGCGCACGCCCTCGACGTCGCTCATGATGCGCGAGACGAGCGCCCCGGTTTTGTTCGCATCGTAGTAGGCCACCGGCAGCCGCCCGACGTGCTCCTGCACTTTCCTGCGCAGCTCGGTGATCATGCGCTGCGCCGCTTTCGAAAGCGTCTGCGTCAGCGTATAGGAAGTGACGCCTTGCAGGATTGTCGCGAGCAGCACTCCGCCGACGAGCGGCATCAGGAGCCGCGTCTGGCGGTGGATCATCACGTTGTCGACCAGAAATTTCGTCGTGTAAGGAATCGCCAGGCCCGATATACGGTTGATGGCCATGAGCGCCATCCCGATCGCCAGCAGGCCCCGCCGCGGCCGCATCAACTCCCAGATGGCCGGCAATTGATCCAAAACCCTTAGAGTTTTCTTTTTCTCCGCCGGGGTTGCGTCTTCGCGCGCGTGCCTCGAGCCATGCCCACGCTCGGCGCGCGCCGCCATCCCGCGCTGCGTCCCCACACCCCCGAATCCGCCCGCCATTCTCATGCGACTCCCATTCTAGGGTATCCGCCCTAGGCACGCCATTCATGAGATGCGGCAGGGTTCCGCGAAGGTCCAGGAGCGCGCCGATACACCGTCGGCAAACGTCTCCCGATAAGTTCACAACTCCTTCACGGTACTTCGGCAGGCACGATTGACACTTCACGGGCTGACACTTAGAGTGGCGGGAAGGTTGCTGCGAGGAGGCACCTATCCCGACGAAAATTTTGGGCGAAGACTCACCAGTTGCATCGGGGGAGCGGGTGAGTTTTTTCGTGTGCGGATTGGGCGCCAATCCATTTCGGAAAGGCCTACGTCAATGAACCGTGGGGAAAGGAATAAGCTCTGGATCAATCCTCTGCTCGCCCAGCTCAAGTTAGTTCGTAACGCGGAAAACACTGCCGACCCAGAATCGTCCTGGGAACAAATCGAGGCGACGCACCTGCAGGATCGGATCGCGCGAGTCGCCTCCGAGATCAACGAGACCGCAGGCTATCATCTTCTCGAATCGCTGTATTTTCTGCCCCCTCAAAAAAATGTGTTGCGAGTCCGATTTGAGAGGAATCCGTCGAAGCACCACATGGAGATCGTTATTCGCGGCAACGATGTCTTCGTGAAGTTCTCCTCCTCGAGGCGCCGTTCGTTTGGATTCGATCGCTATCTCCCAGGCGATCTTTTCAGAAAAAGTTCCAACTTGGTATGGCAGGATATCATTCACCCCACTGAAGTATCCGACGATCACATTCAAGGCTGGTTGATTTATCTTCTCTCGGGACTGAGCAAGGAGTACAGACCGGATGTTTTCCTCGCCTCGAATTCGGGCTCCGAACTCAGCGCAATGCTCCGCCGGGCGTCCGCCTAGCGGTTTTCAAACTGAACATCTCTTCGAGCGCGGCCGAAATCTGACGGTACACGTGTGCCCAGCTTGCGCTTCGCCGCCAATCGGAAAATTCTTGGTGTCTCCTTGACAAGAACAATGCGCGTTTGCTCTCATCACTCATCGCGCCACGGCTGTCGGAGCTTCAGTTTTGCCCGCCGCGCGAGGTTGGCGCGGCGTTGAGCTTTCTTGTGCAGTGGACCTGGAATCGGTAACGCCAGTCGCGGAGTTCTTCAGAATGTCCAAGCTTCGTCTATCGATGGCGTGCTGGAACTATGACCGCACCCGCGCGCTCCTCGAAGAGCGCGTCCCGGTCGACGGCATCGATCTGACCTACATCAACATCCCGGTCGAGGAAACCTTCTTCCGGATGATCCGGCACCGCGAGTTTGACGTTGCCGAGATGTCCCTTTCCTCCTACACGCTTTCCTTGTTTCGCGATCCCAAGCCGTTTGTTGCGATTCCCATCTTTCCTTCCCGGTGTTTCCGCCATTCCTGCATCTTTATCCATCGCAACAGCGGCATTCGCGAGCCGAAAGACCTGATCGGAAAGCGAGTCGGAAATCCGGAATACCAGCTGACGGCGTGCGTGTGGATTCGCGGCATTTTGAGCGACGAATATAAGGTGCCGGTTTCCAGCGTCAGCTACTTTCGCGGAGGCGAAGAAACTCCCGGCCGGACGGAGAAGCAAACCGTTTCCCTGCCGCCGGAAATTCGACTGGAGAATATTCCCGAGGACAAAACGCTGTCCCAAATGCTTCGCGATGGAGAAATCGACGCGATCTACTCGCCGCGCACGCCTTCCTGCGTCGCGCAACGCGCGCCCAGCGTCCGCCTGCTGTTCGAGGATTACGAGGCTGTCGAGCGCGAGTATTACAAGCGAACGAAGATTTTTCCCATCATGCACACGGTCGTCATTCGCCGCGAGCTTTACGAAAAGCATCCCTGGATCGCGCAATCGCTGTACAAAGCGTTTGTGCGAGCGCAGCGCGAGGTCTACGAGGACCTGTACGAAACCGCGGCGTTGAAATTCATGCTGCCCTGGCTGATCCGCCACGCGGAGGACACGCGCAGTTTGATGGGCGACGATTTCTGGCCCTACGGCATCGAGCCCAACCTGCATTGCCTGAACACGTTCCTGCGCTATTCCTACGAGCAGGGGCTCGCCAAGCGCCTGCTGACGCCGCAGGAACTGTTCGTGCCGGAAGCGCTGGAATCGTTTAAGATCTGAGAATTCAATCCTGAAATATTCGCATTGAGCTTCTGACGCCGGCAGAATGGTCCGACTGGAGAACTCCTGAATGGCTGGATCCGGACAGCCCGCCGTGCTGCGCTGGTGGGCGCTCGAGCGCGGAGACATCGACGCCACAGTCGCGCAAGTCGGCTTCAACGTGGCGCAGATGATTATTCCCGCGTTTCTTCTCGCGCCCGTTGGCATCGCCATGGAGTTCAGCGTCAGTCACCTTTTGCCGGGCTTTGCCCTGGGATTTTTTGCCGGCTCGATGGGACTCACGATGCTGGCCGTGGGACTCGCTAAGCGCGAGGGCCGCGCCAACGTCACTGCTCACGTCTACATCAACAACGTGCCTGGAATCATCGCCTACACGCTCGCCATCATGCTCCCGATTTACTTGCAGACGCACGACCAGGAGCTGGCATGGAGGGTCGGCGCCGCCGCGGTCGTCTGGACCGGAATCATCAAGCTCGTCGCGGCGCCGCTCGCCGGCGTGATTCGCCAATTCATTCCCAAGCCCGCGATGATGACCGTGTTTGGCGCGGCCATGTACACGTATCTCGCGCTGGTGTTGCTGCAGCGCATTTTCGATCAGCCGCTCGTGGGAATTGTCGCCCTGGCGATCGTGGCGATCGCGGTCCTCGCCAACGTTCCGATCACCAAGTGGAGGATTCCGCCGTTTCTCGTCGCATGGCTCGTGCCCCTCGCCATTGGGCTCGCCATCGGCTACGTTCATCCCTCGTGGACCGGCTTCTCCGCGCAGGCGCCGTTCGTGCGGACTCCGGGCATGCTGCAGGCGATGGGCCTCGCGATTCCCTATCTTTCCGTGATCGCGCCGATGGCGATTTACCAGGTCCTGCAGGACATCGCGTCGGTCGAAGGAGCCAACTCCGCGGGCGACAATTATGACGCGCGCCTGGTCGTCGCTTGCGACGGCCTGGGAACATTCCTGTGCGGCGCGGGAGGAAGCATCATCACGCCCGTCGTCGCCGCCTTACATCCACCCTACAAAATGATGGGCGCGCGCATTGGATTTTGTTTCTGGACGGCAGTGATTTTTCTGGCCGTGTTCGTCAGCGGAATCTCGCTGTTCATGGCTCAGCTTTTTCCGTGGGCCATTCTCGCGTCCATGATCGCCTACGTCGCGATCGGCGTGGGTCGCGCGACACTGCATCGCGTGGAACAAAAGTATCTGAACGCGGTTCTGCTGGGCTTCGTGTTGCCGGCCGGAGCGGTTGTCAGTTCCGCGGTCAATTCCGCTCTTCCAGCGCTCACGCTGTCGGCCGCAAATCCGGCGGTGCAGGCCGCGCTGAATCGTTCGATCTACTGGTCCTCGATCCAAGGCCTCGGCAATGGGTTTCTATTTCTGGTGCTCGTGGTTTCGGCGCTCATCACCGAATTGATCGACCGGAATTTCGGTAGCGCCGCGCTCTGGTGCCTGATCGCTTCCGTTTTCTCGTGGTTCGGACTGATGCACTCACCGATTCTTCACTGGGGCGCGCAGCCGATGTATGCGGCCGGCTGGCTGGTCGCGGCGATCCTCGTCTTCTCGGCACGCTGGTGGCGCGGCGATCTCGCGCCGGCCGCGTAGCGCCCGAGGCTCTCGAAGCTGGGCATGTGAAACTTGTCACCATTCGTCGGGAGTGCTACAAGAAGATCATGGACAAGGCGGCCACAGCTTTTTCGCCTGCCGAGTTTCGACGTCATCTCTTCTACGAGACGTCCCATTCGCCCTCGCTCGCCGAGCTCGTGGGCTACGAAAAAGCCAAGGAAATCATCGATTTCTGTTTCATCGCCAATCCCTACTACCCCACTCCGGCGATGATGCGCGATCTTCAGGACAATTTCCCCAATTTGATCAAGTCCTACCCGTCGAGCAATCCCGCCGGCAGCCAAAAGCATCTCGCCGCGGTGTTGCACGTAAACCCGACGCACTTGATTATCGGAAATGGCGCGACGGAGCTGATCGTCCTCATCAACACGACCTTGATTGATCGCATCGCCGTGCCGGTGCCCACCTTCGGCGAATACATCGAAAAACTCAAGGATCAGCGCGACGCCGAACTCTACACGTTGAATCCCGAGGAACGTTACACGCTCCATTTGCCGCAGTATCTCGAGTGGGCGCGCAAACGCGCTCTCAAAGCGCTTCTCGTCATCAATCCCGGAAACCCTACGGGACAGCTTTTCTCCCTCGACGAAATGATCGATTTCCTGAATCAAGCTAAGGACATGGAACTCGTGATTGTCGATGAGTCGTTCATCGATTTCGCCGGCGATCCGATTCCGAGCTTGCTGCAGGTGGCCGGCCGCTTCTCCAATCTGCTTCTCGTCCGCAGCATGAGCAAGCACTGCGGCGTTCCCGGCCTGCGCCTGGGTTACTGTTACAGCGAAAATCTGTACATCCTGAATCACATGCGCCAGTTCATCCCAACTTGGAACGTAAATACGCTGGCGCAATATTTCTTGTCGCTGCTCCCCGCCACCGATAGCGAATATCACGAAGGACGCAAGCGCCTGATCGGCGATGTCCGCTGGCTCTACGATTCGCTCAAAGCGATCCGTGGCATTGGCGTGTATCCGACGGGCGCCAATTTTGTCCTGTTCAAAATCACTGGCGGCATGACGGCGGCGGAATTGCAAGCTATCCTCCTGCGTGACCACAGGCTCTACGTGAGGGACTGTTCGAATAAGATCGGCATGGACTCCCATCACATCCGCGTCGCATCGCAAGGCCGAGACAAGGACGCCAGGCTGGTTCGGGCGCTCCAGACGATCCTTCCATGAAACGCCCCTGGGTTCTCGTCGTCACGCGCAGAACCACTCGCAAAGATATGTTGATCGACTACGTTGCCGAGGCTCACCTCAAGCATCTGACTCGCCTCGGCACGCTCCCGGTCATGATTCCTGTGGTCGAGGGCACGCCCGGCTGTCTACCCGATTACATGACGAACATGCGGGGCCTCCTTCTCGTGGAAGGCGAGGACATCGAACCTAGACGTTTCAAAGCCACGCGCGAAAACTACAAACATCTCGAAAAAACGCATCCGCTAAAGGACGAAATTGAGCTCCGCCTGATTCGGCACGCGTTGAAAAATGAGCTTCCTATACTTGGCATCTGCCGCGGATCGCAATTGCTCAACGTGGCGTGCGGTGGAACGCTCTATGGCGATGTGCAAAAAGAAAAAAAGTCTCGCCTGAAACACATCGATTTTGATCACTACCACACCTACCGACATCCGATCCTCATTCGCTCGGGAAGCCCACTGCAGAAGTGGTACAGAAGGAAAGCATTGCGGGTGAACAGTTACCACCATCAGGGAATCCGCGATCTTGCGCCGCGCTTCAAGCCGATGGCCCACACAAAGGACGGATTGATCGAGGCCTATTTCGACCCCAAGAGGGATTTTCTAGTCGGCTTACAATTCCACCCCGAGCGCATGCCCGAGGAACCGGAAGGAAACTGGCGCATCTGGAAAGCATTCGGCGCAGCCATCCGTCGCACTCGTGCTCAGAAGAAATCAGAATCATGAGAGGTAGTTAATCTCCCGCTCGCGGCGCCGCGCCGGCGAGATAGAAATACCCCACCTTATTGTTCGCTGGCGTGCCAAACCACGTGCGTCCCTGCGCGTCGAGATAAAACTCACGCATGGTGTTCTCCGCTTGCGGGAACGGATACTCGGTCACGTGCCCGGTCTTCGGGTCGAGATTTCCAATCACGTCCAAATGCTCGGACGAATACCACAGCGTGTGATTCGTGCCGATCGCCAGCGCGTAAGGAGTCGCTTCGGGACCCGGTAGCGCGTATTCCTTGAACGATTCGGTCTTTGGATCAAATTGCCCGATCTTGCCGGCCTGAAACTCCGCGAACCAGATCGTGCCGTCCGTATCGATCTGAATGCGGCGAGGACGGGCGTCCGGCGTGGGGGGCTGCCACTTCGTGACTTTCAGCGTCTTGGCGTCTACCTTGCCGATCTTGCCGTTCGGCACGTATTCCGCGAACCAGCAATTTCCATCCTTGTCGAGCACGAGTCCGTAAGCCGACGGGATTTCCTTGATCTGCGTAAACTCCTTCGTCCTCGGATCGAACACCGTTAGCGGGCCGCCGGTTGCCCAGATCCTGCCCTGCGCGTCGATCCGCAGCGTGTGCTTCGATCCGCCCGCTACTGTTCCTTCTTTGCCCGCAACGTACGAATCCTGATATTCGGTGATGGATCGAGTCGCGGGATCCCAGCGCCCCAGCTTGTTCGAACCCTGCTCGGTCAGCCACACACTCCCGTCCGGCGCGGGCACTGCGGAGTGAATCGCCGCCGTCCCTTTGTTCGGAACGGGATACTCCTGCACCTCTCCGGTCTTCGGATCGAGCCTGCCGATCTTGTTGGCGTTGCCGTAGTACGGCATCCAGTAGCTGCCGTCCTTGTCCGGAAACGCGCTCCACGGCATGCGGCTCGGTCCCGGAAGTTCGTATTCGACGTAGACGATCTTCATGGCGTCGTCATCGAATGCCCGCACCAAATCCTTATACTTCGGCATTTCGGTGGGAGATTTCGGCAGCACGGAATCTTCGCCGAAGAGAGAGTTGATGTACGACGCCACGTCCGCGGCGTTTTGATCGTTGAACGGCGCGCCGACTCCGCCCAGGAAAAAGTGCATCGAATCCGCCATGTACGCAACGCGATCTCGCCATCCGTCCTCATCCCGCTGCACGGAAGCCATGCGCGATTGGAACCCGTGACAAGCGAAACATTTCCCGACGAGCAGGTCCTTTCCCTTCGTGTCCGGGAACAAAACCTCGCCCTGGTACTGGGACAGATCGCTCCAGCGAACCATTCCCTTCTGAAGCGCAAAATCGTAGGAGGCGCTCTGGTCCGCTGCAAGATTCACGTCGGCGCGCGGATCGCTACGATAGCCGACAGCCCTCACTTGGACTTGGTATTTTCCCGCGGGCAAATTCTCGATGCGGTATCGGCCTTCCTTGTCCGTCAGCACGCTGACCAGGACTCGAGTTCCCGAATTCCGCGCCTGGACGAATGCGCCCCGGAACGGGGTTCCGTCGGGGCTTTTCACCGAGCCGGTTAAAGTCGCGGCTTGGGCGACTGAAACAAACAGCGGAAACGCAATCAGCAGACTCAGGCGCTTGAAAGCGGATTTCATGGCTCCTCCTGGTTGTGGGCAGCGAAGGGATTTGGCTGGATTGTACCGCAATCCTAATCCACGAGGATAGGCATGCAAAGGACGGGTTGTACGTGGAAGTCGAGCCGGTTGATTTCCTGCAGGGCGCAGCCCAGCATCGCGCTGGGGCAGGTTTCGAGCGTGATGATGAACGGCAGAGCGGAGTGTGGAAATCCCGGCCGCTGCAGCACGGCATCAATTCCGATCCCGTAGCGCGAAAGCACCGTCGCGACGGCCGCGATGATCCCGGCGCGATCCTTCACGACAAATCGGAGGTAGTACGGCGCGGTAAATTCGCCGCTCACATCCTTCGGCGTTTCGACGTCATGGAGGGTGCTTGAGGGAGACGCGCCGCTGCGCGCGATCGAATACAAATCGGACACGACGGCGACAGCGGTGGGGTCGCCGCCTGCTCCGAATCCCGAAAACACCATCTGCCCGGCGTACTGCCCCGTGGCCGTCACAAGATTCTTGCTGCCCTCGACGTGCGCCACGAGCGAAGCGACCGGAACAACCGCGGGCCGCACAAACGCGCGCACGCTGAGTCCGCCTTCCGTTTCTTTTTTGGCCAGCGAAATCTGCCGGATGGTGCAGTTCAACTCGCGCGCGTAGGCGAAATCGACCGCCTCGACCGCGGAAATCGGCCAGCATGGGATCTGATCGCTTTGCAGCCGCACGCGCAGACCGGCTTGCGCCAGAATCACCAGCTTGGCGCGCGCGTCGTAGCCCTCGACGTCGTTCGTCGGATCGGCTTCGGCGTAGCCGAGTTCCTGCGCTTCCTTCAGCGCCGACTCAAAGGTTGCGCCGGTCGCTTCCATCTTCGTCAGGATGAAATTGCACGTGCCGTTGAGCACGCCCGCGATCTTGAACAGCCGGTCGCCCGCGAGGCCTTCTTGAATTCCCATAATTGCGGGAATGCCTCCCGCGACGGATGCACCAAATTCGAGGCGGCGTCCCGCTTCGCGCGCGAGATCGATCAGCTCAGGGCCACTCTCCGCGATCAACTGCTTATTGGCCGTGACCACGGATTTTCCCGCGCGCAACGCCTTGCGGATCCAGTCGCCCGCGGGCTTCACACCGCCCGCGAGCTCCACAAAAATATCGATGTCCGAGGAGAGCACTTCGTTGATGCTTTCGGTCCAGCGCACGCTCGTCGGCACCCAGTCCACTTTTTTCCGCGCCGCGTCGCGATTGAAAATATGCGTCAGCTCGAATGCGCCGCTCGCCTCCTGGCACAGCAGTTTCGCCACCGATCGGCCCACCGTGCCAAACCCCGCAATGGCGATTTTTAGTTTCCGCTTGCGAGCCGCCGGCTTTTTCGCGGGAGTAGACTTCGTTCCTGAGTTCGATTTTGCGCGATTCGTCTTAGCCGCCAATGCCTCACCTCGCTCGGAAACTGCACCCCATGTGGAACAGGCCGTGCAGAGCGCAAAGATTATAAGGTATTTTCCAGTAGGACAGGCTTCCAGCCTGTCGCTTTTCGTTAGGGCAAGCAAGCCGCCCCAATGCGACGAGTGGCGAACGAGAGGAATCTAACACTCATGGCCCAAGTAAACGAGCGCCTCCCCAAAAACGTCCCCGGCGAGTTCTTCGTCGACGCCACCTGCATCGATTGCGACGCGTGCCGACAGATCGCTCCGGCCGTCTTCCGCGATCACGGCGGGCAGTCCAGCGTCTACCACCAACCGCGAAATCCCGGCGAACTGCATCGCGCGCTCATGGCACTCGTAGCGTGTCCCACCGCTTCCATTGGTAGCGCATCTCACCGCAGCGCCCGCGCGGGCGTCGCAGCCTTTCCCGTGCACGTCGTCGACGACGTCTACTACTGCGGATTCAATTCGGAGGCCAGCTTCGGCGCCTGGTCCTACTTGATCGTGCGGCCCAAGGAACAGGGCGCAAACGTGCTCGTCGATTCGCCGCGGTTCAACAATCCTCTCGTGAAGCGCATTGAGGAAATGGGCGGCGTGAATCTCATGCTCCTCTCGCACCGCGACGACATTGCCGATCACGCCAAATTCGCGGAGCATTTCCATTGCCCGCGCGTCATGCACGAAGCCGATGGCGCGGCAGCACGCGGCATCGAGCGAGTGATTTGCGGCGCGGACCCGCTGCGAATCGACGATGATCTCCAGCTCATCCCCACTCCCGGGCACACGCGCGGCCACCAGGTGTTTCTGTATCGCGATAAAGTCCTGTTCACGGGAGATCATCTCGCCTGGTCGCCTGAGCGGCAAACGCTTACCGCGTTCCGCGATGTGTGCTGGTCCTCGTGGACAGATCAGACCCGATCGATGGAAAAGCTGCTCGACTACCGGTTTGAGTGGGTTTTGCCCGGCCATGGGCGAATCGGCCACGGCGCCGCAGAGGAAATGCACAAACATTTGCAGGGCTGTGTCGCACGAATGAAGAGGCAATGATTGGCCGCGCCGGTCCAGCGGGGAAAATTCGTCAAACTCGCTCAAGTAGCATCGCGATCCCCTGCCCTACGCCGATGCACATGGATGCCAGCGCGTAGCGTCCCTTGATGCGCTGAAGCTGCCCCGCCGCCGTCAAAACAAGACGCGCCCCGCTCATCCCCAGCGGATGCCCGAGCGCGATCGCGCCGCCGTTCGGATTCACTTTTTCGCTGTTGTCCGGCAGCCCCAATTCGCGGGTGACGGCGAGCGCCTGCGCGGCGAACGCTTCGTTCAATTCGAAAACTGCGACATCGTCCATCGAGATCTTCCATCGCGAGAGAAGCTTTCGAACGGCGGGCATCGGCCCGATTCCCATGTAGTCCGGCTCGACGCCGGCGGTCGCAGCTCCCACGACTCGAGCCAGGGGCTTCAACCCGAATCGCGCAGCCGCTTCTTCGGAAGCCACGAACATCGCGCACGCCCCGTCATTGATGCCCGAGGCGTTTCCTGCAGTAACGGTGCCGCTGTGACGAAACGGCGTGGGCAATTTCGAAAGCGCCTCGATGGTCGTGTCCGGGCGAATGTGCTCGTCTTCGGAAACGGTCTTCGTCGTTCCCTTCGGGCCCGGGATTTGCACCGGAACAATTTCCTGGGCGAAAATTCCAGCGCGCTGCGCCGCGGCGGCTTTCTGCTGCGAGCGAAGCGCAAAGCAATCCTGCGCCGCGCGGTCCACCTTGTATCGTTCCGCGACGTTCTCCGCCGTTTCGGGCATCGAAGCGTTGCCGTATAGCTCCAGCATGCGCGTGTTGGGAAATCGCCAGCCGATCGTCGTGTCGTAAATTTCAGCACCGCGGGAGAACGCGGTTTCGGCCTTGGGCATGACGAACGGCGCGCGGCTCATGCTTTCGACCCCGCCGGAAATTGCCAGCGAAATTTCATCCGCCGAAATGGCGCGCGCGGCGACGGCGACCGCTTCCATCCCCGAACCGCACAGACGGTTCACGGTCATCGCCGGAACGGAGTAGGGGATGCCGGAGAGAAGCAGCGCCATGCGCGCCACGTTGCGATTGTCTTCTCCAGCCTGGTTGGTGCAGCCAAGAATAACTTCGTTGACCGATTCCCAGTCGCTTTTGGGGAACCGCTCCCGCAAAGCCTTCAGCGGGATCGCGGCGAGATCATCTGTGCGCACCTGGGAGAGGGAGCCGCCGTACCGGCCAATAGGCGTGCGAATCCCTTCGCATATAAATGCGGAAGTCATTCTTCAGAAGTATATACGATTACTTGATCTGCTTGGCGCTCGTCGACGACGCACCGGCTGCGGGCGCTGCCGAGGCCGCAGGCGCCGTGGGCTCTTGAATTCCGACCAGCTCGATTTCAAAAATGAGCGTCGAGTTGGGAGCGATGACGCTTCCCGCGCCGCGGTCGCCGTAGGCCAGGGCGGGCGGAATAAACACTTGCCACTTTGAACCCACCGGCATGAGCTGCAGAACTTCCTTGAAGCCGGGAATGACGCCCTTCACTTGGAAAGGCACTGGTTTCCCGGCCTTTTCCGAGCCGTCAAACTCAGTCCCATCCATGAAAGTACCTTTGTAGTTGCAGAGCACAGTGTCGGTCTCGGCGGGCTTCTTCCCGGTGCCGGTCGTCATGACCTTGTACTGGAGTCCGTCGGGCAGTGAGACAACGCCCTCTTTCTTCGCATTTTCCGCGAGGAACGCTTCGCCCTTGGCCTTGTTTTCCGCCGACGCGGCCTGTTGCGCCGCCTGTTGCTTCTGCCGGACGTCGTTCTGCAACTTGGTCATCACTTGCTTCAGGTCATCGTCGCTCATGAGGGACTTCTTGTCCCCGAGCGCGTCTTTCAAGCCGCGCATCAGTAGCTCGGCATCCACGTCGAGTCCCTGGGCCTTTACCCCTTTGCCCATTTCCATGCCGATTGCGTAACTCGTCTTGTCTTTGTCGGTCTTGAGTTCCGAATCCGCCGCGGGCACCTTGGAAGCAGGCGCTTGTGCGCCGGAAGCCGGCGCCTTGGCCGGGGTCGAGGGAGCTTTCGCCGGCGCTTGCTGTGCGTACGCGCCGCAGGCAAACAGCCCGAGCGCCAATAGGGTTATACCGATCCGCTTCATCCGTCCTCCTAAATAATAACCAAGAGCGTTTATTTGGCGCTCAAGTACTACCATAGACGGTACCCGATTACATTGAGATGGGGCAAGTATTCGGAAAGGGCATGCCCCAGAAGTCAAGAGCACGGGACATTTCGCAATCTTCCCCACTTTGAAGACCTTGAAGTTCCGGTCATCAATCCGTGGTTAGCCTGAAGCAAGGGTTTAGTTCGGTCGCTTCGTGATGGATCAGTCTAGATCGAGCGCCAGTCTCAGTGCTTCGAACAGTTGCGCGACTTTGCCGCTGGAAAGTGATCCGACATAATCCGTGAGCTCGGTCTTGCGAATACTCACCAGGTTGTCGCACATGATCCAACTGGGGTGCTTCAGGCCTTCGTCGAGACCGATCGCGACCTGGGTGGATAGCCCCTCTCCGTTGCTAAAGACAGGAGCGCAAATCACGGTTGAGAAGCACGATTCGATCAGTGCAGGACGGCTCACGATGGCGAATACGCGGTACTGCTTCGCGTCTCCTCCGGGCTTGAAAACGCGGTACAGTTCTCCGCGCCTCAAGCGTTTTCACCGATTCGGCGAATCATAGCCCGATCAATCATCGAACGCCTGGTAGGAGAGGACATCGTCCGCCTCCAAGTTCAGCCGGTCGGCGGCCGCATTGAGGCGCTCCAGATCGCGTGCGTGAATTTTTCTGCGGGCGCGTTCATGGAAGTAAAGTCTGAGGACGCGTTCAATGAAGGCAGAACGCGAAACCTTCGATCCCGCGAGGCTGTCGACTTTGGCCAGCACCTCTGAGGAAAGTGTGATGGAAGTCTTCTCTTTCATACTATCAATATACTACCTTTTCTGCCTCGGTAAAGAAACTAGGTTTATCGACGGACTTTCTTAGCCCACGCAGATGCAATCTTTCGCCTGATCCATGCCGTCTGCTCGGATAGATCTTGGCCGCTCCCCTCGTCCAAATCCAGATTTTATGGCAGAGTAGAGTTCGCTGATGGCCGAAACCGGGAACTCCTCAAACGCGGGGCGCGTTGCCTTCACGTATCCTGACTTTTCCCTCTATCAACTGGCCCGTTTTCTCGTCGTGGCCGGGCTGGAAATGCAGTCGGTCGCGGTCGGCTGGCAAATCTATGAAATCACGAAGCGCCCGCTCGACCTCGGCCTTGTAGGGCTGGCGCAGTTCTCGCCGGGCATCCTGCTGTTTCTGGCCTCGGGGCACGCCGCCGACACGATCAACCGCCGCAAGTTGTTGATGGGGTGCTACGCGGGATTTGCAGTGTGTTCTTCCCTGCTGCTTCTCATAGCCCTAAGCGGGATCCGCGCCGTCTATCCGCTCTACGTGGTGGTGGTCTTGCTGGGGGTTGTGCGCGCGTTCAACAATCCCGCGAGCCGCTCGCTCCTCCCTCAGATCATCCCGGAAGAACATTTGCAGAACGCGATCGCCTGGAACAGCTCCGTAAACCAGGGCGGGACGATTCTCGGCCCTTCCCTCGGCGGTTTCATTTATGCGGTAGCCCGTGGTCCGGCGGCGGTCTACGCGAGTGCAATGCTGGCCGCTCTCGGCGCCGCGTTCCTGATGTCGCAGGTCAATCTGCGCGCCAGGGCCCGGCCAAGGGAGCCCGTCAGTCTAAAGTCCGTCCTCGCGGGGCTTCGCTACATCGGCGAGAAGAAGATCATCCTGGGGTCGATTTCACTGGACCTTTTTGCAGTGCTGCTCGGCGGCGCCGTAGCGCTGCTGCCTGTCTTCGCAAGCGAAGTGCTTCGGACCGGCCCGTGGGGGCTTGGGTTGTTGCGCGCGTCTCCCGCGATCGGCGCTGGCAGCATGGCGCTGCTCCTGGCGCACCGGCCGTTCCGCAGCCGCGCCGGCGCGACGATGCTGTGGTGTGTCGGCGGCTTCGGCGCGTTCACAGTCCTCTTCGGCATTTCGCGCAGCCTCGTCCTGTCCATGGTGGCGCTAATGCTGGTCGGGTCCATGGATATGGTGAGCGTGGTCGTCCGATCGACGCTGGTGCAACTCGCCACCCCGGACGAGATGCGCGGCCGAGTCAGCGCCGTCGAAATGATCTTCATCGGCGCCTCGAACGAGATCGGCCAGTTCGAATCGGGCCTCACCGCGCAATGGTTCGGAGCGGTTCCCGCCGTCATCATGGGGGGAGTCGGAACGCTGCTGATCACGGCACTGTGGGCATGGAATTTCCCTGAGCTAAGGCGGGTCGAGCAGCTCAGTTCCCTGAGGACATAAGGCGCTTCACTCCGAGAACAAGACAGAAATCGAAGCAGAGGAGTGTCAACTTCCTTTGGTTTTTTCGAGTTCTTCCGTAAGGGCGGGGATAAGTTCAAAGATGTCACCAACAATTCCGTAATCGGCGACTTCGAAAATCGGCGCGTTCTGGTCTTTGTTGATCGCGACGATCGTGCGGGAGCCTTTCATTCCCACGACGTGTTGGATCGCGCCGCTGATTCCGAGCGCGAGATACAGCTTGGGCGCGACGGTCTGGCCCGAGCTGCCGATCTGGCGGTCCATGGGGAGCCAGCCTTCGTCGCAGATGGGGCGAGAGGCGGCCAGTTCGCCACCGAGGAGCTTTGCCAGCTTTTCCGCGAGCGGAATATTTTCGGGCGCCTTGATGCCTCGCCCGACGACCACGAGGATCGGCGCCTGGGTCAGATCCACGGCTTGTTTCGCTTCACGGAAAAGCTCCAGGGGTTTGGTTCGAATCTGTTCGGGTTCTAGCTCCACGGCGAGCGGCGTGACCGGCGCTTTCGACGAGCCTTGCGCGACCAGATCCGCGCGAAACGCGCCGGCCTGGAACGTGGCAAACGAAGGCGCGGCACCTTCAAAGACGACATCCGCGGCGGTCTTTCCCTGAAACATCTGGCGCACAAAGACGAGCTTGCCGTTTTCGTTGCGGTAGCCGACACAATCGCCAATCATGCCTTTGCCGAGCGACGCCGCAAGCTTCGGCGCAAAATCGCGCACCTGATAGGTGTGCGGCAGGAGCACGAGATCCGGTTTGGCCTGCGCGATTACTTGCTTCAACGCGATCGTGTACCCGTCAGGCGTATACGCCGCAAGCAGATCGTGCTCGACGAGGAGCACTTCGTCGAGTTTGCTGGCCGCGAGTTCGCCGGCCAACGCAGCCACACCCTTACCAATCACGACGGCGACGAGGCGGCTCTTCGTTTCCGCGGCGATTTGCTGCGCCGCGGCAAGCGTCTCGAAGCTCGTCTTGTTCCATTGAGCGTCGCGCTGTTCGGTGATCAGGAGAATGTTCATGTTGTGCAACCAGATCCCAGGCTGGCGTCGACAACCGTTCTTGCGGGTCGCGGCTGTTGTAGCCCGCCTCTTTAGAGGCGGGGTTCGTGCCGCCCGAATCCCAGCGTCTAAAGACGCGGGCTACAACGTGGGCTACAGCACTCGCGCTTCGTGCCTCAATTTTTCCAGCAGCTTCGCGGCGGCCTCTTTCGGCGTGCCGGTCAGGAATTCCGTTTTCTTGGTTTTCGACGGAACATAAATGCGCTCGATGCGCTGCGTGGGTTCGTGCGCGACTCCCAGCGATTCGCGCGTGATCGTCGCGATCTCTTTTTTCTTCGCGGCCATGATGCCCTTGAGCGTAGCGTAGCGCACCTTGTTGATGCCCGACTGAATTGTCAGCACGGCGGGCAAGGGCAGCTCGACCCATTGGAACCATCCCGCTTCGAGCTCGCGCTTCACCCGTAGGCCGGCGCCCTGCACCTCGATCTGCATGATGATCGTGGCGTGCGGGAGGCCGAGAAGTTCCGCGAGGAGCACGCCGGTTTGCCCGAACCCCTGATCCTCGCTCTGCAATCCGGTCAGCACGAGATCCGGCTTTTCGCGTTCGAGGGCCGCGGCGAGCGATTTGGCCGCGCCCAGCGGATCTAGCGTGTGCGCCTTGTCGTTGGCGATGTGCACGCCGCGATCGGCGCCCTTGGCGAGGGCTTCCTTGATGGTTTGTTTCACGCGCTCAGGACCCATCGACAGCGCGATCACTTCACCGGAATGCTTTTCCTTGAGGCGCAGGGCTTCCTCGAGCGCGTAGCTGTCCGGCTCATTCATCTCGAATCCGATGTCGGTTTCGCGAATCCAGCCGGCGTCGGTAATCGCCAGCGGCGCATCCTTGGCGGGCACTTGCTTGATGCAAACGACGATCTTCATTCCTGCCTCACCGCGACATCACCCGTTAGGGAACCACCCCTTTGTCATTCTGAGCGAAGCGAAGAATCTCTCTCGATTTGCGCCCCGAACAGAGAGATTCTTCGCTTCGGTCAGAATGACAAAAAAAAGAAAAAACAACGCGATCACGAAATAGGCTGGCCCTGAAACTTTTCCGCTAGCGCGTATCCCAACGCTTGAAGAGAAGAGCGGCGTTGGTCCCGCCAAAGCCGAAGGAATTCGACAGCGCGTGCTCGATGGCGGCCTTGCGCATGTGGTTCGGGATGTAGTCGAGGTCGCATTCCGGATCGCGCGTCTCCTGGTTAATCGTGGGCGGCAACGCCTGATCTCGTAGCGCCAGAACGCTGATGCCGGCTTCGAGACCTCCCGCGCCGCCGAGGAGATGCCCAGTCATGGACTTGGTCGAGCTGACCGCAAGTTTCCGGGCGTGCTCGCCGAAAACGCGCTTCATGGCTTTCGTCTCGATGGCGTCGCCGAGCGGCGTCGAGGTGCCGTGGGCGTTGACGTAGTCGATCTGCTGCGGCTCGAGCTTCGCGTCGCGGATCGCCGCGCGCATGACGCGATAGGCGCCGTCGCCGTTTCCTTCGGGCGCGGTGATGTGATACGCATCACCTGACATGCCGTATCCCACGATCTCGGCAAGGATTTGCGCGCCGCGTTGCTCCGCATACTCGAGCGACTCGAGAATCAAAATCCCCGCGCCCTCGCCGATCACGAATCCTTCTCGCTCGGCGTCGAATGGGCGGCTGGCACGTTCCGGCGCGTCGTTGCGCGTCGAGAGCGCTTTCATCGCGGCGAAGCCGCCCACACCCATCGGCGTAATGGCCGCTTCGGCGCCGCCGCAGATCATCACTTCGGCGTCACCATGCTGAATCAGGCGGAACGAATCTCCGACCGCGTGCGCCGACGCAGAACAGGCCGTCGCCGTCGCCGAATTCGGGCCTTTCGCTCCGTACCGGATGGAAATATGCCCCGAGGCCAGATTGATGATCGCCGCAGGAATGAAAAACGGGGAGATGCGACCCGGGCCGCCGTGAAGCAGCTTCGAGTGTTCGCGCTCGATCACGTCGAACCCGCCGATGCCACTGGCGACGTACACGCCGACCGCTTCCGCGATCTCCGGTGTGATTTTCAACTCCGACATGCGTATCGCGAAATCCGTCGACGCCAGCGCCAGCTGGATGAACCGGGCGATTTTCTTCAGTTCTTTCTTCTCGGCCCAGTGCAGAGGATCGAAATCGCGGACTTCCCCGGCGATCGTGCAGTCGAATGCAGTGGTATCAAAATGGGTAATTGTGCGGATGCCGCTTTGCCCGGCGAGAAGATTCTTCCAGACTTCTTCGGTCCCGATTCCCAGATCGCAGACCAATCCGACACCCGTTACCACTACCCTGCGGCTCAATGGATCAACTCTCTCCTGGAGATTTTACAGCGGCGCCGAATTACTTCTTGCCGTGCTTCGTGATGTAATCGACAGCGTCCTTCACGGTGGCGATTTTTTCAGCGTCTTCGTCGGGAATTTCAAGCCCAAAGGCCTCTTCAAAGGCCATCACCAATTCGACCGTGTCCAGGGAATCCGCGCCCAGATCGTCCACAAAGGAAGCGGTAGCGGTCACTTCGCCTTCGTCCACTCCAAGCTGTTCCACAATGATCTGCTTGACTCGTTCATCGACACTGGCCATTCTGTTTTGCCTCCGATAAGCGCTATGCGCGGCTTCGTGCGGCTCGTCCTCTCATGAAATGGAGTGCTGAAATTGAGCACCCGACATTCTATGTACGGCTACGCCGCAGGTCAACTTAACTCTGTCTACAAAGACACTCATTCGCGTGGTACAGCCAATCATGGTTGTCCCGCGCAGTCAGAACCGGGCGTTCGCGGGACGGCCAGGAGTGGCTGTCCTACCCTATACGCAAGCCGCCGTTCACATCTATCACCGCGCCCGTGATGTAGCCTGCTTCCTCGCTTGCCAGAAACACGATGGCTGCGGCTACTTCCGCGTCGCAGCCCATGCGGCCGAGCGGGATTCGCGCCAGCAAGGCATCCTTCACTTCTTGCGGCAAGGGATCCGTCATCGGCGAAACAATGAAGCCCGGCGCGACTGCATTGACTGTGACGTTCCGCGACGCGATTTCCAGAGCCAGCGCGCGCGTCAAGCCGATGAGCCCGGCTTTCGCCGTTACATAGTTCGCCTGTCCGGGATTCCCCGTCTCGGCTACGACTGAAGTCACGTTTATGATGCGACCGTACCGGGCCCGCATCATCACGGCAAGGGCCTGCTGCGCACACAGATGAGCGCCGGTCAAGTTCGTGCGCAGCACCGCGTCCCAATCTTCGAGCTTCATGCGCACGGCCAGGCCGTCCCGGGTAATCGCGGCGTTGTTGACCAGGATGTCCAGCTTCCCGAATTTTTCGACGGCCCGTCGGAATCCCGCTTTTACCTGCGCGGCATCGGCGACGTCCATCGCAATTGCCAGAGCTTCGCCGCCGGCGGCGTAAATCTCGGCGACGACGCCCGCAAGCTTTTCGACATTCCGAGCCGCCGCGGCCACTCGCGCGCCCGCCTGCGCCAACGCGAGCGCCGTCGCGCGCCCTATTCCTTGCGACGCGCCCGTCACCAGTGCGACTCGATCCTTCAGACTGAACATGGGATCTTGTAGGACAGGCTTTTAGCCTGTCGGTTTTTGCGCTGAGCTGAAATTATGGAAAGCCGACAGGCTGAAGCCCGTCCTACCTATGCCTCAGCGGATTCGCTTTGCGCCTGCGCGAGTCTTTCCAGCGTCGAGCGCAGCGATTTTTCATCTTCCACGTTGAAGACGTGGATCGACCGGTCAATCTGACGCAAGAGCCCGGTAAGCACGCGCCCAGGACCCACCTCGACAAATGTGTTTACGCCCTGGTCGATCAACTCGCGCACGGATTCTTCCCAGCGCACGGGCAGCGTGACCTGGCGGACCAGGCCCTCGCGGGCCTCGTCCCCATCGGTGATGATTTCCGCGTCGGCGTTGTTCACCAGCGGAACATGAAGCCGGTGAAACTCCGTGGCGTGCAAATCGGTTTCGAGGCGCGCCGCCGCCGGTTGCATCAGCACACTGTGAAAGGGCGCGGAGACCGGCAGCATCACGGCGCGCTTGGCTCCACCCGCGGAGGCCAGTTCGACCGCGCGCTTCACAGCTTCGGCGTGTCCGGAGATTACAGTTTGCTCGGGGGAATTCAGATTCGCGGGCGCGACCACTTGCCCGTCAGCCGCCTGCCGGCATATTCCAGCGACCTGAGCCGGCGCCAATCCTAAAATTGCGGCCATCGCGCCGACGCCCTCGGGCACCGCCGATTGCATGTATTCCCCGCGGCGCCGCACCAGCCGCACCGCGTCGGAAAAGTCCAACCCACCGGCGGCGACGAGCGCGGAAAATTCGCCCAGGCTGTGGCCGGCCACATAGGCCGGGCGCACGCCACTCTCTTCGAGCACCCGAAAGGTTGCCACGGATGCGGTCAGGATCGCAGGCTGCGTGTTCGCCGTCAGCTTGAGCGCGTCCTCGCTGCCGTTGAAGCACAAATCGGAGACGGAAAAGCCGAGCGCCTTGTCCGCCTCGTCAAACACACTTCGGGCGGCCGGGTGGTTACCGGCTAGTTCCCTGCCCATACCCGGGTACTGGGAAGCTTGTCCCGGAAATAAAAACGCTAATTTTCCCATTGAATGAGTCGCCGTTTCGCTGCTTATGCTTCCACAGGGACGGGAATCGTGGCAAGCTCCTGCTCAATTCTTTCGTTGACCCCGCCCCGTACAAGCTCCGTCGCCACGCGGACGGCATTCTTGATGGCCAGCGGATTCGAACTCCCGTGCCCAATTACGGTGACCCCTTTTACCCCTAGCAAAGGGGCGCCACCGTACTCCGAGTAGTCAATTTTCTTCCGAAAATTCTTATACGCCTTGCGTGAGAGCACGTACCCCACTTGCGAACTGATCGTGCTCTGCAAAGACTCTTTCAGCATCGCGGCGATATGCTGCGCGACGCCCTCACTGATTTTTAGCGCGATGTTGCCAATGAACCCGTCGCAAACGATCACGTCCACCAAACCGTTAAAAATATCGCGCCCTTCCACATTGCCCATGAAATTCAGCGATGAAGCTTTCAGACGGCTGAACGCTTCGCGCGTTAGCTCGTTTCCCTTGGTTTCCTCTTCTCCGATCGATAGCAACGCCACGCCGGGCCGGCGCGTTCCGAAGATGGCCCGGTAGTAAATCTCTCCCATAACCGCAAATTGAACCAGGTGCGCGGGCTTGGAATCCACGTTAGCGCCCACGTCCAGCAAAACCGCCGTTCCACCCCGCGAAGTCGGAAACGGGGCCGCAAGCGCCGGCCGGTCCACCGAGGAGAGTGTGCCAAGCCCAAACCGGGCCACAGCCATCACCGCTCCGGTATTGCCCGCGCTGACCACGGCGTCGGCCTGGCCGCCGCGCACCAGTTTCGTCGCGACGTGCGCCGAGCTGTCCTTCTTCTTGCGGAAGGCGTGCGAAGGCGAATCCTCCATCGTGATGACTTCGCTCGCCGGCACGATTTCGATGGGCAAGCCGCGGTGGGAGTGCTTCGCCAGTTCCTTCTTTATTTCCGGAACGAGACCGACGAGCAGGATTTTGACGCCCAATTCGCGCGCTGCATGGATCGCACCCTCGACCTCGGGGCGCGGCGCATGGTCTCCACCCATCGCATCTACGGCTATGGTGATCATTCAAACTCCGGAAGGGGCACCGCGAGATTGCCGAGCACGCCGGGTGTCAGGTCCCGGTGTCCACCACTTCACGACCCTTGTAATAGCCGCAGTGTGGACATGCCTGGTGAGGCTGCTTCATTTCATGACAATTGGGGCATTTGGCCAGGGCCGCGGTGGTCAAGTGATCGTGGGCCCGCCGCTTGTTTTTCCGCGCATGGGAATGACGTCGTTTTGGATTGGGCATACAAACTCCTTCTCGTGACCCCCAATTGCAGGAGGCATTCTATGGCGTTTCCGCCGCGATTACTATTGCTTTTTGAACCAGTCCTGCTTCAGGCGTGCCAGAGGGGCCATGCGCGAATCGGCAGCGTGGCTTTCACAGCGGCATTCCTCATTGTTCAAATTCACACCGCACTGGGGACAAAGACCGCGGCAATCGCTACGGCAGATGGCCTTCATCGGCAAGGCCAAGAGGACCTGTTCGGCGAGGACATCGGCGAGGAACATCCCTTCGCCTTCGAAAAACGCAATTTCGGTGTCGTCCAGCTTCAGCCGCTCCTCTTCTTCCTTGGTCATGGAAGCGAGCGGCTTGTAAAACAGGTCAAATTCGCGGGCGATGTCTTCGTGGACGGGCTCGAGACATCGGGCGCAGACCATTTCTAAACGGGTGTGAAGCTCTCCGGTAACTCGGATCTGCCCTTCCACAAGCTCGGCTGTCGCGCGAACTTCGAGCGGCTCCACCTGGCGGAAGTCGCCGGTGCGATAGTCTACGGTTCCGGGAGCATAACTCTTCCGGATGCGAAGCTTGCGGACCGCCAGCTCTTTGACGTCTAGAAACATGGGTTTTCGCCGACTTCGCGGGGCTCCCTGATTTTTTCCCCGTAATCCATTATAAGACCGACCCGAGTGATGTCAAGGAAGGCACCGCGCGGTTCGTTGCGAGTGCTGCGAAATAGACAAGCCCTGCAAGACGTTCTTTTTTGAAATCGGCTGCATGGATATCAGCAGCAACCTGTCAGGTTGCGGATCGCACTTGACCCGATCCCTGAAGCTCGGCATGTTGGCGGAGAAGATAATGGTCGGTCATGCCAGCGATGTAGTCGCACACGACGCGATGCCGAGGGCTGTGCTGCGCGAGCTCGGCGTAAGATTTGGGCATCGCCTCGGGTCGCTCCATGTAGAGATGAAAAAGCTCGCCTAGAGCGTCGACGGAGCGCTCGCGATCGTTGACGATGGTAGGGTGGCTGTAGAGGCGCGCGAGGAGAAATTTCTTCAGCGCCGCGTTTTCAGCGGCTAAAGTCGCGCTGAACCCGGCGAGGCGCCGCGACTTGTGGCGGACGTCCTCGACGGTTTGAACTCCCGACGCCGGAATGGCCGATCTTGTGCTCTCAATCAAGCCCGTCGCCAGATGGTCAAGCACGCGCTTGGCGGCTTCATTGAACCTCAGCTTTTCGAGGCTTTCAGGATGGGTTTCCTCCACTTCCGCATAAAACCGCCCGAACAGTGGAACTTCCGCTCGAATCATCTCGACGTCCAGCACTTTTGCTTCGTAGCCGTCGTCGAGGTCGGCCGTGTTGTAGGCGATCTCGTCGACGAAATCGATTAGCTGCGCCTCGAGCGGCGGACGCTCGTCGAGCAAATACTCGGACAGAGCCGGAAACTTCGCCGGGTCGTAATCGCGCGAATGCTTGACGATGCCTTCGCGAACTTCAAACGTCAGGTTGAGGCCGGGAAAATCCAGATACCGCTGCTCGAACTGCTCGACGATGCGCAGCGCCTGCAGATTGTGATCGAAGCCGTCTCCATAAGGGCGGAGCAATTCGTCGAGTTTGCGTTCGCCGGCGTGGCCGAACGGCGGGTGGCCGATGTCGTGAACGAGCGCCAGCGCTTCCGCGAGGTCGGAGTTGAGATCGAGCGCGCCGGCGGCGGTGCGCGCGATCTGCGCGACCTCGAGCGTGTGCGTGAGCCGGTTGCGGAAATGGTCGGAATAGCGGGTCGTGAAGACTTGCGTTTTCGCTTCGAGGCGCCGAAAGGCCCGCGAGTGGATTACGCGGTCGCGGTCGCGCGCGTAGTCGTTGCGGTACGGGTGGGGCGGCTCGGGATATCGCCTGCCGCGCGACTTGGCCACATCGACGGCATAGGGGGCGAGGGCCATGACTCGATTCTACGTCACCGCTCGCCTCGATCGAAAGCTCGGAGGTCACTTCGAGGGGACCGGACTAACGCGGCGCCGATCTTTGTCCGTCGCTGAACAGCACGCCCTCGGTTGAGTTCACGAGACAGCGGAATTTGCCACTCCGCGTGACGGCTCAACGCGCAAGACCTCTTCCGGCCAGACAGCCGTAGAGCGCGGGGCGAGGCTCACGCGGAATCCGGCGATATCTTCGTCCAGGATATTGGAATAAATCGTGAACAACCCGACGGCTCCACTGATTACGACTTGCGTGATCCAGGTGAAGACCTGGCCGATCTGCGGGGAAATCGCGGCGACCGCGCCGGTAACGACACCGAGAGGAACGCTCATGGCGACGCTGAGCACGACGCGATAGACGACTGACCGCCACACGAACGTCCACCAGATCCGAAACGTTCGCTTGAAAATCGGGGGAAGGATTTGCGCGGAGTCGCCCCCGCCTGCCGGCGTCAGGATAATGCGAAAGCTGCGAAATCTTTTCTGAACGATGTAATGCACGACGAAAATCGCGGTGAAGTATTCAAGAACGTAGCCGCCGAAGATGAAGAGCCTGGGATCAACCTGGAAATGTTTCAGCTGAGCCGCGAACAGGATCCCCGCAGCCAAAAGAGCGCCCACAACGTAAGAGATCCCGGTATTTCGCCAGAAAAACGCCCACCAGATGCGCAGTCCGTGACCTAGAGTCGGCTGGATGTAGTTGTTGCTGGTGGCTGAGGCCGCCGGAACGGCGCCACTTCCCGAGAAAGTGGGCTGGGAGCTCATGAGATCGGGGCCGATTCTGTCTCAGATGTAGATATAAGTCAAATAAAACAAATCGCACTGAACGAGATGTCTGCGGGGTGTGGTCAACTGTGTTTCGACCGAAAGGGCGAAAACAACATTCTTGAGTTTAGACGTGGCGTTTGCGTATTCAGCGGGAGTCCTCTGCGGCGCTACTTTTCCGTCTGCGGATCGAGAACATCCGGATCGCCTTGCTGGAGCGTCGCGTCGACGACGCCGGTGAAGGCGATGAAGTGGTGTTGAAACGTGGAGATTTCGGCGGCAAGCGCGCCATCGATACTCAGAATCTCGCGAGCGTAGGCCAGCGATTTCTGCGCGCCGCTCACGCCGTTTACCGCGGCGGGATTGACAAGACTTTCGTCCAAAAGATCCAGGTTGCGGGCGAACTGGTTCAAGTCGATCAGCAGGAAGAGGTCGAGCTTGAGCGTCTGTTTTTGCGCGAGCTTTTGGATCTCATCGCGCGTGTTGTCGAGCGACTGTAAGCATCGTTCGTAGCTTCTCGCCAGATCCTGCTTTTCCTGGGCGTCGGTCCTAAGCGACTTCATATCCATCTTTTTCATTTGCAATTGCGCGCGCAGCAGACTCGCATCGAGGCCCTGCAAGAATGTGGCAAATTCGGTGTCGCTCATAAGGCGCAGCACGGGTTGAGGCTGGCTCGTCGCGAATTGCGAAGCGGGGATTTGCGTGTTGTGAGCGAACGCCGGAACAGAAATGAATAGCGCTAACACTGCAAGAATCGGTTTGTGCCTCATAAGCCCACCTTCCCTGACCGGAACGTCCTTTAGAGTTGCAACACCCCAGGTGAACGCGACTCTCTAAAGGGCAAGCGAAGAGCCATCCGGAGTTGGACTCGCAGTGGCGACGGCCGGTGGACTCTAAGGTACAGAAACAGAGTGACTTAGTATAGAAACTCGGTAAATTTGATACGTCGGAGATCTAGGCGATTGTCTGTGCGCGCAGCCTGGATGCGCCAATAAGTGTTAAACCGAAGCGCCGAACATTGTCAGGCGCGATTCCTCAGAAAATCGGCAAATTCGACGGCCGAATCCGGCGCTCCTCAACGCAGCGCGAAAATATTTCGTTGCCGGTGTATAGTACGATCCAAAGCGGAACAGCAATGCTTGAGAAATTCAATCGTCGAAATGAAATACCAAGGTGTTGCCATGACGAAGAGGTTGACGAAACGCCTGAGTCTCCTGTTGATTCTGATCGCTGGGGCTGCGGCTTGGGCGCCTCTCTCCGCGCATCATTCGAGTTCATCGTATGACATGGAGCATCCGGTCAACATCAAGGGCGTGGTCAAAAACATGGAGTGGACCAATCCTCATGTGTTCATTTTCCTGGACGTAAAGGACGAGAGCGGCAACGTCGAGGAGTGGCGCGTTGAGGGCAACAGCCCGAACATGCTGACCCGCGTGGGCTGGAGGAAGGAAATGATCAACCCGGGCGACGCGTTGCAGGTGAATGGCGCGCAGGCCAAGAACGGGTCCAAAGTGATGCGGCTGATCAGCCTTACCCTGGCAAACGGGCAGAAGTTCGACGGGCAAGGATTCAAATAATCCAAATGAATTCGGGAATGAGGAGCCGGTCCTCTTTGCGGAATTTTATTTCTACTTCCATTCTTCTCGCAGCGGTTGCCTTCCCGCTGATTGTATTCGCGCAGGCCGCTCACCATTCCAGCCCCATCCGGTCGTGGGCAACCTTGCCGCAGCCTGATTTTTCGGGTGTATGGTTCATCGAGGAATATCACCGGAATCTGTTACCCAAGGAAGATCCGCCGTTCCTCGCTGCGGCGCTGGAATTTTTCAAAAAGCGCGACTACGAGAATCTGCATCACGATCCGGA
>Ga0210394_10001243_pt1 | contig 42207 bp, 34 predicted proteins | sample IncBWC12MmetaG_FD_160121 | JGI IMG/M metagenome (GOLD analysis project Ga0210394, IMG submission 160121) | Forest soil microbial communities from Barre Woods Harvard Forest LTER site, Petersham, Massachusetts, United States - Inc-BW-C-12-M | ecosystem: Environmental > Terrestrial > Soil >...
GCTTTTGTAACAGTGCGTCTGGCGGAAATTATCTGACCACGGTTGCTGGCAGTGGCGGCCCCAGTGCCTGTGCCACGGGTTCGCCTTCCGTGACAGGGGTTGTCGGCGGAACGTGTCGGGGCTGGCCGAAGCCTTCGTGGCAGTCTGCGCTCAGCAATCTTGGAAACCCCAACGACGGAGTGCGAGATACTCCGGACGTTTCTCTGTTCGCAGCCAACGGCGTATGGCTTCACTACTACGTATTTTGCTTTTCCGACACAGCAAATGGTGGAGCTGCTTGCAGCGGTGCTCCTAGCAGCTGGGCCGGCGCGGGTGGAACATCTTTTGCGTCGCCCATCATGGCCGGCATCCAGGCCCTCGTAAATCAGAAAACTGGTCAACGCCAGGGCAATCCTAATCCCGTCTACTACCAGCTAGCGGCCAACGAGTACAACCTCAGCAGCACTTCCTGTAACTCAGCAAACGGAAACGGTGTAGCCAGCACTTGCATCTTCTACGACGTCACACAAGGAGACATCGACGTTAATTGCACAGGTAACAACAATTGCTACCTGCCCTCGGGTTCGCACGGGGTGCTCTCTACTTCAGGCAATTCGTATAGTCCGGCGTATGGAACCACAACAGGTTGGGACTTTGCCACTGGGATTGGTAGCGTCAATGCCGCCAATTTAGTGAACAACTGGCCTGGTGGCGGCGTCGCGGCGACGAGCGGGACCCCGCAGAGCGCGGCGATCAATACGTCTTTCCCCGCGCCTCTTGTGGTCACTGTGACCAACGCCAGCGGGAATCCGGTAAACGGAGTAACTGTCACGTTTACGTCGCCCAGCAGCGGAGCAAGTGGGAGCTTCGCGGGCGGAGCGAACACGGCCACGACGAATGCATCCGGCGTGGCCACATCGGCCACATTCACCGCGAACGGGGCACCAGGCAGCTACATCGTAAAAGCAAGTGCAGTGGGGATTACCGGAACAGCGACCTTCTCGTTGACGAATACGGCTTCGTCGCCAGCGAGTATTACCGCAACGAGCGGGACCCCACAGAGCACGAACGATGATACGGCTTTCGGCGCTCCACTGGTAGCCAAGGTGATCGACGCCAGCGGGAACGCGCTAACTGGGGTGACGGTGACCTTTACAGCGCCGAGCACTGGAGCAAGCGGGAGCTTCGCGGGCGGAGTGAACACGGCCACGACGAATGCATCCGGCGTGGCCACGTCGGGCACATTCACCGCGAACGGGACGCTAGGCAGCTACACCGTAAAGGCAAGTGTATCGGGTGTTACTGCAACTGCGAACTTCTCGCTGACGAACACGCTGGGACCGCCGGCCGGCACCACGGCGACGAGCGGGACAGCGCAAATCGGAGCGATCAACAGCGCGTTTGCCGCGCCGCTTGAGGCAATCGTGAAGGACGCGGGCGGAAATCCCGTGAGCGGAGCAACTGTGACGTTCACTCCGCCAGCCAGCGGAGCAAGGGGAACTTTCGGTGTCGGAGGGAACATCGCCACGACGAATGCGTCCGGTGTGGCGACCTCGGGCACGTTCACGGCGAATGGCACAACCGGCAGCTATACGGTGACAGCGAGTGTGCCGGGGGTGACGACGACGGCGAGCTTCTCTCTGACCAACATGGACTTCAGCGTGGCACTCGATGTCCCCGGTACGGTGCAAATCACCAGGGGTACGCCCGCCACCGTGAAGCTCGACATCGCCACGATCCCGGCGAACACGCCGCTGCCCACAGCCGTAGAGTTCGCCTGCCTCGTTCCGCCAGGCCTCTCCGGTGCAGCGTGCTCGCTGAGCTCGCCAACAATTTCGGCGGGCAGCACTTCCGGAAACACCATCCTCACGATCAGTACCATGGCTGCCAGCGAAGAGTCTCCGCCAGCCGCCGGACCGAGTTCCCGGTTGCCCGGCTTGCCCTTGCTTTCCGGTGCGGCGCTCTTGGCGCTCGTCGCAATGCTTGGGACGATGGGTATTTTCTCTGCTGGCCCCGGGCTGCGTCTGCTGCCACGCCGTTTACCTGCTTATTTGATGCTGGCGCTGCTGGCGATCACTGCGCTGGGTCTGCTGAGTTGCGGTGGAACATCTTCTTCGTCCTCTGTTTTATCCTCTGTGTCCGCAACGCCAGCATCGAATACAGGCACTCCGGTGGGCCCATCGATCGTCACTGTGACCGCGACTTCAGGCACCGTTTCAAAAGCGACCACGATCAACATCAACGTCAACTAGCTTCGGTTGAAAGCGCGTCATGCCGCGAGGCTGCGCCTTTGCTCGCAGGCCCTGGCGCGCCAGGCCGCGCGTAAGGCGGCCAGCCAACCTACTTCGTTACGAGGCGGCAGCCGTGGGTCTTCCGAGTCCAGGTGCCGAAAGATTGGGGGCAACAGGAATTGGTCTGGACGATCACTGCCCATGGCCGCACTGAAAAGGCATACGCCCAACTGATTCCTGAGGAGGAGATGCTCGAGCGCTTGATCCAGACGCGCGGAAATTTGAATCCTGGGGAAGACGATCCCAACAAGCCTCCGTCCATCACGATCACACCAGTTCCGCCAGCGGAGTTGACGGGTCCGGTTCGGCTAACGGCGTTGGTCAGCGATGATGGGCTTCCCAAGCCGCGGCCAGCTCCAAAGCCCCGTCCGGGAGCGATCCCTCAAGCTCAAACCAACTCGGCTACCGGGCTCCGCCCTCCTGGACTATCCGTTAAGTGGTTCGAATATCGCGGTCCGGCGAAAGTCATATTCGATTCCGCAGGACCAATCGCGGTGAGCAAGGGCCAAGCGGTCACTACGGCCCGCTTTGCCGCGGCCGGAACTTACGTGCTGCGCGCAACCGCCGACGATGGAGCACTCGCCACGAGCGCCGATGTGACCATCACGGTCAAGCCGGGCCCGTAGCCTCCTGTTCGGCCTTCTCGCAAGAGGGCCTCTCGGTTGGTTCCTTGGCAACCTACACTTCTCCTCCTGTGGACACAACAAACTTGGATCTGACGAGGCCCGTCATTGACGCATAGTCCGAGGTTGCGTTTCCTGGTTATGCGTGCGCCGCCGCGAGCGCGGCCGGCAGGGTGAAGTGAAAAGCTGCGCCCCGTCCGGAGGCGATGGCGGCCCACAAGCGGCCGCCATGCGACTCAATGATCGACCGACTGATAGGCAGCCCCATACCGGTCCCCTTATCTTTGGTCGTAAAGAATGCCTTGAAAATCTCTTCCGCTTGCTCCGGGGGCAATCCCACACCCGTATCGCTGACCGAGATGAGCAGTTGACCATCGTCGACTTCCGACTTGATGGTGAGCTCGCCTCCGTCAGTCGTTCCCTTCATGGCATCGATGCCGTTGAGCATGAGGTTCATGAAGACCTGCTGCAATTGGACGCGGTCTGCCATGACCTTGGGAAGGTCCTCAGCGAGCTCGATACGGATGGAGATTGAGTAGCGGTTCGCTTCGCTGCGCAGCAGGGTAATCATTTCTCGAATGAGCTCATTTACATCAACCAACTCCCGCTGGAGAGCGCCCTTCTTGAACAGCAAGCTGAGGCTGCTGATGATGTCAGAAGCACGGGTTACGTCTTTGATGATTCTCGCGGCTGCTTCGCGTGCCTCTGCCAGGTCCGGTTCATCGCGACCAAGCCATCGCAAGCAGGTTTTAGCGTCTGTTACTGCGGCGGCAATCGGTTGCTTGATTTCGTGCGCCAGCGACGCCGTCAACTCGCCCATGGTCGTGACGCGACTTAAGTGTGCAAGATCCGCTTGTACCTGTCGCAGTCTCTCGCGCTCTTGTTCGGCCCGCTTGCGCTCGGTGACGTCCATCGCGGTACCCACGAATTGCGTCAGATCTCCGGATGCGTTCAAAACGGGATGGCCGATGGTGTGGATGTACCTGATGGTGCCGTCCGGAAGAAGGATTCGGACTTCCACTTCGTAATCCGACTTTTCCCCGATTGCTCGATCGATCGTCTGTTGCCACTTGGCTCGATCCTCCGGATGAATGCGCCGTATACGTTCTTCCCAAGCCGACATGCCTTTTTCTGGGTCGAAGCCATATATGCGATACCATTCTTCGGACAGATGCACGGCGTCTTCTCCCGCCACGCGCCAGGCCCAACTTCCCGTATGCGTGATCCTTTGTGCTTCAGCCAGATAGGCCTCGCTTCGCTGCAACTTCTCTTGCTGCAGTTCCAACGTCTGGGCAGCGTATCGCCTATCCATCCAGGACGTCAGCAGAGCCAGCCCGAGGACGATAAAGGTGACGACGGCAATTCCGGCGGTGCCGAGTGCGGAGATGCTAACGGCGTGATACAGGTCCGCTGGCATGCCGGACGGAGTGAAACTGGCGGCGGCCATGCCGGTGTAGTGCATGACGGGGATTGCAGCACCCATCACGACGGCTCCGGCTAACTTTTCCGGGCCGATCCCCGTTTTCTCATCTCGGAAGTGAAAGCTGATCCATAACGCGGCGAGAGAGATCAGAACCGCGAACACGACGGACAATACGACGAGAGAAGAATTAAACTGGCATACCGCAGGTAAACGCATGGCGGCCATGCCGATGTAATGCATACTCGCAATACCCGCACCCATCAGGATACTTCCCGCGACCGCTCGGGCCGCACCCAGTTTCTGTCGGCTCACCACGTACAGCGCAATTACCGAGGCGAGAATGGCCGCAAACAGTGAAAGCAGAACGGTCGGCCAATGATAGGCGACGGGAATCGGCAGGATGAACGCTAGCATCCCAATGTAGTGCATGGACCAAATGCCAGTCCCCATCGCACCGGCCCCACCCAGCAGCCAAACCGCGCGAGTCCAACCGCCTGCAGCCGTTACGCGACCTGCGAGATCCAGAGCAGCGTACGACGCCAACATGGCGATCAACACAGAAAGTGCCACCAGCGCGTAGTTGTATGAGCCAATCAAGTTCACGGCAGTTATTTAACTCCATCCGGTTGCCACCGGAACAGTCGCGCCGCGCTTGGATTCAAAATTAACCGTCCTCCTGGCACTAGCGCCAATTCTCAAGGGGTTCGGAAGCCCATGGATGTAGACATCGAGAGACTATGATACTTCTTCTGTTCACCGTCCCTAAAGTCGGTCGGTATCGTTATTGGTGTGTGCCTGGCCATGCCAGCCGCGTTACTGCAGGAAATTTAGCTCAGGGCTTTGAAGATTGGCAAACCCGATGTCAGAGTGAATCAACGGACGGTTTGATGCCTTTCGGTCGCTCCCGGATAGTCGGCTTTATCGGACGCACGTGCATCAAGCCCGTGTAATGTGAACTACGATCGCCTGTCGAGGCCCACGGCGTTTGCCGACATCCTGATTAATCGAGGGAACAAATTTCGCATTCCGCAGTCCGCCCTCTCGGAGAGGCTGGCCTTCCCTCGGTTAAGTCTAAAAAGCGCCACACATTGCGATAGGCGAGAGGTCAGGTTATCGGCCTCTTACTTGCCGTTCTCCTTCGCGTCATGCTCCGTAATTTTCTTGTACTCCTCCGGTTCCTCGTTATGTGTACAGAAGACTTCGGTCCAGTCGTCGTTGGGATCTTGCGCAAGCGACCAACGTCGGGGTGCTGAAACCCAGGGCTTTGCTAATGCTTTGGGATCTTCAATGGTGACTTGGTAGATCAAGTAGTTCTTCGAAGGACGACTGAAGCGTTCAACAATATGCTCCTCATCGCTGTGAAGCCATGCTCCCGCCTCTCCTAGGAACCCCGCTCCGACGTTCCTCATCCTTTCATCAATCGCGATCACATCCACGACCAGGGTGTCCCCCTCCCAATGAGCTGTCGAGTCGCCATTAAACGAAGGATCCGGATCTTTGGTATGCGCACGCCCATCGGTATGTATCATACGGACCGTCAGGGGGTATTCAGCCAGAATGACTAACCTTCCCTGGTTTTGAATCAATTCGATCGGGGCGTGTTGACTTTCTTGCATGGTGATCGAACTCGGAGTCCCGGCCTGATCGCACGTTCCATAGGGGACTGGGCTCTTGTACTTTACGTCCATTCCCGGCTTGAAGACGGGAGGCTGCTCCGGCGTCTCTTTGGGATCGAATTGCCTGAATATGGCTCGGTCGACCGGGTAAGCGCCCTCGAGCATTCTTCCAGCGCTATTTGGATAGTAACGTCCAGTCAGATCCGGGTGCCCGTCCGCCATGCGAGGCGTGGATCCGCCCGTCGGTAATGCGCGTACTTTGTCAAAGCCACCGACAATCGGCCCCGGATACTTACCGGTTTGTCCGGACGAGCTTTGGGCAAAAGCGGGCGCGAAGGAGATGGTCAAAGTCGCCACGATCAATCCGGCGCTCCCGAGGTAATAAGTGAATCCTCGAATCATTCCGTGCATTTCCAATTCTTCCTTTCAAAGTCTTGCGGAAAATGCTTAGAGAATCATCCGGAAGTGCGCGTTGCAGTTCTTCAAAATTCCAGAGACAAATGCCGAAGCCATGCTGTGGAAATTCGCCATGGTTCAGAAGCTCAGTCAGAAGCTGAGTTGTTCGGGCGTCAGATGTTCAACCAGCTGACCAACAATACGCAGTTGCCCATCCGCTAGTTTGAGGTATTCAGCCGCACCTCTGTACTGCGTACCACCAGCTTTGGTCGGGCAGGCTCTTGCGGCGATCGGCTTACCCATACCAGCGAGGAAATCCTGCCTCGTGGTGCCGTTTCTTTTCAGGGCGTTGGGCGTGATCATTTCCAGGCTCCAGGACACCGTCTTGCCGTCAGCATCCCTCACATCCATATGAACATATGCGTGCGGGTTGTCCCAATCGAGACCTGTGAGCGTACCCTTCAGATCCATGCACTTGCTTCCGTCAAACTCCACGCTGAATCCGTGATGCGCAAAAGCGGGGCCCGCTCCGACACAGATAGCAAAAACCACCATCACGAAGCCGCTAAGCTTAAATCTCATCGAGACGTCTCCTACGCTAACAGATTGCAGCCAGATTTACATTCGAGGAGGTCGAGCAAGTATGTCTGGTTGCGTAAAATACGTGGCTTTCACAATCGATGTCAAGGGTCGGCCCTCGATCGGCAACTTCAGTACCGTTTGCCAATCCAGTCGTGGACGTAGTCAAAGAAGTTCTTCACTGAGTTGGCGTACTGGCCGGGCGTCGTCTCGCAACGGGTGCACGGCGTGAAGCCATGTGTGGCACCCTCGATGACGATCATATCCTTATCCGCGGTCGTGGCGGCGTCGTACTCACGCTCGGTGTCGCGGACGAAATAGTGCGCCCCCATCGCGACGAACAGCTCGGGGACCCGGATCGAACGTACCGCGCAGATCGTGGAGTTGTTGCTCGAGCAGTCGTCGATCTCACTGAGGCTATTGGTCGAGCGCACCGCGTTTGCACTCAAGAACGAACGGATGCTCAGGACCTTGGTCCCGGCGTCGAACGTCCGGTGCAGGGCCGCGAGCCGCGGCTCAGCGACGTACACCGACGTGACGACTTGGGTCACGATCGACCCGTTGTTGCGCAACAACCTTTCGGGTCGCGCGGTGCCAAAGATCTCGGGGATCTCGGTGTCGTAGTTGAACAGCGCTGCGGCAGCGCCCGGACCGGCGCCCGGATTGCCGCCCCGCGGGATCACAATGATATCGTCATCTGGGTAGGCGTAGTCGTCGCGCTTCATCCGTTCGAGCTTGGTGAGCGCGGCGTCAATGAGCGCGTTCATGCGCTTAGATTGCGCCGCGTAGTAGCGTTTCTGAAAGTCGGCTGAATAGTGCGAGTTCCCGCTCGGGTCGAAGCCATTCTTCCGATCAAACGGATCGAGCGCGGCATTCACCCGCGGCGACGGCGGATTCGTCTCGTCGATCACTGACGGGTTGAGCCCACGCAACACGTTGACGGGGTTCCCCGCATGCGCGTCCGCGAAAACGATCCCGTCGGCGGGCGGAAGTCCGGCTAGTTCGTCGGTGCACTGCACGAGCTTGCTTGGCGCCTTGCAAAAGGCGGTGCCGTTCTCGGCGACGGCCTCGTAGAAGCTCGTCGTCGGCCCACCACCGCTATGCCCGAACAGCAGCACCTTTGTAATCCCAGGCTGCGCGCGCAGGAACTGCACGCCGGCCTTGACGTCGAGCGCAAGTTCCTCGAAGCGCACCAGCATCTCGTTGTTTGTAAAGCGCGTGTTCATACATAGGACCATGAAGCCGCGACGGGAGAGCTCGGTGCAGGCCGGATGTCGTAAGTAGTCGGCCGTTCGGTGAATGACGAGCACGGCGACGTGCGGGGCCGACCCCGTGTCGGGCGTGTAGAGCGCTGCGTCGGCGGGTCCAAGCGGTAGATACCGCGGGTTGCTCTGGGCAAGCGCCGCCGCCGGGAAAAAGTTGAGGATGAATGCGGCAAGGATTGGCAGGCGTGGCACGATGCACCTCTTTTGAGGCTCAAGAGTCAATCGGAATTTCCAATTTTAACTAAATGCGCGAAAAACTGAGCGTTCTGAACTCAGCTAGTCCTTGCGCTTCGTAGTCTATTCTAGTGTCTCGATCGTCACTGTCACAGCGGCTTCAGGCAACGCTTCCAGAAGCGACCACGATCAACATCAACGTCAACTAGCTTCTGTTCAAAGTGTGTCGTGCCGCGTCATTGCGCCTGCTCGCGGGCCTTGCGGCACGCAAGAAATGGCCAGGGAAACGGCAAAAATACATATCCCGATCCTCGGCGTGCGGCTCACACTCAGGGTCCGTCAGCAGCACTGAATTTTCAAGTCCTGTGCAGCGCCCGGCCTACACGGCCCTTAGCAAACAAAAGCTTAACCAAGCCGGAATTGCTATGAACGGTCAAACGCGCGACGCATCGTAAACACCGCCGTCCGTTAGTCCGTCCCGCTCATGGCGAACTTCATTTACAAGCCCCTGTTGTAACTTCGTCGGCGCTGTAGCCCGCGCTCAGGGGACACCTTGGTAGAGATTAACTAAGGCACTGCAGCAAATTGGGCGATGATGTTGAAGAAAACCTCATCACTCTTTGTTGGGAATGCCACCGCCGAATCCATTCAAACTGACCTGGATTATCTTCAAGCACGGCTCGGAAGCGATCTTCGACAGATCGATGCTGCCCAAGAAAGGGGTGGTTTAGGTCACGGTCAATTACCGGCTTGGGATTTTCGGTAACCTCGCTCTGCCGGAATTGAGCGCGGAAGACGAGCACCATTCTTCAGGCAATGACGCCGAGCTTGATAACCTTGCTGCTCGGGTCGTTTCATTCTCAATTGGACGACATTGCAGCCGACCTTTGCCCGCGCAAAACAAACCCTTCGCGATCGAGATACGCAAACACTCTCTCCGCAGCCTCGTCTGCTGCTATTTCCGTCGTGTCGATTACAGCTTCAGCGTCTGTAGGAACTTCGTACGGGTCGGAAATCCCCGTGAAGTGCTGAACGAGCCCGACGCGCGCCTTTGCATAGAGGCCTTTGCGGTCGCGCCGCTCGCAGACCTCAAGTGGCGTGGCCAAGTGGATCAGGACAAACCCGCCCACGAGCCCAACCATCGATCTCACTTCCTTGCGGACGCTGTCGTAAGGAGCGATGGGCGCGCAAATGGCGATCCCTCCATTTTTCGCAATTTCTGCAGCGACGAAACCTATTCTCCTGATGTTTAAGTCGCGGTGCTCTTTGGAGAATCCGAGCTCCGAGGACAGATGTTTGCGGACGATATGGCCATCGAGCAGAGTCACCGGACGTCCGCCCATTTCGAGGAACTTCACGAGCAGTGCGTTCGCTATCGTCGATTTTCCAGCGCCCGACAAGCCGGTGAAGAAAAGTGTAAAACCTTGTTCCAATCGAGGCTTATGCGTCCGGCGCAGCTCGGCCGCAATTTCAGGAAAGGTGAACCAACCAGGGATCTTTTCTCCTTGATTGGCGAAAAACCGCATTCAGCAGAAGTTCCAAGTCACAGAGTTGGCGTGGAGCAAGATCCCACGAAGGCCACCTGTGGGATTCGGCGCGAAGTTCCTCCTGGCGCTCAGGATCGGCAAGTAACCCGGTCAGAACTCCATAATGTGGTTGAGTCAGACAGGACTTGCGCGATAACTTGAATAGGTGAGTCGTTGCTATTATGAATTGTCGTCCGCTCCGTCTTGACAGAAGCTGACAATCGAATCTCGCAACTCCTTTAGATTCTAGTTTTCGATCGGCCGACGATACTCGATTCGCTCGATTGACGGACGTTTCGGGTCAGCTGCCGCTTCCACCAATCGTTCGGCGGCAAATCTATAAGCCGCGAATGGCAGCAACGCCCAAGCGGCCAAGCAAGCGCGTCTTTTGGGCGCAAGAGCATCACTCGATTTGCCTCAAGCCCGCGGTCTCAAGAAAAGTTGCGCTTCCGATACAACTAACATCTCAAAAATCCGCGGTACGGGGCTCCCCGAGTCATTTGAGAACGCGGTAAGGTAAGTCATCCCGGTATCCGCACGTTTGGGAAGTGCAGTCCCGCGCGTCGGGGATCATGTCCCATCCTTCAGGTAGAGGCTTCCCCTGCACTCCCGTCATTGGATAGCAGTCGATAACCGTTCGAGGGGCCTTATTCGTATCACTCGGGGCTTGACCGGGGCTGACGCCCCGGCTTCACAAAATCCACCAAATACCTGGCTAATGAACGCTGATGGATCTGCGCGACCCCGCTCACGAAACTCACCCGGGCCGATAGTGACTTCCCGAGGCAGCGATAGTTTGACGCGTAGTTCTTCGAACGCCAAACTTCCGATGAACACGATTTTCGTAACCGCGACTACGCGGGGCACGTCTCATAGGTCATCGGTGTCTGGCACGACATTGTGTCAACCAAATGTTTGCTCTTCAGCCGAGAGGTCACTGGCTGTTTCCGGTATGCCGGTCCAGTTCAAAAGCAACGTCGCTAAAGTTTTTGTCTTGGCAACCCTCCTCTCCGCTTTGATGTTCAGCGAGTTTCCGGAGCTGACAAAGCTGACGGACGACACCTCGAATGACTTCACGACGTCGTCGTACGTCATGCAGGAGGTCACGAGTGCCGTAGCCGTTCACGTCACAGCCACGGTTATGACTCCTGCGCCGCGCATTACTCCGTCGAGGAAGTTTTCGGCCGCTCTGCCGGAAACAAGATTTATCCGCAATTCACGCGATCTGCTCTTGTTGTGTTCCCTACTCCGAATATAGAACCTCCTGCACCACTAGAATGTTTTCCATACAGGCATAGACCCAACTGCGCCATAGCGGCGTTCAGTAAGCTACGGTGGGGTCAATCAGGATTCTGCAACCGGGGGCGGCTTTGGCCGGAACTGACCAACCGCCTTCGCGAAGAGATACGTGCTATCTAGGCCCCGTGGAAGTTTGGCGCAACTTTTTCCCATCGTTAGTGTTAGAGGCAGTCGGGCCCGGATAACTGCGAGGCGTATCGATAGGACACCGAGATGAACTGCTATTCTGATCCGATAAAATCGCTTATTGAGCGAGTCTTTGCCGACCAACTGGCGGAAATTGCCTCCCGACTCTCCAGGCTAACCGTTAGAGGTGAGACCAGGCGATTTGTCGTCAGCCGCATGGGCTCGACCGGCTCGACTTGGCTAGCGAAACTTCTTAACAGCCACCCTGAAGTGTATTGCTCGCACGAGGAAGTCGCGTCTCGCGTATATCCGGCGACTGAGTGTACGGGTGAAGACGTCCTGAAGTTCATTCAATGTTTTGCCTGCGATACGAAGCACGGCGCATATCAGGCCATCGGTGATGTGGGCTCTGTATGGACAAGCCATCTACCAAGCCTGCCAATGTTCAGGACGGCCATACTCGTGCGTCACCCAGCACGACTACTGAAGACTCGCCTGACGGTATACCCAGTCGACCAGGCGTTCTCAGCGATCCCAATTGAATCGAGAGTCTGTATCCGGGAGCTGCTCGGTATCGACATGCATTGTCTTCAACCGATTGACCAAATCTTCTTGCATGACTTATTGATCTTTGCATCTCAAATTCGCACACTTGACAAGGCTGACCTCGTAATTCGGATTGAGGACCTGCAGGAAGTCGAAGAATGCCAGAGTACGTTGAAGGCGCTCACCGGACTTGATTATGATCGAGCAGTCGTCGAAAACGCCGTCCGAAACCGCATAAACCGCCGCACCAACGGCCCTGCACAGATCTCGCAGATCGTCGAGGGATTCACCGCGCATCAGCGTGAATGGTATCGAGCTATGTTGAGCGACGTCGCGCCGCGTTTGGGATACTCGCTATTCGATGATTTGACCGTTCGCGAAACAGCGCCAGTGCGGGCGAACGGCAGACGTCGCCCAGGGTTCACTGTTTTCCTCACAGGGCTTTCGGGCGCGGGAAAATCCACGATCGCAAATGCGCTCACGCGCAGACTCCTCGATATCTCGCGAAGGCATGTCACCCTGCTCGATGGTGATTCGGTACGCCGACTACTGTCCTCCGAGCTTGGGTTTTCAAAGGAGCATCGCGACCTAAATATTCGCCGGATTGGCTTTGTCGCCGCTGAGATCACCGCCTGCGGCGGCATTGCGATCTGTGCGGCCATTGCTCCTTATGATTGCCTGCGTAAGGAACTGCGAACCAGGGTCGAGTCCGCCGGCACCTTCATCCTGGTTCATGTGGCTACGCCGCTGAGCGTCTGTGAGCAGCGTGACATCAAGGGACTCTACGCCAAGGCGCGTGCCGGGATCCTGCCAAACTTCACGGGCATTTCCGATCCTTACGAGAAGCCGGCCGACGCAGAGCTGACGATTGATGCCAGTTGCGGTTCGGTTGAAGACGAGGTCGAGACGATCGTTTCCTATCTCATTCAAAACGGCAACGTTTCGAGCAGTTAATCTTCGGCACGCTCCAGTTGGGTGTAGCATACTTCTGGGATATCTTATCAACTTGCAATGCTAAGATCGTTCGAAAGGGGAACAAGGGGCACCGGCGAGCCCGGTTAGCGGTCAGCATCGCTTTTGTGCTCGAGGGATGTTCTGGACCGATTCCGTCTCTGCAGCCACAATTCAAGGTCCTGATTTTCTCCAAAACTGTTGGCATCCGCCACGATTCCATACCCGCCGATCCGCGCGGCGTGGTCCATGTGTTGCTGACCCTAGACGAAAGCACATATTCGGGTGGAACGATGGGACCAGACCATCCTCTGGCGTGGTGCCAAACCTATGATGGCGGCCGATCTTGGTATACCGAGAACGGGCATACCAAAGAGACTTACTACGAGATGTCGTACAAGCAGCATGTACTCGCCGGAATTCAATATGCTGCTGGAGTTGTGACGGACGTTGTCGTTATGCTGCGGAAGACGGAAATTAGGTATTAGAATACAATGACCCGACCGGCATCATTCGCTAGTAGAGATCGCGATCGGTCGGTTAAGTGGAACCACAGGTGTGTGAGTGGCTGGCGAGCTCAAGCTATTTGCATTATATAGAGTGTGAAGAAGGGGAGTGCTACTCGTTATGAAGATCCTGATCGCTGGTGGGGCTGGTTTCATTGGTTCGGTCCTCATCCCCAAACTGCTGGACCGGAGTTACAACGTCGACGTGGTCGAACTCTTCTGGTTTGGAAATTATCTACCACCTGAAGTGGGTACGGTTCAAAAGGATATCTTTGAACTATCGGTTGATGACCTCAGGGGTTATGAGCAGGTGATTTTTCTAGCTGGTCTTTCCAACGATCCGATGGCTGAGTATTCCCCGAGCAAGAATTTCATCTTTAATGCTGCGGCGCCAGCTTATTTAGCTTACATTGCCAAAAAGGCTGGAGTAAGACGCTATATCTACGCGAGTTCTTGCTCTGTTTATGGCTACACTGAGAATGAGCTCTACGATGAGAATCGGCCTGCGGTTTGTGCCTATCCCTACGGCATTTCCAAACTGCAAGGAGAGCAAGCGGCGCTCCAGTTGCAGGATGACCGATTCTCGGTGATTTCTCTGCGGAAGGGCACGGCGTGTGGGTACAGCCCGCGAATGCGTCTTGATCTGATCATCAACACGATGTTCAAGAGCGCCATGCGCGACCGCACGATCACCGTTAATAATCCTTCCATCTGGAGACCGATCCTAAGTATCGAAGACGCTGCCAGCGCATACATCAGGTCCGTGGAAGCGGACTACAAAATTTCGGGCATTTTCAATGTTGCCTCAGGAAATTACACCGTCGGTGAAGTGGCCGATCAGGTGAGGCGATCAATTGAGATGCACACCGGATGGAAAATTAATTTACAAATCAAATTCATTCAGGACTTTCGCAATTACAAAGTGACCATTCAGAAGGCGCAGAATGTGCTTAGCTTTCATCCGCAGAACGATGTTGGCTCCATTATTGCGAGCCTCATCGAAAACAGGTCGAAATTCGAAGATTGGGACAATCCCTCGTACTACAACATCGAGGCATTCAGACGCTTGGAGGCCGGCTTGAATCCCACCAACTGGACCATGGCCACGGCTAGCTCGGACTAATATCATCACGAATTAACACAAATGAGGCGTTCTGAATGGAAAGTTGCTGTTATTGGGGCCAATGGCCAACTGGGAACTGACCTTTGCCGAGTGCTGGGGGGAGAAAGTTTCAGTTTTGCCACTGAAGCGCTGGGAAACTGACCTGTCCGATTCCGCGCAAGTGGACCGCGTTTTAGGCGCATTGCAGGCTGACGTCGTGATTAGCACGGCAGCCTTTCACAAAGTCGAGGAATGCGAGAAGCAGCCCGCGCAATCATTCGCTGTTAACGCTGTCGGTCCGCGGAACCTCGCTTTAGCCTGTCGTCAAAATAACCTGTGCTCGTTCACTTCAGCACGGACTACGTTTTTGATGGCAGCGAGCGCCGTCGCGACGCAGAGTCCGATTAGTCCAGGAAACTCCTACCCCTCACATTACGCCCGAGATGTAAGCTGGGCAACGATCCTCAAGAGAATCTCATCACTCTGTGTTGGGAATACCACCGACGGATCCATCCTGAACTGCGATTTATCGCGACACACTTGATGCAACGAATCTCAATGTTAAAGCACGCGCACACCAAAAGTCCGAACCTTGCAGACAAATTTGGCTCGTTCTTTTCATGTCTACAAAGCAGCTGATATTTATCTTCGGAATGGGCCGGTCGGGAACATCTGCGCTGGCTCGAGTCGTGTCGTTATGCGGAGCCGCTTTGCCAGAAACCCTTCTGGGACCCAATGAAGGCAATCCCAAAGGCCATTGGGAGCCTTTGGAGGCACTCGCGCTCAACGACGGTTTCCTCTTGCGTCATGGGGCAAGTTGGTTTGATCCAACTCTACGCCTTCAGGGGGGGATTCCCTTTACTGAAAAAGAGCAGGAAGCATACATCGAACAGATTCGAATTTTTCTCGAGAAATGCCCGAACGAGCCGGTGCTTGTCATTAAGGAACCACGGATTGTAGCTTTATCAGATTTCTGGTTTGAGGCGGCCCATCGCGCTGGATTCATCACGAAAATCATCATCCCTGTTCGCCATCCGGAAGAGGTCGCCGCCTCGCTCGCCACGCGCGATGGATTGTCGGCCGAATTATCAAATGTTCTCTGGCTAAAGTACAATCTTTTGGCTGAGCGTCGATCGCGCCATCTCTCCAGGGTTTTCGTTGAATATTCAGAACTTCTTAACAATTGGCGCCGACAGATCGGCCGTATTTCCGAGGCCTTATCAATAGATCTATCCCACTCGGACGACGCCGCGATCAATAGATTCCTTAGTTCTGATCTTTACCGCCAGAAGCGTTTCGGCCCGCTCGTCGAACCTTTTGATCAGCCCTGGCTTGGCCAAGTATATGCCGCGTTTTCCGCCGCTAGCCGCGGTTCGCGACTGGATGTCAATTCGCTGGATGAGATCTTTTCTGCGTTCAGTTCCTATGAACGACCTTTCCGGGTTGCTCTGGAGGAATATCGCCGTCGCTTCGCCCCTGATTCTACAAAGGAGCTCGAAACCATCATTCACGATCAGAAATGCCTCCTCGCCGAAAAAGAGAGCGCCCTTGCGGCTCTTCAACCACAGCTGCTTGCGCGTAAGGCCGTCGAGACGCTCCAGGAGAGACTTGATCTTCAGAACAGGCGTCTCGCGGAAACGGCCAGGAATCTTAACGAGATTTGTGCCTCCCGCGGGTGGAGGGCTCTATCTTCGTATTACAGAGTCCGTAACAAACTTTTCCCCGATAGCAGTTTGAGGAAACGGTTCGTACAGCGCCTGCTCTCTCCTTTTTCGTCCTAAGGTGGAGATTGCTGGATGGCTTTAACAAGTGCGAGGAAGCTGCCTCCGAGTCGCAGTATCCAGCGCCGGAGCCCAGTTGCAGTAATGCGCCTATCCCCGGCGGAACCTCGGCGGTTAACATCCGTGTCATTCGTTGTAAGTTGTCTCAGAGAGGTTTTGACAAAAACACCTGTTTCCGCGGTTCTATAATGCTGCAATCATCACAAGACCATCCTGCTGTGAGTCGAAGCCGCAAGCAAGCGATGAAGAAAACGCTGTGGGCAACTTTCGTCAACCGTATACAGGTGCCTGCACATCATCAGAATCCTCTTCGCGATTGTGCGGACTCCGCGCCTCCCGTGAAACCGTTTGAGGTATACTCCGCAGGCTAAGTACGGGGGCAGGGTGCTCTCCGTATTGAGACATTAACAGTGACAATATGGAGAGAATGCTAGGGCGTAAGGCTTCCGACCATAGGATGTAATTTAACTTGGAAAGGTGAGCGATGAGGCGAGCGTTGGTTACGGGAATCACGGGACAGGATGGAGCCTACCTCGCAGAGTTGCTGTTAAGCAAAGGGTATGAGGTGCACGGGATTAAACGGCGTTCTTCCTCATTCAATACTGCTCGAATCGACCATCTTTATCAGGACCCTCATGATCCTGTTCGCCGCATTATGCTCCATTACGGCGACATGACCGACGCAAATAACCTGCTTCGGGTAGTCGAACAAGTCCGGCCAGATGAAATTTACAATCTCGCAGCCCAAAGCCACGTTGCCGTGTCGTTTGAATCTCCGGAATACACAGCGAACGTAGATGGGTTGGGAACTCTTCGCTTGCTAGAGGCAATTCGCATTTCAGGCCTCACGGCGTCTACTCGTTTCTACCAGGCTTCGACCTCAGAATTGTACGGATTGGCACACGAAACGCCCCAGTCGGAATTGACTCAATTCCATCCTCGCTCGCCTTATTCTGTTGCGAAGCTTTACGCGTATTGGATTACCGTTAATTACCGCGAGTCTTACGGAATTTACGCGTGTAACGGCATCTTGTTTAACCATGAATCTCCCATTCGAGGTGAGACCTTTGTGACGCGTAAAATTACACGCGGCCTTGCGCGGATCAAGGCCGGACTGCAAGACTGCGTTTTTTTGGGAAATCTCGATGCGAAGCGTGACTGGGGTCATGCCAGGGACTACGTTGAAATGCAATGGATGATGCTACAGCAACCGCTACCGGAAGATTTTGTAATCGCTACAGGTCAGCAATACAGCGTCCGCGAATTTGTAAATGCGGCCGCGCGAGAAATGGGAATGACCCTGACTTGGCAAGGGAAGGGCTTAGAGGAAAGAGCATTGGATCCCGAGGGAGAGTGCAGAGTCGCTGTTGATCCACGCTACTTCCGGCCGGCTGAAGTTGACTCGCTTGTTGGAGATGCGAGCAAGGCGCGGATAAAACTGGGCTGGAAACCGAAGGTAACATTTCGCCAGCTGGTCGCGGAAATGGTAGCGACTGACTTCCAGGAGGCCAGCCGAGATCGACTGGTCCATGAAAGTGGATACCGAATCTACAAAAACCAGGATTAAGCGTGGAACACTCTGCCAAAATCTATGTGGCGGGCCATACGGGCCTAGTCGGCTCGGCTTTAGTGCGGCGGCTTCGGGCAGGCGGATATTCCAATTTGCTGTTGCGCTCTCGCAGCGAGCTGGATTTAACGGACTGCCAAGCCGTTCGGCAGTTTCTTGGGACGGAGCGTCCTGAGTACATTTTTCTTGCCGCTGCCAAAGTTGGCGGCATTCTGGCCAATTCGGCATATCCTGCGGATTTCATTGGTCAGAATCTGATGATTACCGTAAATGTCATTCACGAAGCATACGGCATCGGTGTCAAGCGGCTGCTTTTTCTCGGATCAAGCTGCATCTATCCAAATCATGCCCCTCAGCCCATAAAAGAGGAGTACCTGTTGACTGGTCCGCTTGAGCCAACGAACCGACCCTATGCAGTGGCAAAGATAGCGGGAATTGAGATGTGCTGGGATTATAACCGGCAGTTCGGCACCTGTTTTCTAGCTGCGATGCCGACGAATCTTTTTGGCCCGGGCGATCGATACGATCCCGACGCTTCGCACGTGGTGCCCGCATTATTGCGCAAGATGTGTGAGGCTAAAGTTAACGGTATTGACGAGGTTGTTATCTGGGGATCGGGTGCTCCGCGACGCGAATTTCTGTTCAGCGACGATGCGGCCGATGCTTGCGTGTTCCTCATGAACCTTTCCCAAGGGCAAGTGGACAAGATCATTTTAGAAGATGCGATGCCTCCAATTGTGAACGTTGGTTGCGGCCGGGATATCACAATACGTGAACTTGCTGAGATGATTGCAGAAATCGTCGGCTTCGACGGCCGCTTGGTCTACGATCACTCTAAGCCAGATGGGACACGACGAAAGCTGTTGGACATACATCGATTGACAAAGCTAGGATGGGAGCCTCGGACATCTCTTCGCGAAGGTCTCAGGAAAGCCTACCAGCATTTCTCTGAAAACGGCGGAGTACAGCGCTGGGGCGCCTCAGTCTCAACCAAGTTGCCTTAGGAGCCTGTCCCTTGTAAATTGCTGATGTTATTTAGTGGATTCCGTCAAGAGTTCCGTAATCTCCCCAGTTCCGGACAGCATAATGATTCGACCAAGATGCGTTAAAAAGGTAAGATGCCGGACCACATCCGAGACTATTTTGAAAGACAAGCGGCCATTGCTGACAAATGGAAGACTCGTAACTGGTATTACCACCGATCAGTAATTGATCTTGTCAGATTCTTCGTGCCTGAGGGGCAATCCGTCCTCGAAGTGGGATCCGGAACCGGGGATTTGTTGGCTGCCCTCAAGCCTTCCCACGGCGTAGGAATCGATTTCAGCGATGAAATGCTCCAGATTGCACGGACCAAGTATTCGGAGTTGGCTTGGTACAAGGCCGACGCCGAAAATCTCGCATTAAACGAGCAGTTTGATTACGTAGTGCTCTCCGACTTGATCGGATACGTCGGGGATATCCAGAAGGTTTTCCATGCGTTGGGCACTGTCTGCAAGTCACGGACGAGAGTAATTGTCACACAGTACAACTATTTCTGGGAGCCTGTTCTGCGGCTCGCGCAGGCTTTAAAGCTGAAGGCTCCTGTCCCCGTTCAGAATTGGCTTTCGTCCAGTGACATAGAAAACTTGCTGTACTTGGCAGGGTTTGAGGTCATCAAGAAAGGCAGCAAGCTTCTATTCCCTAAATTCTTGCCGCTTTTCTCGGATTTCGTCAACAAGTATATCGCCAATTTGCCGCTGATACGCCATCTTGGTGTGTTGCAATATTACGTGGCGCGTCCGATTCCCACAGAACCGAGAGAATGTTCCGTTAGTGTCGTAATCCCATGTCGCAATGAGAAGGGGAATATCGAACAAGCAGTTCTGCGCTTGCCTACATTTGGTAAATCGCTCGAAATCATCTTTGTTGAGGGAAATTCAACCGATGGCACGTTGGAAGAAGTGAAACGCGTGGCACAGGCTTATGGCCAGCAAACAAACATTCGCTGGGCCGTTCAGGATGGCAAGGGGAAGGGGAATGCCGTTCGAAATGGCTTTAGCATAGCCACAGGCGAACTTCTGATGATTCTTGATGCCGATCTAACGGTGGCTCCGGAGGACTTACCAAAGTTTTACGACACTGCTCGCCTGGGCAAGGGCGAGTTCGTTAATGGATCGCGTCTCGTGTATTCCATGGAGCGGGAAGCCATGAGATTTTTGAATGTTCTTGGCAACAAGTTCTTCAGCGTGATGTTTACCTGGTTGATTGGACAGAAGATCAAGGATACGCTATGCGGAACAAAAGTGCTTTTCAAAGAGGACTACGACATGATTGTCGCCCAGCGTTCGTATTTTGGGGATTTCGATCCCTTTGGTGATTTTGACCTGCTCTTCGGAGCGGCCAAACTGAACCTCAGGATCGTTGAGCTGCCAGTCCGCTATCATGCTAGAACTTATGGCGAGACGAATATCCAGCGCTGGCGCCACGGCTGGCTGCTTCTGCGTATGGTGGTGTTTGCGATGCGAAAGATAAAGTTCGTATAGCGACGAATCTAATCCAAGTTTTGGGATTTGAATAAACCATGAAGAGTGAAATGTTGAAATTTTGGCTTGATGACGAGAATAGGGCTTTTTATGTACGCTCACACTCTTCGGGACGAAGTTGATAATTCGTCAGAGACGATATGCCTCCTCATCATTTACTGCGGTGCAAACATCGGCGCGGCGTCTGCGTCAAGTCCTGACTAAGCGCTTCGTTATGCCCGCCCAAAGAAGTCTCCTATCGGTCTTTACGACTGGGTTTAGCCTAGCCCGCAAGGCTAACCTTTTTAGAATGAGTGGTTTTAGAAGGGCTTTCGTGTCCTCGTATTTTCTCTACAAAAGATTCTATGAGGACCCCTTCTTAGCGCTTATCGACCAGAAACCTGAACTGTTTCGCAACGGGGATATTCTCGACATAGGCGCCAACATCGGATATACGTCGTGCCTTTTTTCCAAGCCTCTGAGGCCGGAGTCGAAGATCTACGCATTCGAACCTGACCTCTTCAACTTTGATTTATTACAGGAGGTGATTCGGCGGAAGAACCTTTCGAGAACTGTGGTACCCATTCAAGCGGCTGTAGGTGCCTGCGATGGCAACGTTGAGTTTTGGCACAACGACCGTCACCATGGCGATCACCGCGTAGTGACCACTCAATTCAGAAACTTCCGACCCGATCCGGCCCGCATTTCCGTGGTGCCTGTCGTAACGATTGATAATTTTGTCGAATCACGTGGTGTGCACACTATTTCGTTTATCAAAATTGATGTTCAAGGATACGAGTTAGCTGTATGCGAAGGGATGAAGCAAACTCTAGCGAGGTTCCCGGGAGCCGTAATCGCCTTTGAGTACGCGCCTGATGCTTTGATTGAGCTCGGTTTCGATCCGACTATGCTTTTAGATTTCTTCGAGAGGCGCGGATATCTGATTCATGGCGTGAGTCCCCCTTCGGTCGAGTGCTTATCAGACAGGTCCATGATTAACGAATTGGCAGCTAAAAGAGGATATATCGACCTGCTCTGTTTAAGGAGGAAGCTAGTCTAACATGGTGCATCAAACTAAAATCCCGACCAAATCTAAGACGTCTGCAGATCCCGGGGTGAGTTAGCGAGCTAGCCTGGCGTTAGACAAACAAGATCGTTATTCCGTTTTTGGCTTTCTTGCTTTCGGCAAACTCAAGTTAGTAACTAACCTGTACGACGTATAGGTAATGCCACACCTACAACGGGTTGCGCCCTGATCAAACCGAGTATAAGAACAACCCACATCACATTTCCAAACAGGAAAAGCGGTACCGAAGGTTCGAGTAAGCGCGCGTAGCTCGATAGCGAAAATCCAAGTACCCATTGTCCAATCGGAACGATGGCAACTGGATTAAGTGTCATCGGTGCTAAAAAAACAAATGCAATTAGCCCGGCGATACCGGTGACCAAGAGCACGGGAGACTTGTCGATCAGAAGCCGATTATAGCGACCTGGCAGAATCTGCCTACGCGAAACGTGTGTTAAGCCAGAGGGCGAATTGGAGGCTGGCGTGGTAATCGTGCTCACCGCGCGGCTCCAGACAATTGCGGGAAGTTCGGAGCGCTTTTCGCGCAGCCACTCACGCACGAATCTATTTGCGAATTTCGCCGCGTCATCGTCATTGCGAAATCTGGTTGGGGCCTGGGCTAACAGTTGAAAAGCATCTCGGGTTATGGGTTTGCCGTCAGTGTCGATGATTGTGACCGCACCCACATCCCAAAGAAATGTATACGGCTCCTGGGTGGTCAAGAGAACCAGGTGACCGTAGTCCCGGTAGTTACGCATCACCCAAGGAGCCCAAGTTATCAAACCGCCTAAGACAAAGCAAAATAATGACAAGGTGAGCTTACGCCAACTCGTGCGATCATACGCGCCGTGCAGCAGGAGCGTGCCGCATAACAAAGCAGTGACGAGTAAGAATTGGGGTCTCAGCATGACGCCGGCCGCGTAAATAAACCCAAGTAGCAAGAACAGGTATGGCCTCTGCCTGCGGAGCGCAAACATCGATGCAGCAATCATCAGGTAAATAAATGCCTCACTTGCGCTTTCCATAGCAGGCTTGTAACTCCAGAAAATCGACGACTTAGAGAGTGCGACAATCCACAGCAGGGCAATACCAAAGTAGTGCCTGTTGGTGCTAATCGTAATCTCGCGGCAGAGCCAGAGTAAGCTAGAAAATAGCAGTATTGTCTGGCAAAATCGCCAACTTAGGAGATTATCAGAGCCGAATAATTTGAAATTTATGGCTAGAAGGAGCGGAAAGGTCGGCGGTTTGAAAGCTATCCAGAAAGGATCCCAGCGAAAATCAAAATGCGCGGCGACCCGCTGACCCAAGTGCACGTAGTCGGCCATGTCTGAGAATGGGAGTTCATAAGTAATATGCCAATAGTAGAGGCGCACAACCCAGAAGGTTAGAATGCCTGTGCCATATAGAATGGCAATATGAGATTTATAAATGTATTTCAACGACGCGCTGCAACCATTCACGCTGTGATTCGCTCCCAGCTCGGGTTGCAAAGATGCCGATACATTCGCGGAAGTCGTCATAGTTTGTCTCGAGACCAGGTTCCGCTCCAAAATCGTGCATTTGCTGCCGGCGAGAGTATAAACCTTCTGTAAGTCTGGCCAGATGGTTTCGCACCAACTGCATTGTGGATTTTATCGGGCAGAGATAAGTTATCGTTGCCTGAAAGACACGAAAGCCATACAAAGGTCTTACGGAGCGCAGAGTACAGTTAAGCCTAGGAGAGTCCGCCTTGCCGGGAGAGTTTCTCCGCCATTTGTTTGCCCATCCACTTACTGCAGAATTGCACGTCCATGACCCCGCCACTACTGAACTGCGACAACAGGTGATTTGTACAAAACCCTTTCTGAAGGCGATATACGACGAATGGTATAGCATGCTGGCTGCCGGAGTGCCACCAGGAGAGGGCGGCGTATTGGAATTAGGATCTGGCGGCGGATACTGCGAGCGTTACATCTCGGGCGTCATAACTTCTGATGTTTTCTGGTGCCCTACAGTCCAGGTTGTGCTTGACGCACAACAAATACCGTTTCGTAATGGATCACTCCGAGCCATCGTCTTCACCAACGTCGCGCACCATGTGTCTGATCTCCGTCGGTTCTTTGCGGAAGCTTCCAGGTGCCTTCGCAGAGGGGGTAAGGTTCTGATGATCGAGCCGTGGGTCAGCCCGTGGTCTCGATTTATCTACAGTCACTTACACCACGAGCCATTTTGTCCTGAGGCGGAAGATTGGTCATTTCCCTCGAGCGGACCGCTTTGCGGCGCCAACGGCGCGCTCCCCTGGATTGTGTTCGCTAGAGATCGCCACAGATTCGAATCCGAGTTCCCTGAGTTGGTGATTGAACAGATTTGGCCGTTCCTACCTTTTCGCTATCTGGTCTCCGGCGGAGTTTCCATGCGCAGTTTGATGCCGGGCTTCACGCATGGGTTATGGGCGGGCCTAGAAGCCGCGCTCAAACCCTGTATGTCCAGCTTAGCTATGTTCGCCTTCATTGCCCTGCGCAGGCGCTAGGAAAGAAAATGACCCAACATCAAGATCGGACGAAAGATTCTGATGGCGCAGATTGATTCTTTGCGGCTCGAAATTCTACGTCATCAGGTACTACTCGTCCCGCAAATGTGCACTATCGACAGAACTTCCTCGTTTGCGGTTGCTCATGGACCAGCCGTAGGTGAGTCTTCAATAAATTCTTAGGTTTCTGGGTTTCCAGTTCATCACGTCACAAGATATCTAGTTCCAAGGAGCACGCCTTCCATACTCTTCAACGTCAAGGTACAAGTCGTCCACCAAAGATTTGTACACATCCTCGCTGTTGAACAGGCTTTTTGCTTTGATGGACCCCAGGGCCCTGATGCCTTCAAATAATGCGGGGTCCTTCGAGACTTTCTCAAGCAACAAATAGAGTTGCTCGGGCGTTTCGAACTGCAAGTGATCCTCGTTTACTTCGAGGCCATAGTTGGGGTGTAGAGGCTGCGTCAAAACCAAATTCCCGGACGCAAAATGATAAAGAATCCGATTTTCGAATGCTGGATAATCTTCGTTGTGGAGATTAATACCAATCAGAGAACGGCTTAGAAGGCGTTTCAGCTCTGCTCCGTCTATACCATGGGCTATGTGTGCCACGTTAAAGTCTCGCTTCGGAAGATCCAAAAACTGGTCACGATAGGAAGTCGGCCGACCGAAAAAGATGGCGCCCTTCCGCTCTCGTGGGGGCACTTGGCTTTCGTAAATCGACCAGTCCAGTGGAAGAGGTTGAGCGCACCAATATGGATAGCCTTTCCCTCGAAGAAGCTCCAGCGACTCCACATCAAAGTGCACGAGGCGATCAAAGTTCGTTATATCCATTAATTCGAGATATGTTAGCCGACGCCCCAGATCGGGGTGGAGATCGAGTTCACTGTGAGGCACTGGCTCGCTGGAGAAGCCGACCGTTAATGCTCTGGTTTCATGAAACAGACCTCTGGTAATAACCTCAGGCCGGAAACAGATAATGACATCAGGTTGAAACTCCTGAATTGCGTTTAGGATATAAGCTTGATCAGTCTCATAACGGAAGTGGACAAAATAGGCGACCGCCCATTTCGAATTGGAAAGGCCACAACTCTCAAAATATTCTCTCTGCCCAACGAACAACAACCTGGTTTTCTCACAGGGAGTTCTCCTGGCCCTCCAATATTTGGGACTCTCTCGACGCGTGATTGCCTGACTCGCCAATTAGCTCACTCCTTTTCGCCGACGTCTTTGAAGTACGAAAGAGATTATGATGAACAGAGTCGCCGCGAATACCCTGCCTCTCATATCCGTTCGCCATGCCAAATCAGTGCTTGGTTTATCGGAGATAATCCATTCGAAATTATCACGGCCGAAACGCCCACCTCAGCGAGAATTTTCAGACCCTCCAACCGGAATCAACGAATCGCCCGATGCTTAAGGAAATGTTTTATTCGGGCTGGGGCAATTCTCCTCAATGTTTCGATCGGCCAAGTCTGGCGCAGGTTAGTCATCTTTCTGGCTAGGCGATAACTCCCTGAGGAAAGGATTATTTCGCGAAACGCGCGAAGTTCAGCAAGTTCAGCGGCACGTTGAGCCAGAATTGCGCGCAGTTCAGCAAGTTCAGCGGCACGTTGAGCCAGAACTGCGCGAAGTTCAGCAACTTCAGCGGCACGTTCTGAAGCATCAATGCTCTTCCGAAAGAGGGCAGGAATCAGCAGTCCCGCCTCCATGTCAGCAGAACTCTGTCTGCGTGCGATCTTCTCCAAAATCGCGGCCATAAAACGTGAGGACTGTTGCCACGATGGCCAGCTGACGCCTGTAGCCAGCGCATTAAATCGAAGGAAGTTCAGCAATCGCCGGTCTCGATCAATGAGTACAAAATACCGCCGAATGGAATCATAATCTCCAGGAGCAGTGAGAAAGCCATTCCAACCGTGCTGGACATATTCATCGCATCCGGTGACCCATGAACAAATCGCAGTCGCACCGCAGTGGAATGCCTCCAAAGGAGGCATAAACATACCTTCAACATTGGAGAGTTTGAGCAACACATCAGTATTCCGATAAATCTCCGCCATCTGGGTGACTGGTACCTTCGTGAAGACGGACTCCACACGGTGGCGGATCTCGTCTGGGACGTCGCTAGCAGTAACCAAAGTGATTCGTTTCGGGAATGGCAGAGCGGACGCAATTTCAATTGCCTTAGTAGTTCCTTTGAACCAGACACCTAAGGGGCCCTCTATGAGGATACGGAGAGGTCCGTTGCTCGGCTCGAGTTCGGCGCTCTTTCCTAAGTTAAAAATCTGCTTATCAATGCCATTTCGCACATAAAAGATTGATGCCCCAGGTCTCAGTCGACGTATATAGTCCCGAATCCATCTCGCTTCGGTTACGAACGTTACGGGAAGGTGATAGGTCGCTGTGACTAGCGGCTTTTCAAAATCTTCGGTTGGCGACTGGTAAAATCTGCTTTCCACGCTTTGCACGAAATAAGCGTAGTGTCTAGAACGTATTTTATGGAGTTCATAGCATGTCTTCCACCAAGTGGCAATCGCGACGTCAAACTCTATGCATCGAGCTTGTGCAAAATTAATGACCCGAAGCGATTTTACCGCGGGATGCCAGCCTCGCTCGCTCACACAGTCCTGGGTCACGATGAACGGTTCAAAATTAAATCCGTCCAGCGCGTGACAATGCTCGATGATGACTGACACACCCCCCGCGATGACGAAAGAATCGAGAAGGAATGCAACCTTGATCTGTGCGTTCAACTAGAGCCTCCTTTGGAGGCAGATTGCCCAAGCAGATTACGGCTGAGATACCTCTGCATGCAGATTTGCAACCGTTTGTTGAAAGCGCTCCCATTCTCCTTTAAGTTGGGCGGCTTTTTTCCCATCAGAGAGCATGTCAGGCTCGCGCTGCGATACCTCCGAATATAGAGCCGCAACTACTTGTTGAAGGTGCTCTAGTTTTTGTCCGAGTCGGCTGGCTTCTTTCTTGTAATAAAGCATGTCCGCCTCGCGCTGCGCAACCCATTGTCTTTCCGCGGAGGAATCGACCAGGACAAAACGCGCAGAAAAAGTGTCGGGCTCGCGAGCACATCCGCCCAGGTGCAAGATGAAATGAGACGGGACAGAAACCTTCTGGCGGCGCTCCAGGAACTCGGGAAGCAATTTCCCGGCAATCTGGTCTTCAGCAATTTCGTCAATGCCACGGGGCAGAATAGTCGCTCCCTGTATTGGGTACTGTTCGTACAATCGAGGTATGTTGTCGAATAGCTGCATCAATTCCAACACGGCCTGCTCCCCAAACATGTTTTTGTGAAAAGGATTCCGAACACCCCAGAATGCATCATTCGGAACGCTCAAGAATGCTTCTGCACCGTGCTTGACCTGCTCGTCTACAAAAGTAATAAGAGATTTGAAGTCCCCAAGGTGTTCGACGATCTCAAAGCAGACAATAACCCGCGGATCTGCCTCGTGCGCCTTCAGAGCCTCTTCGAATACACTGTAGTTTTCGGTTCTCGTAAGATCCATTTGGAGTAGCCGTACGGCAGAGCTGTTGCCCAAATAGCTTTGAGCGCCCGCCAGCGCTTCGTCGCTCATGTCACAGCCGAAGAGGATACTTCTTGGAGCGCGCCATTGCAGAATCTTCAGTCCGAACCCATTGCCACATCCGAGATCAACATAGACTGGTGATCCGGAACCGGCGGTCATCTGCGAAACGAATTCGTAGCGGACCAGATGCTCGGCTAGAAGGTTGACTCCGGACTGGGTGGGATCAACCCGCTCTTCAAATCCATTTTTGCTCATTGATTCGCCTCGATTTGAAATGACCTGTTGCCCATTTCTGTTAGAGCGGCGGGTTTTGGAAGAGGACCACACTCTTTCTACGCCGAACTGCTGGTTTTTTCGGAGCCGCCACATCGAAATATGAGACGTAAGCGGCGGAATGCCCTCTCGCGAACTGCTCTCGACCCACTACTTCGAAAGTGGAGCCACGCCCAAACGGAATAGTGTTTGATCAGGATCAGTAATCTTGCCGATCTAACAAGAATACCTGCTTTCGGATAGTTCAATGCGGTGATGGCTTGCCGTAACTCCTGTGACGACAACGGAAAGAGAATCGGACGGCTTAGACTAGGAACGGACCCTGCGGGCGTATGGTATTCGTTCAATCCTGTGGGATTGCGAGAGACCGGTGCGGCAGATTCTATTGAGGCGTGATTGACACCCCTAGGGGCGGCGGTTTCAGCGCAGTACGTTCTAAACTTCAGCGAACCCCTAACACGTTTGCCTCCTAAAACAAGCCTTCCCCGGCCATAGGCATCTTTCGTCGTGTACAAAACCGCCGGACTAGAACCGTTGACTCCGTTGGACCGAATAACCAACCGATATTCTCGATCTTTTGAGAGCGGCTGAACGGGTACGCGAAGTGGATGCCAGAGCCCATCGCGAACTCCTCGGTAAGGCATCTCCGTACAAAGAATGGCATCGTCTTGCTCGTCATCCCACACCTCGCACGTAATTGTGCCGTTTGTTTCGATGCGTTGCCGGTTTGCGAAACAGATGTCAATTTCACATAGATTACTTTGCGTGGGGCTGAAGGTCTGCACGCATTTGGAATCCAGCGCAGCCTCTTCATTCGCGAAAGGCTGGAATTCGTCAAGCTGCAGGTTCTCGCCTTGGTTCAGGCGTCCCGTGATCCAACCGTTTAGCAACAGCGTTTCTATTTTGTGCGTGCTCCGCTCGACAATTCGCCGAGAAGCCATTTCAAGGGCTCGGTCAATTTGTGCCTGCCGCACGTCTTTCTCTTCCAGCAAACGAATCATTGCTTCCGCCAGCGCCTCTGGAGTGGAGTCGGCCAGAGAAATCGTTCCGGTTTCATAATCGAATCGGTTATTCTCTCGATCAAGGTCAACCACGGGGCAACCGCACGCCATCATCTCTACCGGAATTAGCGATGGATTGGTTGCCGAAAGAATCAGTCCCACTTGAGACGAGCGGTATAGCTCCGCGCACTGGCGAGGGCTGACCACACCTAGACTTGTATGGGGGAAGGTGAGGGGCTCCGTAGGTTCCGCACTTGATCCGAAGAGGACAATTTCGACCTCGGGAAGCATCCGGTTTACGATTTTCAATGCGCGCACGCCTAGCTCAAAGCAACGCCTTGGCTTGTTAGGTTGCGCATAAAAGGCTATTCGACGTTTTCGCTTCACCCCTGGAAGCATGCGGTAGACGGTATCATCAAATGCGAAGTCGAAATAATCGGCATCGGCGTTATATCGTTCTGTCAGCAAATGTGTCAGCCAACGTCCCAAAGTTATACAGGAAAAGCCAAAACGATATGTATTTTCTATGTAGATATAATCGGAGCCCGCGGCGTGAAAATAGGGTTCATAGTCCTGGACAAAATAGAACTTCTTCGAACAGTTGCGAAATTCACGGACGGCGTACGCGGTGCTCCAGTGGGTTGCTATGGCGACGTCGCACGTCTGTAAGTTCCAGTTCCTAAAGATGCGGGCCTTCGTATCCACGAAATTTTCGCAGATAAATTCTCGCAATTCGTCGTCGCTCCCAAACTTGTCTTCACGGTCGTCGCAATATATTGCGTTTCGGTGCCCAAATTCCGAAAGGTAGGCAACATGTCGAAAAATGTTCGCGTGCCCACCGGAGCCTTTAAAGACCCCGGGAACTAGCCAGGAGATATCCAGCAAATGGTTCCTACTTGACATCGCTGATGTGCCCTGGTTCTAAGGCTTCCTTTCTCTTCATTTCATGCAGTATCTGAACCAACTCCTTTGCACGAGGGCTGGGCAGGTAGCGAACCATTACGTCCTCACGCGCAGCAATACCCATCTCCTTACGCAACGCCTTGTCACCAATCAGTCTTAGCAGGCTGTCCTCTAGCTCCACCTCGTTAGAAACCAGGAACCCGTTCTTTCCGTTTTCGATGGCGTATCGGAACTCGTCTGTGCATGAGGCTATTGTTGGGATACCCATGATGCCAGCTTCAAAGTATTTGAGTTCACTCTTCGCGCGGCAGAAGGGGTTAACCAATTCGAGTGGGGCCAGATTGATATCGAAAGTCGCAAGAATTTCCGGGACTTGGACCCAAGGTACGTGCGTGTAGTGTCGGATGCGCGATCCCAGAAGACGAAAGTGTTCCGGTAGTTCGAGGTGCCCGAGAATTGCCAATTCAATATTGGCGTTGCGCTCCATCACTCGTAGGAGCACCGACGCGAATTCAGCGAAGTCGCGATCGTGAGTTTTGGTGCCGCTGGAATACCCCAAGCGCACCTTGCCACTACCTTTTTGCATTTGCCGTTGCTGATAAGCGCGGTCCGCAGCCTCCAGAAAAGGCCTACCCAAAGCGTTACGCAATACCCAACTGCGGCGGAGTCCCATTTTTTGGGCAAGAGCAGCCAGAAAAGTAGTTGAGAAGAGACCAACATCACATAGCTGCATCATGCGTTTGTAACGCTCCACGCCTTCGTAATAATGAAACACTTCGTGGGGAGGCAGATGCCGCAGCCCATCCACCCAACAAGGATCGATATGGGGGAAAAAAATCAAATCATCCGTTTCGTACACAAGTGTCACTCCGCGTCGTCGCGCATCGGCGCAGAGCTTTCCCAACAAAGACGTATACGCTGTCCGGTGAAATATGATGAATGATGCCTCGAAGAAAACCGCCTCCGTTCTATCTGGATTGTCTTCCAGCTCGGAAAGACTTAAGAGCTTATGTGGAATGGCAGAGAGCTCCAATTGCTCAAAGACATTGTGTACTCGGTATTGCTCCGACGGAGCCATTGCGTTGACCTGCAACACCATCAGGCTCTTTGATATTTCCGAACGCCCTGCGATCTGAACCGATCTATGCGCTGCCTGGGCGCTCGCTGCAATCGTGGACACCTCAGCCGAAGGTTTAGTCGCAGGCATTTTGGTTGTAATGAAAAGCCCGACGGGATTCCACAAGGGCGGATTCAGGAATAAATATTGCTCGATTCCCGCTGCCGCAATCCACTCATTAAGTGCTCGAATTACGCCACCCTGCTGTTTTGTGTCGTACCCCGCCGCGAACAGGCTGGAATCGTGAGCGGCAAGGATGCCACCTTCCCTAACAGAAGGCCAAAACGCCGCGAGCTCCACGGATGCCACGTCATAATCATGCTGAGAATCGATGAACACCAAATCGTATGGTCCGAGTTCACGGATACGACGCTGAACGGAGGGCTCCAATGAAGAGCCAGGGACGAACTGAACATGATCCCGCAGACCCGCGGCAGTAACGTATCCTTTTGCCTTATCCATTTGTGGTATGGCCGGATCTACAGTCACAAGCGTAGGTCGACCCTCCTTCTCGACGCGCGCAAGGGCTCCAGCCATGGCAACGGTCGAAAATCCGATCCACGTGCCAATCTGCAGCACTTTTGTCATCTGACAAGTGTGGATAAGAGTAGTCAGAAGAGAGAGGGTAGTGGGGTCTCCACTGCCAGGATATTCCTCGTCAGAAGCGATTTCTTCTAGGGCCGAGAGGGCCTTCTCAGACAGAAGAGCTCGGTATGTGCTTTCCTTTATTCCGCTCAAATAAAAATGATGGGGCTCTCGGGCCCTCGACACTTCCGCCACCGGCCTGCCCTCCTTTGTCCTAGGCTAACCATTTCCGATCTAGGCCCTACGATGCGATCGAACTTCTCTTGCCTGTGGGCCCAGAAATTAAAAGGCATATGCACCGATGCTGAGATCTGCATCGGACGTCTGAAAGCTAACGAGTAGGCCAGGCTAAGTTGCTCCCACAGGTTGATGGAGAATCTCGCCATATGCCGCCAGCACCTCGTCTGGCGGACCATCAGCCAACAATACCCCTTCATGTAACAGCAAAGCGCGGTCACAAAGCTGGCGCACAGATGTGGCGGAATGCGACACATAAACAATCGTCTTGCGGCGTCGGAAGTCATCGATGCGCGCCAGACATTTCTGTTGGAATGCGACGTCGCCCACAGCCAGGATCTCATCGATCAGCAAGATATCCGGGTCAACTTCCATGGCAATTGAAAATCCAAGGCGCAGAATCATACCACTTGAGTACTGTTTGATTGGAGAATCTATGAATTCTCCTAGTTCTGCAAAATTCAAAATCCGCTCTTCGCGCGCGCGGATTTCCCGCTTGGAGAGCCCCATCAGCAGCCCGTTCAGAACAATGTTTTCCCTGCCCGTCAGATCGGGGTGAAACCCCGCTCCCAATTCGATTAGGGCCGCCACTTTGCCGGACACCGTCACCACACCCGAAGTTGGACGGTACACACCCGCAATAATCTTTAACGTTGTGCTCTTGCCCGAGCCGTTCCGCCCAACGATGCCCACCATTTCGCCGTCAACAATTTCAAAGCTGACACCTTTGAGTGCTTCGAAATCGTGGTAATGGGAGCTGTGCCGGAAGACCCGCGTAAAAACTTCTCGAAGCGTATCCGGGCGTTCGCGAATCAGACGGAAGCGCTGCACTACGTTTTCGAAGCAGAGACGGGCTGGACGCGACGCTGCGCGCCCCCTAGACATAAAACACCAACGTGTCCTGATACCGGCGAAAGATCGCATACCCTAAAACAAGGCCCAGCGCTCCGCACCCCAGGGACGCCGCAGCGGACTGCAAGGATGGAAGCAGCCCGTAATAAATCGACAACCGGAATCCATTCAAGAGATACAACATGGGATTCAGCCGAAAAAAGAATCGATAACGCGCCGGCACGAAATCCAAGGAATATATGATTGGAGAGACGTAGAACCACGCGGAAAGGACGACTTGCAGGATGTGCGCCACGTCACGAAAGAAAACGTTGGCCATCGCCAGGAAGAAGCTGCACCCCAGCGCAAATAAGACTAACCCCAAAAGTGGCACAGGCAGGTAGATCCATGTCCAGTGGAAGGGGAAACGCATAAGGGGCAGCAAAATTACCAAAGGGATCAGCGAGAAGAAGAAATTGATCACATTGGAAAGGACTGCTGCAATCGGAAACACTGATTTGGCTATATAGACTTTCTTAAGCAGTTCGCCATTTCCCACAATGGATTCCACTCCGTAGGCAAGCGATTGCGAGAAAAGAGTCCATGGCAGCAACACGCTCAGCAGAAAAATGGCGTAGTGGTCAATCTGAAGGCGCATGACAGTCGAGAAGACAACGGTGAGAATCAGCATCGTGAGCAGAGGGTTCAGCAGCGCCCAAAGAAAGCCTAGCGCCGACCTCTTGTACCGGACTCGCAACTCCTTCAGTGCGAGGGCCCAGATGAGTTCGCGGTTGCGGACAATTTCTGATATCAGGCTGCGCATTTTACGGTTTTCGTTCTATCGAGCGGCCTATTTTACACTCACTTGCGTCGCGCTTACCAAATTGTCCAAAGACCTACCCGGCACTGGTACAGATTCCAGCCTCGGATCCATGGACCCCTTTAGACGAGCTAGAATCGCAAAGCCAGCGCCCCCGATTCTAATGTAAGATTGGGATTATAGTAGGGATCATTCAGCAAAATATCGCCCCACTTCTTCTGCATGTACTCAACTTCCTTGGGATCCAGTACCTGGGTTCGCGTTGCGAACTCACAGTGGTAAAGCTCCGCTTCCGGTACCCAAACAATCCGGTAGCCGGCTTGACGGATTTGCAGGCAAAGATCGACGTCGTTGTAGGAGACGGCGAGATCTTCGTCAAAGCCGCCCACGGATTCGAAAACGTCCCTGCGGATTAAGACGCAAGCCGCCGTTACCGCCGAGAAATTACGGACCGTGTGCAGGGAGTTGAAATAGCCCCGGCTGTCCCTGGGAAAACGGTAGAGCCAGTGCCCGGCGATTCCGCGCATCCCCAATACCACACCGGCATGCTGGATCGAATCATGAGGATAGTAAAGCTTTGCTCCAACGGCCCCGATCTCTGGCAGTTGTGCATATCCCAACATAGCCGTCAGCCAGACCCGAGAAATCACTTCGGTATCATTGTTAAGCAAAAGCAGGTAGTCACCCTTGCATTCGCGTGCCGCCATGTTGTTCATCCGGGAGAAGTTAAAAAGGCTAGGGAACGAGACGATTCGATGGGGTAATGCGGAAAGAGATTTCAGCGCTTCCAGATCGGAACCGCCGTTGTCCACGATAATCACTTCGTAATTGGGATAAGTCGTCCGCGTTTGGATGCTTTGAATGCATTTGTCCAGCATTGCTGTCTGACCCTTGTGTGGAATGATGATGCTGACCAGAGGAGTACCGCGAATGGAGGGTTTCACCCGATAATTGTTGGGCCGATCTGTCGCGATCACTTCAGCTTCTAGCCCAGTCCGCTCTATGTGCTCACGCAAAGCACGAAGGCCAGCCTTGGTGCTGGACGACTTAGCCTGTGCATCGGCAGCCGTGGAAGTAGGTGATTTCCGCCAGTGATAAAGCACCTTGGGAATGTGAAAGATTCGCTCAGTGCGCGTCGTCACACGAAGGATCAGGTCATAGTCTTGCGCGCCTTCAAAGCCGGATCTAAAGCCTCCGATCTCATCAACCAGTTTGCGGCGGTATAAGCTGAAGTGGCAAGTATACATGCATGACAGCAGTAGCTCTGGCGACCAATCCGGCTTAAAAAAAGGCTCGCAGTAGTGGCCTTCGACGTCAATTTTGTCTTCATCGCTATAAATGACATCGGCTCGACGATTGTCTTGAAGCAGGAGCACATTTTCATATAGAGCGTCTGGAGAAAGCTCATCGTCGTGATCCAGCAGCGCAATGAACTCTCCCGCGGCCGTCCGCAGAGCAGTGTTGGTGGCCTGAGCGATGCCTTGGTTTTCTGGAAGAAATTGTGCCTTTATGCGCGAATCCTGCCGGGCGGATTCAGCAATCACTTGCCGGGTGGCATCAGAAGAAGAACCATCATCGCAGATGCATAATTCCCAGTTGGGATAAACCTGTGCCAGCACAGACTGGATGCAGCTTCGCAGAATTGCCGGATCGGTATTGAAGGTTGGCGTGAGAATACTGATGACAGGCTGGTAAGTAAAGCTGGCCGCGGATCGCGAGGCCCTTGCCAGCTGCTGTTGTGTGAGCGAATGTTGTCTCAACCACCGCGGATACTCGGCAAACAGCGAAAGTGGATCGGGCTGACCCCTCAAGAAAGCGCGCGTCGATTTGAGCAATGCCTTAATTCCGCCTTGAGCGAGCCGGCTTCGCACATTCGCGTAATACTCGCGCACGTACCGCTTGCGCAGAATTCGCGGATGGCCCCACCCCAAGGCGCCGCGATCCTCTGCCTTGCGATTTTCGCCCGATAGCAGTATGGTGATTTCCCGACCGGAAAACCGGTTCAAATCCACCATCAAACGATGCCATCCGGGCGAATTCCCATTGCGACACGGCTCGACGGGGATTTTCAGCAGAATTTCATCATGGCCGTCAGATCGGACCGCCACGCTGAACTCCGCGCCCGAATGGGGACCCGATGCCCCGACCAAGGCTGAAAAGAACGAACTAGGTGCGACCCGGGTGCGAAAGGCGAGCCGGGAACCAGCCTCGAGCGGCACAAAATCATATCTAGCGCCGCCGATTTCAGCCGCTCCCGGTTCCGACAAGCGGCCTTGCGCACCGCCTTGGCCTTCCGAAGAATCGCTCTGTAATAGAGCCGCGATCGGCAATTGCTCGTAACTTAGCCTTTCATAGGTTCGTAGCAATTTAGTTGTAGTGCGGCTCATATGCGGTGGATGAAAAGGTATAGGTCGATAATCTGAGTATCTCACGGGCAGAGGCAGTTGGTCGCACCTACCGCCTAATCGTTGTAGCGAGATAAAGTCGTATGATGCAGCATATTTCTCCGAGTGTATCATCAGGGATCGGCGATCAGAGCCGCAGGGGACGATCTCCTCCCCGGCTCGTGAGCCGACATGATGTTGGGGTATACGTGAAGATAGCGATTCTCGGGACGCGCGGCATTCCTGCGCGCTACGGCGGTTTTGAGACGCTCGCCGAACAGCTTTCTGCGCGCCTGGCGGCGCGCGGCCACGAAATCACAGTATACTGCCGCAGGCCGTTCACCACGCCCGATGACGTGGTCGCTCCTGGAGTTCGACGCGTCATTCTGCCCACCATTTCGAGCAAACACTTCGATACTGCCTTCCACACGCTCCTCTCGCTGATTCATGTCTGCTTCACCAAAGCAGACGTGGTTTTCATTTGCAACGTTGCCAATGGTCCGATTGCCTGGATTCCTCGCCTTGTCGGAAAGCCCACCGCTCTGAACGTCGATGGCCTCGATCGCAAGCGCAAAAAATGGAACTTGATCGGCCGCTCTTCTCTGTATTTGTGTGAGCTCTTCTCGGCGTTCACTCCCACGCGCGTCGTTACCGACTCCCGCATTATGGAAGAATACTACTGGGGCCATTATCGAAGGCGTTCGACATTCATCGCTTATGGCGCGGAAGTCCCAGCAAACGGCGCCGGAAGCCAGCCTGCGGCCAGGCTTCTCGATTTGCCGGCGCAGCGGTTCATCTTGTACGTCAGCCGCCTCGAACCAGAAAACAATCCCGAGCTTTTGCTCGACGCCTATCGCAGAGTGCAAACCGATTGGCCGCTGGTCATTGTCGGGGGCAATGCCTACGATACGGCCTACGTCGAGCGGCTGAAATCTCTTGCCGATCGCCGCGTAATTTTCCTCGGTCCGATCTACGGCAGTGGCTATTGGCAACTCCTGCGAGACGCCGGCCTTTACGTTTTCGCTTGCGAAGTCGGTGGCGTGCATCCCGCGCTCATTGAAGCCATGGCCGCGCAGATGCCCATCCTCTACCTTGATACGCCTGAGAACCGCGAAACCGCGAGCGAAGGCGGGATGCCCTTCCGCGCTGATGGTGCTGACCTCGCGGCAGGAATCTCTCGGCTTTTGGCTGATGCGAATCTTCGTCAGGAACTGGCCCGCAAAGCGCACGAGAGGGCCGCCAAAGCATTCGGCTGGGAAGAGACCACGCAAAAGTACGAGGCTCTCTTTTCTCAACTCGTGGCCAAAAACGGCCATCCCTTATCCCACCAGTGAACCAGCGACATCATTCCTTTCGCTCGGTTCTAGGTCTTTGCCTACTTGGCGGAGATTGCCGAATTGACTGGAATGCTGTGCGGATGATTGTCAAACCAGCGAGCCAGTTCGCGGTCGCTGACTCTGCGATGCGCCTGGATCCATCTTCGTTTGCCGCGGATCGATTCGCGTTTCGACCAGAATAGGGCGAGCCCCGAGAGCAATCCCCGGTTGAAGAGCACGCAATATCCGAAAATCAGCAAATCGCGCGCGGTGACCGGAATCAGCAGACGCAGATACAAAACAAACGAGATATTTTTCGTCCGCATCAGAAAGCGGTTCTTGATGGAGTGGCGGTTGATCTCGTCCGGGAGTTGCCGAAAGCGCTCTGGAGTCACTCGCCGCACATGCCAGGCTACCGCTTCCGGCACGTATAAGCATGACCAGCCCATCAGTTGTGCGCGCCAGGCCAAGTCTGCATCTTCCCGGTAGGCAAAAAAGTCCTCATCGAAAAATTCCCCGCCCACCGAAATGTCCTCGACCATTGTCCGGCGATAAAGCGCCGCGGCCCCGGTCGCTCCGATGACGTACTCCCCGCGCTCGTATTGCCCGCGATCCAGTTCGTCGCTCCCACGATCGAGATGCCGGAGATTTCGACGAAAATAGATTCCGGTGGAATCGATCGTGTTGCTTCGTTCATCGCTTGCGCCCGGTTTCCAGCGCAGCAGCTTGCCGCATAACGCACCGGTCCGTTCTCCGCTGCGTGTCACTGTCACTTGCCCTGCTGCTGCCAACAAGGTCGACAGGAAATCGGGCTTCAGGATCACATCCGGATTCAGCGAGAAAAGCCAATCGCCGCGTGCCTGCGCAATCGCTTGGTTCTGGCCTGCCGCAAAACCTCGATTCGTATCGTTGTAGATCACGCGCAGGCGCGTCTCGAATTCGCGCAATACCGCGCGCGTACCGTCGCTCGATGCGTTGTCGACGATGATGATCTCTCGGTCGGGATAGTCCTGCTGCAGGGCCGATTCCAGGCACGTTTTAAGGAATTTGTCGGAGTTGTAAGTGGTGATGAGAATCGAGACGGTCAAAGCGCCGAAAGTCTACTGAAAACTCGGTCGGGCCTGCAACTTTGTCGCGAGTCTGAGAGTTCTGCGCATCCTATTTTGTTAGAGCGCGTTCACTGGGAGGAAACGATGATCCGAAAAACGAGCGCCGGCTATGAAGTGTTATCCGAGACGCGGCAACGCCCGCATCTCCCCTTTTTTATTCACCGAGCTACTACTGCGGCGGTGCTGAGGCCGCGAAATGCTGCCTTCCCGCTAGCCCTGAATTGACGACGTTGTAATCAGACGGGACTTCAAACAACGTGCTGGCGGGTTCGCCCCGGCTGATATTCGTAAGTGAGGTCGTCGACTTCCCGTGCTGCGGATCATTTGTTTCGGTACTGACGTCGACGCTCAGTTCGGGCGAATACCAGCGAGTAGTAGTGATCTGAATTGGCGCCGCATTGCCCAACCGGCCGGCGGGGATCGTGCGGGTGGTCTGCGTGCCCTGCACAAACATGCCATTCGCGATGTTCGAACCGATGTCCAGGCTCGTAACGTTTGGATTCGAACCGGTCCGAAAACTGGGCTGCGAGGTTCCCGTCTTGGCCGGGGGTAATGTGAACCTGTGCGCGGTCTTTTTCGCTAGATCGAGAACGTAAGCAACGTGCGCCACTGGGTCAGTGATTCTTATGATTTGTTGCGGATTTCCGGAATTCGACGGACGCGTCTCCTCGAGGCGCGTGCGCCCCTGACTGTCTCGGTAGACTGTGGCCGTGTTCTTTTGATCGATCAGGTTTCCGTCGGACAAGGTTTGTGTGTGCTCAAAAGTGACTTGCCCTGAATAGGGCGCGCCCTCCACGGTTTTGCCGTCCATAAACCCGAAGATGGGTGGCCCGGCCTGCATCATTGGCCGAGAGCCAAATCGGGGACCAACGGGCACAGATTGCGCCCACAGCACGCTTGAGGCCAATGTCATTAGACCAAAGCACCCCACCATCCAAATACATCGCGTTTGTCGCATGTGTCTTACTCCTTTCAGCCTACTTTTCCCCAGAAGCCTCAGCTTTTCCACAACTCGCCCCATCCACTTCAGCGACCAAAGCTAACGCGCGATCTCCTCCAGCCGTCGCCTCGTCGTCCTTGGCCCTAAGCCGCCGATTAGCACAAACACCATCAGCATGCTGCAAGCAATAAATATAAACACGCCAATCGTGCCGTAGTTGCGCAGAAAAAAGGCAATCAGAAAGCTGCTGAAAACCGTGCTGAGCCGGCTCCAGGAATAGACGAATCCCACGGCCCGGGCACGTATTCGAGTGGGGTAAAGCTCTGATTGGTAGGTGTGAAAGGAGAACGACATCCAATTGCTCGCCAAAGTGATTAGCACTCCAAAGAGCATTACTCCTGCCGCAGTCCTCTGCTGCGCGAAGAGCAGGCCGAAAGCGGCAATGGAGAGAGCCGACCAGGCAATTTGCCATTTGCGTTCGAATACGTCCGCAAACGCCATACCTACGAGTGGTCCCAGAGGACTCGCGAGGGCCATGACAAACGTGTATTGCAGTGATCGGGTTACGTCGACGCCCTCGGCGAGCAGCAGCGTCGGGACCCATGTGGCAAAACCGTAAAAGCCGATGGGTTGCAGCACATGGAAAATGATCAGCAAAACGGTCCGCGCACGATAAGTTTTATTCCATATTTCTCGCAGCGATCCGCGCGCCGGATAAACGTCGCCTTCGACCAACTTCGGTTCCGACAATGCGGTTCCTCTCTCCGATCGCACGCGGCGTTCAATTTCGTCCATGACGCGGTTTGCTTCTGCGATGCGCCCTTGCTGCTCGAGCCAGCGCGGCGATTCGGGAATGGCTCGGCGAATGAACCAAATGAAGATCGCGCCCGAGGCGCCGATGAGCACGACCCAGCGCCATCCGTCGAGGCCCAGCAAATGGCGCGGAACGAAGACAGCGGAGACGAAAGCTGCAACGGGCACGGCAGAAAAGCTGAGAACCTGGTTGAAGGCGAACGCCTTACCGCGCGAGTCTTTGGGCGCCAATTCGGAAACGTAGACACCGACCGTGATCATCTCTACGCCCAGGCCGATTCCCGCGAGGAACCGCCACGAGTTGATCGCAGCGGCTGTCGATTGCAGGGCCATCACAAAGGTACAGACCGAATACCAAAGTAGCGAGAAACTGAAAATTGCCCTCCGTCCAAAACGGTCTGAAACCGGGCTGAAGACGAGAGTTCCGACGAATAGCCCGGCAAAAAGGGCGGCCACAAAACTCGCGAAGCCATCGAAGCCAAGAAAGCCTTTCGTCGTCGGGGTGAAAATGCCTGAACTGTAGAACGCAGGAGCGATGTAAGCCGAAAAGAAGAGGTCATAAAATTCAAAGCACGCGCCAAGCGACAGCAGCACGATCAATTTGCGGATGTAGTGCGATTCCGGCAGGCGGTCCAGGCGGGCGGCGACGGTAATGCGTGTGTCCGCTTGTTGGGAAGCTGCTCCCTGTTGCAGATCAACTCCTTCGGTTCGATGGGAGCGCATCAAGCCGCCCAGGCGTTACGCTCGGCCGATGACGAGAATCGGGAATATCGGCGAGCTAAATGACCTTATCTTCCGAATAACAAATTTTCTCCAGGTTGCATTCCATGCAGCGCGGCTTGCGCGCCTGGCAAATGCGCCGGCCATGCCAGATCAACTGATGCGCAAAAATGATCCACTTATCTTTCGGAATAATGGGCATCAGGTCCTGTTCTATTTTCTTGGGATCGGTGTTGCGAGTGAGGTCCAGCCTCCTGGACAAGCGTTGTACATGAGTATCGACCACGATGCCCGAAGGGATGCCGAAGGCCGTCCCGAGCACCACGTTGGCGGTCTTGCGCGCGACGCCCGGAAGCGTCAGCAATTGCTCCATGGTGCGCGGGACTTGTCCCGAAAACTCTTCGACAATCTTTTTGCTGGCGCCCTGAATTGATTTTGTTTTGGAGCGGAAAAAGCCACACGTTCGAATTTCGGCTTCGAGATCCCGTGGGTTTGCGTACGCAAAATCTTCCGGCTTTCGATACTTCTGAAAAAGCGTGCGAGTCACCTCGTTCACGCGCACGTCGGTGCACTGGGCGGAGAGGATCGTCGCGATCAGCAATTGGAAGGGATTTTCGTGCACAAGCGCGCAAGTTGCCGCGGGATAAGCTTCGTCGAGTTTCGCGAGAATTGCTCGGACCCGCTTTGGGTCTGTGCCCGCCGCGCGAACCGAGCGGGGCCGCCCATTTCTAGAAGCCGCTCGGGGCGGCTTTTTGGCCTTAGCGCTGCGCGGATTTTTTAGCTTTTTCATCGTCACAACTTTGTGGGCTGAACTTGGCAAACTATAGCACACGTGAAGAGGCGAGAAAGTCGGCCAGCTTCCGGAACGCTTTCGCTCTATGGCTGTATCGGTTCTTTTCGTCCGCAGACATTCCTGCAAAGGATCTCCCGGCTGGGCCGAAAAAGAAAACTGGATCATAACCAAAACCTCCAGCGCCACGAGGAGCTTCCAGGATTTCTCCTTCCGCCGCGTCTGAGAAAACGGCGACAACCCGGCTGCGCACAGCCAGCGCGATCACGCAGATGAAGCGCGCCCGCCGGTCCTTTGATCCCCGCGCGCGCATTTCGGCCAGCAATTTCTCAATCCGCTCCGCGGATGTAGCATTCGGCCCGGCATAGCGCGCCGAGAGCACGCCAGGCGCACCTCCCAACGCATCAACGACCAAACCCGAGTCATCCGCCATTACCGGAAGGTCCGAGAAACGGCTGTAGTGCAGCGCCTTGCCGGCTGCGTTTTCGCTAAAGGTGGGCGCGGATTCTTCAAAGGCAGGCAGTTCCGAAAAAGTCGGAAGAAGTTGGAGGTCGAACGGAACCACGCCATCGGCATTGGCAGCCAACGCGCGGAATTCTTTCAGCTTGCCGAGATTTGACGAGGCCAGGAACAAACGAACGGCTGCGCCCGAAGCAGGCGTTCGTTCATCCTCATCGTGCGCGGGCACTGAAGTTGGGAGGCACGAGCGAGCGTTGATGCTCGGTGAGATTGCGGATGCCGACGGCGGCAAGATTCAGCAACTGATCAAGTTCGCCGGCCGCAAACGGCCTGCCTTCCGCAGTAGCCTGCACTTCGACGAAACGGCCGCCACCGGTCATAACCACGTTCATATCCACTTCCGCGCGAGAGTCTTCTTCGTAGCACAGATCGAGCATGGGATTGCCGAGAACCAGGCCGACGCTGGTGGCAGCAACGGAATCAACAAGAGGCATCGACCTCAGGATTCCTGTGGCGACCATGCGCTCAAAAGCCATGGCGAGGG
>Ga0210394_10001244_pt1 | contig 42157 bp, 40 predicted proteins | sample IncBWC12MmetaG_FD_160121 | JGI IMG/M metagenome (GOLD analysis project Ga0210394, IMG submission 160121) | Forest soil microbial communities from Barre Woods Harvard Forest LTER site, Petersham, Massachusetts, United States - Inc-BW-C-12-M | ecosystem: Environmental > Terrestrial > Soil >...
CTTCCCGCCGCCCCATCATGCGCCGCTCCCGCCGATGCCGTCTCCGTCAACGGAATCATGGTTCGCGATTCGCATCAAAGGGAGTTTTGCAACACAATCCTCTCAATAACGGACATCGTCAGCCAGGCCTGCCAGCTCCGAAAAGTGCCGATACCGGAAGTCGCGGCCTTATTCGATCACCTCGTCGGCGCGAGCGAGCAAACTCGGCGGCACCGACAGACCTAATGCATTAGCGGCCTTAACGTTGATCACCAATTCGTACTTGACCGGCGCCTGCACCGGCATGTCGGAAGTGTTCTGGCCCCTGAGAATCCTATCAACATAGGCTGCAGCTCGTCGGAACGGATCGATGGAATTAGCGCCGTAAGAGATCAACCCGCCAACAGTCGTGAAATAGCGGGAAGAGTATACCGCGGGCAAACGGTGCCGGGCTGCAAGCATGATGATCAAGTCCCGATGATCCAGTGCCAACGTACTGGCAGTCACGATTAAACCGCCATTGCCTGAACCCGCGAAGGTTTCGATGCCATGTTCGATTTCGCCGGCGCTTCCTAAGCCGACTCCAGACAACTCGACCCCAAGCTGTGGTGCTACAGCCTGCATGGCGCCGAACTGCCCGCTTCCGGAAGCCAGAGCGAGGTCCCGCAGAACGGCCGCTCGCCTTATGTTCGGAGCGATCTCCTTCAGTAGCTCCAGCCACTTTCCGCCGAAACTGTACTCAAACTGGGAAAACCCCGTGATGTTGTGTCCCGGTCGCGCCAGGGAATCAACGAAGCCGCTGCCGACAGGATCCACGACTTGTGCGAAGACGATCGGGATGCTGCTGGTCGCGACGTGCAGCGCCGCAACGGTCGGTGTGCCCGACGACAGGATCACTTCGGGCTTAAGTTCGATTAAATCTGCTGCGTCTCTGCGAATGCGATCGGGATCGGGATGACCCCAGCGATAGTCGATTTTGATGTTACTGCCGTCTTTCCAGCCAAACTGGCTTAGCCCCTTCAGAAATGCTGCAACACGTGCCTGTCCCTCCGCGTCGTCGGCTGGAAGGTTCATGAGCACACCGATCCGCCGCGTCCCGGAGGACTGTTGCGAGCGAGCAGCGAACGGCCATGCTGCCGCCGCACCACCCAGCAGTTTGATAAACTCGCGCCGTCGCATTGCCTCCCCCGGGAGACTAGGCACCGACCATCGAACGGCTCAATCTAGCATACTTTGAGGCGCCAGGTACGAGGTCAAGCCCAGGCCTTAAGCGCGGCCGGCCGATGTCCGAGTCGGGTCAAAACCGGTCTTCGCGGCCCTGAAATGCGACTTCCGAATTACCCCCGAAAGCTGACTCAACTCGGACATCACGGCATGTCCGAAAGGTGCCGATAGTGTTGCAAAAGTCGAAAATCGAACGACGCCAAAAATCTCGCAAAAATTGATTTTCAGACGACTCCGCCGCTGCGATGCTCTGTAGCGCTGACACGAAGCTCCGTGGCCGTTTTTCTGATAAGCGATGTGGTCCCTCACGTCTCGACGCACGAAACGCATCAGCGGCCCTAGAAAATTTCGTTCGTCACCCCCAAAAGACTTTTGCAACACTATCTGCCAACAACGGAAGTGGGCACAACCTATTCGATCACCTCGTCGGCGCGGGCGATCAGAGTGCCCGGAACGGCGATACGGAGCGCCTTGGCAGTCTTGAGGTTGATGACAAACTCGAACCTGGTCGGCTGCTCGACCGGGATATCACCGGGCTTTGTTCCGTGTAAAATCTTGTCAACATAATCGGCAGCGCGCAGAAAAAGAGCTCGGTAGTCTGGTCCGTAAGACATGAGGCCCCCGGCTTCGACAAACTCGCGACCTGAGAAGACGGTGGGAAGCCCCACGGCAACCGCAAGCGCGATGATGCGCGTCCGGTTCGCAGTAACGAGAGCGTTATCTACAACGTAAAGTGCGTCGACTTTGAGCGCCTCGAATGCGGGTCCAATTTCATCCGCCCGCCTGATCCCGACTGGCACGATTTCGAGACCCACAGTGCGGGCCGCGGCCTGAGCCTCGCTGCTCTCTTTCAGGGATGCGGGATAACCGGCATCAAACAAGATTGCCAACCGGCGCAGATCGGGAACAGCCTCACGCAAGAGTTCGAGCCGTTTGCCGGCGCTATCGGTCAGCTGGAGCGACAATCCGGTGACGTTGCCGCCTGGGCGTGAAAGGTTCGCGACCAGGCCGCCGCCAACCGGATCAACCGCGATTGCAAACACGATGGGTATGTCCGAGGTAGCCTGTTTGAAGGCGGCGACGGCGCCTCCGTGCGTGACAATGACTTCAACCTTTTGCCTCACGAACTCGGCCGCGACTTCGGCTACGCGCTCGGGGCGTCCCTCCGACCAACGATACTCGATTGCGATGGTGCGACCCTCGATCCAACCGAGTTCATGAAGTCGCTGCACGAAGGCAGCAGTCCACGCGCTCCAACCCGTACCGTCAGAGCCCAGGACCCCGATAGTCGGCAACTTCCCCGCCCGTGCAGCGAGCGGCCACGCCGCTGTCGCACTACCGACGACAAGCGCGATAAACTCCCGCCGCCTCATGCGCTCTCCCTCGGGGGCGAGGATCAATAACTCATAGTATCAGAATTCCATGCCGAGCATCACAGCAAAATCGGTCTGTTCATGTCCGAAATGGGTTGCCGGCTCAACCGGTCGACGCAACACAGGCGTTAAATCTCTCTGCTGGGGTTTCAAATTGCAAGGTCTCACGCGGCCGTTCGTTGAGCTGCCGCGCCACTTTGTTGAGATGGGCTTGCGAGTGTACCGATAGGTCGGTGCCCTTCGGGAAGTACTGTCTCAGCAGACCATTGGTGTTCTCGTTCGACCCGCGCTGCCACGGGCTTTGCGGATCGCAGAAGTAAACGTCGATGTTGGTCGTCAACGTAAATCGTCGATGATCCGTAAGTTCCTTGCCTCGGTCCCAGGTCAGCGACTTATACAGCTCACTTGGTAGCTTTTTTGCCCGACATAAAAATCCCCACACCCGAACGGGTCCAATGCAGGGCGAGAAAGTCTGTTCGCCGCGCCGATCGCCCACGCCGTGATGCGCTCGTTTCCAATTCCCTTAGGGCAAGGTATGGCGGCCGGTCGGCGAGTCCCTGAGCCGCGCCAGGACCGGATGGAAATAGCGAGTGTGCTATAATGTATGGGCACGGGCCCTTGGCCTCGGATGAAGGAGGAAGATGACGGGTCGCGCCATGACGCGGAAGCGACCGAATTGGTAGGCGCAAGGGACTTAAAATGCCTTGCGACTCCTGAAAGATCTCATCTTTTTTGGAAAACGCGGTCTCGCTTTCGGCATTAATGAGCCAGAACCAAGCGAGATTTGGAAAACAGTTTTGTGGGCCTCTCGTGGCCCGTCTTCGGCTTCAGTCAGCCTGGACCCGGTACGGATCGTGCCGCGAAGCTCAACGCGAACATGCGACTTCCGTTCTCTCATCGAAAGCGGAAATTTGATCCGCCCGCCTGCGATGTCCGAAAAGTGCCACAAGCGCAGATCAGCCATTTCTCGGCTCTTTGATCGGTGAACACAAGCAGAAAGACCGCCTCGCGGTCCCTCCGAAATCCGGTCAGGTGATTAAGCTATCCTCAAGCAAGCCGCTTCCGGCGAACGCGACCTCAATCGTCTGAAAGGCTCTGCATTTGAGAAAATGGCTACCGTCGCCTGAGCTACTGGAGGAGCAGCACATGATCCGACGCATCCCCGAGGATGATTGCACCAGTTTGATCGACGCTCGAGAAAACGGTCGAAAGGACTGCATGGTCGCCCACGCAGTGCAGATCTAACCAGGTCTCCGGCCGTAGTCTCCGCAAAACGGGAATATTCGCGGACATGGCCGGAGACTCTCGGCAATTGGCGCCCGAAGAATGGCAAATTGGGATTCTGGAGACGAAGCCGAGTGCGTAAAAGGCCCCTATTTCCCGCTAAATCTTGCGTTTCTTGGCGAGCCTGGCCCGACGCTCGAATGCCTGGCTGGGGCGGGAGGATTCGAACCTCCGTATGGTGGAATCAAAATCCGGCTACTTCATCAATGATTTCAACGATTTTTCTGACGAAACAGCAGATTCTGCCCCAAAAAAGTCAATAGGTTAGAGGCGCAGTCAGAATGGACGCGCCCCATCTAACCTGCGGCCAGTAGGTTCTCGAAGCGGGGGACGGGGAATTCTAAGCGGATAAGAGGGAATTTCCGCCGCGGATCTGCAAGCGTTCATTTTTTGGACGCTGCCTGGTGGCACATCCCCATATTCTAGTGCCTCTGGGCCTTCTACTTCATGGGCTGGGTCGTCGACCAAAGCATCGTGCTGGCGTCCTTTTCGTAGGCCATGCCCTTCGGATAGCTGATCAGCTCCATCTGCGTTCCCCATGGCGTTAGGAAATACAGAATCGACTGGCCGGCTGCCGGACCTTCGTTGACCGGAATTGGTCCCTGCATGGTCTTGACGTTTTTCAAACGCAAATACTCCGCAGCCTTCGCGATGTCGTCGACGTAGAGTGCGATGTGATGCCCGCCGTAATCGCTGTTCTTGGGCTCCGTCTTGGCCTGGTCCGGTGATTTGTATTGGAATAACTCGATGTTCGAGCCATAGCCGCAGCGGACCATGCTGATCTCTTCGATGACGGCGCGCGGATTGACGTTGACGACATCCTGCATGAACGTGCCCTTGTCGTCCATGAACGGCCCGAACGACATCGCATGCATGCAGCCGAGCACATCGGTGAAGAAAGCGGTTGCCGCCTTCACGTCCGGCACGGTGATGCCGGTGTGGTCGTGGCCGCGCAAGCCGGGAATGGAATCGGCCAAGGCCGGCGTTGCTGAGGCGCCGAACGCGAGCGCCGCGGAGGCAAGCAGTAATCTCAACTTGGTCATGATCGTTCCCTTTGGTTCACAGCAACTGAACTCGATGGGCGGCGTTAGCCGGGTGAGGCGAGTTGCCGTTCGACCCCTTTGGGATCGTGGGCCAGGCCCTGGGCTAGCCCGCGCGCCATCTCGCCGACATAAATCTCCTCTTCGCCCGCCTCGAAACCGTCGAAGATTTCCTTGGCCGCCTCGGCGGTAGTCATCTTCGGGATGGTGAGCATCGCCGTCATGCTGGTGTCGATGGCGCCGGGCAGCGCAGCGACAATGCGCACGCCCTTTGGGGTCAGCTCGCCACGCAGGCCCTGTGTCAGGCTGAGACCGGCCGCCTTGGACGCGCAATAGGAACCCATGAACGGTAAACTGACCCTCGACAGAATGGTCAGGAGGTTGAGCACCGCGCCCCTGTTCTTGATCAGCACCGGGGCAAAAGCCTTTGTCACCCGCAGCGGCGCGAGATAGTTGATTTCGATCTCCTCGCGCGCGATTGCAATATCCGGCGCCGTCATGAACGACGTGTTGTGATTGATGCCGGCATTGTTGATCAGCAGCGTCACATCGACCGCCAAAGCGGCGGCTTTCGCCACATCCTCGTCCATGGCAACGTCCATCTTGATCGGTACGAGGTGATCGGATGCCGCGAGACCGGAGACATCGCGCGCCGCCGCATAGATCTTGGCGGCTCCCCTGGCTTTGAGTTCGGTGATGAGCGCTTGTGCGATCGCGCCGGTGGCGCCGGTGATGAGAACGACGGAACCCTTGATGGTCTCGGTCATGCGGCTGATCCTTGCTGCTGTTGGGTGATAACCGGAGGTGAATCGTCGAGCCAACCCGGCTCGACATCAGGCAATGGAATCGCGGCGAGCAACTTCCGTGTATAGGCATGCTGCGGGGTGTCGAACACACGCGCGACGGGCCCATATTCGACGACCTCGCCATGGTAGAGGATCGCGACATCGTCGCAGAGCACCCGCACCAGCGAGAGGTCATGGCTGATGAACACCATAGTAAGGCCAAGCCGGGCGCGCAATTCCTTCAAAAGCAACAGAATGTGCGCTTGGGTCGAAACGTCGAGGCCCGACACGATCTCATCGGCGACGATGAAATCCGGTTCGAGCGCGAGCGCCCTGGCGATACCGGCGCGTTGGCGCTGACCGCCCGAGAGTTCGTGCGGATAACGGTCGACGAACTCGGTCGGCAGGCCAACGAGACCAAGCAGTGCCGCCGCGCGCTCGCGCTGGTCTCGCTTTCCCTTGAGCCGCCCGTGCGCGCTCATCGGTCGCGTCAGCGTGGTGCCAAGCCGCAGCCGCGGATTGAGCGAGGACTGCGGGTCCTGGAAAATCATCTGGATGCGCGCGCGCAACGGGCGCAGCTCCGCATCATTGAGCCCGCCAATCTCGACGCCATCGAACTGGATGCCGCCGGCGGTCGGCTGAAGTAGCCGAACCAGCAGGCGGCCGAGCGTCGTCTTGCCGGAGCCGGATTCGCCGACAAGACCGAGCACCGATCCACGCGGCACCGCGAGATCAACGCCTTTGATCACCTCACGCAAGGCCGGCTTTCGAAACAGGCCAATGTTTTGCGGATAGCCGAAGCGAAGACTGCCGGTGCGAACCAGAATATCGCTCATGCCGGCCCCACCGTGCCCGGACGGTCGAGCCTGCGTGCTTCCGACCACAATTGCTCGATCAAGGCAGGCGGCACCGGCCGCAACGTCTCTGCCGGCCGGTCGGCCCGCGGCGTCGCTGCCAACAGCGCGCGCGTATAGGCGTGGCGCGGGCGCATCAACACGTCCGCAATCTCGCCCTCTTCGAGCACGCGGCCCGCATGCAGCACGCTCACGCTGCAGCAGATCTTTGCAACCACGCCGAGGTCATGGGTGATGAACAAGACGGCGCTGCCGTGACGCCGACGCAGCCGCTCGACAAGTTGAAGCACCTGACGCTGCACGGTCACATCGAGGGCAGTGGTCGGCTCGTCCGCAATGACGAGCGAAGGATCGCAGGCGAAAGCCATCGCGATCAGCACGCGCTGCCGCATGCCGCCGGAGATTTCGTGGGGATAAAGCGACAGCACCCGCTCCGGCTCCCGGATCGCGACCTCGGTCAGTAGTTCGGTCGCGCTCACGACCGCGGCGTGCTTCGACAAGCCCAGATGATGCCGCAACAGGCTGCCGATCTGCGCACCGACGCGCTTTACCGGATTGAGCGACGTCATCGGATCCTGCGGAATAAGCGCGATGCGGCGCCCGAGAAGGCCGCGCCGCTCCGCCTCACGCATTTGCAGAAGATCGCGGCCCTCGAAAGCGATATGGCCGGATGTGATGGTCGCGTTCGCCGGCAGCAGCCCGAGCACCGCGCGACCCAGCATGGATTTCCCGGCGCCGGATTCGCCAACCAGCCCGCGAACTTCGCCGGGTTCAACATCGAGGCTAATCCCGCGCAGCACGTTGGCGTCACCGATGGCGACTTTCAGACCTTCAATAGTGAGCGTAGCGGTCATGAGCGTTGCACCGGATCGAGCGCGAGCCGCAAACCGTCGCCGAGCAGATTGAGGCCGATCACGCTTGCGATGATGCAACCGATCGGCAGCGCCATGATCCAGGGCGCCTGATAGACGATCTGGCGTCCTTCCGCGATCATGCTTCCCCAGGTCGGCGTGTCGCCTGCGACTGAAATTCCGACAAAGGACAGGATCACCTCGACGAGGATCGCAATCCCCATCTCGACCGCCAGCAGCGTGACCAGCAGCGGAACCAGGTTGGGCAGGATTTCCAGCCACAGCACCTTAGCGCGACTCAAGCCGATCGCGCGCGCGGCGGAGGCATAGTCGCGCGTCAACTGCACCATGGTCTCGGCACGCACCACGCGGGCAAAGCGGGTCCAGTCGATCACGACAATGGCCACGATGACCGAGGTCAAACCAGCGCCGATCACCGCCGCCAGCACGATCGACAGCAGCACCGGCGGAAACGCCATCCAGACGTCGATCAGCCGTGAGATCAACTGATCGACCCAACCGCCAAAACTGCCGGCGAAGAGGCCGAGCGCGACGCCGATCAGGGCCGCAAGCGACGCCGCGATCAGGGCCACCATCACCGCCGTTCGCGCGGAATAAATCAGGCGCGACAGCACACAGCGGCCGAGACTGTCGGTGCCGAGGATGTAGGCCGGATCGCCGCCCTGCGTCCACATCGGCGACAGCTGTGCCGACAAAAGATCCTGTTCGAGCGGATCGTGCGGCGCCAGCATCGGTGCAAGCAACGCGGTAAGCACCAATAGGGCCACCAAGGCCGCGCCGATCCACAGTCGTGCACCGCCGCGCTTCAATCCGGCGATCATTCGCGACGGCGGTGTCGCAACGGACGTGAGCAGGATGTCAACCATGGCGCAGCCTCGGATCGAGCAGCGCCACGATGAGGTCAACGGCGAGGTTGAGCGCGATGAACATGACCGCGAACGTCAAAACCAGCCCCTGGATCAGCGGAAAATCGCGGTTGATCACGGCATCAATCGCCATGTTGCCGATGCCCTCATAGGAGAAGATGCGCTCGACCAGCACGGTGCCGCCGAGCAGAAGCGTCACCTGCACACCGCCGAGCGCAACCGTCGGGATCAGCGCGTTGGGAAAGACTTCGTGGAGCAGGATGGCCGGCCGCGAATAGCCCCGAGCCCGCGCAATCTGGGCGTAGTCCTGGTCCTCGGCCTCGGCCAGCGACGCCTTCAGAAGGCGCGCGATGATCGCCGCGAACGGTAGCGCCAGCGCCAGCGCCGGCAGGATCATGTGGTGCAACAGGGCGAAGGCGGTATCGAAGCGGCCGGTCAGCAGGCTTTCGATCAGATAAAAGTTGCTGCGAAGATCGATCTCGACCTGCGGATCGATACGGCCCGAGATCGGCAGCAACGGGATCAACACGCCGAACAGCAGCAGGAGGATCAGCGCCCAGAGGAAATCCGGTATAGCCAGCAGCACGCCGATCCCGCCATCGACCGCCCATTCGGCGCGGCGGCCGCGCGCGAGGATGCCGGCCAACGCGGCCAGGACGCCGATCACAACAGCAATCAGCGCCGCCAGCAGCGAAAGTTCGATGGTGGCCGGCAGGCGCGTCAGCAACAGGTCAAGCACGCCTTGGCGGATGCTGATCGAGCGGCCGAAATCGCCGCTGGCGACCTGGCCGAGCCAGATCGTGAATTGATGAAAGATCGGCTGGTCGAGACCGTAGAGCGCGCGCAGCCTGACGATGTCGGCCTCTGAGGCGCCAGGCGGAATCATCATCGCAATGGGATCGCCGGGCACGACGCGCAACAGCACGAAGACGATCACCGCCACGCCGAACAAAGTGGGCGGTACGAGGACGAGTCGCCTGATGATCTCGCCCCATCGCATCGCTACGCGTCGCTCCCTTAGGCTGGCGTGATAAATTGCGGAAGGATCATGCCGCTAGCTTGTGCGACGACCTTCAAGCCCTTTTTGTGGATGATCGGCTGCACATACTGGAACAGCGGGATCACCTCGCCTTCCTCGGCGATGTATTTGTCCACCGCCTTCCAGCCGGCGATCCGCTTGGCCTCGTCCTTTTCGCCCCACAACGGCCCGATCCGTTCGATGAGATCCTTGCCCTTCCAGGCGCTGTGCGGCGAGGGCCCGAACATCGCAAAGCCGGTCGAGCAGGAAGGATCGCCGATCGCGTCGCCCCAATTGTAAAAGGCCGCCGGCGCCAGCGCGTGCCGCGCGCGCAGTTCGAAGTGTTTGGCGATTTCGTAGACCTCGATAGTGGCATCGATGCCGACTTTGCGCCACATGCCGACGATCGCCTGGATCATCTCGTAGTCCTTCGGCTTGAAGCCGCGCGTGGTCTGGATCGTGAACTTGACCGGCTTGTCCGGCGTGTAACCGCTCTTGGCGAGCAGGCTTTTCGCCAACTCGGGATCGTAGGAGACCTTGATCGAAGGATCGAAGGCGGCATAGCCCGGCGCTTCCAGCGTCGAGATCGGAACACCATAACCCTTCAGAAGCTTGTCGACGATCGCCTTCTTGTCGATCGCATGGTTCGCGGCGAGCCGGACGTTGCGGTCGAGCATCGGGTCGATATCGGTCAGGAAGATCATCGCGATATCGGACACCGGCTTTGTCTGACCGACCAGACCGGGCTTGTTCTTCAGGCGATCGAATTCCTCGTAAGGAATTTCGAAGGTCAGATCCGAGCCGCCCGATTCCATCTCGGCGACACGGCTGGTGGAATCGGTGATGAACTTGAACACCACGGTCTCGAAGGCTGGCTTGGGACCCCAATAACCGGGATGCGCCTTCAACCGCAGGAACGCGTTGCGCTCGAACGCATCGACCTTGTAGGGGCCCGATCCGATCGGCGCCTTCTCGAACCCTTCGGCGCCCACCTTCTCGTAATAGGCTTTCGGCAGGACGTAGGCGGTGAGGAACGCCATCCACTTGAAAAATGTCGGCTCGAACTCCTTCACGTCGCCGGTAATGGTGTTGCCATCGATCTTGTAATTGCCGACCTTGGACCAGACGAACTGAATCGGATTGCCGCTCTTTGGATCGGCGGCGCGCTCCAACGACCATACCACGTCCTCAGGCGTGACCGGCGAGCCATCATGCCAGGTCGCGCCCTTGCGCAGTTCCAGCGTGATCTTGCTGCGGTCTTCGTTCCAGCCCCATTTGGTCAGCAGGCCCGGCTTGAACGAAAGATCCGCCGCCTGGCCGATATAGGGATCGAACACCGACTGATAGATCGACTGGATCGTCGGATTGACCGCCGAGAGACCAACAGTCGGATCGAACGACGGCAGATTGACATTATAGGCGATGGTCAGCGTGCCGGATGCGGCGGCATGCGCCACGCCGTCACCGAGGAGACCGGGAGCGAGCGGCAGCGCCGCAGCGCCACCGGCGAGTTGCAGGACCGAACGACGAGACAGGGAGTACATCATGTTCATCACCCCAACGCTATGAGCCAAATTACCCTAATACTTGCGCAAAGCCGCGCTGCCGACTCGTTTCGATTATTTTCAGGCACTCTCAGACCAGCGCGCCATCAGCGTGTTCGACGGAAACGACTCATCGACGAGCTTCTTCGCGGTCTCAATGCCGGCGACCGGAAGCTTCTTCGGATCGAGCAGTCCGATCTGGACCAGCACCGAAGCCTGATCCCAGAAGATATGCTCATTGTAGAGCTTGTCCCCGCGGAAGCGCACGATCGCGATCAGCGGAATCTCGACATATTTGCCGGTCGGCGGAACGCCTGGCAGCATCCAGTCGATCTCGATGTCGTGAGTGAAGCAAAACAGCATCTCGTCGACGATACGGTCGGCGCCGATCGTGCGCGAGATCGGCACGAGCTTGGTGTCATTCGGCGTCTTCGGAATGAAGTGGTGCTTGTAGAAACGCAGGAGATCGCGATAGCCCACGCCGCCCGTCATGGTCGGGATATGGTTGACGTAGGGTTCAGCGACCATGGTCGTCATCGTCTCTTCCGCAGAACGCACACCGAATTCGAGTTCGGTATGCCGATCCCACAGCGCCGAGAGATCGTAGTGCGGTCCCAATACCTTGCGGAACAGCGCGATCGAGCGCGAATGCGCCATCAGGGTCGCAGGCTTATTGAAGCTGGTGCGCTCGGGCGCGGCAAAGGCGTGATCGCAGCCGGGATAGAGATAGGACTCGACGTCAGGGCGGCCCTTGAACGCGGACTTGATCTGCTCGCGCGCCTCGGCCGGCGCAAAGCGATCGAGTTCGGCGAAATGAAAGACAATCGGCCCCTTGACGCTGCCGGCCTCGGCAAGATCGGCCTCGATGCCGACCCCGTAATAACTGACCGCGCAATCCACGTCCGTGCGCGCGGCAACGAGATAAGCAAGCTTGCCACCGAGGCAGAAGCCCAAAGCCCCGACCTTGCCCTTGCATTCGGGGCGCGCGCGCAGCACCCTCAACGCGTCGTCGGCGTCCTTGATCGACTGGTTGGCATCAAAGCGCTGATAGTAGCCGAACGCCTTGTTGAAATCAGCTTCGGAATAGCCGAGCTCGATGCCTGGCTCCAGCCGCCAAAACAGATCCGGCGCCAACACGACATAGCCTTCTTCCGCGTAGTAGTCGGCGACCTCGCGCATCGACTTGTTGACGCCGAAGATCTCCTGCAGCAGCAGAATGCCCGGGCCAGAGCCGGAAGCGGGAACGGTGAGATATGCCTTGAACGTGCCGCCATCCTTGGCGGCGATGTCGATCCATTGTCCCGCCATTGCAATCCCTCTCTTCGCTGAAGTCCCTTGAGCTTTCCCCTATGCCGCAGCGTTCCGACGCGCATCACATTATCCGTTGGCACAAGCCGCAGGCCTCTGCCTTTTCATCATGCTTTATTAATTGAATTTTTAATGTAAGAATCAACTTTGTAAATAGCATAGATTGGGCACGGCCTGCCTAGGCCGTGAGCGAAAACGGAATCGGAGACGACGTTGAGGAAGACGCAGAAGGCTGCAGCGAAGCGAACCGGCGGGGCGGTCAAGCCAAAACAACAGCCGGGCATCGACGAGCGGCCGGGCTCCTGGCATTTGGCACGCACTGAGACCGAGCGGCGGCTGTCGGAATTCGAATTCAGATTGGAGCGACTGGCGCAGGCATACTATCGCTGGAAGGCCGCATGTTTCGCCGCGGTTTGCGACGTGCCGCTGACCGGCGACGATGTCGCCGTGCTTAACGTAGTGCGGATGGGCGACGAGCCGAAGCGGCTTTCCGAGATCGGCCAATTGCTCAACCGCGTCGACGTTCCCAACCTGCAATACGCAACGCGAAAGCTGGTTAAGGCCAGCTTGATCGAGACCGAGGGCTCGTCATCGCGCAAGGAAACGCGCTACCGCGCGACCGCAGCGGGCCGCTCGGTCACCGAGGCCTATGCGTCGTTGCGCGCCACAACGTTGCCGCCGATGCTGGAGGTGCTGGAAGGTTGGGCGGAAAAATCGGAGGCAGCAGGCTTGCATCTCGAGCTGGTGTCTAGCCTTTATACTCAGGCCGCCCAAGTCGCGATCACGCGCCGGCATCAGCCGTAAATAGACATCGACGCAAAACTGCAGACCGCCGTTGAGTGGCTCGCGGCAGATCCGCAGGTCGAACATCAGGCCAGTTTTGGGTCCAAAAGCAGACCGCGTGGATCATTTCCTGAGGAACACGGCGTGATATGCAAGCCTTAAACGGGCGGCTTGCGATGTCTACGTCGCACTCGATATCGAAAACAGTCCCTGCGCAAATCCGTGTGCCCTCTGTCGCGAGCGGCCTGCGACATACTGCGTGAGCAACGACTAAGACTGGACTGATCTGCCCGGCGGCGCGAGGCTTGGGTCCGATGACTGGCTTTGCAAAGGTGTGCGGTCGTCTCGTTCGAGTCGAAGGATTGCCGAAAGATGTGCGACATTCAAATGCCCTATAGATTGCGAGCGATCGCAGCGATGAATGCAGGTCAGAAGCGCGCAAGTTTTTCTGCTACGCTTGTCTTCGCCGACTTACGCTAGATTACGAATGAAATCGAAGAAGCGCTCCAATATTCGATCCTCGCCAATGGCATCCAACAAGATCGATGTTTTCTTTTGTCGTCGTACGAGTCAGTATTGCTTGCGCACCCAATTCGCGTGCTTGATGTTGAGGTCGCTGACGTGGAAAAGAAAAGGAAGACAACCGACCGTTCAGAATGAAAATCTGCCAAATTCGATAAGTAGCTGATCCTCCTGGCTGATTTTGGCTGGGGCGGGAGGATTCGAACCTCCGCATGGTGGAATCAAAATCCACTGCCTTACCACTTGGCGACGCCCCAACAGCGGGAAAGCGGCAGGATCGCCCCTGCGGATTTCCTTTCGGCAACGCCGGTCTATAGAGTGAGTTGAGGTATTTCAACAGTCCGGAAGCCCAATTCGGGTTGAATTTGATCTGCAATTTGTAACCGGCACACCAATGAATGAATCCGCTTCCGCGGAGCCGGAAATGCCGGGCCCGCCGGCTTCCTGAGCGATCCAATCCGGCGCCCAGGGAGTTGAGAGAGGGGCGGTTTCGTGGGAAGAGCAAAGGCTGCTTCCTGCCAAAGCGAGACATTGCCATGACCTATCGTGCGCCGATCAACGACATGCTGCTTGCCCTCAATCATGGCGCAGGCCTTGAGGCCGCCGTGAAAGCCGGCCACTACGGCGATTTCGATCATGATATCGCCGCCGCCGTTCTGGAAGAGGCCGGCCGGTTTGCTTCCGATGTACTGGCCCCGCTCAATCGCGTGGGCGACGAACATGGCATCAAGCTTGAGGGCTCAAACGTCATCACCGCCCCCGGCTGGCCCGATGCATACCGCCGCTGGACCGCAGCCGGCTGGAACGCCGTGTCCGGGTCTGAAGCGTTCGGCGGCCAGGGCCTGCCGCTTGCGATCAATGCGGCCTGCACCGAGATCTGGAGCGCCTCCAACATCGCCTTCGGTCTCTGCCCGCTTTTGACGTTGAGCGCGATTGAGGCGCTGGAAGCCCATGGCCGCGAGGAATTGAAGAAGATCTATCTGGAAAAGCTGATCTCCGGCGACTGGCCCGGCACCATGCAACTGACCGAACCGCAGGCCGGCTCCGACGTCGGCGCGCTGCGCACCCGCGCCGAACGCGCTCCTGACGGCAGCTATCGCATCAAGGGCACCAAGATTTTCATCACCTATGGCGATCACGACATGAGCGACAATATCGTGCATTTCGTGCTCGCGCGCCTGCCCGATGCGCCCGCCGGCACGCGAGGCATTTCGCTGTTCCTGATTCCGAAATTCCTCGTCAATGCCGACGGCTCGCTGGGCGCGCGCAACGACATTTACGTCAGCGGCATCGAGCACAAGCTCGGCATGCATGCCGCCCCCACCTGTACCATGACGATGGGCGACCACGGCGGCGCGATCGGTTACCTCATCGGTGAAGAGAATCGCGGCATGCAGTGCATGTTCACGATGATGAATCAGGCCCGGCTCGGCGTCGGCCTTGAAGGCGTCGGCATCGCCGACCGCGCCTATCAGCAGGCGCTCGCCTTTGCGCAGGAGCGCCGTCAGGGCCGCGCCGTCGGCAAGCCTGGGGAAGAGTCCGATCCCATCATCGTGCATCCCGACGTCAAGCGAATGCTGATGCAGATGCGCGCCCTCACGGCTGCGGCCCGCACGATTTGCTACGCGACGGCCGTGGCGCTCGACGTCTCGGTGCGGGCAACCGATGACAAGACCCGTGCCGCCGCCGCCGCCCGCGGGGCGTTGCTGACGCCGATCGCAAAGGCCTTCTCCACCGACATCGGCAATGAGGTCACTTCGCTTGGCGTGCAAATTCACGGCGGCATGGGCTTCATCGAGGAAACCGGCGCCGCGCAGCACTATCGCGACGCCCGCATCACGCCGATCTACGAAGGCACCAACGGCATTCAGTCGATCGATCTCGTGACACGCAAGCTCGCGGCCAATGGCGGGGAATCGGTCTTCGCCCTGCTCGACGAACTCAACGGCATCGTCAAACAGGTGGAAGCCTCCAACGATCCGGCGTTCGGGACCACCGGGGTCAAATTGCGCGATGCGCTTGTCTCGCTGGAGCGCACCAGCCGCTGGCTGCTCGAGCGCGTTACCTCCGCGCCCAACGAGGCGCTGGCCGGCGCAACGCCCTACTTGCGGCTGTTCGGATCGGCGCTTGGCGGGTGTATGCTTGCCAACGAAGCGCTTGCCGTTCGCGGGACCAGCGAAGCTGACCCGCAGCGCTATGTCACGCTGGCGCGGTTCTTCGCCGAGAACGTCTCGGTGCAGGCGTCAGCGCTGGAGCGAACCGTGATGGACGGCGCGGAGGCCGTCAACGGCGCCGATGCGGTGCTGCTGGGATAGCGAGTGAAATTCAGGCACTACCCTCAACGTTTCTCCAGTTTCGTAATCGTCTTGGCCCCGCCGGCCTCAGACGTGGAAAAGCTGACGCTGTCGCCGGCGTGCAGTGTCTCCAGCGGCACGCCGCTTCCGACCTTGAACTCCTCGGCAGCGCCGCCGCTGTTCGCCCCGACCGTGCCGTTTTGTGTCTGCCGGATTGCGACTGTGTTATTGAGCCGGTTGATTTCGGTGATCGTTCCGGTGCGCGGCTGTTGGGCTAAGGCGACTGAGCCCGCGATGGCAAAGGCGGTGACGCCAACTGAAATCATGCTTGCGAGACGCATGGCATTCTCCCGCTCCTGGAGCATGATCCGGAAAAGTGTGTAGCGGTTTTCCGAAAAGATCATGCTCAATCAAAGAACTAAAGCGCGATGACGATTCGTCAAAAATCTCATCGCGCTTTAGAGGGCATGGGCGATAAGCCGCCTGGGGCGCATTGGTTCCCGTCAGCAAGCCCGATTCCTTAACGCCGCTCCGGCAATCGAACGTCTACTGCACCGGCATTGGAGGCCGCGGCGCCGGCTCGGCCTGCGGCTGAAGCGGAATCGGTGGCGGCGGCACATAGGGTTGAGCGGCGGTTGAGGGCGCGGGCGGCGCCACCGGGGCCTGCGTTACCTGCGAATAGGACGGCGCGGGCCGGTAAGCAGGCGGCGCGGTCGTTGGCGTTGGCGAATAGCTCGGTGCCGGCTTGTGAACGGCGGCAATCGGCGGGCGTGGCGGCGCGGTTACCATCTTGGCCTTTGCGCCCTGCTCTGGAGCCTTGGCGAGATCGCGCGTCATCTGTTGCTGGCTTGTTTTCAGTTCTGCGATGCTGGCCTTGAGGATTTCGACTTCCTGGCTGACATTGGCGAGCTCTCGCGCCATCGACTGCATCAATTGCGCCGGGTCGGAGGACGAAGCCGCGGGATTGACGACGGTGTTTCGAGCTGGACCGTTTCCAGCTGCGCCATTTTCAGGCGTGCTGCTTTCAGGCGCGCTGCCTTCAGATGCAGCTTGCGCCGGCGTTGCGTCCGCGCCGGCGGGGTCGTCGGCCGGCGCGGATTTGGCGCTGAGCCCGAGCTTTTCCAGCGGCAGCGAGGCCGAGATCGCAAATTTCGGCGCCAGCTTGAAAACGGCTTTCTTGGCCGCATAGCCGAAAGTCTGCCAGGTCAGCGCCGCGGCACCAAGACCGATCGTCAACACCAGCGCGGCGACGGCACGCATGGCCCGCCGGCCGAGTGTTGTGCGGCGCGCCCGCACGTCGTCGTTGACGGCCGTGGGACGAAACGTCGTATCAACCATCGGTACCGGCACCGGGCCGGATCGATTGGGAACGGTGCTATTGTCCGATTCAGATTCAGAATGGTGACGCGCCGCCGCGCGCAACAAATCGGTCAGTTCATCAGTGTCCGATGGCGCGACCCGGACCTGGTCGGAGGAAACGACGACAAAATCATGCGGGTCGTCGGTTGCTTTTCGTTTCGCCGTGGATTGCATAGTCCCTCCGTCCCCGGTCCATTCGGGCATGGGATACCCCCAGACTCCACCCCGGTTTGGCCAAACCAAGGCATTACGGTGGACAGGTTGAGGCCTCTTTTGCTGCCTGCATTCGGGAACTCAGTCCCTCGACGGCGGCGCGGGACTTATCCGCCCGCCGAGAAATTGTCGCCGCGGACCGCCCAGCCGGTGACGCGACCTTCGATCAGGGAGAAAATGACGTAGAGGGCGACCCCAAGCACCGCGAGAATGAACAGACCGGCGAACACCAGCGGCACATCGAAACTTGAGCTTGCGATCATCATCAGGTTGCCGATTCCCCGATTGGAGGCAACCGTCTCGGAAATGACCGTGCCAACGAAGGCGAGCGTCGCCGCAACCTTCAGCGATGCGAAGAAATACGGCATGGTGCGCGGCAGTCCCACATTCCACAGTATTTCCAGTTTCGTCGCGCGCAGCGTCTTCATCACGTCCTGCAACTCGGGTTCGGTCGCCGCAAGTCCCGTCGCCACATTCACGACAATTGGAAAGATGCACATGATCATGGCCGTCAGTATCGCCGGCACGGTGCCCGCTCCAAACCAAAGCACGAAAATCGGCACGACGGCGACCTTGGGAACCGAGGAGAATCCGACAAGCATCGGATACGCGACATCGTAGGCGAGGCGCGAGGAGCCGATCAGCATGCCAAGCAGAATGCCGATGACAATGCCGAGCGCAAACCCCACCAGTGTCGTGTAAAGCGTCTGCAGCGCATGCGGCCAAATCGCCGGAAACCGCATCCATAGCGTCGCCAGGATCTGGCTCGGTCTCGGCAACACGATATCCGAGACATTGAATAACAGGCACAAGATCTCCCAGGCGACGAAGAAGCCAACGATACAGACGATCGACAGCATGCGGCGGCGAACGATCGCGTTCATGATGCGGCCTCCTGGACGGCCCGCGCGGCGACGATGCGTTCGCGAAGACGCTGGGTAAGTGCGACGAACTCGGGCGCAAAGGACGTTTCGATGGCCCGCGGCCGGGCGAAAGGTACTTCACTGTCGTCGACAATGCGGCCGGGCCTTGCCTGCATCACGCAGATGCGGGTGGCCAGATAGCAGGCTTCCTTGAGGTCGTGAGTGACCAGAAGAACGGTGGGCTGCTTCTCGATCCACAAGGCCTGCATGATTTCCCACAACTCCTCGCGGGTGAACTGGTCCAGCGCGCCAAATGGCTCATCGAGCAACAGCAGCGTGGGGTCGTGAATCAAGGCCCGGCAAAGCGACGCGCGCTGTTGCATGCCGCCCGACAGTTGCCAGGGAAACTTGTCGCCGAAGCCGGCCAGGCCGACACGCTTCAATGATTCCTCGACGCGATCGCGATACTCGGATTTCCGCTTCCGGGAAAACTCCTGCTTGAATGGCGGAACGATCTTGAGCGGCATCATGACGTTGTCACGGATGTTCAGCCACGGCAGCAAAGTCGGATTTTGAAACGCCATCCCAATCCGCGCGCTTTGGGCATCCACTTCGCGGCCCGCGACGAACACGTTGCCCTCCGTCGCCGACAGCGTGCCTGCGACCAGCTTCAGGATCGTCGACTTGCCGCAGCCCGAAGGTCCGACCAGGGCGACGAACTCGCCATGCGCGACGCGCAGGGATGTCTGGGCCAGCGCCGTCACCTCGTTCTTCCCGCCTCCAAAAGTCACCCTGACCTTTTCCAGATTGATGACATTTCCGACCGGAGGCGAGGATGGATCAACGGGAGCGGTCATCGCACTACCCTCTCCTGCCCGAGGTGATCGCGGCCATGGTGGCATCAAGGTTCTTCGGCGCCGCAGGCGGCATCCGCTGGATAGCGTGAACCGAGCGTCCGGTGCCGCGGGCGCTTTCATTCAGCGCCCGGTCTTTCATGACGAAACGACCGCGCACGATGGTGTGAATCGGCAACGCCGTGACCTGCCAGCCTTGCCAGGGCGATATTTTCGATCGCGATTGGATCCTGGCGTCGTCGATCGTCCAGGGCCTGCTCATGTCGACGATCGCGATGTCGGCATCTGAGCCGACCGTCAGCGTTCCCTTGCGCGGATATAGGCCCCAAAGCTTCGCCGGATTGTCGGCGCTCCATCGCACATAATCTCGAATAGTGGCGCGGCCGCGGTTGACCTCCGTCAGCATAAGCGGCATCTGGGTTTCGACACCCGGGAATCCGCAGTCGACCGTCCAGATGTCGTTCCGCGTCTTTTCTTCCGGCGCATGCGGGGCGTGGTCGGTTGCCACCATATCGATGGTTCCGTCCATCAGGGCGTCCCAAAGCGGTTGCTGGTTCGGCGTTTCACGCACCGGCGGGTTGACGCGAACGATGCCGCCCGATTTTTCGTAATCCTTCTCGGACAGCAGCAGATAATGCGGACAGGTTTCGCCGGTGATCTCAACGCCGCGGGCCTTGGCTTCCGCGAGCGGCCGCAACTCGGCGGCGGACGAGATGTGCAGCACGTGGATGCGCGCGCCGGTCCACTCCGCCAGGATCGCCGCACGCGCCACCGCTTCGACGGCGACAACGGCCGGACGCGACGCCAGATGAGCGATCGGCTCGGTGCGGCCGGCGGCGCGCAGGCGCTGCTCCCGCCGCTCCATGATGGAGTTGGTTTCGGCATGCAGCGAGATGCGTTTTCCCGTGGGTGCGACGAGTTCGAACAGTTCCAGCATTGCGCCTGTGGACGGCGACGGGATGCGGCCGAACGTGTTCCCCATGTAGCACTTGAAGCCGATGATGCCGCCCTCGATCAGCGAGGGGATATGCCCGATGCTTTCCTCGCCGAGCACCGCGTACAGTCCATAGTCGACGTAAGCCTTTTCCGAAGCGATTCTGTGCTTGGCCGCGAGCGCTTCAGCCGTCGCAATCGTCGGCAGCGTGTTGGGCATGTCGAACACGGTGGTGACGCCGCCGAACGCGGCTGCTGCCGTGCCGCTGCCAAAGTCCTCCTTCTGCGGGTATCCGGGATCGCGGAAATGCACGTGAACGTCGATGGCGCCGGGCAGGATATGCAGGCCGGTCGCATCGAGGGTTTGCCTTGCCTCCGGCATTGCGCTGGGCGCGCCGATCGCATGAATCAGCCCATCCTTGATGGCGATGCTGGCGAGATATTCAGCATCAGGCGAGACGATGATTCCGCCGTTGATGACAAGATCGACCTTTTCAGTTGATGTCATTGCCGCAACCTCCTCACAGCATCGCCCAGCCGCCATCGACCGGCAGGTCCACGCCCGTGATCTGGCGTGACACATCGCTGGCGAAAAACAGGCAAGCGTTGGCGACGTCTTCGTCGACGGTGATGCGCTTTAGCGCATAATCGGCGGCGTGCCGTTCGGCCGCCTCTTGTTCGGAGATGCCGAGCTTTTGCGCCATGTCGCGGCAGACTTTCTCGCGAAAGCGAGGCCCGTCGACCATTCCGGGCGCGACACAGTTGACGTTGATGTTGTGCTGACCAACCTCCAGCGCGAAGCTCTTGGTGATGCCGCGAAGTCCCCATTTCGAGGCGGAATAAGCCACCCGCCCGGCGCGCCCGCGCATGCCGAAGGTGCCGCCGACATTGACGATCTTGCCGTAGCGCTGATCGATCATGGTGGGCAAAACCGCCCGCATGGTGTGGAAACAGCCGTTCATGTTGAGGGTGACGATTTCGTCGAACTCCTCGGGCGTCGTCTGCACGCCGGTCTTGCCGATCGGGCCCGAGCCGCCGGCGATGTTCACCAACACATCGATCCGACCGTCGAACGCCGCTTTGGTGGCAGCGGCGGCCGCTTCGCATTGCCTTGCATCGGTGAGGTCGCAAGCGATGACGATGGCGCTGCCGCCGCGGGACTTCACCTCGTTGGCGACGGGCTCGATCGCCGCGGTATCGCGTCCCATGAGGGCCAGCTTGCAGCCTTCGCCGGCAAAAGCGTGCGTGACGGCGGCGCCCATACCCTTGGCGGGGCCCGTGACCATCACGACGCGATTTTCGAGAGCAAGTTTCATGGCATTGATCCGTTCGTGACCTTGATGCGTTTTTCGATCGCGGCGTCAGCTCGCGGGCCGAACCGATGTTGGGCGCTCGGCGGCCGGCGGCAGGAAGCTGCGGTCGAAGATTTCGGTGACGGCGGGCGTGCGCGGCAGTTCCTTGGCCTTGACCAGGATGTCGATCGCCTTGGTCATCCGATCGTCGCTGACATCGCCGATGCCGATCTTGGCAATTTCGGGATGGCTCATCTCGTCGGCCAGCGTCGCATCGAACCGGGCGCGTTCGATCGCCGGTTTCACCAGCGGCTCGCGCTTCACAACCGCATCGATGGCGGCTTGCGGATCGGAGATCGCGTCCTTGATGCCGTGGTTCAGTGCGCGGAGGAAGCCTTTCACGGCTTCCGGGCGCTCTTTGACAAACTTCCGCGACGCAATGATCGCATTGGAATAGAGGTCCATGCCGTAGTCTTCGAACTTGATGAAGCGAATCTGCTTATCGGGATCGATGCCGGCGAGCCTCGCGCTGAAGCGGATCGTCGTGACGTAGCCGAACACGCCGTCGACCTGGCCCTGCATCAGCATCTGTTCGCGCAAGTTCGGCTGCATGTTGACGATCTCGACCTTGCTGCAGTCGATCTTCGTCGTCGCGCACAGTGCCGGAAACAGCTTCAGCGCGCCGTCGTTGGCGGCACCGCCAAGCTTGCGCCCAACAAAATCGGCCGGTGTCTTGATCGGACTGTCGGCCTTTACCGCAACCGTGAAGGGCGGGCGGTTGTAGAGCATGAAGACGCCGACCGGCGCCTCATCAGGCTTCTTTGCGGCAAGCTCCACCAGCGCATTGATGTCGCCGAAACCCATGTCATAGGCGCCGTTGGCCACCTGCGGCACGGCGGCGCCGGATCCGTTGCCCTGGTCGAAGGTGACGTCGAGGCCCTCCTGTTTGAAGTAACCGCGATCGTCCGCCAGGAAAAACATTCCCTGCGGCCCTTCATATTTCCAGTTCAGAACCAGCTTGATCTTTGTCTCGGCTTGCGCTGCGGCAGCCGAGCCGGCGATGACGGCCAAGGCGAGGGCAAGCGCCTGCATTCCACGAAACGCATGGTGTCCGATCATGGGATTTTCCTGTTGAAGCGAGAACACTTTCGGCCGCTGGCTTTCGACCCTTCGCGACCCCGTTGGACCGAAACCTAGCTCTTCCGAGTGGACTTATCTGCTGCTATCTTTCTACTCGAGCGATGCCAAAATGGCACCACCGGAGCAGCGATGCGACACCTGAAGCTACTGACGCATGTTGTCGAGGTCGCGCGGATGGGCTCGATCCGCAAGGCGGCCGAGCACCTGAACCTGACCCCCTCGGCCATGAACCGCCGCATCCAGGACCTCGAGGCCGAGGTTGGAACGCCATTATTTGAACGGCGGCCGCGTGGCGTGAAATTGACCACCGCAGGCGAAATGTTCGTTCGATATGCCCGCAGCCAGATCGCGGATGCCGATCGGATGAGATCACATGTGGAGGATCTCCGCGGGTTGCGACGGGGGCCGGTTCTGATCGCCTGCAGCCAGGCGCTCGCGCTTGACTTCCTGGCGTCGCACATCGCGCAGTTCCAGAAGCAGCATTCGAAGGTGACGTTCGATCTGAAGGTGATGGATCACGATCGGGCACTCGCCGCACTCACGGCTTACGACGTCGACCTCGCTTTGATCTATCGGCCGACGATCTGGCCTACGCTGCGGGTAATCGCGAGCGTTCCCCAGCGGCTGGTTGCGATCATGCGGTCTGATCACCCCCTGGCCAGGAAGAAAACCATAAGACTTTCGGAATGTCTGGAATATCCTGTCGCCCTGCCCGATCGCACGCTCAGCGGCCGCCAGATCCTTGAAGAAGTGATGGCGCGACGCGAACTCCACTTCAATGTCCTGGCGGAATCGAACTCGTTCGAGATGTTGAGGGGACTGGTGTTTCGCTGCAACATGATCTCATTTCAAATCGAGATCGGCGCACCAAGCGGAGAACTCGGCCTGGGCCTCACCAGTTGCCCCGTCGATACGCGCGACGTTCCGCCGGCCGATCTCGTGCTGTGCCAGTTGCGCGGGCGCGGCCTTTCCGTTGCATCGGCAACCTTCGCCGAAAAAATCGCCAAGAGCCTGCAGGACCTGTTGCCGCGAACAAAATAGGTTTGGAGGCGGTGTGAGAACCCGCTGCATCATCGACGTCAGCTAATCGGCTTCAACCCTGCTTCGATCTCCGCGCGGCGCGGCTCGAGAAACGGCGGCAGCGCGAGCCTTTCACCGAGCGTCTCCATCGGTTCATCGGTCGCAAAACCCGGGCCGTCCGTGGCGATTTCGAACAGGATGCCGTTCGGCTCGCGGAAATAAAGACTGCGGAAATAGAAGCGATCGACCTCGCCGCTATTGGGGATGCGCAGTTCGCGCAAGCGCTGTGTCCAGGCGTGATATTGCGTCTCGTCGGGGGTACGAAACGCCACGTGATGCACCCCGCCCGCGCCTTGGCGCGCCATCGGCAGGCTCTTTTGTTCGATCACGTGCAGCTCGGCGGCAGGTCCGCCCTCGCCCATCGCAAACACCTCGACCTCGCCCTGCCCGTCCGGCGCAGCATAGCTGCGCACCTGCCGCATGTTCATGACCGCCGTGAGCACCATCGAGGTGCGCGCGAGATCATGCACGCTCAGCACGATCGGACCGAGACCGCGGATCTGATGCTCCACCGGCACCAGGCTTTTCTCCCAAGGAGCGGCCGGGCCTGCGCCGCCGTCGTCGACCAGCACCAGACGTTGACCCTCGCCATCTTCAAACGGCAGCGTCAAGCGGCCATCGACCTCGGCAACCTCGCCGCCGTGAGTGCCGGCTTTCTTGAGGCGATCGCGCCAGTAGCCGAGGCTGTCTTCCCCCGCGACGCGCAGAGAGGTAGCGGAAATGCTGTTGGTGCCGCGCTGCTCCGGCGGGGCCGGAAAATCGAAAAAAGTGAGATCGGTGCCGGGATTGGCCTTCCCGTCGGCGTAAAACAGATGATAGGCGCTGACGTCGTCCTGATTGACCGTCTTCTTGACCAACCTCATGCCCAGCAAACCGGTGTAAAAAGCCAGATTCTCACGCGGCTTCGCCGAAATCGCGGTCAGATGATGTATCCCGGTGAGCTGCATCGTTCGTCCCTTCTTCGCGGCTTTGGGTGCGCGAACGGATGATGTAGGATATTTCCACGGCTCCTGCCATTGCCGTTTTCCTGAAGGCCAAAACCATGACCGGACATGTGACCGTTACCGACGAAGACGGCGTTCGCGCGATCGTCCTGCGAAGGCCGGAGAAGAAAAACGCGATCACGCAGGATATGTACCGCGATATCAGTGCGGCGATCGATAGCGCGCAAGGCGACGCATCGATCCGCTGCCTCATCATTTCGGGCGGATCAGGCGTCTTCACGGCCGGTAACGATCTTGAAGATTTTCTCAAAGATGGCACGTCGAATACCGGGACACCGCGCGCCTCCAATGCAGTGAAGTTCCTCTATTCGCTGGCCCACAACACCAAGCCGATCGTAGCCAGCGTCGATGGCATCGCGATTGGAATCGGCACCACGATGGTGTTTCATTGCGATCAGGTGATCGCCAGCACGAAAGCAACCTTTGCCACGCCGTTCATTCACCTCGGCCTGGTGCCGGAAGGCGCTTCCAGCCTGCTTGCGCCCAGGCTGATGGGACATCAGCGCGCCTTTTCGATGCTGGTCATGGGGCACACGCTCAGCGCCGAAGACGCCCGGACCGCTGGCTTTGTCAACACGATCGTTGCGTCGGACCATCTGGAGGCCGAAGCACGCAAGGTGGCGCGCGAGATCGCATCTCTCCCGGCGGAAGCGGTCGCGGCCTCGCGAAGGCTTCTCAAGCAAGCCCCGGAAGACCTGACCCGGCGCATCGATCAGGAAAGCCATTTGTTCGGCGAACGGATGCGTTCGGCGGAAGCGATCGCGGCGTTCAAGGCATTTTTCGCGCGGAAGAAGCCTTGAGCGCGATCGCTGCCGCTTCGTGAAACCGTCGCGCCCGTTCGTTAATATCGGATCATGAGACATTCACTCGCTCTTGCTCTGACTGCCGCGATGCTGATCGCGTCGCACCCGATTTCGCGTGCGACAGCGCAGTCGGCTTCGGTGGACTTGCGGATCCTCGCCATCAACGACTTCCACGGCTACCTTCACCCTTCCCCCGGAGGGATCAGGATTGCCGATCCCAGTGACAAGACCAAAAAGATCACGGTCGCAGCCGGCGGCGCCGAGCACATGGCGACCCTGGTCAGGGAGCTCAGCGAGGGCCACAAGAACACGATCTTTGTCGCAGCCGGCGACCTGATCGGCGCAAGCCCGCTTCTGTCGGCGATGTTCCATGACGAGCCCACCATCGAATCGCTTTCGATGATGGGGCTTGCGCTTGCCTCCGTCGGCAATCACGAATTCGACGAAGGCAAGGACGAATTAAAGCGGATGCAAAACGGCGGCTGTCATCCGGTCGATCAATGCCAGGGGCCGCATCCCTTCTTAGGGGCGAAGTTCCATTACCTCGCGGCCTCAACGATCGAGACCGCGACCGGCAAGACGATCTTTCCACCCTACGCGATCCGCGAATTCGACGGAGTTCCCGTGGCCTTCATCGGCCTCACCTTGAAGGGTACCTCAGGCATCATCTCGCCGACGAGTGCTACGGGGCTGGAATTTCTGGACGAAGCCGACACCGTCAATGCGCTAGTGCCGGAATTGAAGGCGCGCGGCATTGAGGCCATCGTCGTACTGATCCACGAGGGCGGCTATCCGACCGGCGATTATAATGAGTGTCCCGCTATTTCCGGCGCCATCGTCGACATCGTCAAGAAGTTCGACCGCGCGGTCGATCTCGTGATCAGCGGTCACACCCACCAGCCCTATGTCTGCGAGATCGATGGACGGCTGGTCACCTCCGCCGACAAATACGGCACGCTTGTCACCGCGATCGACGTCAAGCTCGATAGAAAATCCCGCGACGTCGTCAGCACGAAGGCCGATAACGTCATCGTCCGCAGCGGTGCGTTGGCCAAAGACCCCGCGCAGACCGCGCTGATTGCGGCCTACGACAAGCTCGCCGCCCCGATCGGCAATCGCCGGGCCGGATCGGTCACGGTCACGCTGTCGCGTGTGCCGAACGAGGCGGGGGAGAGCGCGCTTGGCGATATCGTCGCCGATGCGCAATTGGCCGCTACCGTGGCTGTCGCGAATGGCGGCGCCGTCGCAGCCTTCACTAATCCCGGCGGCCTGCGCGCCGATGTTGCGGCCAAGGACGATGGCGCGGTGACTTACGCCGATCTGTTTGCGAGCCAGCCCTTCCGCAATCAGCTCGTCACGCTCACGCTCTCGGGAAACCAGATCAAGACTATGCTCGAGCAGCAATGGCTGGACCCCAAGCGACCGCGCATCCTCCAGGTCTCCAGGGGATTCAGCTATGCCTGGGATGACAGCAAACCTTTTGGCGAGCGCGTGATCGCTGGCTCGATGTCGCTCAACGGCGAGCGCGTCGATCCCGCCAAAGGCTACCGCGTCACGGTGAACAACTATCTTTCCGTCGGCGGCGACGGTTTTACGGCTGTGACGGAAGGTACCGCGCAGCAATTCGGCGTCTACGATGCCGATGCCTTGTACGCGTATTTCAAGGCCAACAGTCCGATCAGCCCCGCACCCGCCGACCGCATCAAGCGGAATTAACCGGCCCTTTCCCCGGCGGCGATCAACCCTTACATTGAGCCGTCCTCCAAAGGCGCGTCCACATACGCGCAAAGGCCATGCATGACGACGCTTCTTTTGACCCATCCGTCGACCCTGAACCATTTGACCCCGCCCGGACATCCCGAGCGGCCGGATCGGATTCGCGCGGTCGATGAGATTCTCGGCGAAAGCCGTTTCGATTCCCTGGTGCGCGAATTGGCGCCGGAAGGTTCGCTCGATCTGGTCACGCTGTGCCACGACGAACACTATGTCAACGAATTGCGCCGCGTGGCGCCGACAAGCGGCCTGATCTATCTCGATGGCGACACCTCGATGTCATCAGGCACCTGGGAAGCGGTGATGCGGGGCGTGGGCGGCGCGGTCGCCGCAACCGACGCCATCATGTCGGGTACCCACAACAACGCCTTCGTGGCGATGCGGCCTCCCGGTCATCATGCCGAAACCAACCGGCCGATGGGTTTCTGCTTTTTCGATCACGCCGCAATCGCCGCGCGTCATGCGCAGCGCAAATACGGCATCGGCCGCGCCGCCGTGGTCGACTTCGACGTGCACCACGGCAATGGCACCCAGGATATTTTCTGGGCCGACAAGACCGTGATGTATTGCTCGACGCATCAGATGCCGCTGTTCCCGGGCACAGGCGCCAGCGGTGAACGCGGCGAACACGATAACATCGTCAATGCGCCGCTCGCGCCGGAAGATGGCAGCGCGAAGTTCCGCGCCGCTTTTGAGAACACGATCCTGCCCAACTTGAGTAAATTCAGTCCCGAACTCATCATCATCTCGGCGGGATTTGATGCGCATCATCGCGATCCCTTGGCTTCGCTCAATCTGAAGGCCGAAGATTTCGGATGGGTGACGCGCAAGCTGATGGATCTCGCCGATCGCACCGCGGGAGGCCGAATTGTTTCGGTGCTCGAGGGCGGCTATGATCTTCAGGGTCTGAAGGAGTCGGTCGCGGCCCATGTCAGCGCCCTCATGGGCTCAGGGTCTTGAAACTGCGCCACATTTGCTGGCGAGATAATCCGGGAAAATCAATATGGCCGAAAACGCGCAGGCGGACGTTAAGAAGCTGAGCTTTGAGCGCGCGATCGAGGAACTCGAATCGATCGTCAAGCGGCTCGAGGATGGCAAGGTTCCGCTGGAAGAGTCCGTCACGATCTACGAGCGCGGCGAAGCCCTGAAGCGACGCTGCGAGGAACTGTTGCGCCAGGCGGAGGCGCGAGTCGACAAAATCACAACTGACGCCAGCGGCCAGCCGACGGGAACTGAGCCTCTCGACGTGCAATGAGGGCTGCCAGCCAAGCCGCGATTGCATTGGCGCTTTGCTGAAATGGTTAAGCGCGCCGCCCGGTTTTCTCGGATTGCCCCTCAAACGAACAGATTTCGGCGCTGGAAGCCCTTAGAGGCGGCCAAATTCTGGGTTCCTCTGACCGCCGGGAGTTCCGCCTTGGGTTGGCTTTGGCTGGCACTTTAGTGTAAAGCTTTGACGGCTATGGGCTGACGAAGGCACTCCCACGGCGTGTTCTGGTAACGTCAAGTGCTTCAAATAGCTCAATAAATTGATCGACAGGGTGGAACCGTCTAAAGGTGATGCAAATCACATTGAACGATCCGAGGCGCGCCTAAGACTATCCAATCGGGCCTTGGCCTGCTCTGGTGGCAATCGGCGTCTGGATCGCTTGCGCTAAATTCTGCGCAACCCATTTACCGTCGGGCCGTTGATCCCGACTTTGCAAAATTGGAATAACGCCGTGACCGCATTCAGTAAGACGCCGCTTCTCGACACAATCCGCACCCCCGACGACCTGCGCCGGCTCAAGGTGGAGCAGGTCCGGCAAGTCGCCGACGAACTGCGTCAGGAAACCATCGATGCGGTTTCGGTGACGGGCGGACATTTCGGCGCCGGTCTCGGCGTCGTCGAGCTGACCACTGCCCTGCACTACATTTTCGACACGCCGCGCGATCGCCTGATCTGGGACGTCGGCCATCAGGCCTACCCGCACAAGATCCTCACCGGCCGGCGCGACCGGATTCGCACGCTGCGCACCGGTGGCGGATTGTCCGGTTTCACCAAGCGCACCGAAAGCGACTACGATCCGTTCGGCGCCGCGCATTCCTCGACCTCGATCTCGGCCGCGCTCGGCATGGCGGTGGCGCGCGACCTTTCCGGCGGCAAGAATAATGTGATCGCCGTGATCGGCGATGGCGCGATGTCGGCTGGCATGGCCTATGAGGCCATGAACAATGCGGGCGCGATGAACTCCCGCCTGATCGTCATTCTCAACGACAACGACATGTCGATTGCACCGCCGGTCGGCGCGATGAGCGCCTACTTGTCGCGGCTCTATTCCGGCAAGACCTACCGCACGCTGCGCGAGGCGGCGAAGCAGATCAACAAGCGACTGCCGAAGGTGCTGGCCAACCGCGCCAACCGTGTCGAGGAATATTCCCGCGGTTTCATGATGGACGGCGGCACGTTGTTCGAGGAACTCGGCTTCTATTACGTCGGCCCGATCGACGGCCATAACCTCGATCACCTGCTGCCGGTGCTTCGAAATGTCCGCGACATGGAGACCGGACCGATCCTGGTCCATGTCGTGACGCAGAAGGGCAAGGGTTACGCGCCCGCGGAAGCCTCGGCCGACAAATATCACGCCGTCGTCAAATTCGACGTCGCCACCGGCACCCAGGCCAAGGCCAAGCCGAACGCGCCGGCCTATCAGAACGTGTTCGGTCAAAGCCTCGTCAAGGAAGCGCAGAAGGACGAAAAGATCGTCGGCATTACCGCGGCGATGCCGTCGGGCACCGGGATCGACATCTTCGCCAAGGCCTTCCCAACGCGTACATTCGACGTCGGCATTGCCGAGCAGCATGCGGTGACGTTCGCAGCCGGTCTGGCCACCGAAGGCTACAAACCGTTTTGCGCCATCTACTCAACCTTCCTTCAGCGCGGTTACGACCAGGTCGTGCACGACGTCGCGATCCAGGGCCTGCCGGTGCGCTTTGCGATCGACCGCGCCGGACTTGTCGGCGCGGACGGAGCAACCCATGCCGGATCGTTCGATAATGCCTATCTCGGCTGCCTGCCGAATTTCGTGATCATGGCGGCGTCCGACGAAGCCGAGCTCGTGCACATGGTCGCGACCCAGGTGGCGATCAACGACCGCCCCAGCGCGCTGCGTTATCCGCGTGGCGAAGGCCGCGGCATCGACATGCCCGAGGTCGGCATCCCGCTCGAGATCGGCAAGGGCCGCATCGTCCGCCAGGGCAGCAAGATTGCGCTCTTGTCGTTCGGCACCCGCCTTGCGGAGTGCGAAAAAGCGGCAGATGAACTTGCCGCGCACGGGCTTTCGACCACGATCGCGGATGCGCGCTTCATGAAGCCGCTCGACCTCGACCTGATCCTGAAACTCGCGCGCGAGCACGAAATCCTTCTCACCATCGAGGAAGGATCGATCGGCGGCTTCGGCTCCCACGTCATGCAGACGCTGGCCGACCATGGCATGCTGGACGGGGATTTAAGGATGCGCGCGATGGTGCTGCCGGACGTGTTCCTCGATCACGATTCGCCGAACGCGATGTACGCCCGCGCGGGACTAGACGCCAAGGGCATCGTCGCCAAGGTGTTCGAGACGCTGGGCAAGGACGTCAAGACCGAGACCGTCAAGCTCGCCTGAGTAGCGATCTACGATGCGCGTTTATCTGGCGGGCCCTGATGTGTTCCTGCCGGATGCGCTGGAGATCGGCCGTCGGAAAATCGAAATCTGCCGCCGGCATGGCGTGAGCGGGCTCTACCCTCTCGACAATGTCGTCGATCGCGCGGCCACCGACGCCTCGCTCCAGATATTCAGGGCGAACGAGGCGATGATGGACCAGGCAGACGCCGTCATAGCCAACCTGACGCCGTTCCGCGGACCGGGTGCCGATGCCGGAACCGTCTACGAACTTGGATACATGGCGGCACGCGGAAAATTCTGCCTCGGTTATTCCAATGACCCTACAGTCTATGCCGACCGCGTGCGGCGCTTTACCCAAGTCACGGCGCACGATGGCCGCGTGGCCGATGCCGACGGACTGACCGTTGAGGATTTCGGCCATAACGACAATCTGATGATGATCCGCGCGCTCGACCTCCATGGCGCGCCGCTGGTACTGCCGCGCGAAAAGCCGCCTGATATCTGGCATGACTTGACCGCGTTTGAGGTTTGCGTTGGCATGGCGGCCGCGCGTCTTACGTCCGCTTCCTGAAATTTTGGCGAGGCGAAACATGCCGTCTTCCAAGAAACGTATCGATCTCCTGCTGGTCGAACGCGGCTTGTTCGAGAGCCGGGCGCGGGCGCAGGCCGCCATCGAGGCCGGACTTGTTTCAGCCAATGACAAACCCGTGCTCAAGGCGTCCGAGACGATCGCCGCCGATGCCGTGTTGCAGGCGCAGCCGGCGCATCCCTTTGTTTCGCGCGGCGGCGTCAAGCTGATGGGCGCGCTGGAGCAATATCCTGTCGATATCGAGGATCACGTCTGTCTTGACGTTGGCGCCTCGACGGGCGGCTTCACCGAGGTGTTGCTCGCCAACGGTGCCAGCGTGGTGTTCGCCATCGACGTCGGGCGCGGGCAATTGCATCCCTCGCTGCACGACCACCCCAGGATCGTTTCCATGGAAGAGACGGATATACGCTCGCTGGAGGGCAAGCGGCTCCCCGCGCGGCCCGACATCGTGGTCATCGACGTCAGTTTCATTTCGCTGAAGGCGGTACTGCCGGTCGCGTTGTCGCTGGCGGCCGCGCCGATGCACCTGCTGGCGCTGATCAAGCCGCAGTTCGAAGCCGCCCGCAAACATTCCAAGCACGGAATTATCCGCGACGCCGACGTGCATCGGGAAGTCTGTGACGATATCGCCGCCTTCGCGGCCTCGCTCGGATGCACCGGCATCCGCGTATTTCCATCGCCGATCACCGGTGGCGACGGCAACATCGAATTCTTCATCGGCGCACGGCGTGGTTGAGCGCCTCACCATCGATCATGTCGGTCATCTCGGCGACGGCGTCGCGCTTGTCGAGGGGCATAGCCTCTTTGTCCCCTACACGCTTGGCGGCGAGACGGTCGATGTCACATCCGCGCCAGGCCATCACCCGGACCGAAGGCAATTGCTTCGGATCGAGCGTGCAAGCCCGGAACGCGTTGAGCCCTTGTGCCAGCATTTCGGCATCTGCGGCGGCTGCGCCATCCAGCACTGGGAAGCTTCGCACTACCGCGCCTGGAAACACGGCCTCGTCACGGCGACGCTCGCGCAGGCGAAGATCGCGTGCGAGGTCTCTCCGCTGCTCGACGCGCACGGCAACGGCCGCCGCCGTGTCACTGTGCATGCGCGGCGCGGCACGCATGACGTGCTCAAGGTCGGCTTTGCCGCGGCGCATTCGCACGATGTCGTTGCGATCGATCGTTGTCCGATCCTCGACCCCGGCCTGGGTGGCGCGCTCGATGCCGCCTGGGCCCTCACTGAGCCCTTGATCGGGATCGGCAAGCCGCTCGACCTCCAGATCACCGCGACCCTTGGCGGTCTTGATGTCGATGTTCGCGGCTCCGGACCTTTGCCGGCGGCAGCTATCGCCGCGCTGTCGCGCCTTGCCGAAAAGCATCGTCTTGCCCGGCTGACGCGGCACGGCGAACTGGTGCTGATGCGCAATGCGCCGGTTGTCGCAATCGGCAAGGCGCAGGTGGCGTTGCCGCCGGGCGCGTTCCTCCAGGCGACGGCTGCCGGTGAAGAGGCTTTAGCCGCACTGGTGTTGGCGCATTGCGGGCGAGCCAAGCACATCGCCGATCTGTTTTGCGGCGTGGGGCCGTTTGCACTGAGGCTCGCCGAGAAATCACGGATTACGGCCTTCGACAGCGACGCCGGCGCGATTGCGGCATTGCAGAAGGCGGCGGCGACAACGCCGGGATTAAAGCCCGTCAAGGCGGAAGCACGCGATCTCTTCCGCCGTCCGCTGGTGGCGGAAGAGCTGCGGGAATTCGACGCGGTGGTGTTCGATCCGCCGCGGCAGGGCGCGCAGTCGCAAGCCGAGCGGCTCGCGGCGAGCCAAGTGCCGGTGGTGATCGCGGTATCCTGCAATGTCGCGACGTTTGCCCGCGACGCCCGCATCCTGATCGACGGCGGCTACAAAATCCAGGGCGTGACCCCCATCGACCAGTTTCGGCACACGCCGCATGTCGAGCTGGTGGCGCGGTTTACGCGATAGCGCAACGAATGTGACGCAAGGCGCGACCGCCTTTCGGCTCAGCGCCCCCACCTGTCCTGCCACATCTTCTCGCCGATCAGGCAGGAAACCCGCGGCTCGTTCTCGGCGACAGGAATGAGAGGGCGCTCTGGTGTGCGGCCGGCGACTTCGAGCAGAAGCTTGGACCGGATCGCTTCCCTGAATTTCTCGCGATCCTTGATTGCCACCACGAAAGAACCGGGACCACCGATCACGCAGTCTTCGTAGTACCAGTCGAGGTTTTCGATATCCATCGTCGAATAGGACGGCTCCTTCACCATGATCGGCAGACCGTTGATGGTGATCCCCTTGGCAAGCGCAGCCTCGCGCGCCGGCGTGACCGGAGCGCCGTTGTTGTTGGGGCCGTCGCCCGATATGTCGATGACGCGCCGCAAGCCGGGATACGGGTTGCTCTCGAACAACGGCATCGCAAAATAGATCGCACCGGAAATCGAGGTCCGCGAGGCGCGGCGAATCGGCGCCTTGAGGATTTCCGCGGCGACCGCATCCGCCGTTTCCGGGCCATCGATAACGCGCCAGGGAATGATGATCTTCTGATCGTTCGAAGCCGCCCATTCGAAGAATGTCACCGAAATCTTGCCGTTGGGAAGCGACCTCAGCGCCTGAAGAAACTCCCTCGAGACGAGCGCCTGGGCGTATCCTTCGCGCTGTACCGCCAATTCGTCCATGTCCATCGAATAGGAAACGTCGACCGCAAGTACGAGTTCGACATCGACCGCCGGCGGCGTCTTGTCTTCCGACCGCCTTTCATACCGATAGCGTCCGTTCGGCGCGGCAACTCCCGCGACGTCGCCCGCGATGATCGCGCTCGCGATCAGCACCGCCCCGATCGAGACATACCAGCGCATCAGCGGCCCTCCCGTCGTATCGTTTGATGTTGGCACGCATGGCGGCGAACGAAAAGCTGGAACATTTTGCAGCGTTCACATTCAGGTCAAGAACGCCTCGATCCGGCAATGGCCAGGTCGGTTCGGGCCGGCCTTGTGGATTTTACAGCGGCAACCCTGCGTGCCATAAAACGTCCGTCCATAAGGGGTGGGTCGATGTTGAGGTTGTGCTTTGCGGGTCTGTGGCTGTTTGCGCTTTTCGATGCTGCGATGGCCGATTCCCCGATCGAACGGGGCAGCTATCTGGTGAACACCATCCTGGCCTGTGGCAACTGCCACTCGCCGCGCGATGCGAACGGCCAGGCCATCGCGGACAGGGCGTTGTCCGGCGGGCGGACCTTCACGACGCCGGCTTTCATCGCCACGGCATCGAACATCACGCCGGACCCGGAGACCGGAATTGGAAGCTGGAGCGATGCCGAGATCAAGCGCGCATTGGTCGAGGGCATGCGTCCCGATCACGGTCAGCTATCCGGCGTGCCGCTCGCCGCGATCATGCCGGCCAATTTCTATAAAGCTTTGCTGAGCGACGATCTGGACGCCATCGTCGCCTATTTGCGCTCCGTCAAGCCGATCCACAACTCGATTGCCGCCCCCGAGTACAAAGCCCCAATCCACCGCGACCCCTATCCCGACGCGGAGAGCGGGTTTGGCAAATCCATGTTCACCGATCCGGTCAGGCGCGGCGCCTATCTCGTGACCATCGGTCACTGCATGGAATGCCATTCGGCGTGGTCGCGCGGGGTGTCCGATTTCAAAACCGGATTGGGCCGGGGTGGCAGGGACTTTTCCGAGGCAGGCCTGGCGGGAAGCAAGGCCTCCAACATCACCTCGGATCGCACAGCCGGTATTGGCGAATGGAGCGACCAGGAAATCGCCCGCGCCATCACCCATGGCATCGGTCGCGACGGCCGACTGCTCAAGCCCCCGATGGGGTTTGCCTACTATGCGGCATTGAAGGAGGCCGATCTCGCCGACATCGTCGCCTATTTGCGGACGGTTCCACCGCTGCAATGATGCCATCCCGCATTGGGCGGTACTAACGCAGGCGAGAAGGATGTATTCTTCTCGCGGACCACGACAAGCACCAGGGCGCTGCCCGGCATGATCGATACCGTTACCAAGCCGAAGACCAGGACCAAGACCAAGACCCAGACCCAGACCGAGCGTCCGCGGCTGCACAAAGTGATCCTCATCAACGACGATTACACGCCGCGCGAATTCGTCGTCACCGTCCTGAAGGCGGAGTTCCGCATGACGGAGGATCAGGCGCACAAGGTCATGATCACGGCGCACCGTCGTGGCGCCTGTGTCGTTGCGGTCTTTACCAAGGACGTTGCCGAAACCAAGGCGACGCGCGCGACCGACGCCGGCCGCGCCAAGGGCTATCCGCTGCTGTTCACCACCGAGCCCGAGGAGTGAGGCGCAGGAAAGGCAGAGTGGCCCTGCCCGCGCCATTGCTTACGCCGACTTTCTCCCATCGATGCTGTGGCGGGATGCACGCAGCCATTTTCGAACGACGGTCAGAAATTCCGTTGCTGCCGGGCTCAATTCACGCTCTCGCAACCGCATGACCCCAATCGGACAAGTGAGCCGGCGGCCCTTGAGGGCGCGTGAAATGAGATCCCGATCGTCAGGTGACGGGCGCTCGCTGACTGGGACGACAGCAAGCCCGACACGGTTGCGAACCAGCCCATGGAGGGTCGGCAGCCTGTTCGTGGTCATTACATATTGCAAAGAGAGCCCGGCGGCCGCGGCCGCGCCATCGACGATCCGGCGGGTACGCGCCTCCGGGGGGAACGAAACCAGGGGCGCGCCAACCAAGGCCGGCAACTCGATCTGCCGGCGTCGCGCCAGCGCATGATCCCTGGGCAAAATGACGTGAAAGGTCTCGATGCCGAGGGTTTCCGCCACGAAGGCGCCCAGCAGGTCGTCGGTATAGCCGATCCCGAAATCGGCCAGCCCACCGCGCACCTCATCCCTCACCGCGCCATGCAAGCCCTCGCGAAGGTGGACCTCGATCCCTGGAAATCGCCGGCTGTACGCCGCGATCAGCGTGGGAAGTACTGCATTTGCCAGCGACAGCACGCTGGCAACGACGACCTGCCCGCGCGGACGATCGGCCATTTCCCGCATGTTCGCGACACTGATCTTCAGATCGTTGAGCAGACGCTCGGCAAAGGCTGCGAACTCCTTGCCCGCATCCGTAATCGCCACCTGCCGCGTGCTCCGGTAAAACAGCGGGACTCCCAATTCGGTTTCGATTTGCTTGATGGTCCGCGTCAGCGCCGGCTGCGACATCTTCAGTGAGCTCGCGGCAGCAACGAAGCTTCGATACTCCGCAACCGCCAGAACGGCACGAAGTTGCTTGGAACTCAGACTCGGAATTACGCCGCTCAACATGGCCTTACATCGCTCGACATCGCTTGCCCCTCTCGCGGTCGATCCGCGTTTCCTTAATTAATGCGAAAACCGGAATTATTTCAGGTATTGGAAAGAAATTGCAATATTCGATCGCCATGGGCAAGGTTTTGTGGGCGAGGGAAACACCATGACGATTTGTCTCTACGGCAGCCCGATCAGCACGTTTGCCCGCAAGGTTGCGATCGGGCTCGACCTGAAGGGGCTGAGTTACGACCTGGTCGATGCACTGACACCCGATCGCCGCGAGGAGTTGCGGAAACTCAATCCGCGGCTGGAGGTTCCGGTCCTGACCGACGGCGACCTCGTGATCGTCAACTCCAGCGACATCTTGCAGTATCTGGATTGGCGCTACCCCGAGCAGCCGCTATATCCGGCGGCGATCGAAGAGCGCGTTGTGGCGCGCGCCTTCGAGCGGCTGTGCGATCAGCGCTTCGACCCGATCGTGGTGGACTGCTCGTACTGGAGCTGGGCCGAGCGCGACGACCGGCCGCCGCCGGGCCTGCGCGAAGCGGCCCAGAACGACATCAACGTCATTTTCGACCGCCTCGAACGGGTGCTGATTTCACGTCCGAAGCCATGGCCGTTTGAGACCCCCGGCGTGCTCGAATGCGCGTGGTTCGCCAACCTTGCGGCATTGCGAACCTTCGGTCTCGCGCTAGATCAGGCGCGCTTTCCGTCCGTCATGAATTGGTTCAAGGCGATGCGGACGCATCGGGTATTTGCCACTGACGCGCAACGCACGCTGGCGTTCCTGCGTGAACTCAAGCATCTGACGCATGAGCGCAGGAAATTGTTCTGGAGCGGCGACCGCATGGAATGGCTGCTCGCGCGGGGATTTCACCGGTGGTTTGCCGGCGAAATCGACGCCGGCCGTGCCGTATTCCCGGGGTAACCGTTCGTCGTCACGCCGGCGCCAGCGTCTCGTCCTGCAAGCCGTAGACCCGCTCGGCCTTTGAAAATCCCGCGATCGGAAATTCACCGAGATCCCGCCAACCTCCCGCGCTGGCCTCGGCGAAAGCCTCCGATGCAACCACCGTGCGATGCAGACGGCCGGCGATTTTTTCCAGCCGTGCGGCGAGATTGACGGCGGGCCCGATGCAGGTGAAGTCGAGGCGATTGCCGCCACCGATATTACCGTAAAGAATTCTCCCGACATGCAGCGCGACACCGAAACGAAAACGCTCGACGGTATCACCGACCGGAAACTGCATGGCATCGACATTGGCGCGTGAGGCGCGCGCGGCATCCAGCACCTGCGCGCAGACCTTCTTGGTATCGCCGACATATTCGTCGATCGGAAACACCGCGAGCAGACCGTCCCCCATGAACTTCAAGACCTCGCCACCATGGGTTCCGATCGCGGAGACCTGGCAATCAAAATACTGATTGAGAATATCGACCACGGTCTCGGCAGGCAGCCGGTCGGACAGCGCGGTGAACCCGCGCAGGTCCGACAGCCAGATCGCGGCATGCATCGATTCAGCATGACCGCGCCTGATCTGCCCGCCGAGAATGCGTTCGCCGGCGCGATTGCCGACATAGGTATCGAGCAGGATCGTCGACATGAAACGCAACCGCGTGACCTCGATCAGCCGGGAGAGCGGCGGGATCAGTGCGCGCAGGGCCTCCAGTTGCACGTCGGTGAAGCCGCCGGGCTGTTTCGTGGTCCAGCTGGAGGCGTGCACCGAGCCGTCGACATTGAGGAGTGGGAGCGCGATATAATCGGTGATGCCTTCTTCGCGCAGCTCGGCAAAAAGCGGAAAGCGGTTGCCGTCCGGGCCATCGAGTAGCGCCCTGATTTCGCGCGCTTCGGCAAAGACGATTGCGAGCGGGCTGCTACGAAATGCCTCCGAAGCTGCCATCTCGTAGTTGGCGCTGCCGACCACGACTTCACCGCCCAACCTCCAGACGAAATTGCGGCCGACGATATCGGGGTGCAGGGTGCGGACGAACACGCCGACGCGCGCCAGCGGCAGGCCTGCCGCAACCAGCCGTTCGCAGGTCTGCGCCATCATCTGCGGTGGACTGGGCGCGGATCTCGCGCCATCGATCAGCCATTGAATCAATTTCTGTAGCGCGAGCGTATCCATGGAGCACCATTAGCAGGACGGGCAACGGGAACGTCAAGGCGCAGCGCCGCGACCGGGTCGTCAGCTCGAATTTTGGGCCGCCAAGCCGCCCTGCGGAGCCTCGACAAAGCAGAGCGCGGCTGCAAGACTGCCCTCATAGATAATAGAAAAAGGGAGGAAGCAATGGATATCAATCGTCGCCAGTTGGCCTTGCCGGTATTGGCCATTGGACTGCTGGGAGCGGTCCCGGCTTTTGCCGGCGCGGATGAAGATGCCGTGACCAAGAACGTCGAGGCATTCCGCGCCGCCCAGTTCGCCGCCGACGCCAAGACATTGGAAGGGCTCTGCGCGGCGGAACTCAGCTACAGCCATTCCGACGGAAGGGTCGAGGACAAGGCGACCTTTGTCACCAATGCCACCGACGGAAAGTCGAAATTCATATCGCTGGCCTATCAGGACTTGAGCGTCCGTGTGGTCGGCCCGGCTGCGATCGTACGGTTTCACTGGGTAGGCGAAAGCCAGGCCGCCGCCGACGGCAAGAAAAGCGCCACCAATCTGCACATCCTGATGAACTGGCAGAAACAGGGCAACGACTGGAAGCTTCTCACCCGCGCATCAACGAAGCTTTGATCAATCGGGCTGCGGGCCAGCATTAGGGCGGATGACCAAAGCGCGATGAGATTTAGTTGAATCGTCATCGCGCTTTGGCTCTTTGATTGAGCATGATCTCCGCGCAAACGCCCTTGGCGTTTGTCGCGAGGGAAAACCGCTACAGACTTTTCCGGATCATGCTTTAGCGCTCATCCGCCCGCTGATTTTACCCACCCACCTGACCGCGATGGCGCAGGAAATGATCGGCCAGTACGCAGGCCATCATGGCTTCCCCAACGGGAACCGCACGAATGCCGACACAGGGGTCGTGGCGACCTTTGGTGATGATTTCGGTCTCGCCGCCCTTGCGGTCCACGGTGCGGCGCGGCGAGAGGATCGACGATGTTGGCTTTACCGCAAAGCGGACCACCACTGGCTGACCTGTCGAGATACCGCCCAAAATACCGCCGGCATGATTGGACAGGAAGCTTACACCCCGATTGCCCATCCGCATTTCGTCGGCGTTTTCCTCGCCGGATAATTCGGCAGCGCCAAAGCCCGCGCCGATTTCGACGCCCTTGACCGCATTAATGCTCATCATGGCGGCCGCCAAGTCCGCATCGAGCTTGGCATAGATCGGCGCGCCCAACCCCGCCGGCACACCTTCGGCCACCACCTCGATCACAGCACCAATCGATGAGCCGTTCTTGCGGATACCATCGAGATAATTCTCAAAGAAGGCCGCCTTGTCCTTGTCGGGACAGAAGAATGGATTCTTCGCGATCTCGTCCCAATCCCACTTGTCGCGGTCGATCTTGTGCGGCCCCATCTGAACCAGCGCGCCACGCACGGTGACGCCGGACAGAATTTTTCGCGCGATCGCACCGGCTGCGACGCGCATCGCGGTTTCGCGCGCGGACGACCGCCCGCCGCCGCGATAGTCGCGCAGGCCGTATTTGGCTTCATAGGTAAAGTCGGCGTGTCCGGGGCGAAACTTGTCCTTGATATCGGAATAGTCCTTCGAGCGCTGATCTGTATTCTCGATCAAAAGCCCGATCGGCGTGCCGGTGGTAACCTGCGCCCCGGTTTCCGGATGCGCCATCACGCCGGACAGGATCTTCACCGTATCCGCCTCCTGACGCTGCGTGGTGAAGCGCGATTGTCCGGGCCTGCGGCGATCGAGATCGCGCTGAATGTCTTCGACCGTCAGCGGCAACAGCGGCGGGCAGCCATCGACCACGCAGCCGATCGCAACCCCGTGGCTCTCGCCGAAGGTCGTGACCCGGAACAGATGGCCGAAGGTGTTGTGGGACATGGTGCCCTAGCTTCGCTCGACGCCGTTAACAAATACGTTGAAAGTTAACAATTATGGTGATTGTCAACGTGTCGTAACTCGCTGCGAGCGGTCAAACAATACTCTTTCTTCGTCATGCCCGGCCTTGTGCCGGGCATCCACGTCTCACTGCCTCAATGAAAGCAAGACGTGGATGGCCGGGATAGGCGAGCGGAAGCGACGCCGTCCTTTGGACGGCTATGCCGGCCATGACGAATTCCGCCCTTAACTATATTTCGCCAACCCGCCGTCGCGGAACACGTAAATCGCGCCCTGCTCGATCGTCAGATCCGCCGCACTTTCGGGAGTCTCAAGGCCGAGTGCGACCATCAGCGCCCGCGCGGTGCCGCCATGGGCGACCGCGACCGTGTCGGCGGTGAGACCCCGGTACCAGTCGCTCATCCGCGCCTGCACCGAAACGTAACTCTCGCCGCCGGGCGGGGCCACCGTCCACTTTGCGGTCTGGCGCCGGGCGAACAGGTCGGGGTCCTGCGCCTGCATTTCGGCCAGCGTTGACCCCTCCCATTGGCCGTAACCGATTTCGCGCAGGCGATCGTCAATTGCATAGCCGGAAAACGGAAGGTTCAAGACACCGCGCACCAGATCCATGGTTTGGCGGGCGCGGCCAAGCGGGCTGGCGACAAAGCCGATCGAAGTCTCGCTCTGGCGATCGCGCCTGAACAAATCAGCGAGGATATCGCCGGCGTGAACCGATTGCGTGCGGCCGAGCTCGTTGAGCGGAATGTCCTGCACGCCCTGGAGCCGGCCTTGCGCATTCCACTCCGTCTCGCCGTGACGGATGTAATAGATGGTCGGCACGGGCATCGCGGCTTTCGCCTATTCCTTGCTCAAGGAATTGCCGAGCGAGATATCCGGTGCGTGACCACCCAACTCGGCAGCAAGCGGCTCGACCCGCTTCTTGAGCGCGTCGCCCTGCCACGTCAGGGCGACTTCCGCGCCCGCCGCATGGCAGGCTTTGGCGATGCCCCAGGCAATCGAGCGGTTATTGGCGACGCCGAGGATCACCCCGCGCTTGCCCTTCATCAGGCCGGAGTTTTGTGTCATTCGGTTTCCAATCGAGCTTTTCTCGTGTTCCGCGATACAATGGAGGTCGAATTCTAGCATCCGTTGCCGTATCAAGCGGATGCTTTTCGCACATGTTAAGTAGGGCCGACGCACCGGCCCGGACAGATTCCTCGCGCAATTGCAACTTCGGCGGGCGGAATAGCCGCACGATCCTGGTGTTAGTTGAGTTAGGAAGTTCAGGAGGTGCCGGTGGTTGACGCACCGCCGATCCGCACCCACCACGGAGCCAATTGGGATCGCACGCGATGACAGCGTTTCGCGAGAGTGTCGAAGCCATGATTCCCGCGCTACGCCGCTATGCCCGCGCACTGACGCGCGATGCCGACATTGCCGACGATCTGGTGCAGGATACGCTTGTGCGCGCGCTGCGCTCGGAGCGGCTCTTTCTCGGCGGCGATGTGCGCAGCTGGCTCTACACGATCTTGACCAACCTGAACAAGAACCGGCGGCGATCGCTGGCCCGAC